>Ga0209048_10002854_pt1 | contig 16946 bp, 8 predicted proteins | sample FrelakmetCRP12CR_FD_187146 | JGI IMG/M metagenome (GOLD analysis project Ga0209048, IMG submission 187146) | Freshwater lake sediment microbial communities from the University of Notre Dame, USA, for methane emissions studies - CRP12 CR (SPAdes)... | ecosystem: Environmental > Aquatic >... | reverse complement strand
CGGCGGACGATAACTCTCGAGCGAGCCGTGCAGCCAGGACGCCCAGTGCGAATCACGGTGGCTGTAGCTGATGAAGGCGCGATACTTGGGCGCGTCCATGCGTCGTTGTTCCGGCGCCCTAAGGGCCAACTCCGGACAGTTGAAGACAGTGCGTTACGTGTCGCATGACTATCCCCATGGATCCGTTGATTTCGTGACTCAGGGTAGCGGCAACCGGGCAACGCCCGCAAGCTGCCAACGAATGGGACATGGCCGCACAAGGACCATTCTTGCCCCCGTCACACTTCCAGACGATCTCCGGGCCGGGCCACCAGGACATAGAGCGCCGGCATCAGAAACACGCTGATCAAAAGCCGCGTGAAAAGACCGCTGACGATGACCAGGGCGAACGGCCGCTGCGTATCGGTGCCGACGCCGGTGGCGAGCGCCACCGGCAATAGGCCCAACGCGGCGACCAGCGCCGTCATCATGATGGGACGCAATCTCAGGATCGCGCCTTCACGAATCGCCTCGGCGAGACCGGTGCCGTCGCGGCGCAGTTCATTGACGTAGGAAATATAGACGATCGCCGTCTGCACCGAAACGCCGAACAAGGCCAGAAAGCCGATGCCGGAAGAGACCGAGAACGGCGTGCCGGTGATCCACAGCGCGACGATGCCGCCCACCGGTGCCGACAAGAGCACGCCGAGCACGGTGATGAACGGGAATTTGAAATTGCCGTAGAGCGCGAACAGCATGAGAAAGATGAGGAACAGGGTCAAGGGTAGGATCACACGGAGCTGCTCGCGCGAAGCCGTATAATCCGTGTATTCCCCGCCCCAATCCAACCGGTAGCCTTGCGGCAGGGATACCTTGGCGTTGACCTGCTGCATGGCGTCGCCCACCGCGCCGGCCAGATCGCGTCCCTCGACCGAGAACTGAACCCCGATGTAGCGCGAATTGTCCTGGCGATAAATGAACGAGGCGCCGTTGGTGACCTCGATGTCCGCGAATTCCTTGAGGGGAATCTGCTGTCCGGCGGGTGTTGCCACCAGGATATTGCCGATTTCCTCGGGGTTGTCCCGGTATTGGCGCTCGAGGCGCACCACAAGATCAAACTGCTTTTCCTGCTGGACCACCTGGGTGGCGACATCGCCGCCGATGGCGGTCTGAATCAATGAATTGATGTCGGCGACGTTCAAGCCATAACGGGCAATCCGCGCACGGTCGATTTTGAGGGTCAGACTCGGCTGCCCGAGTTCCTGCACCAGGGTCACATCGCGGACGCCGCGTACCCGCTGCAGAACTTGTTTGATCGCTTTGCCCTTTTTCTGAAGCGTATCCAGATCGGCCCCGAACACCTTGACCGCGAGCGCGCTTTTCAAGCCGGTTTCCGCCTCATCCACCGCATCTTCCGCCGGCTGGGTGTAATTGAAGGTGATCCCGGGAAATGCCTCGAGCTTCTGGTTGATGGCCTCGATCAGCCCCGCCTTGGTGCGATAAGGGCCGCGCCATTGCGCGTAGGGCTTCAGGTCGACGTAGAACTCGACGTTGAAAAAGCCGGTCGGATCGGTGCCATCGTCGGGCCGTCCCAATTCCGAGGCAACCGTGGTCACTTCGGGAAAGGAGCGCAATAGGTCCCGCACCCTGGGCGCGATCTTGGCCGATTCGTCGAACGATATGCTGTACGGCATGGTGGCGCGCACCCACAGCGCGCCTTCATCCAAATGGGGCATGAATTCGGCGCCGATGCGCGGAATGAGGAGCAGCGAAGCGGCCAGCACAACGGCCGATGCGAGTGTGATCTCGCGCGGACGGGCGAGACAATAATCGAGACCCTTGGTGTAGACGGATTTGATCGCTTCAAAGCCGCGATTGCGCCGCTCCCGCACCCCGCGGCGCATGAACCAGGCACACAGCACGGGCAGCAATGTCAGCGTGACGATCAAGGCCCCGACCAGCGCGAAGATCATGGTGTCCGCCATCGGCTTGAACAGGGTCCCGGAAGGCCCGGACAACACGTAGATCGGCAGGAAGCCGGCCACGATGACCGCAACCGAATAGACCAGAGGGCGATCGACTTCCGCCGCCGCCTCTAGAATGATTTCCTTGACGTTGAGCGCGGTTCCTTTGCGCGCCACCATCTGGCGGAATATGTTTTCCACCATGACCACCGCGCCGTCCACCAGGATCCCGAAGTCCACCGCGCCGATGGACAAGAGATTGGCCGAGGCATTCTGAAGATCGAGGCAAATGAAGGCGAACAGCAGCGAAAGCGGAATGCAGGTGGCGACGATCAGTCCGCCGCGAACGTCGTATAGGAAAAATATGAGTATCACCACGACCAGCAGCATGCCGCGCAGCAGATTGCGCTCCACGACCTGCGTGGTCAGCTGCACCAGATTACTCCGGTCGTAGAAAGGAAGGACTTTGACGTCTTTGGGCAGGATCTCATGGTTGAGCTCGGCGGTCTTCGCTTCGACGCGCTTCAGGACGTCCTGAGTCTTTTCGCCGGTCCGCAGCCGGATCACGCCTTCCACCGCGTCGTCCTGGCTCTGGAAACCGAACTGACCGAGGCGCGGGGCGATTCCGATCTCCACGCGCCCGACGTCCTTGACCAGCACCGGAGTGCCGTTGCGCACCGCCACCACCACGTTGCCGATGTCCTCCAGCGTGTTCACGCGCCCGATGCCGCGCACGTAGTAGAACTGGCCGCCCTGCGAATAGAACCCGCCGCCCGAGTTGTCGTTGTTGGCTGTGAGCGCGCTCTTAACCTGCGGCACCGAGAGTCCGACGGAGGCAACCTTGGCCGGATCCAGCAATACCTGGTACTGCATGGTGCCGCCGCCGAACCCCGAATCGTCCGCCACGCCGGGAACGGACTTGTATTGGGGCTCGACGATCCAGTCCTCGAAGGTCTTCAACTCCATGGGCGAGCGGTCGGGACTCTGCAGCACGTAGCGATAGATCAATCCCGAAGGAGAGGACATGGGCGCGACCGAGGGAGTCACGCCGCCCGGCAAGCTGAGATCGCCCATCCGGTTGAAGACCTGTTGGCGGGCGAAGTAATTGTCGGTGCGGGTTTCAAAGGTGAGGATGACCACGGACAGTCCGTACAGCGATATGGAGCGGATCGCGGTCATCTTCGCGATGCCGTTCATCGCCTTTTCGATGGGCACCGTGATCAACCGTTCCACTTCCTCGGCGGCGCGCCCGGGCCATTGGGTGATGACCTCGACCATCGGCGGCGACAGATCCGGATAGGCGTCGACCGGAAGCCGATCGAGCGAGCGCGTTCCGGCGCCGATGAGCAGGAGCGTCATGAGGACGATGAGAAGCGGCTGCCGCAGCGACGAGGCCACGATTCGATTCATGACCGAAGGCCTGCGCGGATCGGTTCCGGTCGGGGCGGGCGGGTCGCTCATTGATTTTGCATGAATTGAACGAAAATGCCGCCGTCGATGACGATGTGGTCGCCGGGTTTTAGCCCTTCGGAAACATCGTATTGGTCGCCCGCGCGATACCGCAGGGTCACATGCCGTCGTGCGAAGCTGCCGTCGGCTTCGGCCAGATACACGAATGGCAGGTTCTCGTCGTCGCGCAAAATGCCCGACACGGGGACCAGCAATCCGGCGCTTTCCTGGCGCGACCGAAGCCGCACGCGCACGTACATCTGTTTCTTGAGCACGTTCCCCGGATTGTCGGCCACCACGCGCACCGCCACCGAGCGGGTGTCGGGGTCCACCAGGGCGGAGATGTTGTCCACTCTTCCGGGAAGGCCGTTCGAATCGGCGCCCGGCAGCACCTCGGCCGAATCGCCGAGGCCGACCGAAGCCAGGTCCGACCCGAAGACTTGCGCCATGACCCAGACGCGCGACAGATTGGCGACCGTGAAGCACGGCGTGCTTCCGGCCTGCAGGAGTTCGCCGGGCGTGATCAGCTTCTCGACTACGGTCCCCGCGACCGGCGAGCGGATAATCGCGGTGGCGCTCGGGATTGGGCGGCCTTCTTGAATGTCTTTGATGGTCTGCGGATTGACGTTCAGCGAGACGAGTGCCTGCAACGCCGCGTCGCGGTCGGCCTCGGCATTGACGGCATCGGTCTCGGCCTGATCCGCTTCGCGCTGCGCAATGCCGTGGTGCTCCATGAGATCCCTGTCGAGGTCGGCAAGGCGGCGGTTTGTCCTCGCGGTGGCGAGCGTCTTGCGGTAGGCGCCGATGGCCGTTGCAAAGTCGGGCGAATCCACCTCCGCCAGCGCGCTTCCTTTCTTGACCTGATCGCCGAGGGAAACCAACAGCCGGGATACCGGCCCCGAGAACGGCGCCAACACGCTGGTGGCCTGATCGTTGTCGAAATCGACGATGCCGGTGGTCTCGATCGTTCTGTGATATTGGGACGAGGCCACCGTGTAGAGGCGCACGTTCTGCCGCTGGGCCGGGGTGAGGATCACGCTGCCGGTCATCGCGGGCGAGGTCTGCGGTGCGGTGTCGCGCTTCGATGAGCATCCGGCGCAAGGCATCAGGGCGATCATCACCATGATTCCGGCCAAGAGCACAGGCGCGACCCTGCCCGCAGGGCCCGCCGGCGGCTTAGCGCGCATTGATTGATTGTCCATGTTCTTCCCGTAAGTCCTCGCGCTGCCACCAGCCGCCCCCAAGCGCCTGAAACAACGCCGCGGTATCCGCGAAACGATTGGCCTGGGCTTGCGCCAAGTTGATCCGGGCTTGTTGGTAGGTTTGCTCGGCGTTCAGCAGCGCAAGATAGCCCGCGTAGCCGTCCTGCAGTTGCCGCTGCGCCAATTCCAAAGTCAGCTTGGCGGCATCCGCCGCCGCCGCCGCCGTCCTCAAGGCATCGGCATCCTGTTCGAGCGCCGTCAATGTGTCGGCGACGTTCTGAAAGGCGGTCAGAACCGTACTGCGATATTGTTCGGCGGCTTGCACATAGGCCGCTTTCGCGGCGCGCTCCTGGTGCAACAGGGTCCCGCCTTGGAACAGGGGGGCGGTCGCGGCGACCCCCAACCCCCAAAAGCCGGTGCCCGTGGTGAACAACTGACTCATGGCCGCAGCCGAACTGCCCGCATCGGCGCTGATTACGAAATTTGGCAGGCGGTTCGCCGTTGAAATTCCGATCTTCGCGCTGGCATCGTGCAGGTTTGCCTCGGCCTGGAGCACATCGGGGCGCTGTGCCACCAGCGCCGACGGCAGGCTCACCGGCAGCTCTTGGGGCAATTGCAGGCTCGAGAGCTCAAATTTTTCATCCGGGGCCTGACTCGGGAAGCGGCCGGCCAGAACTGCCAGCAGGTCCTGAAGCTGGGCCGACTGTTTGATCAACGGCGGCAGCGTGGCGGCGACCTGCGCGAGCTGTGATTCCTGCGCGGCGAGATCAAGGCGGCTGGCATACCCTTTCTCGAACTGATACTTGAGAATTTCAGCCATCTTGGAATTGATGTCGATGAGTTCGCGGGTCGCTTCAATCTGCATCTGCAGCGAGGCTTGTTGGATTGCGGCGACCACCACATTGGAGGTCAACGTGGTATAGGTGGCGATCATTTGAAAGCGAACCTCCTGTTCCTGCGCTTCCAATGACTCCACGGTGCGGCGGTTCAGGCCGAACACGTCCGGCACGTACGAGACGCTGACCTGCGGGGTGAAAAGATTGTAAAGGAAGGCGTTTGAGGTGAGCGTGGGCGCGATTTGCCCCGATTGCCTCTGCCGGCTGGCCGCAAAGCTTGCCGCGACGCTCGGATAGTAAACGCCCCGTTGCGCCAGCAGATTTTCCCTCGCCACCGACAACGCGGCTTGCGCCGCTTTCAGGTCGTGATTGCTTGCCAGGGCCTCATCAATCAGCTCGTTGAGCGGTTTGGAGTGAAACAATGTCCACCAGTCGGCGGAAATGTCGCTTCCCATGGCAAAGCGCTGCGCCTCCCCGCCGGCGACGGCGGAACCCGTGACGGGGGCCGCGAGCGGATGGGCCGTATAATCGCTCACCTCCGGAGCCGCCGGCCGATGGAAGTCGGGGCCCACCGCGCAGCCGCCCAAGGGCAATAGGCCCAAGGCCGCGGCCAAGGGCAGCACCCGCGATCCACAAATCAGGTCCCTACGTCTCATATGGCGAATTGCCTTGGGAATTGGCGCCCGCCGGCGCGAAGTTTTGGACGCAGGATTGTGGGCGAAAGCCCCCGCGACCGCCAGGGGACGGGGTGTGCAGGCATTCCCCGATTGCGGGGCGGGCGCTCTTCAGCCGCGCGAGCATTCACCCCCGGTGTCCCAGGTCGGGAACGGCGCGGATCTTGAGAAAATTAGGACCCCAATCACATACTTGACCAATACCGGCAAGAACGAGGTCGCAAAATGTCGGCAAATGACCTCCATCACGCCACGCCGCAGGCGGTCATGGCGACAATGGCGTATTCGCAATGCTGCACTGCAGGTTAGACGTCAAGGGATATGCGTCGATTTAAAACAAGCGCACTGCTCTGGATTCTGGGGTGGACGGCCGCCTCCGCGGGCGCTGCTACCGGGCAAAATCTCGCCGATCGGATCGAAATGCTCGATTGGTCCGATCCGGAGCGCGCGGAAAAACTTGTCGATTCGGTGCCGACGCCGACGGAAAGCCGTGCGTCCGACGTCGAGATGCTCGAGGTGCGCGCCATGGTGTATGTCGACGTGCGCCGCGATTCGGACGTCGAGGGGATCATTGCGCGGTTGCAGAGCATTGCCCAGCGCGGCGCTCCATCCGCGGCGCCGGCCGAGCACTATGTTCGAGCCTATTCGCTCTATCAGCGCGACCAGTACGCGGCGGCCAGCGAAGAGCTGAATCGCATCGACATGGAATCGATTACCACCGATACCGAGCGCTATCGAGTGTCGATCCTGCGCGGCAACACCTTGCGGACCCTGGGTCAGGCGGAGGCCGCATTGCCCTACTTGGAGAGGGGCCTGGATATCGCACACGACCTGCACGACGATGTGCGCGGCCTGCACGCGATGCTCTGGCTGGCGCACATCTACGCCAATACCGGAAATTTCGATCGCGCCGCCGAACAGCTGCAGAGCGCCCGGAGCCTGGCGACGCAGCGCGGCGACGAGGCGGCACTCGCCGAGGCCGACAGCTGCTTTTCACTCATCGAGGACGGGCACGGCGATCGGGTCGCGGAACGGCGCGCCAGTCTGTCCTCGCTCGAGCACGCCAAGCGTTCGGGCAGCACCAAATGGCTGGCGCATGCGCTGGTGAATCTCGGCGATTCGTATCTGAAGGCGCGTGATTTCAACGAATCGCTCAAGTACTCGAAGCAGGCGCTGCCGCTGGTGATGAAGGTGCGCGGCAGCGGCGACGAACCTATCGTATTGTTCAACGAGGGCCTCGCCAACATCGGGCTCGGCAACATAAAGCCCGGTGAAAAATTGGCCGAAGGCGCCATAGCGCAGACCATCGCCGGCGACAACCTGCTGGACGCCCAGGAGCTGCTGCGCGAGTACGCCAATGCCCTCGAGCGCGCGGGGTATTTGATGATGGCGATTCAGATCTATCACCGCTACGACGAGCTCGGCGAAAAAATCATGACGAGCACGCGGCAGCGCGCCTTTCTCGAGCTATCCGCCAAATTCGACGACGAGCGCAAAGCGCGCGAACTCGAGCTCCTGCGTCGCGACAATGCGCTCAAGGCCTCCGATATGCGCGCGCAACGCCTGCGCCAGCAACTCATCGTGGCCGCCGCCCTGTTCGTGACATGCATCTGCGCCGCTCTGGTCTGGGCGTTCACCCGCGTGCGCAAGGCCAATGATCGGCTGCGCTTCAACAGCGAGCGCGACGCGCTGACGGGTCTTCGCAACAGGCGTTATTTCAACGAACACGTTTTGAGCATCGATGGAGCGCGCCCGGTCGGAGGCTGTGTGCTGCTGGCCGACCTCGATCATTTCAAGCGGATCAACGACACGCTTGGACACCAGGCGGGGGATGCGGTGCTGGCGACGGTGAGTCATCGCCTGTCGGCGGCACTGCGCGAGAACGACAAGCTCGTCCGCTGGGGAGGCGAGGAATTCCTCGCGGTGCTCGATCCGATCACTCCCGAACAGGCGGATCGGACCGTCGAAAGACTCCTGTACGCCGTGCGCCGCGATCCAGTGCTATGGAACGGCAAGGCGATCAAGTGCACCATTTCCATCGGTTACGCGTATTTTCCGATGGCAGGGTCGGAAACCGAGATTACGCTCGACAGCGCCATCGGCCTCATCGACAAGGCGCTGTACATGGCAAAGCGGCGCGGCCGCGACCGCGCCTGCCTCATCAGCGCGCTGGCGGCCCACAGTGAACGCGAGCTCACCATTCTCAGCGCGGAATTCGAATCGGCGGCGGCGGACCAAAGGATCAAGCTGGTCGAGATGGGCGTCGCCGCCTAGCATCCGCCGCGCCGTCGGCGCGCGATTGGGGCCTACAATTCTCTGACTCCTTCGCGCCGGGATGGCATGATTGCATCTGCAAAGCCCAAGGATTGAAGCATGTGCGCAAGTAAGGTGGCCGATGGCAGCAAACGCGGGTGGATCATTCCGATCGGGGGCGCCGAGGAGAAGGAGAACTCGCCGCAGATCTTGGACCGCTTCGTCCGCCTGGCCGGCGGCTCGAGCGCCGATATTGCGATCATTCCGACGGCCAGCATGTCGCGCGGTACCGGCGCGCGCTACGAGCGCATTTTCAGCGACATGGGGGCGCAACGGGTCACGTCGCTGGATTTCGACACCCGGCGCGACGCCGAAGAGCCGGGGCGCCTCGAGCGCTTGCGCCAGGCAAGCGGCTTGTTTTTCACCGGCGGGAACCAGCTGCGGCTCTCGACGCTGATCGGAGGCACCTCGGTGGCCAAGGCGGTGAGGCAAATGAACGCGGGCGGGATTCCCGTGGCGGGCACCAGCGCGGGTGCGGCCTTCATCAGTGAACATATGATCGCCTTCGGCGACGAGGGCAGCACCCCGGTCGCCGGTTCGGTGCGTCTGGCGCCCGGCTTGGGGCTCACCAATCGCTTCATCATCGACCAGCATTTCCGCCAGCGCGATCGGCTGGGGCGCCTTCTGAGCGCGCTCGCCTACAATCCGTTTGCGGTCGGCATCGGCCTCGACGAGGACACCGCGGCTTTCATAGGTCCCGATAACACGGTCCATGTCGAGGGTTCGGGGGGCATTACCGTGGTGGACGCAGCGGAAGTGCAGTTCTCCTCCATGGACGAGGTCCACGAAGGCCGCCCAGTGTGTCTGCTCGGCGTTAAACTGCATATTCTGACTCAAGGCGCCACATTCAACTTGCATACGCGGCAGGCGGACGCCGGCACACTCGTCAAATCGAAAAGTTAAAGCCAGAAGGGAGCCGGGTCAATGCGAATCCTCGAGCGCAACGTCTATGTGGGTCCGTCGATGTTCGCTCACTTTCCGGTGATCAAGCTGCTGCTCGATCTCGGACCTCTGGAGCAGTGGCCGAGCGGTAAATTGGGGCCCTCTTTCGTCGATGCGCTGGTGGCCGCCTTGCCCGGTCTTCAGGAGCACGGGTGTTCGTATCAGGTGGCGGGCGGGTTGATCCGGCGCATGCGCGAGGACGATGGCACCTGGCTCGGCCATGTGCTCGAGCACGTCGCCATCGAGCTGCAGAACATCGCAGGCGAAGACGTATCGTTCGGCAAGACGCGCAGCACCGAGGTGCCCGGCGTCTACTCGGTGGTCTACGAGTACGCGCAACGCGACGAAGGCATTGCCGCGGGCGAACTCGGGATCGAGTTGTTGTGTTCGCTGCTGCCGCCGGAGTTGCGGCCCGCCCGGGTCGTGCCGAGCGACTGGAACTGGCAGGAAAAGCGCGACGACTATATCCGCTACGCGCAGCGGCGGGCGCTGGGCCCATCGACGGCCTCGCTGGTGAAGGCGGCCGAGGAGCGCAACGTTCCCTGGCTGCGCCTGAACGAACAAAGCCTGATTCAGCTCGGCCACGGCAGGTATCAGCAGCGCATCCAGGCCACGGTCACCAGCCGCACCAGTCACATCGCCGTCGAGCTCGCACAGGACAAAGAGGAGACCAACAAGATTCTCGCCAACTGCGGGTTGCCGGTGCCGCAACAGGAGCTGGTGCGCTCCGCCGAGCGGGCCGTGCGCGCCGCCGAACGCCTGGGCTATCCGGTCGTCACCAAGCCGTACGACGGCAATCACGGCCGCGGCATTTCGATCGGCCTCGCGGGCCCCGATGAGGTGCGGGCCGGATACGCGGCCGCGGCGGCGCACTCGGCCTCGGTGATCGTGGAAACCTACCTGCAGGGCGACGATCATCGCCTGCTGGTCGTCAACGGCGAACTCATCGCCGCCACGCGCCGCACGCCCGGCCGGGTGATCGGCGACGGCATACACAGCGTCCGCGAGCTGGTCGACCTCGTCAACCAGGACCCGCGCCGCGGCATAGGGCACGAGAAGGTGATGACGCGTTTGGAGCTCGACGCGCAGGCCGAGATGATGCTGGGGCGTCAAGGCCTGAACGCCGATTCCCGGGTGCCTGCCGGTCAGGCGGTCCTGCTGCGCAGCACCGCGAACCTATCGACGGGCGGCACCGCGACCGACGTGACCGATGTCATTCATCCGGACAACCGTGACATGGCGGTGCGCGCCGTCACCGCAATCGGCTTGGACGTCGGCGGCGTCGATTTTTTGTGCCCCGATATCACGGAGAGCTACAAGAATGTCGGCGGAGGCATTTGCGAGGTGAACGCCGCGCCCGGTTTCCGGATGCACGTGGCGCCGAGCGAAGGGACTCCGCGTGACGCGGCCGGACCGGTGATCGACATGCTGTTCCCTGCCGGCGCGGTATCAAGAGTGCCCATCGCGTGCATCACCGGCACCAACGGCAAAACCACCACCGCGCGCATGCTGGCGCATGTCGCAAAAATGGCGGGCTTCACGCCCGGGTTGACGACCACCGACGGTGTCTACATCGACGGCCAGCGCACCTTCGAAGGCGACATGACGGGGCCGGTGGCGACGCGCATGGTGCTCGCCGATCCGGGAATCGACTTGGCGGTATTGGAGGTCGCCCGCGGCGGATTGTTGCGCGCCGGCATGGGCGTCCCCTTCGTCGATGTGGCCGCGGTGTTGAACGTGCAGTCCGATCATTTGGGTCTCAAGGGCATCGACACTCTCGAACAACTCGCCGAGGTCAAGCGCATCGTCGTCGAGGTTGCGCGCGACTGCGCGGTGCTGAACGCGGACGACGAGAATACGATCCGCATGTCGGCGCACACCAACGCCAAGCATTTGTGCTACGTCACCTTGAATCCGCAGCATGCCGTCGTGCGCGAGCACATCCGGGCCGGCGGCCGGGCCTGCGCGCTCGAGGCCGGCCTCAACGGCCACATGATCACGCTGTACGACAAGGGCCGCCACATCCCCTTGATGTGGACGCATTTGATCCCGGCGACGCTCGAAGGCCGGGCGATGCACAACGTGCAAAACGCGATGTTCGCCGCGGCGCTCGCATTTTCGCTCGACATCAAGCTCGATGCCATACGCCAGGGTCTGCGGACCTTCGACAGCACGTTCTTCCAGGCGCCCGGGCGCATGAACGTCTACGACGAGCATCCGTTCAAGGTGATATTCGACTACGCGCACAATGCGCATGCCGTCGGCGCGATGGCCGAACTCGCATCGAGGTTGGACGTGCGCGGCAGGCGCATCGTGGTGGTTGCCGGGCCGGGCGATCGCCGTGACGAGGACATCCACGCGATCGCGCGCAGCGTGGCCGGCCGCTTCGATCACTATATCTGCCGCCGCGACGACAACCTGCGTGGCCGTGCCGGCGATGAAGTGCCTAAGATGATTGCGCAGACGCTGCGCTCTCACGGGGTGCCGCAGAACGCGATTGAAATCATTCCTGACGAGCAGGCGGCGCTCGAGGCGGCACTGCGCTTAGGAAGGCCGGACGATCTGCTGCTGGTGTTTGCCGATGCCTTGACGCGGTCGTGGAAGCAAATCATCAAGTTCAAGCCCGAGGCCGCGGACGATGCGGCGCTGCCGGCGCGGCCGGAGCCGGCGCGCCGGGCGGTTCGCGCCGCCCCGTCCCCGGCTGAGGAGACTGCTTCGTTCACGGTGCAGGACGATGCGGCGCTCGAAGCCCAGGGGTTCGTGCGCGATGAGCGCGGCCTTCGTTTCGTCGGTGAAGCGGCGGATTGAGGGCCGATCGTGACTGACGCGCCGGAGCCTCGCCATGGCTTTGCCAATTCGCGCCGGCTCACCGGACCTAACCGCTATTTTGACGGGCCGGCAGCCACGCTGACGCCGCTCGGGGAGGCGGCAACCGATGCCGCGGCTCTGCAAGACTGGGCCGCCCGCGTGCGTGCGGTTGCGAGCGCACTCGGATGGCCGGACCCCATGCCGCTCATCGAGCGCCGCATGTCCGGAACGATATTGGTCTTCAGGGCCCGGAGGGATGTTCAGCTGACGGCGACGGACTTGAACGAGTGGGCCTGGGAGCGCGCCGCCGCGGCCGCCGGGGAATCCTCATTCGATCTGGCGCAGAACCTTGGCGAGGATCCCACGGCTGTGCTGGCGGCACGGGCCTGCGGGGAGCGGCGCGCGGAACTCGTGGCGCTGCGCGTGGCGGCCGACGATCACCGGCTGCCGTATTTCGAGGATGACGAAGTGATCTCGGTCGGCGCCGGCAGCGGCAGCCGCAGCTGGCCGCGCCATGCGCCGCCGGCCCCCAGCGCGGTTCCCTTTGGCGCTCTGCACGATATCCCGACGCTGCTCGTCACCGGGAGCAACGGCAAGACCACGACCGTGCGCTTGCTGGCGGCAATGGCCGCCGCGGCCGGCTCGGCCCCCGGCTATTGCTGCACCGAAGGTGTGTTCGTCGGCGGTCACGCCGTTGGGCTCGGCGATTATTCGGGCCCGGATGGTGCGCGCACGGTATTGCGCCATCCGAATGTGCGGTTCGCCGTGTTGGAAACCGCGCGTGGCGGCATCTTACGCCGCGGCTTGGCCGTGGAGCGGGCCGACGTGGCGGTGGTCACCAACATCCAGGCCGATCACCTGGGTGAGTACGGGATAGAAAATGCCGACGACCTGGCCGAGACGAAATTGGTGGTGGCCCGTGCGGTTTGCCGGGGCGGAATCCTGGTGCTCAATGCCGAGGATGCGACGCTGATGGCGGCCGCGAAGCGCCTGCCGCATGCCGCCGCCGCGCGCCGCGCCTTGTTCGCCAGGGAGTGCGCCCACCCGGGATTGGTCGAGTTGCGCGCCAGCGGTGGCAGCACCTGCGCCGTTCGCGACGGCGAGCTGGTGCTGCATCATGCCGGGCAGGAGTGGGTGCTGGGCGAGGTCATGAGGCTGCCGCTCACTCTGGACGGAGCCGCGAGCTACAATGTCGCCAACCTCGCCGCCGCCGCGCTGGCGGGTGCCGCGATCGGGCTGCCGCCGGCCGCGATCGCAAACACGGTGCGCAGTTTCGGCGCCATGCCGCAGGACAACCCGGGTCGTCTGGAACGCTGGCGCCATCACGGAGCGCAGGTCTTGATCGATTTTGCGCACAACCCCGGTGCGCTGGACCAGCTGCTGCGCACGGCGCGCGCTTTGCGCCCGCAGCGGCTGTGTTTGCTCCTGGGGCAGGCGGGAAACCGCGACGACGAGGCTATCGCCGAGTTGGCGCGCACCGCCGCGGGATTTGCGCCCGATTGGATCGTGATCAAGGAGCTTCCGCTGGTGCTTCGCGGGCGCGTGTTGGGCGAGGTGCCGGCGTTGATCAAAGACGCTCTGCTGGGGGCCGGGATTGCCGCCGAGCGGATACGCACCGTGCCGGACGAGGAAACCGCGGCACGCAGCTTGCTCGATGCCGCGAAATCCGGCGACGTGATCGTTCTGCCGGTGCACACGCGCGAGGTGCGCGAACGGCTGCGCACGATCCTGGAGGCCTGACCAGGCGAACGCCGTGACCGCCCTGCGCCCAAGCGGGGGGCGTATCAGGTGGCGGTGTATGAGATCGTCACCGTGCCGGGTTTCACGATTCCCGAGTTGTTGGTGACGCTGAATCCAAGGGTCAAGATGCCGCCGGCCGGGGCGGTCGGGGCGGTCGGGGCGAATGTCAGAGCAAGCTGACATCCGCTGCCGACGCTGACAGCGGCGCAGCTGAAGCCAGTCGATGTACTGCTCCAGCCTGCGGGGAGCGAGGTCAACCCCGAGGTCACCGACAGTGCGCTCGCGGGATTGCCGTCATCGGTGGTGAAGGTGACCGTGACGGGCGTGCTGCTGCCGACCAGAACGGCGAGCGTGCTCTGATTAGGGGTCCCGACCACATGGTCGTTGGTCGTCGCTCGGTAGGGGACGCTCACCGAACCTGTTTTGGCCTCGCCCGCATTGTTCAGATAGGAGTACCTCAGGACCAGGGTTCCGGTGCCCGCCGCGGCCGGCGCGTAGGTCAACTGAAGCTGACACCCGCTGCCGCTGGAGAGTCCGCTGCAGGCAAAGGAACTGTTGGCGCTGTTCCAGCCGGCGGGCAGCACGGTCAAGTCGCTCGTCAGCTGCAACGCGGTGGCGGGGCGGCCGTCGTCGGTGGTGAACGTCACGGCGAGACTCTGGCTGCCCATGCCGACCACCGCATTGATCTGCCCGGATGGCGATGGCGCGGCGACCACGTTGTCGTTGGTCGTGGCGGCGTACTCGAGGTTCAACGTTCCGCTGTGCTGCGTTCCCGCATCGTCGTCATAGGCGTAGGTAAGCGTGAGCGTGCCGGTGGCGAGCGCGGTCGGCGCATATCTGAGGTGCAGCTGACAACCGTTGCCGGTGCTGACGCTTGAGCAGGAAAAATTCTTCGAAGCGCTGCTCCACCCGGGCGGCAGAGCGGTCAGCCCCGAGGTCACGAACAGGTTGGCCGCCGGCTTGCCGTCGTCGGTCGTGAACGTGAGGGCCACATCCTGGGCGCCGGTCTTCACGATGGCATTGATCTGCCCAGTCGGTGCGGCAGCGGCCACCACCGCGTTGGCAGATGCACTGGAATACGAAATATCGAGCGCCCCGGTTCGAGGGGCGCCGGAATCGTCCGTGTAGCCATACTTCAACGTGAGCGTGCCGCGGCCGGCCGCGGCCGGTGCATAGTCCAGAGTCAGTTGGCAGCCGCTGCCCGAGCTGACGATGGCGCAGGAAAATCCGCTCTCCGGGCTGCTCCATCCCGGCGGCAACGCGCCGAGGCTGGTGGCCAGCGTGAGATTAGTGGCCGCATTGCCGTCATCGGTGGTGAAATTAACGGTGACGGTCTGATTGCCCGCGCCGGGCAGGGCGTTGATCTGGCCGGTCGGCGAGACCGCAGCGACGACATTATTGAACGCGGTCGCCGCATAAGGGATGCTCACGGTGCCGCCCGGAGCCCGCGGGATGTTCGCATTATCGATGTACACGTAGTTGAGGACGAGCGTTCCGCTGCCGACCGCCGTCGGGGCGTAGTTGAGGTTGAGGACGCAGCCGCTGCCCGTGCTGACCAATGCGCAGGTAAAGCTGCTCGGTCCGCTCCAGCCGGCGGGAAGCGCGCCCAAGCTGCCGGAAATCCCGAACCCGGTGATCGCGAGTCCGTCGCTCGAGGTGAAGCTGATGCTGATGGTTTGGGTCGAACCGGAAGCGACCGAGACGCCGGTGACCGAGGGTGTCGCAATCACCGAATCGTCGGCGCCGGTGATGGTGCGCTCGCCGCCGACGCCGGGTTTGACGACGCCGCCGGTTCCGCCGCCGGTTCCGCCGCTCGTGCCGGCAGCGCTCGAGCCATAGGAGGTGCCGCTGCCGCCGCTGCCCCACGGCGAGTTGAAATCGCAGCCGGAGATCAGCAAGAGGGTGCAAACGCCGTGTAGGAGCCAGCGAAGGTCAGGCCGCATTTACCGTGCTTCCCCGAGTCTGGAAATTGCCCATTCGATCCGTCGTCGAAGAGGCCCAAACTTATGCCGAGCGCGGCGAATGGGGCGTTAACTGCGTCACATATTCGGTTGCCCGGCGTCGCGCCCGCCGCATCCTTAGGATTGGGGGCGCGCGTGCGAATCGGCACGCCGGTGCCCGCCCATGATTTTCCGTGGGAATCGCGCTCGCCGAGCGATCTTGTTACCCTGCCGGATGCCTCGACGCCGCTCAACGAACCTGCACGGAGAAGATTGATGGCAACTTTGAATCCGCCGGCCTCTCAGACTCGCGCCTTCAGCACGGTCTTCATGATCGAGATGTGGGAGCGCTTCGGGTTCTACGGCATGCAGGTGCTGATGGTCACTTACATGATGAAGAAGCTCGGTTTCGTCGACACCCGGGCCAATCTCGTGTGGGGAGCCGCGGCGGCGCTGATCTACGCGACGCCGGCGATCGGCGGCTGGATCGGCGACCGGTTGATCGGCACGCGGCGCACGATGATGATCGGCGCCATGGTGCTGACATCCGGTTATGCGCTGCTGTGGCTGCCGACCAACAACGAGTACTTTTTGTATTTTGCGCTTGGCGTGATCATCGTCGGCAACGGCTTGTTCAAGCCGAACGCCGGAAATCTGGTGCGTAAGATCTACGAGGGCGACGAGACGCGAATCGACAGCGCCTTCACCATGTACTACATGGCGGTGAACATCGGCTCGATGATCTCGATGACGCTGACTCCGTGGATTCGCGATTTTGTCGGCGCCCGCCACGGGAGCTCGGCGGGCTGGCACACCGCCTTCGGCGTCTGTTCGATCGGGCTGATCATCGGCATGGTCAACTATTTCTTGATGAGGCGTGCTCTGGCGCATATCGGATCGCCGCCAGACGATGCTCCTGTAAACCGCGGGCGCCTCGTCCTGGTGCTCGCCGGCGGTATCGGCATGGTGCTGATCTCGGCCTTCATTTTGCAGAGCCAGGCGGTCGCGCGCGTCTGCGTTTATGCGGCCGGCGCCGTCATCCTGGGGATTTTCGCGCACCTGATCCGCACCAGCCATCGCGACGAGCGTGCCGGGCTGA
>Ga0209048_10002853_pt1 | contig 16947 bp, 14 predicted proteins | sample FrelakmetCRP12CR_FD_187146 | JGI IMG/M metagenome (GOLD analysis project Ga0209048, IMG submission 187146) | Freshwater lake sediment microbial communities from the University of Notre Dame, USA, for methane emissions studies - CRP12 CR (SPAdes)... | ecosystem: Environmental > Aquatic >... | reverse complement strand
GTGCCAGGGTGGTCTTGCCAACCCCGATGACTCCTTCGATGGCGATGTACATGATCTCTCCCGCGGGCAAATATGGTAAGTCAAGGATACCATAACTGGGTGTCGTTGCGAGAGGGATTTTACGAGCTTCGCCCGCAAAATCCTGGTTTTTCAATTTTTCATCTCCCCTGGGTAAGCGGGCAAACAAGATGGAGGCTGTGAACATCAACTTTTCGATGGCCCCGAATGACATCCCCGCGCTTGACTCGTCCCACCGGACTCTGTATAATCTGTTCAATCCCGGAAGAACACCGGGACTTTAACGCCGTGAGGAGTAAGCAACCCGGCATGCTGATAGAGAAGGATGGCCATGGCTGGAAGCCTCCGCAGCAACCCCCTGCCGAAGTCGCACGGTCTCTTTGCTGAAGAAATCTTTTTGAGAGTAGAACAGCACGGGTTCCGCCCGTTACAGCCGGAGCCGGATGATGGTCCGGACAGAGAGCACCATTTGGTGAATTGAGGTGGTACCGCGGCGCCCGCCGTCCTCATCAGGATGCGGGCGTTTTTGTTTTCCGTAATTCGGCAATTGCTATTCGTAACTCGTGAAGGCGAAAGCGAACAACCAATAGCGAATTACAAGAAGCAAGGAGCGAGAATGACCGAATACCAGTTACCCAAAACCTACGATTTCAAGTCCACCGAGCCGCGCATTTACGAGATGTGGGAGCAGGGCGGTTATTTCCAGCCGTCCAACGACCCCAACCAGCCGGGTTTTGACCCGACCAAAAAACCATTTGTCATTTCGATTCCCCCGCCGAACGTGACCGGTGAACTGCACATCGGGCATGTCATGTTTGTGGCGATGGAAGACCTGATGATCCGCTATCACCGTATGAAGGGGGTCCCAACCCTATGGGTGCCCGGTACCGACCATGCCGGCATAGCCACCCAGCTGCAGGTGGAAAAAGACCTGCTGAGCACCGAAGAAGTAACGCGCGAAGAACTCGGGCGTGAAAAATTCATCCAGCGGGTCTGGTCCTGGAAAGCGAAATATCACAAAATCATCACCAGCCAGATCCGTCAGATTGGCGCCTCATGCGATTGGGAGCGCGAGCGCTTTACCATGGATGATGGTCTTTCAATTGCGGTGCGCGAAGCCTTCGTACGCCTGTACGATAAGGGACTCATCTACCGCGGCCCGCGTCTCATCAACTGGTCGCCGGGACTGAAGACCGCCGTCAGTGACCTGGAAGTGGAATACTCGGAAGAAACCGGTAAATTGTATTATTTCAAATATATGCTGGCAGGATCGGATGAATATATCCCGGTTGCCACCACCCGCCCGGAAACCATCCTGGCCGATACCGCAGTTGCCGTCCATCCCGATGATAAGCGTTACAAAAAATTCATCGGACGTAAAGCCGTAGTGCCAATGCTGGGACGCGAGATTCCGATCATTGGCGATGAATATGTGACTCGTGAGTTTGGCAGCGGGGCGCTGAAGATCACCCCCGGTCATGACCCCAACGACTACGCCATTGGCCAGCGGCATGGATTGCCGGTCCTTTCGATGCTGGACCGGGAGGCAAAAGTGACTGAAATCGGAGGACCGTATGCAGGTCTGGACCGGTTTGCCTGCCGCGAAAAACTGTGGGCCGATATGCAGGTCGCCGGCCTGGTGATTAAAGAAGAGCCGTACACGCTCAACGTGCCGCGCTCCCAGCGGGGCGGCGAGATTGTCGAGCCGATGATCTCCGAGCAGTGGTTTGTCAAGATCGAGCCGCTGGCTGCAGCTGCGTTGAAAGCTGTACTTGATGGGCGCATCAAGATCATCCCGGAGCGTTTCGAGAAGGTCTATTACAACTGGCTGGACAATATCAAGGATTGGTGCATCTCCCGCCAGCTCTGGTGGGGGCACCGCATCCCGGTCTGGTACTGCGATGATTGCGGTAAGCAGACCTGCACCCGCACCGACCCAACCAAGTGTGCCCACTGCGGTTCGCAGAACATCCGCCAGGACCCGGATGTGCTGGATACCTGGTTCTCGTCCGGCCTGTGGCCGTTTTCCACCCTGGGCTGGCCGGAAGAGACTCCTGATTACAAGTACTTTTATCCTACCACCATGATGGAGACCGCTTACGATATCCTGTTCTTCTGGGTGGCGCGCATGATCATGGACGGTCTGGAGTTTACCGGCCAGGTGCCGTTCGAGACGGTCTACTTGCATGGGTTGGTGCGCAACGAAGAAGGGCAGAAGATGTCCAAGAGCAAGGGCACGGGCATCGACCCGCTTCCGGTTATGGAAGAGTTTGGCACCGACGCACTGCGCTTCACCCTGCTGGTCGGCTCCACGCCTGGCAACGATTCAAACATCAGCTTGAAAAAAGTCGAAGGCAACCGCAACTTTGCCAATAAAATCTGGAATGCAGGCAGATTTGTGATTTCAGCGATCAACACCCTAACCGCGGACCGCGGACTGCAGATCGCTGACCAACCTCCGACGTCCATTGTGAATGGTCAGTCTGACTGGACGCTTGCCGACAGTTGGATTTGGGCACGGCTGCAATCTCTTGTTAGGGACGTGGAGCGCTTGTTCCAGGCTTATCAATACGGCGAGGCTGGCCGCCAGATCTACGAGTTCTTCTGGAACGATTTCGCCGACTGGTATGTGGAAGCGGCAAAACGGCAAATGGCTTCGGGCGGGGAAAGTTCCTACAACACTGCGCAGACCCTGGCTCGCATCCTCGACATTTCCTTGCGGTTGCTGCACCCCATCACACCTTTTGTGACCGAGGAACTGTGGGGCCATCTGCGGCGTGCCCTGCTGGCTTCGCCGCTGGCTGAGTTGGCGAAAGACTGGCCCGCAGCCCTTATCATTGCCTCCTGGCCGGAGCCGCGCCCCGAAGAAGACTGGGAAGCCGCCAAAGTTGCAGATTTTGCCCTTATTCAGGATGTAATCCGTTCGATACGCAACCTGCGCGCCGAGAAAAAGGTCAGCCCGGCCAAGCGCATCCCAGCCACGCTAGTTGGCGGGGTGAAGACTGCCCTATTGAGAGAGCAGGCGGGAGTCGTTGCGGTCCTGGCCGGACTCGATCAATCTCTCCTTTCGATTCTCGAATCTCTCCCGGCCAAGCCGGAAAACAGCCTCGCCCTGGTTGCCGGTCCGGTTGAAATCTACCTCCCGCTCTCCGGCATACTGGACCTGGAAGAGGAACGCAAACGGATCCAGAAAGAACTGGCCGAGACCCAGGTCCAGATAGACCGGCTGGAAAAACTGCTCGGCAGTGACTTTGCCAACAGGGCTCCGCAGGCGGTCGTCCAGAAAGAGCGCGAGAGACTGGCTGTGTTCATGGAAACCGCCAGGAAATTACTCATACAACTAAACGGTAAGTTGTAAATATAGGAAACATATAAGGAAAAAGCAGTCCGGACAGGCAGTCTGGACTGCTTTTAGTCGACAAATCAGCAGTCTATGAAGGTAATTCCGCGTGAGCGGAAATATTTCAGCATTAAAGAAGTGGTATAGTAATATTATGAAGATTGTTCCGGATACTGTTTTTGTTCATGAGGTGGTAGCGTGAAAAGCTTAGATAAAACTCAACCAAAACAAGACCGGGGACAGAAAAAACCGAAAGTTCAACCTGGGAAGAAAAAGCCAATTTTGGAAAAACGCCAACAGCAGGAGACGCTGGTGAAAACGGCCGAAGAGAAATTTCGGAGGCTGTTCGAGACAGCCCAGGAAGGAATATTATTGTTGGATGCCGGGACGGGGGTCATCACCGAGGCCAACCCATTTATTGAGGAATTACTTGGCTACTCCCGCCCGGAACTCATCGGTAAAAAACTCTGGAAAATCGGTTCGTTCAAAGATATTATTGCCAGCCAGGCTGCTTTTTTGAAATTACAAAAAAAGAGCAGTATCAGTTATGAAGATTTATCTCTCGAAACCAAAGAAGGCCGGCAGCGCGATGTGGAATTTGTCAGCAATGTTTACCAGTTGGGCAGCCGGAAGATCATCCAGTTCAATATCCGTGACATTACATCCCGCAGGCAAGCGGAGAGAACCCTGGCGGAAAGCGAAAAACGTTATCGAGCGCTTTTCGATAACGCCGGCCTGGGAGTCTTCCAGACCGATGCGGATGGGCGGGTGATTGCTTTCAATCCCGAGATTGTCCGCCTTTTCGGTTATGAATCGCTTGAGGAACTCACTACACTTGTCAAGAATAGCGCAGAGCTCTTTGCCGACCCTCAGCGCCGGGCAGAGATTGTCCGCCAGAAGGCAGAGAACCCGGGTTTGATGAATTTTGAAAACCTCTACCGCCGGAAGGACGGCAGCACCTTCCTTGGCAACCTGACGGTGCAGCAGGTCACCGGTCCGGACGGTCGCGTGGAATTCTTTGAAGGTTTGATCGAAGATATCACCCAGCGCAAGCAGGAGGTGGAAGCACTTCGTGAGAGCGAATCGCGCTACCGTGCCCTGGCCGAAGCCGCGCAGGATATGATCTTCATTAACAATCAGAACTACGTTCTGGAATATGTCAACCAGTTTGCCGCCGCACAGTTCGGGTCGACGCCCGAAGCCCTGGGCGGGAAGAGTTTGGACGAATTATTTCCTCCCGAAATTGCCAGCCGCCAGCGGAAAAATATCAGCAAAGTCTTTAAAAGCGGTAAACCTATTTATGTTGAAGGACCAACATCCTTCGCAGGTCACGAACTGTGGCTCAGCACTTCGTTGGCGCCGATCAAGGACGAAACCGGCAAAGTAAAGTCGGTATTGGGTGTCGCGCGGGATATAACCGAGCGTAAACGGACAGAAGATTTGTTGCGCTTATCGGAAGAAAAATTCTCAAAGGTATTCCACACTTCACCGGATTCTATCAACATCAATCGCCTGTCGGATGGGCGGTTTATCGAGATTAACGAGGGTTTTAAGGAATTGACCGGTTATAGCGCCAAAGACGTGGAGGGCAAGACCTCTCTGGAGACCAACATTTGGACAAATTCAGATGACCGCGCCCGGCTGGTGAAGGAATTGCGGGAACACGGTGGAATGGCGAACGTGGAGGCTCTCTTTCGAAAGAAAGATGGCACGATCGTAACCGGCCTGATGTCTGCTGCAGTCATCATCGTGAACGGCGAACCCTGCATTCTTTCCATCACGCGGAATATCTCCGAGCGAAAACTAGCCGAAGAGGCTTTGCGGGCGAGTGATGTGCGCTATCGCGGCTTGTTTGAGGATGCTCCCATTTCGCTCTGGGAGGAAGATTTTTCAGCCGTAAAGCGCCATATCGAAAAACTAAGACGGCAGGGCGTCACTGATTTTCGCGATTTCTTTAAAAACAATCCGGATGAAGTGATCGAATGTGTGAAGAAGATTAAGGTAATTGATGTAAACAAAGCCACATTGGCTGTATTGCGGGCTACCCATAAAGCGCAGCTCATCGGAAACCTGAAACAAGTTATGCGTTTCGATGCCGGCGATGATTTTGTGGATGAATTTGTGAGTATAGCCGAGGGGAAAACCGAATTCGAATGGGAGGGAATTAACCGCACCCTGGACGATGAAGAGTTGACGGTCAGCCTGCGCTGGTCAGCAGCCCCCGGTTATGAAGACACCCTGGAAAAAGTTCTGGTTTCCATGATTGATGTCAGCCAGCGCAAGCGGGCAGAAAAGGTGCTGGCGCTGCGGACCGAAGAAGTGCGCCAGCGGAACGAAGAGCTGACCCGCCTGAACGAACAAGCCGAACGCCGGATGCAACGCCTGGTTTCCATGCGCACGATCGACATGGCCATCAGCGGCAGTTTCGACGTGGGCGTTGTGCTGGGCATTGTGCTGGACCAGGTAATCGGTCAGATTGGCAGCCATGCAGCTGACATTTTACTTTTCAGCCAGGGTGCACAAACCTTTAAATTCGCATGCGGGCGGGGATTTCGAATCCAGGGTCTGGAGCACTCCAATTATAAGTTTGGCAGTGACCTCGCCTGGCGTATCATTCATGAGAGAAGAAAAGTGGAAATACCTGATTTGAAGGCACAAGCAAACGTGCTTCAAAGATCGCCTGATCTATCAGAAGAAGGTTTCTTATCCTATATTGGGGTGCCGCTGGTGTCCAAAGGACAGATCAGAGGCGTTCTTGAAGTTTTCCATCGGGAGCAGCTCAATCCGGATCGTGAATCGTACAACTATCTGGAAATGCTGGCTGGGCAGGCTGCCATTGCGATAGATAATGCCGGGTTATTTGAGCACATGCAAAGCTCAAATACCGAATTGGTAATGGCTTATGACAGAACCCTCGCAGGTTGGGCGAACGCCCTGGAACTGCGGGCATTGGAGCCAGAAGGGCATACCCACCGTGTGGACAATTTGGCCACGCGGCTGGCCCAAGCCCTGGGGCTGAACGATAACGACCTGGTACACATCCACCGTGGAGCGATATTACATGATATTGGGAAGATGGGCGTTCCCGACAGCATTGTGCTCAAACCCGGTCCGCTCACGGAAGAGGAATGGGTGATCATGCGCAAGCATCCGCAATATGCTTATGACATGCTTTCCCCCATTGCTTACCTGCGACCTGCACTTGACATTCCCCATTACCATCACGAAAAGTGGGACGGCACGGGTTATCCGCGCGGACTGAAGGGCGAGAATATCCCCCTGGCAGCGCGCCTCTTTGCCGTAGTGGATGTCTGGGACGCGCTCACCTCCGACCGGCCCTACCGGAAAGCCTGGTCAGAAATAAAAGCCCTGGAGTATATTCGTCAACAGGCTGGGTTGCACTTCGATCCGGAAATCGTAAAAACCTTCCTGGAGCGATTAACCAACCAGAGAAATGGCGCTTGATTCTCCGAGAACAGACCTGTGACAAAAGCAGTCATTTCAAAGACATTCGTCATTTGACACGCAACCGCCGATAAAGTAACTTAAGCACGATATACATTCGAATTCAAGCAAGGAGTAATAACCTATGGCACTGAAAATTACAGAAGAGTGCATTGCCTGCGGAGCCTGTGTCCCAGAATGCCCGACCAATTCCATCTCTGAGGGCAATGGCGTTTTATATGTCATTGACGCCGCCACCTGTGTGGAATGTGTTGGCCACTTTGATACACCGCAATGCCAGTCGGTCTGCCCGGTGGCCGATACAGCCATCCTCAAAGCATAGTGTAACAAGTCACCAAACAGGGGCGGAGTCATCCGCCCCTGAGTGTTTAACGATTTGATATATTATTTCAATTGAATTCTCAGGACCCAGCCAAGCGATTGCGTAATTTGCAGTATAATTCCAGCAACTAAATATTCGACCTTCGGGGCAGGGTGTAACTCCCGACCGGTGGTACAGCCCACGAGCGCGCCAGCGCATGATACGGTGACACTGTTAATTCAAGTGAACTCCGTAGCCGACCGTAAAAGTCCGGATAGAAGAAGGTGATGACGAAACCCGCAAGGGTTTGGTCTGTCTATCCGCCCCGGAACATGTTTCCGGGGTTCCTTATTGTGAAACCGCGCCTGCCCCGTTCTTTTGAACGAGGCAGTTTATATTCCATGGACTGGAAACTTCTTCACAAATCCTCCCGTACCACGCGCCGCTCTCTGAATTGGACGGCCTTCGCATCCCTGGCCGCGGCCCTACTGGGCTGGTGGCTGGTAAGCCGTTACGCCGGGCTGCCGGCTTTCATCCTGCCTGCGCCGGAGCAGGTGGCTGTCCGTTTCTGGAAGGCGCTGGTGGATGGCAGCCTGATTTCCCATACCGCCGCCACTCTGACGGAAGTATTACTTGGGCTACTGGCCGGGACGGTTGCGGCGGTGATTCTCGGCTATTTTATTGCCAAGAGCCGCCTGTTCGAACAGCTGGTATCCCCGTACCTGGTCGCGACGCAAGCCATCCCCATTGTTGCCATTGCACCGCTGCTGGTCATCTGGTTTGGACCGGGCATTTTCTCCAAGGTGTTGATTTGTGCGTTGATCGTCTTCTTCCCGGTGCTGGTCAACACAGTGGTCGGGGTGCGGGCTGTACCGCGTCCTTTTCATGACTTGATGCACTCGCTGCGCGCCACGCGCGGGCAAATCCTGCGGATGCTCGAGCTCCCGGCCGCCCTACCGGTTTTGCTGGGCGGGTTGCGGATCGGGGCAACACTTTCGGTCATCGGGGCGGTGGTCGGGGAACTGGTCGGCTCAAACCATGGTCTCGGTTTCCTGGTCAACGTGGGCCGCGGCCAGTACGATACAGCGCTGGTCTTTGTGGCAGTGTTCACCCTCATTACCCTGGCGTTGGCATTATATGGACTGGTTTCATTTTTGGAAAGAAAACTGCTCATCTGGCAGGAATCATTTGAACGCTGATAGGGTTCTTCCCGAATGCTGTGCATAGGAGTGTTTTAATGAAAAGAACAATCCGCTGGATGGTTTTTAGTTTATTTCTGCTGACGGCTTGCGGGCCGAAACCCACCCCCAGCCTGACCCATATCCGGCTTTCACTGGGCTACATCCCGAATATCCAGTTCGCCCCGCTTTACGTGGCTGCGCAGAAAGGTTATTTTTCCGACGCAGGTATAGAGATAGAGTTTGCCTATATGGATGAGAACCAGGCCGCGGCGCTGGTCGGTGCGAACAATCTCCAGTTTGCCGTGGTTTCCGGTGAACAGGTGCTGCTCGCCCGCGCCCAGGGGCTGCCGGTGGTCTACGTGGCGGCCTGGTACCAACAATACCCGGTCTCGGTGATCGCCAAATCCGACCAGGGAATTACCACCCCGTCTGACCTGCATGGCAAGACCATCGGCCTGCCGGGTCCTTACGGAGCCAATTATATCGGCCTGCGCGCTCTGCTCCACGCTGGCGGGTTGAGCGAGTCGGATGTGACGCTCGACTCCATCGGTTACACACAGGTGGAGGCGCTGGCGTCGGACCGTGACCAGGCGGTCTCGGTTTACACCAACAATGAGCCGCTCCAATTGCGCACCCAGGGCTACAACCTGACCGAACTGCGCGTGGCCGATTACGTCCAACTGGCCTCCAACGGGCTGATTACCAACGAGAAAACAGCATCTGGAAATTCCGACCTGGTGCGGGGCATGGTGGCTGCATTGTTGCATGGTCTCTCAGATACCATTGCGGACCCGGAGGCTGCGTACCAAATTTCCCTGGGATACGTCGATACCCTGGCTCAGGCCGACACGGCTGTGCAAAAACAAGTGCTGGCGACCTCGATCGATTTATGGAAGGCCGACCGGTTGGGAGAATCCAATCTGGCTGCCTGGGAAAATATGCAGACGGTATTGCTGGATATGAGCTTGCTGACCCAACCGCTGGATTTGTCAAAAGCATTCACGAATAAATTCCTCCCATAGTTTTTTCAGCAGCACATTTCGCCACCACCAATGCGGAAATTTCAATGACCGGTCCCATCCTCACTGTCCATGATCTGAGCATCACTTTCCCCGATCCCTCCGGAGGTCTGGAGGCGCTCGAAACGGTCTCATTCACCGTTCAGTCGCGAGAATTCGTATGTGTGCTGGGGCCTTCGGGCAGCGGCAAATCCACACTGCTGCGCATCCTGGCTGGGTTGCTCGAACCCACTTCCGGCTCATTTACTTTCGCCGGGGGAAAACCCATTATAGGCATGGTCTTTCAGCAATCCAACCTGATGCCCTGGCGAACGGCCCTCGAAAACATCACCCTGCCGCTCGAACTGCAAGGTGTCCCAGCCGACAAGGCCCATTCCCGTGCCCAGGATTTGATTGACCTGGTTGGCTTGCAAGGCTTTGAGTCTTCCTGGCCGCGTGATCTTTCAGGGGGAATGGCACAGCGCGTGGCCATTGCGCGTGCCCTGGTCCACGACCCGGACATTCTCCTGCTCGACGAACCCTTCGGCTCGCTGGATGCCCTCACGCGTGAACGCATGTGGACAGAACTCTCGCGCATCTGGCAGAAACGCCAAAAGACGGTGCTGATGGTGACACACTCCATCAGCGAGTCGCTTTTTTTGGCTGACCGCGTGCTGGTGTTGACGCAGCGGCCGGGCAAGATCAAGCTGGATTTGGGGGTGGATTTACCCCGCCCGCGGGCGGATGAGATGCGCTACACGGCACACTTTGGGGAGTTGGCGCGGCAACTGAAAGAGGCGATTGGATAAAAAAACTTCCGATGGTAGTCCCGGTTCTAGCACGGGTAAGGTTCATACCCTTCGGAAGGTTTTTGTTCGTCGAAATCTATTTTCCCACCACCCAAATCCACCCCAGGGCTGTAAGTGGAATGAAAAAAAGCAGCACCGACACCGTCCCGGCTAAAGCCCCGTGACCCTCGCGCTCGTCAGTCAGTTTCACCGACGGGTAGAATCCCTCCAACTTCCAGCGCGGGCCGCCGAACCAGGCGAAGAGGAAACCACCCAGCAGGCCGCCAATGTGTCCCCAGTTATCCACACCGGTGGTGGTGAATCCGATCAGCAGGTTGACACCCGCAATGTAGAGCAAATTCATCAGCGAGCGGTTGACGCGGTTCCCCAAGAGTTGGCGGTTTTGGATGATAAAAACTCCTTCGGCGGCGATCAGCCCGAAGATGGCTGTTGAAGCTCCCAACGATGGATTCACTGTCAGTAAAAAGGACATCACATTCCCGGCGTAACCGGAAAGGAAATACAGCAGCAGGAATCGCCCATGGCCATAACGCGCCTCAATGCCGCGGCCAAAAATAAACAGGGCGTACATGTTGAAGGCGATGTGCAAAATGGATGCGTGCAAAAAGACCGGCGTGACCAGCCGCCAGAGCTCGCCGAGGCGAATAAGAGTGTCATCCTTGACGCCATAAAGTGCAACCACGTCAGAGTTGAGCAGGTACTGTCCGGCAAGTTGCAAGAGATAGACAAGGGTGGTTACGCCCAAGAGAACGTAAGTGGCATACGGTTTCACGTTCGGCATGGCCACCTGGACGGTGCGCGGAGGCTGTGTCTGAGGAAATTGTTCGGGGGTCTGGTTTTGGTTCATTTCTCTCCAAGAATAAATTTTACTCTAAGGCTAACCTATAAACTCACCTTGCGTGGATTCACCCGATAGTGCTCGGCCTGGATGATGGCAACCACCGTATCCACTGTATCGTCCAGGTGGCCATCCGCGTTGACGACAACATAATCAAACTCAGCAGCACGCTTGAGTTCCTGGCGGGCAGTCGCAATGCGCAGGTTTAGATTCTCGGCTGTCTCGGTCTGGCGGGCCTTCAAACGTCTCACCAGCGAATCCTCACTTTCGGTCGTCAAGAAAATGAGTACAGCCTCCGGCGCCAGTTTTCGAACGGTGACCGCTCCCTGCACATCCACCCGCATGATCACATCCTGACCTGATGCCAGCGCCTCCCGCACCTGCTCCTTGGGGATGCCTTTGTAGTCTTTATAGACGATGGCATATTCAATTAACTCTTCATGCTCGATCATATGGGCGAACTCGTCCTTCGAGACAAAGAAGTAATCCACCCCGTGAGTTTCGTTCTCGCGGCGCGGGCGGGTGGTGGCGGTTACCACGAAGTGCATCTGCAGGTTGCGCCCCTTAAGGCAATGCAGAACGCTGTCCTTGCCTACGCCCGAGGGCCCGGAAATGACGATCAAAAGGGGCTGGGGGTTGTGAAGATTGAATTCAGAATCAGGCATGTCTGTATTGTACCAGACGGCGGATGAAGTAAAATACAGGGTACTGCGCAAAAATATTAACTCAAGATGCCTATATTCCCCGGCTATTTAGCCACTTCATTTCAACATTTTTATTTATGGAAGGAGCAGTAAGGCCATGCCGCTTTATGATTACTTTTGCCTAAACTGTCAAAAACGCTTTGACGTGTTTTTGACTTACGCCGAATACGGCAGGCAGCCTGTGACCTGCTCCGCTTGTGGGAGCAAAAACGTCCGCCGGCGGATTCCACGCGTGCGCGTGGCAAAATCGGACGATAGCCGCATGGACTCGCTTGCAAGTGATATCTCCGACCCGTCTGCACTGGCTGGTCTCGAAAACGACCCCCAGGCCATGGGACGCATGATGCGCAAAATGGGGAACCAAATGGGTGAGCAATTGCCGCCGGAATTTAACGACGTGGTTGACCGTTTGGAGAAAGGTCAAAGCCCGCAGGAGATCGAAAAAGAGCTGCCGGAGTTAGGGGCAGATCTTGACGGCGGAGTTGATGACTTGTAACCCGCCGGGGCGGACAACTTGTCCGCCCCGTTTTTTTTATGCCGTGATAGGCTTTCCTGTTTTAAATCCCTGTTAATTTTCCAGCTTCTTCAAGATTGTCGTGCGGAGTTGTTTTTGCACCTCATTCCACCCTTTCCCTGCGTCCACCACCACCCACCTCTTCGGATCCTGTTTCACCATTTCCAGATACCCCGCTCTTACGCGCTGATGAAACTCCAGCGTATACGCGTCCAGTCGATTCCATTCCGGGCTTTTTGCCTTTCTGCCAATCCCGATCTCCACATCCACGTCTAAAAGAATCGTCAGATCGGGGACCAGCCCACCGGTGGCATACTTTACCAACGCCCGTACCTGCACCAGGTCTTGCTGGTGACCATAGCCCTGGTAGGCGATGGTCGAATCGGCGTAACGGTCGGAGAGCACGATTTCGCCCAATGCCAGACGCGACCTGACAACCTGTTCGACGAATTGGGCGCGCGCTGCCTGGTAGAGCAGAGTTTCTGTGCGCGGATGCATCTCGGTGTTTTTAAGGCTGTGGAGCACCTCGCGGATTTGCTCACCGATGGAGGTTCCCCCCGGTTCGCGCGTGGGGAAAACGGTGTAACCCTTCTCGCGCAAATATTCCACCAGGTAGGGCATGTGGGAGGTCTTGCCGGAGCCTTCAGGGCCTTCCAAAGTTATAAACATCGGAATGATTATTGCCTCCAGTGTTGCAACCAAAGGCCAGGGACGGTAGACGATTGACCACGGTCAACCGACTTTGGTCTACGCTCTATTCGCGAAAAATCCTCACATGCCTTCTGGGTTCCTTCCCATACGAGTGACTCACCAATTCCGCATCGCGCGCCAACTCGTGCTGAAGGCGGCGCACCGTGGACGGGCCGGGCGGCAGGTCCACCCAGCGCTCTCCATTCAGGACCGCCGCGATGGCGGCTTGAGCTTGCAGCTTGACATCATCCATCTCGCCCGCCGCAGGAATCACTTCAGATAAGTTGAACAAATCGCTCAGGAACTGTTCCATCTGGCTGACCGTGTTGGCCCGCAGCACAAAAATTGGCACGCCGCGCTGCTCGGCCTGCATCACCGCCTGCTGGCGATCACGGTAGTAGGAGCGCAGTGTCACCAGTACATCTGCCTCACCGGCGTCCTTTACGAAAACCGCCGGGACGCCCATACGTTTGGCCAACTGGATCAAGCGGTCGCGCGCTACTCCAAACGGGTAGACACGCACTGACTGGAGCGGGGTGCGGCGCGATTCGACTGCGGGACTGGACACGCTCACCGGTGCGGTGGACAGGCTGACAGCGCTGACGGGATCCGGGCGGATTGAATTTCGGCGCGGGCCGGTGGTATTGCCGTTCTCGATCCGGAATTCCGAATCAGGTTTGGACTTCGGATTGGGTTTGGTTTTCTCGATGTGTATCTTACCCTCGGCATCCCGGCTGCGAATTTCCGGCGGGAGCGGATAACCGCGCAGCAGCGAATCCACCGAGGCGGCGATATCCATATGAACCGCGAAACGGTCACGCTGCTGGATCTCGACCAGCACGTCGAAGGTGGGCGGGGAGCGTCGTTCGAGCACCGTTTTCTGGGTGCCGCGCCGCCGAGCTTCTTCATCAGAAAGGGTGACAGCTTCAATCCCGCCGATTAGGTCGGAAAGGGTCGGGTTGAGCAGCAGGTTGTCAATCGTCCGGCCGTGGGCTGTGCCGATGAGCTGAACGCCGCGCTCGGCGATGGTACGCGCCGCGGCAGCTTCCAGTTCGCGCCCGATTTCGTCAATCACGATGGATTCCGGGTTGTGGTTTTCCACCGCCTCGATCATCACCTCGTGCTGGAGCATGGGTTCCCGCACCTGCATGCGGCGGGCCTTGCCAACTGCCGGGTGCGGCACATCCCCGTCGCCGCCGATTTCGTTGGAAGTATCTACAACGATGACGCGTTTCGATTCCGCCAATATTCGGGCAGCCTCACGCAGGAGCGTGGTCTTGCCCACCCCCGGGCGACCCAGGATGAGCAGGCTCTTGCCCGACTCGACAATGTCCTGGATAATGTCCACCGTCCCGTAGACAGCCCGCCCAACGCGGCAGGTGAGACCGACGATATGTCCGCGCCGGTTGCGCAGGCAGGAAATGCGGTGCAGGGTGCGCTCAAGCCCGGCGCGGTTGTCCGCGTCGAACTCGCCGATACGCTCAACCACATGGTCGAGTTCGGCACGCGTAATTTCCTTGTTGATCAAAACCGTCTCCCCTTGGACGTAACGCGCCGTGGGAACCCGCCCTAGATCGAGGATGATCTCGAGCAGGTTATCGTAGTCGTTGGCTTTATGAACGGCTTCGACGATATTGCCGGGCAGGATGCCGAGCAGGGCGTCGAGGTCGTCGGTGATTCTGAGTTGAGTCATGCTCTCTTTATATCACTTTTCCGCTGCTGCTTGTATCAATCCCGGCCTCAGCCATCCCAAAAAAAAGAAGATCATATTTCAAGGTATTATGATTCATTTATTTTCGCAGTATTCTGTAATTGGGTTTCCTCGCCAGTTGCCGCCCGCGCAACCGGAGCGATGGGCTTGACCAGCACTTTATCCATGGCAGATATTTTTTCTTCGGCCTTCTGTAATTTCGCCAGGCGCCTGACCATCACGGCCTGTCGCGGTCCAGCCTTGGCACCCAGGTCTTCGAGAACGGGTTCGAGCCAGGCTTGGTAGGAGCGCACGCACACGTAAACCGGGCGGCTGCCCCAGCGGGACAACCCCGCCAGCCGTTCGGGTCCGCACCCGGAATCAGGCGGGACGAGCGGCTGAATCCACACTCCTGCAGGTCCACTGTTGACTGTTACGTAGGCCTGCAGGTTTCCCTCCGGGCGGCACACCAGACCTGAAATTTGTCTCGGCAAAGCATCCACCGGTTGGATCAAAGCCGGAATGATCTGTCCGTGCAGCGATTGGACAGCAGGCCAGTCAGCCTCTTCGGCCGCGCGCCAGGAACTATCCGTATCGGACTTTTCCAATTTTGGCAATTTCCAAATGCGCTGCCAGGCATAGATGGCAAAACCCACCTGTCGCAATGACCGGAAGAACGGAGAATTCTCATCCACTTCGGCCAGCAGATGGAACGCTCCCCATTCCCCGGCTTGCGTTGTCAGGTGATCCAGGAGAGACGGGGTTAAACCGTTGATGTTCTCTGTTGGGGCAAGGAAGGTCAGCCGGGCGGAGGTTTCATCCCCATTCAAAATAACCTGTCCCATCAATGAGTCACCGTTTTCAGAGGCGACTGCAGTGTAAATATTACGGCGCGGATTCAGGTATGCAAGCATGGCCATCGCACCGAGCGGATTGCCGCGCGTCAGGATGCTGGCGCTGTAAAGTGGCAAAACGTCGCGGCGATAGCGGGACAGGAGAGGTAAATCCAGGAGGTCAAGGGAGCGGACGGTCATTTCGCTAATGCAATAAAATACTGGTGAAAACGAGTATCCTGGGTCAGTTCCGGATGGAACGAGGTTGCCAACAATTTTTCTTGCCGGGCAGCCACGATTCGTCCATCTGGCAGAGCGGAAATAACATGAGCGCCACCCTGCACCGACTCGATGATCGGGGCGCGGATGAAAATGGCATGGTAGGGTCCGCCTTCGCCCAGTTCGGAGATGGTGAGGTCGGTTTCAAACGATTCCACCTGGCGGCCAAAGGCATTGCGCTCGACGGAGATATCCATGATGCCCAGCAAGGGCTGGCTGCGGCGGGCGTCCTTCGAGAGGAAGATGGCTCCGGCGCAGGTGCCCCACATGGCGTGTGTTTTACCAAACTTGCGCAGCGGCTCCAGCAAGCCATAATCCATGCAGAGTTTACCGATGGTGGTGGATTCGCCGCCTGGTAAAATGAGTCCATCAAGCCCGTCAAGATGGGGCGGCAGGCGCACTTCGGCGGTCTCCATGCCAAGGCGCTTGAGCATGAGGATGTGTTCGGCGAAATCGCCCTGGATGGCTAAAACACCAATTTTCATATTTGTTCTTTAAGGGATACGAAATTATCATACCCGAAGGGTATATCGTACCCCTGCTATTAATTCGCTAGTTCGTGCCCCTGCGTTACCAGCCTCGCCCGGCGATCTTCTCACTTTCCGGCATCTGGGACACGTTGCGTCCCACCATCGGCTCGCCGAGATTCTTGCTGACTTCCGCAAGGATGGAGGCATCGGTGTAGTGGGTTACGGCTTTGACGATGGCCGCTGCGCGCCTGGCCGGATCACCGGACTTAAAGATACCCGATCCCACAAACACGCCGTCCACGCCCAGTTGCATCATCAGGGCTGCGTCGGCAGGAGTGGCCACGCCGCCCGCCGCGAAATTGACCACCGGCATGCGGCCCAGTTCCTTGGTCTCTTTGACCAGTTCGTAGGGTGCACCCAGTGTTTTGGCGTACGCCATCAATTCCTCATCTGCCATGGTTGTCAAGCGACGAATTTCGCCCAGCACGGCGCGGGCGTGACGGACAGCCTCGACCACGTCGCCGGTCCCGGCTTCGCCTTTGGTGCGGATCATGGCCGCGCCCTCGCCGATCCGCCGCAGGGCCTCGCCCAGGTTGCGGCAGCCGCACACGAACGGGACCTTGAAGTTGTGTTTGAGGATATGGTTCTCCTCATCCGCGGGGGTTAATACTTCGGACTCGTCAATGTAGTCCACGCCGATGGCTTCGAGGATCTGTGCTTCCACGAAATGACCGATGCGGCACTTGGCCATGACCGGGATGGTGACCGTGTCCATGATCTTGAGGATCAGGTCAGGGTCCGACATGCGCGCCACGCC
>Ga0209048_10002852_pt1 | contig 16948 bp, 19 predicted proteins | sample FrelakmetCRP12CR_FD_187146 | JGI IMG/M metagenome (GOLD analysis project Ga0209048, IMG submission 187146) | Freshwater lake sediment microbial communities from the University of Notre Dame, USA, for methane emissions studies - CRP12 CR (SPAdes)... | ecosystem: Environmental > Aquatic >... | reverse complement strand
GGCCGCCGGATCCGCACGCCGCGCCGCGCTCGGGCGGACCGCTGAGGTCCTCGTCGAGGAGCGTCGCGACGGGCTGTGGAGGGGGTACAGTTCGCAGTACATCCGCTACTACCTCGACGGGGCGGCGAGTCCGGGGACCCTGATCCGTGCGGTCGCCCACGAAGAGTGTGAGGATGGAGTGAAAGGACGCATCGCATGAGAGAGCTCGGCGTCATCGAGCAGCGCCTCAAGGACGATTCCACGGCGGCGCTGAAAGCGCGCGACAAGCGGCTGCGCGAGGCCCTTTCGTCGCTCGTGGCAGCGCTCAAGAAGGAGCGCATCGACAGCCGCAAGGAGCCCACCGAGGCCGACGAGCTCACCGTGCTCAAACGCGAGCGCAAGCGGCGCGCCGAGGCCATCGAGCTGTATGAGGGGGCAGGCCGCCAGGAGCTGGCCGACCAGGAGCGCTACGAAGAGGTGCTCCTCGGGTCGTACATGCCCGAGGACCTGGGCGACGCCGAGCTGGAAGAACTCGTTGACGAGGCCATCGCCGCCACCGACGCGGTCACGCCCAGGGACATGGGCAAGGTCATGGGGTGGCTGAGGCCCAAGGTCGCCGGCCGTGCCGACGGCAAGAAGCTCAGCGGCATGGTGCGCGAGAAGCTGGAAGGCTGATCGTGACGCAGATCACGCGAACGGTCATCGAGCTGGACAGCAACAACGTGGCTCAGGCCCTCGCCGGGGAGCACGACGCGCATCTCAAGATCCTCGAGCGCCGCCTCGACTGCACCCTCACGTTGCGCGGCAATGTACTCATCCTCGAGGGTCCCGACGAGGCCGTCGGGAGGGCGCGCGCCGCCCTCGACGAACTGCTCGCGGTGATCCGCTCCGGGCGGCCCGTGAACCCGGCCATGGTCGACTCGCTCATGGACATCGCCGTCAACTCGTCGGGCAAGCCCTCCGAGGTATACGGCGACGTCGTGTGGACGCACCGCGGCCGCCAGATCGGGCCGCGTACCGTCAACCAGAAGCAGTACGTGGACGCCATCCGCGCCAACACCATCACCTTCGGCATCGGTCCGGCCGGCACCGGCAAGACCTACCTTGCCACGGCCATGGCGGTCAGCGCCTTCTTCTCGAAACAGGTCGGGCGCATCATCCTCACGCGGCCGGCAGTCGAGGCGGGGGAGAGCCTGGGGTTCTTGCCGGGCACCATCTCCGAGAAGGTCGACCCCTACTTCCGCCCGCTCTTCGACGCGCTCTACGACATGATGGACGGCGAGAAGCTCGCGACCCTCATCGAGAAGGGCGAGATCGAGGTCGCGCCGCTGGCCTTCATGCGCGGCCGCACCCTCAACGACTCGTTCATCATCCTCGACGAGGCGCAGAACACCTCGCCCGAGCAGATGAAGATGTTCCTCACGCGCCTCGGCTTCGGCGCCAAGATGGTCGTCACCGGCGACGTGACGCAGATCGACCTCCCGCACAGCCGCATCTCGGGGCTGGTCACGGTGCCCGAGGTCCTCGAGGACCTCGAAGACATCGCCATCACGCAGTTCGACGGCCGCGATGTGGTACGGCACAAGCTGGTGCAGCGCATCGTCAACGCCTACAAGGACCACGGCGACAGGGCCGCGGCCGCGAAGACGCGGAAGCCCGCGGCCGGTCGGGCCCGGCCGGAGCGCGACGCATGAACCTCGTCGAGGTGTTCAACCGGACGCGCGTGAGCGTCGACGAGGAGGCCGTCGCGCGGCTCGTGGCGCGCGTGCTCGCGGCCGAGGGCGTCGACCACGCGGAGTCGTCCGTCGAGTTCGTCGGCGAGCGCCGGATCCGCGCCCTCAACGCCGAGCATCGCGGCCAGGACGAGGTCACCGACGTGCTCTCGTTCCCGCTGGAGGATGCGCGGGAAGGGCCCGGCCGGGCCACCGCAGGCGGCCCGGCCGGGCCGCCGCGCCTGCTGGGCGACATCGTCGTCTGCGCGCGCCAGGCGCTGCGCCAGGCGCGCGCAGACTCCCTGCCCCCGGCCCTCGAGCTCGCGGTGCTCCTCGTCCACGGCGCCCTCCACCTGCTGGGCTACGACCACGAGACCGACGCCGGGCAGATGGCCCTGCGCCAGGCCGGACTCCTCGAGCTCGTGGACTGGGAGGCGCTCGTTGTCGCAACGCCGCGGTAACCTGCTCCACAGCTTCAACTGGGCCTTCGACGGCATCGTCCATGCGCTGCGCTACGAGCGCAATATGTGGGTCCACTTCGGGATCGCCGGCCTCGTGCTCGTCGCCGGCCTGTTCTTCGCCCTGACCCGGCTCGAGGTGATCGCCCTCCTCGTGGCGATCTCGTTCGTGCTCATCACCGAGATGCTCAACACCGCCGTCGAGTGTCTGGTGGACCTGGTGACCGATCAGGACGACCCGCGCGCCAAGGTCGCCAAAGACGTGGCCGCGGGCGCCGTCCTCATCGCCGCGGTCAACGCCATCGCCGTGGCCTACCTCGTCTTCTACGACAAGATCACGAGCGTGCCCTACACGGTGCTCAACAAGCTGCGCGGCTCGCCCATCGACGTCACCGTGATCGCCCTCGCCATCGTGATCATGGCGGCCATCGCCATGAAGGCGCTCACCCGCCGCGGCACGGCCTTTCGCGGCGGCCTGCCGTCGGCGCACGCCGCCGTGGCGTTCGCCGCCTGGGTCGCGCTGACGTTCGTGGCCGCCAACACGGGCTATGCCCTGCCGATCTCGGCGATCGCCCTCTTCATGGCCCTGCTGGTCGCGCAGAGCAGGATCCAGTCGGGCATCCACAGCTTGCTCGAGGTGGCCACCGGCGCCGCCCTCGGCATCGTCATCACCCTTGTGCTCTTCCGCCTGTGGTACCCCCTGTGAACCGCGCCCCGGAGCCGGCGGAGCGCCTGCTCTTCCAGGAGGCTGCGACGCTCGCCGCGAGTGCCTACGCGCCCTACTCGGGGTTCGCTGTGGGGGCTGTGGTCGTCGGCCCGTCGGGCCGCAGCCACCACGGCGTCAACGTCGAGAGCGCCTCGTACCCTGCCGGTCTGTGTGCGGAGCGCGCTGCGCTCGCCGCCATGGTGGTCTTCGGCGAGCGCGCACTGCGGTACGTCGCCGTCGCCGCCGCGGATGGGCGGGACTGCCTGCCCTGCGGGCTGTGCCTGCAGGCGCTGGCCGAGTTCGGCGATCCGGCGATCGTCGCGCGCCTGGGCGGCGAGGTGCGCGTCGTGCTGCTCCGCGACCTGCTCACGACGCCGTTCGCCCGCGGCGCTGGCGAGGCCGGCCGGTGAGCGGCGACTTCCACTCCGGCTTCGTCGCCGTCTTCGGCCGGCCCAACGTCGGCAAGTCCACGCTGGTCAACGCTCTCGTGGGGCGCAAGGTGAGCATCGTCAGCGACCACCCGCAGACCACGCGCCGGCGCATCACCGGGGTGGTCGATCTCGAGGGCTGCCAGGTGGTGCTGCTCGACCTGCCGGGCTTCCAGAAACCCTTTGATTCGCTCACGAGGCGCATGCAGTCGGCGGTCGACGACGCGTTGTCCGAGGTCGACGCGGCCCTGGTCATGCTGAACGCCACGGAGACCTTTGGGGCCGGCGACCGCTACGTCGTCCAGGCGGTCGCCGGCGCCGCCCTTCCGGCCCTGGTGGCCCTGAACAAGATCGACCTTGTCGACGGGCCCCGTTTGGGCGCGCGCCTCGCGGAAGCTCGCCGGCTCGCCGGCGGCCGCGACGTCCTGCCCGTGTCGGCCAAGCGTGGCGACGGCCTGGGCGACGTCCTGGCTCGGCTGGCCGACGCCATGCCGCCCGGCCCCGTCTACTTTCCCGATGGCGAGAAGAGCGACCAGCCGCTGGAACTGCTCGTCGCCGAGCTGGTCCGCGAGCAGGCTCTGCGGCGCACCCGCGACGAGGTGCCGCACGCCGTGGCCGTCGAGGTCACGGGCATCACGGAGCGCGTCGACCGGCCCCTCGTCGAGATCGAGGCCAGCCTCATCGTCGAGACCGAGTCACAGAAGGCCATCGTGGTGGGCAGGGGGGGGCGCGTCGTCAAGGCCATCGGCAGCGGCGCCCGCCAGGAGATCGAGGCGATCCTTGGCGTGCAGGTCTTTCTCGACCTGCGCGTCAAGGTCCGCAAGCGCTGGCGCCGCGACGAGCGCTTCATCGAACGGCTCGTCTGAGACCGGGCGCGACGCCGCGTTTGCTATACTCGGTGAAGCTCCACCCACCCCGCCGTCTCCCTGGAGGTCCACCGGCGTGCACGCCGAGGAACTCGCCAAGACCATCGATCACACGCTCCTGAAAGCGGACGCCACGTCTCCGGACGTGGAGCGCCTGTGCCGCGAAGCGAGCAAGTATCACTTCGCGGCAGTCTGCGTGTTCCCGTACTACGTACCGCTGGCGGACAGCATGCTGAGAGGGGCCGACGTCAAGGTGTGCTCGGTCATCTCCTTCCCGTTCGGCGCCGACTCGCTGCGCGCCAAGGTCGTGGCCGCCGAGGATGCCGTGGCCAGCGGCGCCGACGAGGTCGACGTGGTCATCAACCTGCCCGCGTTCCTCTCCGGCGAGTTCGGACACGTGCGTAACGAGCTCGCCAGCGTGGTCCGCGCGGTGCGCATGAAGGCCATCAACACGGGGCGCGGTCAGGTCGTCGTCAAGGCCATCATCGAGACCTGCTATCTGACCACCAAGATGAAGAAGCTGGCCTGCAAGATCTGCGAGCAGGCCGGCGTGGATTTCGTCAAGACCTCGACGGGCTGCGGGCCCAAGGGCGCCACGGTGCAGGACGTCGAGCTGCTGCGTGAGTGCCTCGACGAGCGCATCAGCGTCAAGGCGTCGGGCGGCATCCGCACACTCCACGACGTCGAAGTCATGATCAACGCCGGCGCCGTCCGCGTGGGCACCAGCGCCGGCGTCGCCATCATGAAGGACTTTCTCGCCTAGCAGCCGCCACGGCGTCGTCTCACCCGAAGGACACAGCCATCGACCCACAGACCTTCCTCGACCTCGTGCGCTACAACGCCGACGGCCTCGTGCCGTGCGTGGTGCAGGACGCCGGCGGCGGCGAGGTCCTCATGGTCGCCTACGCCAACGCCGAGGCGCTCGCCGCCACGCTGGCTACGGGCGAAGCGCACTTCTGGAGCCGCAGCCGTCGCGAGCTCTGGCACAAGGGCGGCACAAGTGGCTGCGCGCAGCGCGTGCTCTCGGCGCGCTTGGACTGCGACCACGACACCGTGCTCCTCGCCGTAGCGCCGGCAGGGCCGGCCTGTCACACCGGCGAGGTGAGCTGTTTCCGCGACGGCGCCAGCGCCGCCGCCGTCGTGGACCTGGAGCCGGAGGGAGCATGAGTCCGGCGGGCGCCGTCGCCAGGCTGCGCGCGCGCGTGGGGCTGGCCGGCGCACTCCTCGTGGCCGTGCTCATCCTGGCCTCCGCCCTGCGCCTCAAAGGCGTGGGCTGGGGCCTGCCGTACAGCTTCGTCAACGCCGACGAGAGTGCCGTCGTGCCCAAGGCTTTCGACGTCGCGCGTGGCGGGCTGAACCCGCAGTTCTTCTACTACCCGTCGCTCTTCTTCTACCTGGTGGGTGGCGTCTACCTGCTGGCGGCGCCGGTGCTGTGGGCGGTCCATCACGCGAATCCCCTGGCCATGGGCTCCTTTGTCGTCGACCCGGGTCCGTACTTCCTGCTCGCGCGGCTGTTCTCGGTGGCCGCCGGCACGGCGTCGGTGTACTTGCTGTACCGCATCGGCAGGGAGGCATTCGGCCGCCCGGCCGGGCTCGTGGCCGCCCTGTTCCTCGCGGTCGCGCCGCTGCACGTCGCCTACTCGCACATGGCCGTCACCGACGTCACCGCCACGGCGCTCTCGTTGCTTGCCCTCCTGCTGCTGCTCCAGGCCACCCGCGGCGGGGGGCACCGTCGGCTGATCGCCGGCGCCGTGGCCGCGGGCCTCGCCGCGTCAACCAAGTACAACCTCGGGGCGCTCGTGCTGCCGGCGACCATCGCCGCCGTGTACGTCTGCCGCGGTGAGGTGGGGCGCCGCGTCGCGGCCGGCGGCCGCGCGGCGCTCCTCTGGCCGCGGCTGCTCCTCGCGCGAGTCTATGCGCCCATGCTCCTGGCGTTCCTCGTCGGCTCGCCCTTCGTCGTCCTGGACCCGGGTCACTTTCTCCACGACTTCCTGCGCCAGAACCGCATCATGCACCGCGGCTGGCTGGGCTTTGAACACGTCGGCAACGGCTTCTGGTACAACCTTGAGGTGAACCTCGGCGGGACGCTCGGCGTGGTGCTCGTGGTGCTGGCCGTCGCCGGTCTGGCGTGGGCGCTCTGGCGTCACACCACCGTCGACCTTCTGCTGGCGCCGTACGCGCTCGCCTACTTCGTCTACATCAGCACCTGGAAGGAGCTCGCGGACCGGTACCTGCTGCCGATCCTCCCGCTCCTGCTGCTGCTCGCCGTGCGCATGTGCCTCGAGCTCGTCGATCTGCGGCCGGCGGCCCGGCGGGTGGCCGCGCCGGCCGTCGCGCTCGTTCTCGCGGCGGCCCTGGTGGCGCCGCTGGCCGGCTCGGTCGCCTTCGACCGCAAGCTCTCCGGCGGCGACGTACGCGTGCGCGCCAAGGCGTGGGTCGAGCGCCACCTGCCGTCCGGCAGCATCATCGCCAGCGAGGACTACGGACCCCCGCTGGTGCGCGTGCGCGACGAGAAGTTCTACCGGGGCGCCGGGCTCGAGACGCCGGCCTATCGCATCCTGCGGCTCAGGCTGCCGGCGCCGGGCGTGCCTGATCGTAGTCACAGCCTCGACTGGTTGCGCCAGAGGGATGCCGAGTACGTGATCTTAAGCTCGAAGGTGTACGACCGCGTGCTGGCCGCGGCGGACGACTACCCCAAGCTCGCCGCCTTCTACCGCAGCCTGGACGCGGATGCCGCGCTCGTCGAGGTGTTCGCACCGGGCCCCGGCGAACGCGGCCCGGTGCTCAAGCTGTATCGCCTGGGGGCGTCGTCTCCGCTGGGCTGACGGCCGGCGGCGGCATCTCACATACCTCCGCCGCCGCCTGCTCGACCTCGTTCTCGGCGATGGGCTGCCGCCCCGGCTTCACCACGAGGTAAGCGACGAAGCCCGGCGGTATCGGCAACCAGAAGTTGATGAGGCGGTACACGAGCACTACGGCGACGGCCGTCGCCGAGGGCACCCCGAAGCTCACGTAGAGGGCGATGAGGATGGCTTCGATCGCCCCCAGCCCTCCGGGCGTCGGCGCCAGGGTCCCGATGGCGTAGGCGACCACGTACCCCACGGCGAGGTACCCGAAGCCGATGTGGTAGTCGAAGGCGAGAAAGGTCGCGTACAGACACAACATGTCGAAGATCCAGAAGCCGCAGGCCAGAACCGCGGTGTTGCGGTAGGCGCCGCGGTGAGACGTCATGCGGCGCATGCCGGCGAAGAGGTTGTCGAGCCAGCCGTCGATGTGGCGCTCGTGCACGACCTCGCGCCGCATCACCCGGTTAGCGAGGTGTGCCATCTGCGTCACCCGGCGCCGCATCCGCGAGCGGTGATTGTAGAGGTAGACGCCGTAGCCGGTGAGCCACAGGATCAGCCCGATGAGCAACATGCCGACAAGGTAGCCGGCGATCGACTGTCCGCGGGCCACGATCAGGTACAGCATCGCCAGCGCGAACACGAACCACAGCACCACGTAGTTGAAGAACTGCTGTGCGGCGATCGCCACGAAGATGAGGCCGTGGGGCGCCCGGCGCTTGCGCAGGGCGTTGTAGGTCACGACCCAGCCGCCGACGCCACCGGCCGAGAGCACGTGGCTCACGGCGAGGCTGCTCAGCGTGATCGCCAGCACCTCGCGCAGGAGCAGGCGGATGTCGAGGACCTTGAGAATGAACCGCGTGAGGTTGGCGTAGCTCAGGGCGGCCAGGCACTCGAGCGCCACGGCGCCCCCCAGCAGCACGTAGCTGGCGTGCGTGAGCAGCGAGAACGTCTTCTCCGTGTCGACGATCCTCGGCAGCAGAAGATAGAGGATGACGACGATGACGGCGAAGACGGCGATATGGCGGAGAGTCTTCTTGATCGGCTTCCTCCCCAGTCTGCTGACGCCCGCCAAGCTCAAGACAGTACCACAGGCGCGCGGGGGCCCGGTCGCCGGCGAGCGGGCCGGGAACCCGCCGGGCGCGGGTCAGCTCCGGGTCTTGCGCCCGCCGCGCTTCTGGCGGCCGGCCGGCGGCCGGGCGTCGCCGAGTACGTCGCGCTCGATCTCCTGCCGGCGGACCCAGGCGTAGGCGACCGCGGCCGGCACGCACGTGAAGGGGACCGCGCAGAGGGCGAGCCAGCCCCAGCGCCGGGCCTTGAACGTCACGAAGACGGCGTAGACGTAGGTCATGGCCCACCCGGTGAGCATGGCGATGCCCCAGACCACGTAGACGGGTCTGGGGATGAACGTCACCGTGAGCACCTCGGCGAAGGCGCGCACGAGGAAGAGGAGGAGCGTGATGCCCGAGAGGAGGAAGAGGTCGGCGAGGCGCCGCAGCTCGGCGGCGAGCGCGGGCCCCACGGCGACGCCGCGGTCGTCCTTGTCGTACCTGGTGAAGTCGAGCAGACGGGCCATGGCTCCTGCCCCTGCGTGTGCCGCGCCCGTGGGCGGGGCATGAACCGGGAGACGCGAAGACGGCGTTAGTCTCAGTGATGGCACCTGCGAACACAACCTCGCCCGGCGGTCACGCGGCCGTCTACGACGCGCTCATGTGGCCGTTCGAGCGCGCCGCTCTGGGCGCCTGGCGGCGCCGGCTGGCGGCGCGCGCCCGCGGCCGCGTACTCGAAGTGGGCGCCGGCACCGGCAGCCAGCTGCGCTGGTACCCCGCCGGCGCGGAGGTCACGGCGCTCGAGCCCGACCCCGGCATGGCGGCGCGCGCCCGGCGCGCCGCCGCGCGCGCCGTCGCGCCGGTCACCGTGGTCGAAGGGGCGGCCGAGAGCCTGCCATTCGCCGCCTCGAGCTTCGAGACCGCCTTTACGAGTTTCAGCTTCTGCACAGTCGCCGACCCGGCGGCGGCGCTCGGCGAACTGCGCCGCGTGCTGGTCCCCGGCGGCCGCCTGCTGATGCTCGAGCACGTGCACCTGCAGTGGCAGCCTGGGCGGCGGCTGCAAAGCTGGGCCGCCCCGGCCTGGGCGGCGGCGGCCGGGGGCTGCCGACTGGACAGAGATACGGGTAGGTTCGTGCGGGAGGCAGGCTTCTCTGTCGTGCGCGAACGCCCCCACGTCCTTGGCTGGATCGTCGAGCTCGAGGCGCGCAGCCCCGTCGGGTTGCGTCGGCCGCCGATCTCTGGTTGACTGACGCCTCGAACGCACAACCGCGGCGTCCCGGCACGCCCCCTCATCCGTTCGCCTCCTTCTCATTGTCTCCTAGCGCGGCGTTCGCATGCAGGGTAAGATGCGCTGGGGCGCGGAACGCCCCGTCGGCACAGGCCTCGCCGCTGCCGCCGGGCAAACCTCGTCGAAAGGACGTTGTGTCCCGACGCCAGAGCTGGATCGCGATCCTCGCCTTCCTCATCGTCGCCACCGCCCTCACTACCGCCCTCGTCACGCCCGATGCCCACGCGTCGACCCCGCTGCGCGGCAAGCTGCGGGTCGCCCAGCGCGAACTGCGCCAGGCGCACGTGCGCCTGAAGGCCGCCGAAGCCGCCCTCGCTGCCGCGCTGGCCGGGACCACTGACCCCGCCGCCACGCTGTCGGGCCAGACCGTCGCACAGCCGCAGACCGCGGCAGCGCCCCCCTCCGTCGACCAGCTGAAGGCCAAGGTCACCGTTGCCCGCAAGGCCGTGCGCGTCTGGCAGATGCGCGTTGACCGCATCACGCGCCAGGTCCGCGAGCAGCTGCAGATCGCCGACTGGGAGAGCCACGCCAATTGGATGCCCATCATCGCGATCGCGGCTCGTCAGTACCACGTGAAGGCCGCTGGCATGTACCGCATGATGATGCGCGAGTCCGGAGGCCGCCGCTACGCCGGCGCCGGGTCCGCCTTCAAGGGCCTGTTCCAGTACTGGACAGGCACCTGGTCCGCGAGCTGGAACCCCTGGCGCCGCGACAGCATCTACGACGGCAGCTCGCAGATCTTCGCGACGGCCTACGCCATTTCCAAGGGCATGGGCGCGCAGATGTGGACGACGACCTTCGCTTCGCAGTACTGATCGGCGCAGCCCTGGTGAGCGGCCCGCGAGCCCCACGGTGCCCATTGCGGGCCGGATTGAGCCAACTTCGTAAGTGACTCGGGAGCTATTCCGCTCTCGTCGCATCGCCTACGGAGCGCTGCCCGTCGCGAAGTCGAAGACCCGATCCTCCGCCGAGCCCGAGCGCAAGACCGTGTGCGCCCCCATGACGCGCGCCAGGTCCGCGTGAAAGCCGTGGTGGGCCACGGCGACGACCTCGGCCTGCGAGTAGGTCGCCCTGAGGATGGCGATGGTGAGCAGGTCGAGCGTTCCGCAGCCGTAGACCAGCGCCCGCTCGCCGTCCGCGGGGGCGCCTTGAGCACAGCGTGCAGGCCCACCGAGAAGGAGTCCGCCAGCACGGCCTCGCGACAGCACACCTCCTCGGGGAGAGGGAAGAGCTGGGACTCCTGCGCCGGCAGCAGGGGAGCGAAACCGCCTCCAACGCTGCGGCAGTTGCCCGTGTGCAATCCTCCGTCTCGGTGAGGCGCCCGGCGACGTAGGCGGGAGCCCGCTCGGCGGAGGTACCGGCGCCGCGCGGGCTGATGGTGGTCGCGAGATCGCGGACGCCTGCGAGGAGGTGGCTCACTCGGGACAGCGCCTGCTTGGTCAGGCGCCCACCCCGGCGCCACACGCTGCCGCGCACGTTGGCCGCCTCGGCCATCACGGCATCGAGGGCCGCGATGATGGCGTCCACCTCTTCCGCCCCCATGACCAGCGGGGGTGGCAGCTTGATGATGTCGACGTGGGGCCGCCGCGGCACCGCCGCCGAACACTTGTCTTTCGGCGCTGCTGCGAGAGAATGCGTGACAGGACGACGCCCTGGGCATCGATGATAGGGGGGGCACGTGTCTGGTCGGCCTGAGGTCGAGGTCCGGGAGACAGTCAGGCGCCATCTCGCGGCGAGGGTGGCGTCGGCGCCCGGTAATGGCGCCTTCATCCGCCTGTCGCCGAGGCCCGGCACCAGCCGGTAGCCGAGAAGCGCGACGGGGGAGACATGGCAGAGGATCTGATCGGTCGCACGCTGGGGCGCTACCAGATCACTGCGCTCGTGGGCCGTGGCGGCATGGCCACGGTCTATCGGGCGACGCATCCCGGCTGGGAGCAGACCGTGGCCGTCAAGGTGCTGCACGCGCACATGGCGACCGATCCCGACCTGCTCGGAAGGTTCCAGCAGGAGGCGCGGGCGGTCGCGGCCCTCCGCCACCCCAACATCGTGCGAGTGGTCGACTTCGACTGCATCGATGACGTGTGCTTCATTGTGATGGAGTACATCGACGGCCTTGCCCTCTCGGTCCATCTCAGCGACATGGCCGCCCTTGGGCTGCGCATGCCGGCGGCCGAGGTGCTGCGGATCTTCGAACCGCTCTGCTCCGCCGTGGACTACGCGCAGGGGCAAGGCATGATCCACCGCGACATCAAGCCGTCCAACGTCTTGCTCACCGCGCGGGGCGAGCCGGTGCTCACCGACTACGGCATCGCCACGATGATCGGCGTTGCGCAGCACACCGCCACCGGCACGGTCGTGGGTTCGGCCTACTACATGTCGCCGGAGCAGGCCCAGGGGATCGCGGTGGACGGTCGCAGCGACATCTACTCGCTGGGCGTGATGCTTTTCGAGTCACTCGCGGGGCAAGTGCCATACGATGGCAACACGCTGGCCACCGTCCTCGTGAAGCACGTCACGGCGCCGGTGCCGGCCGTGTGCGCGCTCAACGACGACGTGCCGCCGCTGCTCGACGGCCTCTTGCGTGTGGCGCTGGCCAAGGATCCGGGCGAGCGCTTCCAGACGGGGCAGGCGCTGGCGGTCGCCCTGCGAAAGGAGCTGGGGCCACTGGCCGGGCAGAGCCGCGCCGAGCCGGCGAAGGCGACGAGGGTGGCGCGGCCGGCGAGCGGTGGCCCGGCGCCTCAGAGCGACACGCGTCTGGAGGCGCCGGCGCCGGCGAAGCCGCCGGGGAAACGCGAGGCCGCGCACGACGTGTTCATCAGCTACGCGGCGAGCGACAAGGCGGTGGCCGATGCCGTCTGCGCGGCGCTCGAGTCCGAGCACATCCGCTGCTGGATCGCGCCGCGCGACGTGCTGCCCGGCCTGAGCTTCGCGCAGGCTCTGGTCAACGCCATCCACGCGGCCCGCGTGTTCGTCTTGGTGTTCTCGTCGGCCACCAACCGCTCTCAGCAAGTAGAGCGCGAACTCGACAGGGCCGTCTCCGCGCGGTTGTCGATTCTCCCCCTGCGTGTTGAGGATGTGTTGCCCCGCGAGTCGATCGAGTACTACCTCGCCGGCCAGCACTGGCTCGATGCGTTCACCCCTCCACTCGACGACCATCTTGGGCGCCTCGCGGAGGCGATCACAGCGCTGCTCCAGCGGTCGGCGCCGCCGACGTTGGGCCCGCCGGAAGCGGCGGCCTCAGAGCCGGCCGCATGGGCGACGGGCCCGCAGGCCGCGACGACCTACGAGCCGGCGCCAGAGCCCGAGGCTGAGCCGGAGCAAGAGGCGCCAGAGGGGGAGGTGGAGCCCGAGCCGGAGGTTGCGGCCCTCGAAGCGGAGCCGGAGGCCGAACCCGAGCCGGACCTGACGACTCTCGAGTCGCCCGTGGGGGCGACCGGACAGCAGGCCCCGATGACCTACGAGCCGGCGCCGGCTCCCGAACCGACGGTGGTCGCCACGGCCGCTTCGGCCGTTGCGACCAGCGAGGGTCCGATGCCCGCGGCCGCGACCGTGCTGGCGCCTGAGTCGCCGCCCGAGGCCCCACCAGCCGGGCCGCAGTCGGCGTTCGCGGCGGAGCGCAAGGAAGGTGCGCTGGTCGGCGTGCCATCACTGAACGAGCGGTCTCTCGAGGCGCCAGGGCTCTCCCGGCGAGCGTTCCACAAGCCCACGCTGATCACCGCGGCGGCCGTCGGGATCGTGTGGATCGTGGTCCTCCTCATCATCGACCAGGTGATCCGCTAGGTTGCTCCAGGGCAGGTCGTCGCGCGCTCGCGCCGTCCTGCCCACTTCGTCTCAGCGGGTGAGGCACCGATGGTTCTTCGGCGCTACGGGGTGCGCGGCTGGCGAGGCGCGGCGGTCGGTGTCCACCACGCCAGCGCGACGACCACCAGGTCGACGCCCAGCGCCACGAGCACCCACAGCGGGGTGTCGGGCGGGTAGAAGAAGGCCCACGCGAAGACGACCGCCGTCGCAAGGCCCCCGACGATGCCGAGTGTCACCCTCGCCTGGCCGACTGCACCGCGGCGGCGGTTCACTGTAGCGGCGCGCATGACGACGTAGAACTGGACGGCGAACAGCACGCCGCCGCCGAACAGGACCAGCCACTTGAGCCAGGGGGCGCCGCCCTCGATCATGCTTCTCACGCGGTCGAGGTTGACGCTCGCGGCCTTTGCGAGCTGCGGCGTGCCGGACGAAAGCTTGAGGCCGGTGAGCACGGTGATGGCCGCAGATTTGTGGCCCTGTTTGGCGTCGACGATCGCGAGGCCCATTTTCGCGTAGTCGTTGGCCGCTGCCTTGTTGGAGGCGGTGAGGTCTGTCTTGGCTCCGTAGACGTCGCCCTTCTCGAGCTTCGCCATGCCTCGCTGGTAGTACGCGGCAGCCAGGTCGGCCTTGATCGTCTTTGCCACATTCGCGTCGCGTGCCGACTTCGCCAGCCGCTCGAGAGAGGAGATGCCCTGGTCGTACTCTCCCCTGGCGCACAGGGTGCAGGCCAGGGCGAGGTCGGTCTGAGCGCTGGGCGCGGCCGCAGCCGACTTCTCGAGATCTGCCTGGGCGTCGGCGTACCGTCCGTCCGCCGCAGCTATCAGACCGAGGTTGTACAGTGCGGCCGCCTTCACGCTCTTGCCGACCTCGGTCGGGGGAGTGTCTTGCGCCCGACGCGTGGGCGCCGCGGCCTTCTCCGGACCGCCCTGGAAGAGGAAGTCTGCGCCGATGTTGAGGTCGGCGCCTCGGTAGCGCTTGTTGAGGCGAAGTACCTTCTGCAGCAGCGGCAGCGCCCGGCTGTAGTCGCCGGTCTTCACGTCGCACACGGCCAGGTTGTTGAGGGCGTCTGTATCCGAGGGGTTCAGCTTGACGGCCTCGATGAACAGGGCCTTCGCCTGGGCGATGTTGCCCGCGGCGAGCGCCTTGCAGCCACTGTTGTACGGGTGCTTCGTCGCACCCGGTGCGGGCGCGGCCGTCATGGCCAGGCTCGCGAGGACCAGCAGAACGGCGAAGCCCAGGAGGGCGCAGGCCCGCCGGCATCGGCTCAATATGTGGTCGGTCGATATGGTAGCGGCTCGGCTCACGGCGTCAGAAGGGTTGCGCCTGGCAGGAACAGGGCTGATCCGCCTGGCAGGTGCAGGTCGACACGCCCTGGCACGTACACATCGCGTTGCAGGTGCACGGCGTTCTGCCGCCACCGGCTCCCGCGTCCGCCACGCAGCTGCACGCGGCGACTGACTCACAGGTGCAGACCAGGTTGCAGGTGCACACGAGATCGCACGTGCAGAGCGCGCCGCCGAACGCGTCGTGGCCGGTGAGCTTGGTCTTGGTCGCGTGAGCGCGTGTCTCTTTGCCGGCCTTCTGGGTCTTCTTCGGCACCTTCTTGGGCCCGGACACCCTGCGAGCGGGATCCGCGGGCGCGACGAAGACCTCGGGATCGGGGTAGTCGTAGCCGGGCTGCGGCGCACTCCAGTGCAACACCTCGGGCGACCCGCTCGAAGCAGGAGAGGGCTTCAACGTGTCGTCCGGCGTGGCCTCGGCCACACGAGCGTCGGCCCATGCCATCGGCGCTTCGCTCTCGTAGATCGAGAGCTTGGGCGACTCGTAGCGGCCGTCGGCGGCAAGGCTCGGGGGGTCTACACCGTCGCCGCGCTGGTCGTTGGACACTGGATCACCTCCTCGAGCTGGTCCAGCGTGAGTCGCCGGTTGATCTCACAGCGCGCGACGACGGCGCCGTCGGCACCCGGATAGAGGCGCTTGGAGGGGCAGTCTCCGGCGCAGTGGTATTTCGCGAAGCAGCGCGCGCATCGTGGCGCATCGTTGACCGTCAGGCGGCGCAGTACCGCGACCCGCGCATGGTCGAAGGCGAACGACCTGTGCCCGGCGTCGTAGGAGCCGTAGATGAAGGTCTCGGCGCGAATGTCGTCGCGGCCGGTGACCTCGTAGCAGGCGGTCACGTCGCCCTCGGTGGTGACGTTGAAGCTGGGCCTGCTCGCCTGGCAGAAGGAGCACGCCAGCGACGACTGGTGCGCGCCGGAGTAGGCCACCTCGACCCCGTGACGGCCGGCGTAGTCGCGGCACTCGCGGAAGACCTCGACGAAGTGTTCCGCGCTCGGCGGCTGGAGGCCGCTGCCGACGGAGCGGCCGCAGGCGAACAGCGGTTCGAGATGGATGGTGTTCAGGCGGTAGGCGCCGACGAGGTGGCGCACCGTCTCCAAGGCTTGATCGAGTGCCTCAGACGTACACGTGAGCCGGGTGCCCAACGTGCAGTCGCTGCGAGAGAGGCGCTCGAGGGTGCGCCGGACGGCAGCCGACGAGGGACCGCCGCCCGCCTGCGGTCGCAGGCGGTCCTGAACGGCTGCAGGACCGTCGATGGAGACCATCACCGAGGTCATGCTCTGGGCCAGGTACTCCCGCATGTCGTCGCTCATGACACCGTTGGTCGCGGTGCCGGTGGAAAGCTCGAGGGCGTGCTCTTCGCAGCGACGCCGGGCGTGCTCCACGCAGTGCCTCATGGCCTCGCCCGCGAGCGTTGGCTCTCCGCCGCCGTGGAAGGTGACCGTCACCGCGCGCTGGTCGCCGGCGACGGCGTTGTCGACCACGAAGTCGATGGCATCGAAGGCGACCTTCTCATCGAGGTAGCGCGGCTGCTCGCCACCGGACGCGTAGCAGTAGATGCAGCGGAGATTGCACGCCGACGTCAGGAACAGCGTGACCGCGGTGGGGCGGAGCGCGGTCGGCGCCTGGTCGGCGGCCGCGGGTCCGTCGGAGGCGGCGGCCGGGGGCCGGACAGGGGTCGCGCCGCCAGTGCGGCGTCTGCCGTTCGTCTTGCTGATGAGCTGGAGCTCTACGAGAAGGTCGAGCACCTCGCGCGTGCGGACGCCGCGAGTCACGGCGCGCTCGGCGGCGATGTCGGCGAGCAGATTCAGCGCCGCGTCGTTGACCACCACGCTCGTCCGAAGCAGGGGCGCGTACACGAGGTGGTCGCGGCCGCGCGGCAGCGAGAAGACCTCGGTCGCCAGCCGGTACCTGCTCACGCCCGCTCTCCCGTGATCCCGTTGTCCGACCCGTACACGCCGAACACGAGGCCTGCGCCCGAAAGGGCTTTGAGGCAGTCCATGGTGTCGGCGCGCCCCGCGGCGGACGGGATGCCGTATGCGGCGGCGAGGAGGGCGGCGAGATCGTTCACCGTACGCCGCCCATCGATGCCGCGCCACACGAGCGTCCCCGACCGGTTCAGGCGGAAGACCGGCCCATGTGGGTCGACGGGCGTCGGGCGCAGTTCTAGGCCGGGGCCGCGGACAGTCTCGAGGAGGTTCTCGGCGCGTCGCGGCCGCGCCAGCCCGGACGACGTGGCGCGACCGTCTCGCAGGCTCCTGGGGCGACCCACGGCGAGCGCCACGACGCCGCCGACGACGGCCACCAGGAACGTCTTCCTGGTCGCTCCCCAGCTTGGCCGGTCCACACTCTCGGCCATCGCAAAACCCCCTGGGCCCCATCTTCGCGCGGCCCGTAGCCCCGTGGCTAAAGCCAATCGTGTGCCCTGTCGAGTACCGCGTCAAGGATTGTGGGCAAGAAAACACTGGACGGCTAGACAT
>Ga0209048_10002851_pt1 | contig 16950 bp, 15 predicted proteins | sample FrelakmetCRP12CR_FD_187146 | JGI IMG/M metagenome (GOLD analysis project Ga0209048, IMG submission 187146) | Freshwater lake sediment microbial communities from the University of Notre Dame, USA, for methane emissions studies - CRP12 CR (SPAdes)... | ecosystem: Environmental > Aquatic >... | reverse complement strand
TGAAGGGCTGGCACGAGGTTTTGCTCATCAATCTTTTGGCTCCAGTGGCATTAATGCGGGCAGTTTTGCCCGGCATGATCGGCCGTCACTGGGGACGAATTATCAATCTTTCCGGCGGCGGTGCGACTGGGCCACGGCCAAATTTTTCTGCTTATGCGGCGTCCAAGACAGCGCTGGTAAGAGTAACGGAAACGCTCGCTGCGGAGTTGGTCGGCACGGGCGTCACTGTGAACGCTATAGCTCCAGGCACAATGAAGACAAGCATGACGCAAGAAATTTTGCGAGCTGGCACGGTCGCGGCCGGACAAAAAGAGGTGGAGGCGGCTGAAAGGCTTAATCAGTCTGCCGGTGTCCCGGGACAGGATGCAGCGGATCTCTGCGTTTTCCTGGCATCTGAGTCTGCTTCCCACGTGAGTGGAAAGTTGATTGCGGCGCTCTGGGATCCTTGGCGAGACCCCGAAAGGTTGGTGCACAATCTTGCCAGTAGCGATGTCTACACTTTACGCCGTATCCCATCTCGGAACAGCGTCTCAACCTCGAGTGGAAATTCATGAGAGTTGGGATCGTTGGATGCGGCTTAATCGGTCAAAAGCGGGCCGAGGCGGTATTGTCTTGTGGCCTCGAGATTACAATGGTCGCTGATGTTGATGTTAAACGTGCCGGAAGGCTTTCTGCAGCCACTGGCGCACGTGCTGTTGCTGACTGGCGGCAAGTGATGAGGCCAGATATCGACATCGTCATCATCGCTGTGACCCATGATTTGCTGCCGGTTATTTCACTCTCGGCGCTCAACGCTGGCAAACACATTCTGGTAGAGAAGCCTGGTGCCCGCACTGCAGCCGAGATTGCTCCGGTCGTGGCTGCTGCGCGTCGTTGCGGCCGCGTCGCAAAGGTTGGGTTTAACCATCGTTTCCATCCTGCGATCTGGAAGGCAAAGGAAATAGTTGATTCCGGCGCTATTGGTCCGCTTATGTTCATGCGCGGTCGATATGGACATGGTGGTCGTACTGGATATGAGCGTGAGTGGCGGTGCCAACCGGAAGTCTCGGGAGGCGGCGAGCTCGTGGACCAAGGGTCACACCTTATCGATTTGTCACGTTGGTTTCTGGGTGATCTCACACTCGCATATGCGGCGACACCAACTTATTTCTGGAACACTGCGGTTGAAGACAATTGCTTCGTCGCGCTCCAAGCAAAGCAGGGCCAGTTAGCATGGCTGCATGCAAGTTGGAGTGAATGGAAGAATATGTTCTCTCTCGAGATCTATGGTCGTACAGGCAAGTTGACGATTGATGGGTTAGGCGGAAGCTACGGAGTCGAGCGCCTAACTCACCACGCTATGCTTCCTATGATGGGCCCGCCTGAAACCACGACTTGGGAATATCCATTTCCTGACGCTTCTTGGCTTGCCGAAGTCCGGCATTTTCTTGCCGCAATACGCGACGGCCACGAACCCATTGGCAGTCTTGACGATGCTTACGCTGTGCTGACAGTGATTGATCAAGCTTATCGTCGGAGTTGAGGGATGATCGTTACGAGGAGTCCATTGCGGATCACATTCGGTGGAGGTGGCACTGATCTTCCTTCCTATTACCGAGAGCACGGTGGCTTTCTAATTTCCGCCGCCATCGACAAGTTTGTTTATATTACGGTTTTCGACAACTTCACGCCGGAGTATCTTGTTCGTTATTCGAGCAACGAGCGGGTTGCATCATTCGATCAGATCAAGCATCCAATCGTTCGCGAAGCCTGTCGGCTCACGGGGGCGACAAAGGGCGGTATCGAAATTGTAAGCATGGCCGATATTCCGGCCGGAACCGGGCTCGGTTCCTCTGGCAGTTTCACCACGGCATTGCTCAAGGCACTTCATACGCGGGAACGGAACGTGATTCATCCGCAGGATCTTGCCGAACAGGCCTGCCACATCGAAATTGATCTCCTCAAGGAACCCATCGGGAAGCAGGATCAATACATCGCAGCCTACGGCGGTATCACTTGCTTTGAGTTCTGCAAGGATGACACCGTCAAAGCTTTGCCATTGCGTCTTTCTGATGAGATCAGAGGTAACCTCGAGGACAGTCTGATGCTGTTCTTTACTGGTTTCTCACGATCCGCATCCGAGACCCTAAAGGATCAGGATGACAAAACGAAAAAGTCGGATCCTGATATGATTTCAAATCTCCACTATGTGAAGGAACTCGGATTGCAGAGCAAAGAGATGCTCGAGGACGGCCAGCTCGATCAGTTCGGCGCTATCATGCATGAGCATTGGATGCACAAGCGAAAGCGCTCCGGCAACATGTCAAATTCGAAGATTGACCAATGGTACGAACTCGGCATGCGCAGTGGTGCAACAGGCGGCAAGCTTATCGGCGCCGGGGGCGGTGGCTTCCTCATGTTTCACACTTCAGATAAGAAGCGACTTCGACACGCTATGCTGGAAGCTGGCCTCAGGGAAGTGCGCTTCCGATTTGACTTCGAGGGGACCAAGGTCATTGCACAATGACTTCGATGCCGCCAATTGCAGTGCTTGCCGGCGGTCTGGCAAGGCGAATGGGCAGCCTCACCGAGCGCATACCGAAGGCGATGCTGGAAGTGGCAGGCAAGCCATTCATCGTCCATCAGCTCGAACTGTTTCGACGCGAGGGCATCCGGCGAATAGTGTTGTGTACCGGATATTTGTCGGAAGTTATCGAGGCCTTTGTCGGCGACGGTGCCCATTTCGGACTTCAGGTGGCCTATTCCATCGAGCGTGACCATCTTTTGGGCACAGGCGGAGCACTGCGCCAGGCACTGCCGTTGCTTGGTTCAAAATTTCTGGTCATTTATGGTGATAGCTATCTCGACATTGCTTTTGGGCCAGTCGTTGAGGCATTCTCGCGGAGTGGTTGCAGTGGCCTTATGACGGTATTCCACAACGCAGGACGTTGGGATACCAGCAATGTCGAATGGGACGGCAGTCGCATACTGGACTATTCGAAGACACCTACGCCTCGCATGAAACACATCGATTTTGGCCTCACAGCGCTGAAGGCATCAGTCTTCGAAAATTCCCCGCGCGAGGAGCCTTTCGACTTGGCGGTTATCTATCGAGCGCTCATAGACGCTCGCGATTTAGCCGGTTTCAATGTTACCCAGCGCTTCTACGAAATTGGATCCGTCGCAGGATTGGCCGAAACCGATGCCTACTTGCGTACGAAAGTACCGAGGGCTGTATCTGATCGATAGCACGACGGCTCAAAAGGTGGTTCATCACACCTCAGATAAACAGATGGTCGTCAATTAGTTGGCCCGTGTTTTCACAGTGATATTCCCAATAAGATCATCGTGCGGCTCAATGAAGATGCGTCAAACCGCAAATGTCGTACCCATTCAAGCAGCGATGCCATCAACGCCGTGCTTAAGTCCTGTACCTCATCAACCGTTGAAGGCAAAGCTTAACCCTCCGGCGTCTGAGCTCGATACATTGATCGTCTCAGTCGCGCCGTGACGTTACTGGGCGTCCATGTTTTTGTCTTGACTCTTTCGGCAGAGCGATGTCGCACCACACTTAGAACAAACACAAACAAGAACCACAGGCCAGTAGAAATGAAGAAAAACGATTCTGTGATGCTATAAATCAATCCACCCACAAAAAGAAAAATTGCATAATCAGCCAATCCGATACTTTTGCGCCCGTCAAAGGAGCCAGCATATCTATAAATTCCATTCAGGTTCATGAGCAAAAAAATAATCAGCAGTAAAAGACCGATAATCCCAAGTTGCGTCAGGATCTCGATGTAGCCATTATGAGCTTCATTAATTATGACCCATATTCCCTGATTCACAAGAACAGCTTCGAGGTTGGGTCCTATCTGCCAAAGCGCGCCAAAGCCCACGCCGCCCAGAGGATTGGTGTCAAATTTAGATAACGCGTAATTCCAAATCAAATCTCGATTGGTTAGCGTCGGATCCCCGAACAAATATTTGATGGTTTCAGACACTCCTATGGAAGAGACAAACAGCATCAGCAAGAGCGCTACGAGGACGTACATGAAAAGAATGGGCACCCTGTAGCGCGTAGACAAAGCTGCGCGGGCGGTTACGCAAAATGCAGCCGCAATAAGTGTGGTCCCCAATGCTGTTTTTGACTGAGACGCGACGAGCATTCCCGCCCCGCTCACCAAAGCGAATAATGCAACACCGCGAGAACGCGAAACCGATCGGTTAACAGATCCAATAAAAAATACTGGTAACGCCAAATAGAAAAACTCACCCGCCGTATTCTTGCCACCATGCACCCCAGCAAAGCCCAAAGACGTTTGTGAAATCGACGGATCGACGATCGAGATGATGTTCAAGAGGTTGATCACGAAGAAAACGCGAAAAAGAATGCGAAGCACTTCTTCGTTAGTCGGAATAGAAAGCGCGAGAATGACGAACGAAACGACTTCGATGATCATTCGTGAGCTGCGCCGCATCGTCAGCCATGGGTACTCCGACCAGGTTATCGATAAAAGACTCCACAAAAACATACCAACAAAAGGCAACAGGCAGAAAAATAACAGACGGGGCGTAACATTTGAATATCGAGCGATGACAAAGCAATTAGCAAAAGCGAACAAATCTATGATCTGCCACATCGCATTGCCGGTCGGGTCCAGACTCGAGAACTCGTCAGGGCGCCCGCCTATCAAATTTATCGCCGGCGGTATTGTCAGAAAAAAAATAAATATATAGATCAGTACATTGCGATTGAAGTCTAAGAATGCCCTTTGGCGTGGTGTCAATCCTCGGAAATTCATAGCATCACTTGCAATCCGATTTTTGTCCTTCTGATAGCATTTTCAGAGCCTAGTGCGCTCGGCCAACGTTGACCGCGCGTGTCTGAAACGCATCCAACAAATCCTGTCGAACCAACTATTCTGGAGTAAATATGAATTTATTAATATGCGCGATGCTACTCCTAGCGTAATACCCCGGCGACGAACAACTATAGGGGATATTTAGAGAGATGCTATGGGGGAGACTGGGCTATTTTTTTGAAACTTACGACAAGGGGCAGTCAGCTACCAATCCAACCGCACCTTGCGCTGGACCCAATTTAGGTTGGAAAGCCAAACGCGTTCTCGAGATTGGTGGGATAGTCAATGTCGGTGCGGAGTCTGTTGGTCTGCGGCACTGCTCTGCTTTATTTCGGCTTGCACAAACGCGGACATGGACAACTCATTTCGGTTGGCCTAGCTTAATGCTGCGACGTATTGCTCGAAATATCTCATCGAATCAGGCGCTTAGTGCATGTCATTTGCAAGCACACATCTGCAGGAGGCAAAACGGATCATCGATGGCCTCGACATCGGCGTGATCGACCGCATGGCCGATCTGCTCGCTAAGGCGCGCGCGCAGGGTGGACGCTTATTCTTCCTCGGCGTCGGTGGGAGCGCCGGTAATTGCTCGCATGCAGTTAATGATTTTCGCAAAATCGTCGGCATCGAAAGCTACGCGCCAACTGATAATGTCTCCGAGCTTACGGCGCGAACCAACGACGAAGGCTGGGAAACAGTTTTCGTCGAATGGCTGAAAGTGAGTCGTCTGCGGAAGGAAGATGTCATCTTCGTGTTTTCCGTCGGTGGCGGCAATCTCGAGAAGAACATCAGCCCAAATCTTGTGCGGGCACTGCAATTCGCTAAGGAGGTAGGTGCAACCATTCTCGGTGTTGTCGGTCGTGATGGGGGCTTCACAGCCAAGGTGGGTGATGCCGTTTGCATCATACCGACGGTCAACCCGGAAGCTGTCACTCCGCATTCCGAAGCGTTCCAGGCGGTAGTGTGGCATCTCCTGGTCACTCATCCGGCCCTAAAGGCTCGACAAACCAAGTGGGAGGGGGTTCGCTGAACCTCCAACGAATGGTGAAGGCAGTCTTTCTCGATCGGGACGGTGTGCTTAATGATGCGCTGGTCCGCGACAACAAGCCTTTTTCGCCGACGTCGATTGTAGAGGTCGTTATTCCACCCGACGTCCCTGATGCACTGGCCCTGTTGCGGCGAAGCGGATTCCGCCTGGTCATGGTGACTAACCAGCCTAATATTGCTCGCGGGACGCAGTCGCGCGAATCCGTTTATGCAATCAATCGCCACCTGCAGGAGCGTTTGGGATTCGATGCCGGGGAAGTCTGCGAGCACGACGATGTGGACAACTGCGATTGCCGCAAACCCAAGCCGGGAATGCTTCTAAGGGCGGCCAAACGTGACAACATAGCATTGGCGGAAAGCTTTATGGTAGGAGATCGCTACCAGGATATAGAGGCAGGTCGCCGCGCCGGTTGCCGGACGATTCTGATTGGGCAAGGTTACGGGGAACGAATAGAATCACCGCCGGATGTCACCGTCGCTAGTCTCAGCGAAGCCGCGAACTGGATCCTGACGCAGGCAAAATAAAGGAACAATGTGATGAGGGCGTTGGACCAACTTAAAGTACGCATTTTCGCTGATGGTGCCGACAAGGCCGGCATGCTCGAAATGTACCGGAAACCATTCGTCAAAGGATTTACTACCAATCCCACGCTCATGCACAAAGCGGGCGTTTCGAATTACGAAGCGTTTGCCAAGGAGATCATCACGGCGATACCGGATCGATCGATTTCGTTCGAGGTCTTTGCCGACGACTTCAAGGAAATGGAGCGACAGGCGCGACGCATCGCGCCGTGGGGCAAGCACATTTCAGTCAAGATTCCAATCACGAACACCAAAGGCGAAAGCGCTATTCCGCTAGTGCGCAGGCTTTCGCAGGATGGCATCGCGATCAACGTCACAGCCATGTTCACTCTCAAGCAGGTGCAGGATGTGGTAACCGCGGTAAAGGGCGGAGCACCGTGCTTCGTTTCTGTATTTGCCGGACGTATCGCCGATACCGGCCGCGATCCGGTGCCGTTAATGGCTGAAGCGGTAAAAATGCTGAAAGCCGCGCCCAATACCGAGCTGATTTGGGCGAGTCCGCGGGAACTGCTCAACATATTCCACGCCGACAATATTGGCTGCCACGTCATCACTGTAACCAACGATATCATAAAAAAATTGTCGTTGGTCGGGAAGGACATGGACGATTATTCGCTCGAAACCGTGAAGATGTTTTACGAGGATGGAAAAGCCGCTGGCTACATGCTCTGAGTCATTTGCAGGTTTCCAACATCAAGTGATGATTTGCAAAGGAAATCCGGGCATTCGGATCATCGAAGCGATCGCCATAATTTTCAAGAATGAGAGAGCAATTCGGAACCTGATCCTAGCTTGCTGGTATTAACATTGCTTCATTGTTGTTGTGCCCTGGAATTGCACAGCGAGACGCTGCGGCTGATACAGCGATTGCTGCCAAAACAGCTATAATTTTTGAAAGGGTACATTGATCCTTAATGACCACTGAGAAAACGGACTTAACGCAATGAATCAGATCCGTGTGGTATACGTTACTGATATCCCAACGCAGGGTATCATCGAAGCCGTACGCGGGCTGGCTCGAAAAGTTGATCTTACATGCTTCTTTTGCTCAGAAACCGGTACCCGTGGGGTTCCATGGGATTTTAGTCAGAAAGTTGATTTCAACTATAAAGTTATTGGAGGCGCAGTAGTTAGGCGACGAGATGCGGAAGGAACTGATTACTATCTGAGTCCTAGGATTTTCTGGCAGCTTATTCGATCTCGCCCTAACGTAATAATAAGCACTGGGTTTTCATTTCCAACCTTTTACAGCCTTTTCTACAGCCGCCTCTGGGGTGCCAAGCTCATCGTCTATAGCGACGGCACCACACTTTCTGAGCAGAGTAATTCCTGGCTTCAACGAATGGCGCGAAAAATCATAATACCACAAATTGCAGCTTGCGTTGCTAAAAGCGCCCCTGCAGCCAAACGCTTCGAAGAACTCGGTGCAACCGGACGTATTTTTGTGGCGCCATACCCAGCCAACTCGGAGCTCTATGAGATAGCGGCAGCTCGAGATTGGTCTGAACGTGATGAACTACACCTTCTTTGCGTCGGACGACTGATAAAACGGAAGGGTGTTCATCATCTCCTCCGCGCATTGGCAGGGATGCGTCCCACGCGCCGTCCGGTTCGGCTTACTATTGTTGGTTCTGGTCCCGAAGAGTCTGATCTTCGAGCACTCGCGCAAAGCCTTGCCTTGCAACGTGTGCAGTTTGCAGGATTCGTAAATGATAGCGAGCTGCAAAGGTTCTATGCCCAAGCCGACGTCTTCGTCTTTCCCACGCTTAACGATCCATATGGTATAACACTTCTGGAGGCCGCGGCGAGCGGACTTGCTCTTATTACCTCGTGCGATTCAGGGGCTACCGAAGACTTGGTGCAGGAAAATGAGAGTGGGCTGATTATAGATCCGCGCGATGAATCTGCGTTTGCCGATAGGATCGCTCTGCTTGCTGATAGCCACGACCTTGTTGTACGACTAGCAAAATCTGCATTCAATGTGGCTCGTGAGCGAACGCCGGATCGGACGGCACAGGGATACTTATCAGCAATAAATGCCGCGCTGGCCGAAAGTCCCCGATAGGAAGTCGTCATTTTGGTTGGCTCCGCATCGTATTAACCGCGTCGCAAGAGAAGAATGGCTTCGACGCGTTTGTTGGCGATAATTATTCATTGAGATAGTCGGTCGCCTTGATTGTACACAGCCAGTCTGGTGGCCGAAGCCAACGCAGTGAGCGAGCCTATCCGAGCCGTTTGGCCATACGTCTGATGGATTCCAACCGGTGACCTGTACTGAAATGCCGATCCAGATTGATGAAGAATGGAGAAAAGATTGAATATTCGGGAAGGCGACCGAATTCTCATATACGACACCGCTGGAAATCCGTATGGGAGAGAATTAGCCGCTTTGCTAAGTTCTACCTTTTCGGTGAAGGCGCTGCTTCCTGTTGATACTGAGTGGACACCACCGGCAATATCAGTTCATCGCATCCTTCCATCAAATGGTCCTGCATGGCTGCTGGCTCAGATTTTCAGGCAGGTTTGCGGTTTGACTGCAGTCGCATGGACGGTGTTTGTCGGCAGAGCGACGGTGATTGTTGTAGAGACCCGAGGTTGGTACGATAAACTGTTCCTAGCGCTCATAGCCGGACTATGCGGGCGAATCGTCGTTATCGCACATGATCCTGTGCCGAAGTGGCGATTGCCTAAGGCTTTCCTATTTAGTCAACGGATCTTGTGGAATTTTGCTCGGGTGGTCCTTGCCCATTCAGAAGGGCTGGCGACTCAGGCAAGAGCTGCAGGCGGGCGAAACACGAAAGTAGTGCCGCATCTGCCATTTCTGGAGTATGCGACATGGGCACGCGCAATTGCACCGGATATAAAGTCGTCGAGTGCGTGCCGCTTGCTTGTGCTTGGACAGATGCGTGATGACAAAGGCCTAGATCGCCTACCAGATATTTTTGCACTTATCCCCGAAGTGAAGAGGAGTCAGATTTCGATCGCCTTTGCCGGCCGAGGGGATTGCACAGAGATTATCTCAAAAATGAGAGGTCTCGTGGCAATTACGCGAGTACCCACGAATCAATATCTTAGTGATGTCGAAATTGCTCAAGAACTCGCCAAGAGTGATGTACTGCTTGCGCCTTATCCACGCGTGACTGCGTCCGGTTCAGTCGTCCTTGCTTTATGCAGGGGTATGGGCGTGATTGCGTATGACACAGGGGCCTTAGCAGAAGTTGTCAGCCCCGAAGGACTCGTGCCCCTCGGAGATGAATTCACATTTGCCATGCGAATTGTGGCTGCCACCAATTTGTTCGTTGGCGGCCCGAAGGATCCGCTTCACGCCTGGAGGGAAGCTAGTCTCAGAGCGTGGTTAGAGGCACTAAAGTGACCAATTGGCGACCTTTGTTAAATCGTCAGTAGTATCCCAAATTCGACCAGCCATAAATCGGCACACCTGAGGCAACATCACGGTCACGGTATAGGAAGGGCGATTAAGCTCGGCAAACCGTAGTCGACAGCAGCGAGCATGAGTTGAATGGATTAGTGGAACATCGGCGGCAAATAGAATTGACGCCCGTATTCAACAAGTCGAGTTTGGCTTGGACTCTTACTTTATAGTTTTGGTTTTTTATTCGTCCACCGAATCGAGATTTGGTTAGCCGTCTGTTAAGATGCGAACGAATGCGGCTCAGCATGTAAGCGATCCAAGCTGCTAACATCGCGTATCCGTTTTTTGCGTGTTTTTCATTAGCGTTTGATTTACTCATCGCGAAGCCTACAGCAACGCACTTCCGCTCGCGTCGCGAGCTGGCCGAATAAATATCAAAGAGTTGAAGCGTGGCCTTCAGCTAATGCACTCGGTGATCGAAAAATACCGGATCTCTGCCGACAAGATGCCGCACATTTGTCCAACTTCATTACGCACGTCTTTCATCCTGTGCACATGCCGTCGGATAAATAATTCCGTGCACATGCCGCGACATAAATAAGCTTAAAATTTCTTATATTCGTGAAACTTCGTTTTTATACGTAATCTGTAGAACTTTCATCGCGAGCAAAAAACACTCTTTTTGTTGGCGGAGGCGATGATGGCTACTATTGACAGCACTACCAGCGGACAGTGGGGGCAATATAATCTCCGCGATGGGTCGCAAGGTCCGTGGTGGCTCAGTCAAGATATGTGGAATGTCGGCGGGCTTCCACTTGATGGCGTGACTGTTGATCAGACGATTTCGGGCAACCCCGCGGCGGGTCCTAACGGTACAACGTTCACCTGGAAATACCCAGATGTTTTAGCTCAATGGGGTGTTTATGCATATCCTGATATTGTCTATGGCGATGGCGGTTATAATACGCTGCCAGCCAATCATTTAACACCGCTGCGCATTGGCGATATTAGAAGTCTATCCGTTACCTTTGATATTTCAACCGTTGCTGCCTATGACACTTACGATTGTTTGCTTGAGGCATGGCCCGACTCAGTGGCTAACTCAACCAATAGCGGCCAAACGCTGCAAGCTGAAGTCGGTGTCTTCGCCCATGTCGGCACTCACTACATGTATGACTATATTCTCAGTCAACATCCGTTCAGTTTTTCCGCCGGTGGTTTTAATTGCCTCATAGCGGTTAGATCTGGAACGGTGAACTCCGGTAGTCCGCCCTTTATCCAGATTTTGCCAGTGACTACGCCAGGCGGAACCACCGCGCTCGACATGGTCAATAGCGGGTCGCATACCATTCCTCTGGATGCCATTTATGCCGAGCTCGTTAGGCGTGGGCTTCTTGATCCGAATAGTTATCTCAACGGCTATCAATGCGGTTTTGAAATTGGGCAAGGTAGCGGGTCGGCGACGATCAATAGTTTAAGTTATGATTGGAATAGTGCGAGCAGCACCGCCGCGCCTGCAATACCTGTGATCGCCTCATTCTCGCCCGATAGCAACATCGTCGGTGACGGCATCACAAGCGCGAAGATTTTGACACTGACCGGTACAGCCGACGCAAATAGCACGGTGAACGTATTCGACGGAACAACCCGGCTCGGCACGGCGACGGTGAATGCCAGCGGCGCTTGGAGTTATACCACCAGCACATTGGCAGATGGTTTGCACAGCTTTACGGCAACCGATACCAATGCTGCAGCGACAAGCGCTGCATCATCCGTCTTGCACCTAACCGTGGATTCGCAGGCACCTACCCCACGGATTGTAAATTTTATCGATAATTCAAACGGCACAGTGACGCTGAGTGGTACATCAGAGGCAGGTAGTTCGCTCTCGATTTATGATGGCACCAATACAACGCCTCTCGGGACGGTTACGACCGCTGCGAATGGTACCTGGAACTTTACGACCAGTGTACTCACCGGCAATCATAGTTTTAGGGCAAGGGCCGTGGATGTTGCCGGTAACGTAGGGTCCTCCATTGGCGGTATTCACTACGGTAGTCCGATCAACACGCCGACAGTTGGTTCCGGCATCGTAGGGGGGATCGCCGCGCACACGCATCGGACCCAGGGCTTCAACGGCCAAGGCCACGCCCACCTTCTGCAGAACGCGCAGCAGCTTGCTCCATGGGAGACAACCGACACATCGATCATCGGCAATGATGCCATCGGGACGCTAGGGTTAAGCTCGGCGATCGCTGGCAATGGCAATTTCAACCTTCATAATTCTACCGACCAGCTCTTGCAGAACGGCCAGCCGTTCGCAAACTCATTGCTGCCTGCATGGCACCACGATCATCGGTAACGACCTCGTCGGAACATTCGTTGAGGATCGGTCGATCGTAGCGATTCAGAATAATTGGCAGACAAAGACAGAAAGTCGCCGACCATTTTGTGACGTGGCGATATTTTTCTGTTGTTAAACATTTTCAGCGGTCGGTGCTGAGGCAGCGAAGTTTATGTTGACTCGATCGACCGGCTGCGCTCGTGCAGCGGTTGGCGATTTTTCGATGGTGATCGTGAGGCTGATCTTATCTGGCGCAACACCAGCGCTGGTCTGTTCACACGACGGCAGTCCACCGGCAACCGCTTCAGACCGAGCGTTTATATTGCTCCCGTTGCAAATAACTGGATCATGAACTCCAGTCCGACGAACCTGCTATCATAATTCGGTATAATAAATGCTTTGAGTTTATGAGGCAGACTTAATCCTCGACCAAATTTATAAAATACGGGAACACCGGGCCGCCCAAAAAATGCCATCGAGCCGCACCCCTCGCTTGACAATCCGCCGAATGCTCCAGAACTGCTCGTGTCAGCCATCACTGCATGAATGCGGGTATAAGGCGCAACGCCAAACTAGCGATCCAATTGGATCGCTTAGTGAATGTTGAATAGGTTCGAGGACGTGTTTGAGCAATGGCGTGATCTGAGTGTCTCTGGTTTGGTTAATGTTGCTGCCCGATGGTGTGTCCAGATGCTAAGGTTAATCAACAGATTCGCTGACATGCAAATTTCAATTGAATATAACTCTTATTGCTTCCGTTAACCGACAAAAATCCGATTTCACTCTAATTTGCTGATTAATTTCGACGCGCCGCTGTAGGGACCCAACTAATGTCAGCCGTGCGAAATCCTCCGAAAATTGAAGGCGATAAAATGTCGCCATCTAAGCGAACAGGAAACTCCGGAAACGATTCGCGAGTTCGCTGGATGACCTGGGTCGCGTTCGTCGAATTTTTGATCATTTTTGTCGCAAGCTATATCGCAAGCGCTGTCTATCATCTGGCAGTGTACGGAAATTTTCCTCAGACAAATCTATATCTCGCGTTCGGGTTTATTCTAGGCGCCTTCTATGTTTTAGCCTGTCTGATTGATAATCAATATGATCTGCTTGGCGAAAAATGGACAAAAGACGGTATCTCGCGAGCTATTGTTGCAATTATTTCAAGCTTTTCGATTTTTCTATCGCTTGTTTTTCTATTTGAGTGGGGCAGTTATTTTTCGCGGGGGGCCTTCCTCACACAGCTTGTGCTCGTCACTGTTGCAATCGTTTTTGTTCGAGTGATTCTAGTTCAGCGATTTGAAAGGGCAGCTCAAGCCGGGCAACTTCAGGGCATGGGAATCGTAGTGATATCATTTGCAGTGACTAATCATCTCAGTAATTACGTCTCAAGACTTTGTTCGTCATCAGATCAAATCGTGCATTCGTACGACATCGATGTGAGTAAATTCAGTTCGGAAAAAAGTCGTAACCGGGCACTGGCTGTCAAAATTAGGCAGATCCGCAATGAATGCCGGAAACCCGGCATTGATTTAATCGTAGTGATTTATGATGCGATGAACCGAACTGATGTCGTAAAAGTTGTTGAGGCATTTTATGAGTTACCTTTGCAGATCCGATTGCTACCAATTGGGATGACTCCGTTCATGCAACGTAGCCGAGTTGTCGAGACTGGGCAGTTTCCGACCTTGGAAATTTCAACGCAACCATTTTCGTTATTTGACCGCTTCTTGAAGCGAATATTTGACCTCGCCATTGCCGTCCCAGCATTAATATTGTTTTCTCCTCTCCTGTTGCTCGTAGCGATTGCGATCAAACTTGATTCCTATGGTCCAGTACTGTTCCGCCAGATTCGTCACGGGTTAAACAACGAGCCAATCGAGGTGTTGAAATTTCGGACGATGAAAAGGGAAAAAGTCCAAAAAGAATTTCGGCAAACGATGAAAGACGATCCAAGGGTGACACGAATCGGACGTCTGTTAAGAAGGACAAACATCGACGAATTGCCGCAGTTATTCAATGTTGTTCGTGGTGAGATGTCGATCGTAGGACCACGACCGCACGCCACAGTCCACAATGATATGTATGCTAATCAGATCAAGATGATGTACCGGCGTCACAATGTTAAACCGGGCATCACGGGGTGGGCGCAGGTCAATGGCTTGCGTGGTGCAACTGACACTTGTGATAAAATGCAGAAACGCATTGAATATGATTTGTACTATGTTGATCAGTGGTCGATTTTTTTCGACATTAAAATCTTGCTAATGACGATTCTATCGAAGAAGGCTTACCTAAATGCCTATTGACTGATGGAAAAATTGTTGGCCGCCCGGAAACACGATGGGATAAAATTAGTGTTTTGGTCGATTTTGGGCGAGCTCGTGCGGCCAGCCTTGCGCTCCTGCAAAACGATCATCCGGCCTAAGCTCAGATGGGATACAATGACTATGGTCGCTCGGCCCGGAGCTTAGCAGCAAAACTTGGATCAGTTGTAGACACCGTGGCCTCGATGAATTCACGATCTTGAGGTTGAGCCTTACGATAGGCAGCCGCAATGGCTGGCCTCAACTCGGGAGCGCGAAGTAGAATTGTGCGCATCTCGCGTCGCACAAGTTCACGCAGATCGGCATCGTCGAGTGCATGAGAATTCATCACAAATTTGAGACGGTGAGGGATTACTGCCTTATCATTCGGTCCAGTATAATACGACATCTTTAGCTGCTGATTTGCTCTCTCATGTTGCCCGACGCGACCGGATGAAAGAGCCGCGAGTATCAGCCAAACACGCGGATCGAGCGGCCTCGACGACAATGCGCGCTCAGCCGCAGTTCGTACGGTCTCGAGATCCTCAGTTGTGAGTGACTTTGCCGTCGCGTCTTGATCTCCGATGACATTCGCGGCGTCGACCAATACACGCTCGGACCACAGATCGCCTCTTACGAAAGCAATCGAAGCAGCAATGTCAGCCGTGAGCCGCTTAGCATTGAGATCTTGCCGAGCGATTGAGACGGGGAATGCCGATTCAAGTGCCAGGCCTGGCCGTGCAAACTCGGCTACGAACATCCACAGAGCATAGATGCCCAGCAATAGAGCGAGTGCGAGCGCGGCGTTTTTGGTATTGAATTTCGGAGAGAATGGCATGCTCTGAATTCGTTGATCTGTTCGGATCCCCTCAACGTCTCTTAAATAAGATAATAATATTGCACAATCGAACTAAGGTTGTCAGATAAAGGAAAGAGTTTCGCCCTCGATAACAAGACAGGTCAAATTGCCCGACGCAAAGGCTCCTGTATCGATATTGATCCGATTCTTGCGGATATCCGGGGACTCGATTGGCGTATGGCCGTGCACGACAATTTTGCCAAAATCAGCCTGAGATCCAAGGAATTCGTCTCGGATCCAGAGTAAGTCTTCCTCTTTTTGGGCAGCGAGCTGAACGCCGGGGCGAACACCGGCGTGCACGAAAAAGTAGTCGCCACAGACAAAGGTCATCCGCAAATTGTTCAAAAACTTATGATGTTCCTTAGGCATGGATTGTCGCAACGCAGCCGCGAGCTTTTCGTGTCCGCTTGGTTCCAAACGACTGGGTGGCGTCAAGCCGTACGACATTATGGTCGGAAGGCCGCCCAATTGTCGCCAATCAGCAAGCACGCTCGCGTCATCGAGAAACTCCAAAATGAACGCCTCGTGATTTCCCTTCAGACAAACCACCTCATGAGTGCGGCTTCGCTCGATTAGCCGATCGACGACATTGCGTGAATTTGGTCCTCGATCGATATAATCTCCAAGAAAAACATGAATCGCGCGTTCGGCAGGGGCAGCAGCAAGATTGTCATCGATACGCGCGAGCAAGGAATCAAGCAGATCAATGCGGCCGTGAACATCTCCGATGGCATAAACTCTTGTTCCCGCTGGCACACTCGGCGGTTGCTTGTTTGCGGATCGAAATGGCCATTTTTTACCTAGCCAATCAGGGACAGATTTTTGCATGTTTCTAATGTCGCTTAGATCATATGACGACGCAATCACGATTAACAAACAACTTACTGTAATGCTTTCTATTTTAAATAGATCCGATTGATTCGGCGAACGTCGAGTTTATTCGACGCTCTTACATCTCAAAGCCTCAGCAGCCTCCAGGAAAGTGCAAGATGTATTGGTTGAACAAAAATATCCTGTTTTTCGCGTTGGCGGCAGCTTTAGCATTAGCCATCCCCGCTGAGCCGACGACCGCGGCCTTTCAAGGTAGTTCAAAATCGCTGCCATATCAGCCCAGGTCACTAAGTTCAATTGAACGTCTTCATCTCGATCAACCGGCGCTCCCACCTTTTGCACATTCCCTATTCTGTCTGCATCTCCCAAAAGAATGCGAGATCAAACGTGTAGCGATGCGGCATGGTCGCATCGCATTAAATGATGAACGCCGCGTCGAGCTCATTACCGTCAATACGATCGTCAATCGTGCCATCATTCCGCAAGGCAAAAGCGCAAATGTCATAGAAGCGAATTGGGTAATCTCGCCGGCTCGCGGCGATTGTAATGATTACGCGATTACCAAGCGACACGAACTTCAAGCGCACGGTTGGCCAACAAATGCACTCCTGCTTGCCGAGGTCATCACCAATTGGGGTGAGCACCATCTTGTGCTGGTCGTGAGTACACGTGAAGGAGATTTTGTTCTCGATAATCTAATCACGGCGGTTCGCCGCTGGTCGGAGACGTCCTATCAATGGGTGAGGATGCAGTCGCCCAAAGATCCG
>Ga0209048_10002850_pt1 | contig 16950 bp, 19 predicted proteins | sample FrelakmetCRP12CR_FD_187146 | JGI IMG/M metagenome (GOLD analysis project Ga0209048, IMG submission 187146) | Freshwater lake sediment microbial communities from the University of Notre Dame, USA, for methane emissions studies - CRP12 CR (SPAdes)... | ecosystem: Environmental > Aquatic >... | reverse complement strand
GCCAGGCCGCCAACCGCTCGATCGACGACCCGTCGGTGGCGATCGTCTACCACCAGGCCGAGTCCTTCGACACGCTGCGCGCCTTCCTCGCCGACGACGCGCTCAAGGCGAAGATGCAAGAAGCGGGGGTCACCTCGGCGCCCGACGTCCAGTTCGTCACGGGCGGCTGGGCCAAGCAGTACGGCTGATCACGCGACCTCGATGTCCGGGTCAGCTGGTGCACATGATCCCGGGTGGGAGCTCGCCGTCGGTGCAGACCTCGGGACCGAACTCGTGGCCTCATGCCGTCCCGTTCCACTTGAACAGGAAGGAGCCCTCGACGTTGTCAGGGAGGTCAGTGAGTATGACGGAACCGTGGGCCCATAGCCCGATGCAGGTGGGGGCGCCGTAGACCGTGGCCCCCCGCCGTTCCGGTCGATCGCGGCCTGGATGGCGGCCGCGGTGCAGTCGGCGGCGGCTGGAAGGCCGGTGAGGGTCGTCGAGGGACCTGCGGTCGTGGTGGATGTCGTGGTCGGCGTTGTCGTGGTCGGTGTTGTCGTGGGCGTCGTCGGTGTCGTGGTGGTGGCACCCGCGGGACCCCGCTGGCCGGTGAACACGACCTCGCAGTTCGACATGCGCGTCCCCTGGCCGACGTTGCCGGTACCGGCGATCACGTCGCCGCCTCTCGTGATGGTGCCTTCGAGGTGCGCCGTTGTGTACTGATCGGCCTGGGTGACGTCGAACGTGAATGCGTCGCCCTGCACGACGATCGGCCCCTGGAAGGTGCCGCTGATCGGGAAGGTGATGGTGGCTTGGCCGCTCTGCACGGTGAGCGTCTCCGTATCCGAGCTCTTCACCTGATCGACACCGCACGTGAGGGTGCTGGTCAGCGTGTAGCTGGCGTCGAGGGTGCCCGTGGCGGCGACCGCCGCGGCTGGTTGGATCGTGGTCTGCTCCGACGACACGTTGACCCACTGGAACCGCACCCCGCCGCCACCATCGACAGCGCACCGGCCGTGGTCACCGCCACCGCACGAGCCGCTCGGCTCCTTCGCATCGCCCCAGTCATCGATCCCCTCCCGGTCGACGAGCGCCTTCCCGAAGCGCCCTGCAAGCTACCCGCTCGGCGCCGAGCGCGACGGCCGAACGCGGCGGGTCTGCTGCGGGCGAGTGTGCTGTGTCGTGCGGACGCGGCGTACGGTGGACCAGGCACGAGTCCCGGGAGGAATCGGCCATGGGTACTGAGGCAACCCGACCGCCGAAAGTCCCGCCGCGCTGGTTCAAGCGCGTGTTCTGGCGAGGTCATCGAGCGCTCTACCGGCTCAGTGGTGGCCGCTTCCTGTGGACCCCGGCGAGCAAGCGCGGCTGGGGTGCGCTGCGCCTCACGACCGTCGGTCGGAAGTCCGCGCACGAACGCAGCGTCATCCTCGGCTACGTCGAGGACGGCCCGAATCTGGTCGTGCTCGCGATGAACGGCTGGGACGAGGGCCATCCCGCGTGGTGGCTCAATCTCGAGACGCACCCGGATGCCGTCGTCCGCCTGGCGGGCCAGCAGGCGCGCCCGGTGCACGCGTTCGCGGCCACGGGCCAGGAGCGTGATCGACTGTGGCAGCTCTGGGCCGCGGTCGAACCGGACCTCGACGGCTATGCCGGCCAGCGGTCCACCGAGACGCCCGTGGTCGTCCTCGAACCACGCGACGGGACCGCTTGACACCAGGCATGGCCGTCGCCTTCGGCGCTGCGGGTGTTGCGTGCCGCCCGAACCAGGGGCTGGCGGCGACGAACCCTGGACCGTCGGTCAGCGGGCTCGGACGCCGTCGAGGGACTGGCGGAGCACGGCGTCGACAAGGACCTCCGGATCGCCCCAGGCCATGCTCGGCTTGGCGATGACCATCGAGACCAGACCGTGGGCTGCGCACCAGAAGGCGAAGGCCACCAACAACGGATCGTGGTCGGTCTCGAACACGCCGGCCTGGATGCCGTCTTCGACCGCCTGGAAGACGATGTCGAAACCGACCTCGGCCCGCATCTCGTCGAGGCTCTTCTCGTAGGCCACGCCGGCGATGGCGTCCATCATCATCGTGCGGTACTGCTGCGGGTTGTCGAGGGCGAACCGGCAGTAGGCCTCGCCGATGGCCAGCAGCCGCTCGGCCGGGTCGTCGACGCCGTCGGCGGCTTCGTTCAACAGCACCGCGAGCTGGTCGAACTGGCGCTGGCACGCCTCGAACAGCAGCGACGCCCGATCGGGGAAGTGCAGGTAGAGCGCGGGCGACGAGCACCCGACCGCCTTGGCCACGGCTCGGGTCGAGACCTTGTCGGCGTCGCCGGTCTCGGCGAGCAGGGCGGCGGTGGCCTCGAGGATCTCCTCACGCAGGCGGTCTCCCTCGCCCCGCCGGGCGCGCGACCGCGGGCGATGATCGCCCGCGGTCGGCGCCGGCGCGGCGGTGGCGGAGGAGGCTCTCGGTGTCACCGGTTGGCGCCCCCGACGGGCTCGAGGTCGGGGCCGGGCGTGGACCCATCGTCGCCCGCGTGGTCGAGGGCGGCTTCGGCGGCGGCTTCGTTCATACCGGCCCGATCATAGAGACCGCGCATCCACCGCGGTGCCCACCAGTTCGCGTCGCCGGCCAGCTTCATGAACGCCGGCACCAGCGTGGCCCGCACGACCGTGGCGTCCATGAGCACGGCAAGGGTCAGGCCGATGCCGAACAGCTTGATGAAGCTGATCGAGCTGGTGGCGAAGGCCAGGAACACCACGGCGATCGTGGCCGCCGCGGCCGTGATGATGCGACCGGTTCGGGCCAGTCCCACGGCCACGGAGCGTTCGTTGTCGCCGGTGCGGTCGTGCTCTTCCTTGATCCGGGAGAGCAGGAACACCTCGTAGTCCATCGACAGGCCGAAGGCGATGCAGAACATCAGGATCGGCATCGTCAGGTCGAGTGTGCCGGTCGGGGTGAAGCCGAGCGGGCCCGACAGGTGCCCGTCCTGGAAGATCCACACCATGGCCCCGAACGTCGCGCTGAGCGACAGCGTGTTCAGCAGCAGCGCCTTCACCGGTACGAGGATCGACCCGAAGCTCAGGAAGAGCAGCACGAAGGTGGCCACGACGATGATGCCGAGGGCCCACGGCAGGCGATTCACGATGCTCTCCTTGAGGTCGACCAGTTCCGCGCCGGAGCCGCCGACGAGCGTCGGAGCGGGAGCGGGCACAGCCCGCACGGCGCTGACCACGCGCTCGCCCTCGGGGGAGAGCGGCTCGACCGAGGGCACGACCGAGACCCACGGGCCGGCCGTCGTCGCGTACCGGCCCGTCACCGACGGGTCGGCGGTGAGCAGGCCGCCCTGCGCGTAGATGCCGGTGGCGGTGTCGACCCGGCTCACGCCGGCGACCCGGGACAGTTCGGCCGCGTAGGTGCCGAGGGCGACGGTGGTGGGCTGATCGGCCGGGAACACCACCGAGAGGGCACCGATGTCCTTCGACGAGTAGTCGGTGCGCAGCACGTCGCCGACCTGGCGGGCGTTGGCCGACGACGGGAGCACCCGGTCGTCGGAGGTGCCCGCGGCGAGGCGCAGGAACGGCAGGCCGATCATGACCAGCGCGGTGATCACCACGGCGGCGAGCGTGACCGGCCGACGCATGACCGACCGGGCCACGCGGTACCAGAACGACTCCTCGACCGGACGGGCGGCGGCCGCGCTCAGCCGGCGGCGGCCGATCGCCAGCCGGTCGACCCGGTCGCCGAGGGCGGCCAGCAGCGCCGGCAGGACGACGACGGCGCCGAGCACCGCCATGGCCACCACGCCGACCCCGGCGTAGGCGAAGCTGCGCAGGAACGGCACCGGGAACACCAGCATGGCCCCGAGGGCGATGGCCACCGTGAACCCGGAGAACACGACGGCCCGCCCGGCCGTGGCCACGGTGCGCACCACGGCCTCGGGCGAGGCGTGCCCCTTGGCCCGTTCCTCGCGGAACCTCGAGACCAGCAGCAGGCTGTAGTCGATGGCCAGGCCCAGCCCGAGCGCGGTGGTGAGGTTGAGGGCGAAGATCGACACAGTGGTGGTGCTGGCGACGACCTTGAGCACGGCGAAGGTGCCGACGATCGACAACGCCCCGACGGCCAACGGGAGCGACGCGGCCACCGCGCTGCGGAACACGAACAGCAGGACGAGCAGGGTGATGGGCAGCGCGATCATCTCGGCCAGGCGGAGGTCGTCCTCGATGGTCTTGCCGACCTCACGGAAGGCCTCGCTTATGCCGCCCACCCGGGTGACCACGACGTCGCCGTCGCGGGTGAAGTGGGCCGACAGCTTCTCCACCTCGGCGCGTACCGCGTCCTCGTCGCCGGTGGTGCGAGCGAGCACCAGGGCGGAGCGGTTGTCGCCGGCCCGCAGCGGCGCCGCGTTCCCGAGCGACCAGTACGACACGGCCTGGGTCACGCCCGGCTGGGACGCGAGCTCCTGGGTGAGGGCCCGCCCCGCGGCGGCCACGGCCGGGTCGTCCACCGAGCCACCCTCGGCGGGGGAGACGAGCACCACCACGTTGGGCGTGCCGCTGCCCAAGGTGTCGGTCAGGTAGGCGGACGCCCGAGCGCTCGGCGAGCCGGCGTCGGCGAACCCGCCGTTGCTGAGCCGCCCTGCGACGTCACCCCCGTAGATGCCGGCGGCGACGAACGACACCGCGGCGATGCCCAGCACCCACCACCGCCGCTCGACGATGAACTGCCCCAACCGTGCGAATCGCATGGCACGTCCCTCTCTCTTATCACCGATAAGTTATCGCTGATAAGAGAGCACGCCGCCAGCCGGCCCGTCCACGGGTCATCGGTCACGCGGCATCGAGTCGGGACCGGATCGATGCACCGGGTCGATGCCGGCTCGTCGCGGTGCCCGAGGCGCCGGCACCCGATGATCGCGAGGGCTGCCGCGGTGGCGATGACGCCAAAACCGAGCACCAGTGGCCAACCGAACAGGCGGCTGAGGAACAGCGGGAGACCGAGGAGCACGACCCCGCCGCCGATCACCAACGCGAGCGCAGCGGCAACGGCGCCGGAGGGCCGTCCTGCGCGGCCGGCGCGGAACCCGAACCAGACCGCCGCGGCCACGGGGACGAGGACGATGAGGCCGAAGAGGAGGAAGGACACCAGACCGAGCCCGGGCGGCTCGGTGTCGGCCGTGTGGTAGCCCTTCGAGGCGAGGAACTCGGTGCTGGCCCACCGTCCGACGAGCATCGAGACCGGCACGAGAGCTGCGGACACCCACGCCAGGATCAGGTGGCGCCGTGCGCTGGGCGGTGCCTCGCTCGGCCGTGCCGGGTGCTCGAAGGTCTGGGACACGATGACCGCCTCTCCGTCCCCCTTCCGCGTCATTATCGTCGCCGCCCTCGTTGGCCGGGCAAGAGTCGATGGTCCGCAGTGGCCCGGGGTCCGGCCCATTCGCACCCGCTGGTAGCGCGGGTTCGGGGTTCACGCTGCGGGTGGGCGGCAGGCGACCGACCGCCTGATGGCGGCGTCGGCTGCCGCGGCGGTGAGTGGCTTGACCGTCTTGAGCCCCACCAGGCCGCTGGCTGCGATCGTGAAGGCGACGGCTGCTGCGGTCTCGTCGTCGGGCGGATCGCAGAAGACGAACGCGTCGAGGTCGCCGAACGCCCAGTGGAACGACTCGAGGCCGCCGCCGAGGTCGCTGCACATCGCAGGGACCGCAACCACTCGGCTGGCCGCGCCCCCTTGCTGCAAACCCCTCAGGCCCTCGGCGTTCCATCAAACCGGGGCGAAGGCCACCGGTCCGTTCGCGCCGGCCTTCGGGGCGTGTGCCGGCTAACGACGGAGGCCCCGCATGATGAGGTCGGTGACGGCGTCGGCGTGGTCGGTGGCGTCGAGCGGACCGTCGATCCCGTCGAACGCTTCGGACAGGGCGGTCAGCGTGTAGGGGGCCTCGGCGCCGTGGGCCACGAGGAAGAACAGTGTTCGCTCCGAGACCGGGTGGATCTCACCACGCTCGGCCAGGCGGTCGAGGAGCTCTACGGTCGGCGCGGTGGTGGGGATGAGCACAGTGCGCACGAAGAAGTCGAGACGATCGGAGGCGTGGAGCCCTTCCTGGTTCATCAGTCGGCCGAGCTCCGGTCGTCGGGCCGCGGCCAGCAGGAACGCCCGGATCGTCTCCCGCAACTCCTCGAAGTCATCGAGATCGCCCGGCCGCCTGGCCCGCTCGGCGGCGATGTCGGCCAGGAAGCCGGTGAAGCCGTGATCGATGGCCGCGATCCACAGATCCGACTTCGAGCCGAACCGCTGGCTGATAGCGCCGTGGCTGAGGCCGAGCTCGGCGTTGAGCGCCCGCACCGACATGGCGTCGAAGCCGTTCGCCGCGAACGCACGCAGGGCCGCGTCGAGGATCTCGCCGTCGTCGTGAAGGCGAGGGCGCCCTCGGGTCTCGGCCTCGGTCATGTCCCAACTATAACTAGACAGATGCCCAGAAATAAATAGACTCGTTCGGTATCGGCCGCGAAAGGAACGCACCCATGGCTCTGACCTCCTTCCTCGACCTCGAGCTCACCGTGTCCGACCCCGCGGAGCTCGAGGCCTTCTGGAACCGCCGCGGCATGCTCACCACCGGCACGGCCACCTTGGGCACCCGCGAGCGGGCGTCCCAGCTGCGTTTGCGAGAGGGCGGCTACCGCCACGTGTCGGAGATCCGCGTCGGGTGTGAGTCCGAGGCCGATCTCGACGAGGTCGCCGCGCGGCTGGAGCACCTGGGTGTGTCCGCCTCACGCCGCGCCGGATCGCTCAGGTGTGCCGATCCGCTCCTCGACCACGACGTCGTGATCGAGGTGGAGCAGGCCGCGGCGCTGACCCGGGCGCCCGACCGCGAGCTCAACCCGCCCGGTGAGCTGGTCCGCACCAACCGCCGATCGACCGCGGCGGTTCGCGGCGCCGACACCGCCCCTCGACGGGTCGGCCACGTGGTGTTCGGCACCACCGACGTCGCCACGAGCCTCGAGTTCTACCGCGACGGCCTCGGTTTCAAGATCTCCGACGGGGTCGGCGACGGCATCGGCTACTTCCTCCGCTGTTCGACCGACCACCACAACGTGCTCCTCATGCCGGCTCCGGTCCCGTGCCTCAACCACTATGCGGTCGAGATGGACGATGTCGACGCCATCGGCCTGGCCGGCATGGACGTGGTGAGTGAGCGGCCCGAGTCGTCGGTCTACGGCATCGGGCGTCACGTGCTCGGCTCGAACCTCTTCTGGTACCTCCTCGACCCGGCTGGCGGGATGTTCGAGCTCTTCTCGGACATGGACCAGATCGTCGACGACGAGGCGTGGGAGCACGAGGAGCGGCGCGACGACTGGGACCCGTTCACCATAGCGGCGTGGGAGCCGGGGCCGTCGAAGCCCGACTTCTTCCTCCCCACCGACATCGACGCCATCGCCAAGGGTCGCGACGCGGCGGGCCGCTGAGATGGATCTCGGGCTGAAGGGTCGGCGCGCCGTCGTGTGCGGTTCGAGCCGAGGGCTCGGTCGCGCCTGTGCCGAATCGCTCGCCCGCGAGGGGGTCGACCTGGTGGTGAACGGGCGAACGGAGGCCACGGTCAACTCGGCGGTGGAGGAGCTGTCGGCGCGCTACGGCGTGGCCGTCGTCGGCGTGACCGCCGACATCGACACCGACGTAGGTCGCGCCGCCCTGCTCGGCGCCTGTCCGGAGCCGGATATCCTGGTCACCAACAACGCCGGGCCACCGCCCATGGCCTTCGCCGACACCGACGCCGCCGCCTGGCGTGCGGCCCTCGACGCCAACCTGCTCGCCCCGCTCATGCTCGTCCACGCCGTCCTGGGGGGCATGCGCGCGCGCAGGTTCGGCCGGATCGTCAACATCACCTCGGCCATGGTCACGTCGCCGAACCCGATGATGACCTTGTCCGTCGGTGCCCGCACCGGCCTGACCGGGGTCATGAAGGCGGTCTCCAAAGACGTCGTCGCCGACAACGTCACCATCAACAACATCCTCCCCGAGCGCATCGACACCGCTCGTCAGCGCCAGATGGCCGATCTCGCCGTGGCCATCAAGGGCATCTCGCTCGAGGAGGCTTACGCGGACATCGCCGCGTCGATCGCCGCCGGCCGACTCGGTCGCCCCGAGGAGGTCGGCGACGCGTGCGCCTTCTTGTGCTCGGCCCAGGCCGGGTTCATCTCCGGGCAGAACCTGCACCTCGACGGCGGCAGCTACGAAGGGGTCATCTGATGTCATTGCCCGAAGCTGGTGGCCCCGTGCCGACCGAGACGGGTGTGCTGATCGTCGGCGGCGGCCCGGTGGGCCTGCTCACATCGATCCTCCTCGACCACCTCGGCGTCCCCAACGTGGTCGTCGAGCGGCGCACCGGCGTGCAGCCGGCCCCCGCGGCCCACGTCGTCAACGCCCGCACCTTCGAGATCTGCCGCGCCGCCGGGGTCGACATGGAGCGGGTCGAACAGGCGTGCCAGCCCGGCGACGAAGGCGCCTGGGTGCGGTGGGTGATGTCGCTCACCGGTGAGGAGCTCGGCAAGGTTCCCTTCGAGGGCCAGCACCGCCTCGGCGAACTGCTCGAGGTCACGCCTCACCCATTGCGGAACCTGTCCCAACCCCGCTTCGAGGCGATCCTGCGCGACCACGTCCCCGAGCTGGTCGTCGACGTGGAGTGGGTCGACGCCGCGCAGCACGACGACGGCGTCATCAGCACGCTGCGACGGGTCGACACCGGGGAGACCATGACCGTCCGCAGCTCGTACCTGATCGGCGCGGACGGGGCCGGGAGCCCCGTCCGCCGTTCGCTCGGCGTCGAGATGGTGGGCCCACCGCAGCTCCAAGCCTTCATCATGATCCACGCCTGCACCGATCTGAGCGGTGTCGTCGGCGATCGCCCGGCCACCCTCTACTGGATCATGGACCCCGACATCAGGGGCACGTTCGTCGCCCACGACCAGGCCAACACGTGGGTGTACATGCACGAGTGGGACCCGGCGACCGATCCGTTCGAGTCGTACACACCGCAACGCTGCGAAGAGATCTTCCGTCGGGCCGCCCGCTTCGACGTGAACGACGAGATCGAGCTGAGCATCGAGAACATCAGCTCCTGGCGCATGACCTGCCAGATCGCCGACCGCTACGGCGACGGGCGCATCTTCCTCGTGGGCGACGCCGCTCACCGATTCCCCCCGACCGGCGGGCTCGGTCTCAACACCGGGGCGGCCGAAGCCCACAACCTGGCGTGGAAGATCGCCGCCGTCGAGCAGGGGTGGGCGTCGGCCGAGCTGCTCGAGTCCTACGAGAGCGAGCGCAAGCCGATCGCGGAGACGAACGCCCAGAAGAGCCTCGACAACGCGTTCAAGCTGATCGAGGTGTGGATGGCGCTGGGCGCGACCGACGATCCCGACGAGACCCGGGCGAACGTCGACGCCGCCCTGACCTCGTACGCCGGGCGAGAGGCGGTCCGCGTCGCTGCGGAGGGACAGGCGGAGCACTTCGACATGCTGGGCCTGCAGCTCGGCTTCGCCTACCAGGTGGGTGGCGGCCTGGTACTCGACGACGGCTCGGCACCGCCGGCTCCGGCCAACGAGGTGCGCGACTACATCCCCAGCACCCATCCGGGGAGCCGGCTCCCGCACGCCTGGATCGAGCGCGATGGCGAACGGCGTTCGACCCTCGATCTGGTCGAGCCGGGACGGTTCACGCTCCTGACGGCCTCCGATGCGTGGGCCGCGGCGGGCGGGGAGCTCGGCGGCGACGTGGTGCCGCTCACCGTGGCTCAGGAGGGTCGTGACTGGTACGACCCGAACGGGACCTGGGCCGTTGTCTCGGGCATCGGTGACGCGGGAGCGCTGTTGGTCCGTCCCGACCAGCACGTCGCCTGGCGAGCGACGGAGCCGGGTACCGACCCCGCCGGTGAGCTGCGCCGGGCGATCGCCGGGCTCCGAGGGATCGGCGGCGCCCACTGACCGAGCCCGGTCAGGGCGCCGAGCGGCCCATCCCCGGCGCGGTCATCTCCCCTCGAAGTGCGGACGCCGCTTCTCGAGGAACGCCATCATGCCCTCTCGCTGGTCGGCCGAGCTGTTGCATCGCCGCACCGCCTCGCGTTCGACGCGCAGCGCGTCGTCGAGCGGAAGGTGCTCGGCGCCAACAACCGAGCGCAACACCCCCGCCACCGCGATCGGCGGCTGGGCCGCCAGCTCCTCGGCGAGCTCGATGGCCTTGACCTTGAGGTCCCCGATCGGGTGCAGGTCGTGGACGAGACCGATCGCCAGTGCGGTCGGTCCGTCGATCTTCTTCGCCCGGAGGATCAGATCGAGTGCCTGCGCCCGTCCGACGGTTCGTGTCAGACGCGCCGTGCCACCCCACGCGGGGACCGTCCCGAGATCGAGCTCCGGCAGGCCGATCCGTACCCCTTCGGTCGCCGCGAGACGGAAGTGGCACGCGAGCGGGAGCTCGAGGCCCCCGCCGAGGCAGTACCCGAACATCGTGGCGATCACCGGCTTGTCCAGATGCTCGATGAGCGACAGCACGCGCAGCCGCTGATCGAGCACCGCCTCAAAACCACCTCGAGCCGGGGCCCCCGACATGAGCTGTTTCAGGTCCATGCCCACGCTGAAGTTCTCGTCGCCGGCCGCGGTGATGACGACGGCGCGCACCTGCCGATCGGCGCGCAGCGCGTTGACGGCTCGTTCGAGCTCGTCCATGTACTCGAAGGTCATCCGGTTCCGGGGTGGGTCCTGGTTCTCCAGGATGACGATGGGTCCTCGATGTTCGATACGCAGGGCGGTGTCGGTCATCGGGCCCTCCTCCTCGGTCAGAGCCGAACGTCGTCGTGGTTCTCGTCCGGCGCCCCCGTGGCTACGGCGACCACTCCTCGACGACGGTCAGGTCGACGAACTCCGGTGCGCCGTCGAAGATCTCCGCCATCGTCGCCCGTGCGGCCTGAAGCCCTTCGGCGCGGCGCGGGTCGTTCTCGCGGGCGCGAGCCTGCTCCTCGTTCTCGAAGACGACCATCATGAAGATCCGGCTCGGGTCCTTCTGGTCCCGCATGGCCGTCGAGCGCAACAGGCCCGACCCCGGTTGCTCGGCCGCCTGCAACTGCTCGACCAACCGACTCAGGTCGTCTTCCTTGCCCGGCTTCAGACGCGTCGTGATCAACTGTGCCCACATGGCGGCATCCCCCTCGTCGATGGATGCCGAACGCTACTCCGCGACGCGAGGGGATGTACGGCCGGAGTCGATCGGTCGCCCGGGCTCGGGCACACTCGACGACGAGGGTGACGGGGGCCCGCGCGTGGACCGGTCAGATCGCCGCGGCAGCCAGGAGCAGGACCGCGCAGCATCCGAAGATCGGCGCGCAGAGCCGGTACGCGATGAACGTGTTCCGGCCGGCGGTGAGGAGGGAGATCACGGCCATCACGATGAGCAGCGTCGCGATGGCGGCGTAGACGACGGTTGCCGTGGTGGAGGCGTTGTCGCCGACGAGGGTGACCGCCGCGGCCAGGAGGCCGGCGAAGATCAGGGTGACGCCCTCGAAGATCCACTCCATCGTGAGAACCCGTTCGTTCTCGGTGCCGACGTCGCCGAAGCCGCGGACGACGTTGCCCGTCGGGAACAGGTGGGCGACGCCCCATCCGGCCGACAGCAGCGCGGCGACGAGTGCCAGTGTCGCCCTCACCCGCCGCGGGGGGCGTCGACTCGCCGGACCCGGACGCACTGGTCCACCCGGAAGCGGCGGAGGTTCCGCTGGTCGGCGGACGGGAACCACTCGAGCTCGGCGGCCAGTGGTCGTAGCTCCGGGCGGTCGACCTCGAAGGTCTCACCCTCATGCGTGATCGTGGCCGTCCTGCTGGCCAGCAGGTTCTTCAGCCAGTCGGTCGTGGTCCCGTAGGGGAGGGCGACGACGAACCCGTCGTCGGTGGCCTCGGCCCCGACGGGCGTCTCGTGGAGGCAGCCGGTCGTGCGGCCGCGGTGGCGGATGATCGACGCGTACGCGCCGGGCTGCCCTGCCGACTTCATCTGCATGGGGTTGACGACCGCACGGTTGACCCGCCGGACGGTGCGGAGGGCCCGGGGGGACTTCGTGCGCATCCCGATCACGACGAAGGCCGCGTACGCGACCACGCCGAGGACCAGGACGCCGACGAGATATGCCGCTCGACGCAACATGGGAGTTCTCCTATCTTCCGGCCGCGTCCAGCCTCGGTCACCGCCGAGCTCGCGTCCAGGGTCGAAGGTCGGTGGGACACGGGCGCAGGGCGACGCCGGATCGTGGTCGAGGGCGCAGCGGATCGTGCCGGATCAGCGGGAGTCGCGCACTGCGGCGCCCATGGCGTGCACGATCTGGTCGAGCAGGGCACGCGACGTGGCGAAGTTGAGCCGGACGCAGCTCTCGTAACCGACGCCGAACGGCGGGCCGTCGTTGAGCGCGACCCGGGCCTGCCGGAGGAAGAAGGTCGAGGGGTCGTCCAGCCCGAGGCCCGCACAGTCGAGCCAGGCCAGGTAGGTCGCGTCGGGCGGGCGGTAGGCGACCCCTGGGACCTCGGTCGCGAGCAAGTCGCCGAGCAGCCGTCGGTTTCCGTCGAGGTACGTCATCAGCTCGGCGAGCCACGGCCCGCCCGAGCGGTAGGCCGCGATCGACGCCGCGATCCCGAGGGGGGCCGGCCCCGGGACCCTGAGCCAGGGCAGCTCCCGCCAGCGTTCGGCGTCGGCCGCGTTCGTCGTCACGACCTGCGCGCACTTGAGACCCGGGAGGTTCCATCCCTTCGAGGCCGAGGTCACGGTGACGGAGTGCTCGGCCGCCGCGGTCGACACGGTCGCGTACGGCACGTGACGACGGCCCGGGTACACGAGCGGCGCGTGAACCTCGTCGGCGACGACGCGGGCGCCGTGGCGGTCGACGATCTCGGCGAGCCGGGTCAACTCGTCGGGGTCGAACACCCGGCCGGTGGGGTTGTGCGGGCTGCACAGCAACACCGCCCCGGCCCCTCTCGCGAGCGCGGCGTCGATCCCGTCGAGATCGAGCGCCGGCCGTCCGGCATCGCTGACCAACGGCACCTCGACGACCTGTCGTCCACCAAGCTCGATGAGCTCGAAGAACGGCGGGTACGCGGGGGTCGGCAGGACGACAGGAGCACTGGGCGGAACGAACACGTCGACGGCGGCGCCGACGCCGGCGAGCACGTCGGCGACGGGGAAGATGCGCGAGGAAGAGACGTCCCAGCCGTGCGCATCGGCGAGGAAGTCGGCGCACGCGGTCGTCAGCTCGGAGAGGTCGGCCGGGACGTAGCCGAAGTCCTCACGCTCGACCGCATCGATGAGCGCGGCGCGGATCGGCGCGGCGACGTCGAAGTCCATCTCCGCGACCCAGGCCGCGAGGACATCGGCGCCGTGCAGAGTCCACTTCACGGTGCGCCGCCGGCGCAACCGCTCGATGCTCACCCTGTCGAACGGACTCGTCACGGCGTCACTCCGTCCTCACGGCTCCCGCCTCGTGGCGGGGGAGATGGCTCCCACGCCCACCACCGTACGGCCGCCCCGACGTCCTCGGTCGGGTCGGTCGGGTGGACCAAGAGCGGGGCCAAGGTCCCTGGACGATCCCTCCGCTGGGGTCGACCATGGAAGAGCGGCTGGGAGGTTCCATGGTCGACGATCGGACGCGATGGAGAGGCTCACGGCGGAGGGGCTCGACGCGGGCGGGCTACATCGTCGCCGCCGCCGTCGACCTGGTGGTGTTGTGGATCATGAACCAACTGCTCGGATGGGGTTGGCCGCCATTCCTCACCTCGAGCTTCCAGGATCTGTTGCCGTTCATCGACGTCTCACTCGTCGCCTCGGCCGTGGTGAACCTGAGCTGGGCGTGGCGGGATCCCGAGTGGTTCCACCATCTTGCCCAGATCGGCCTGAACCTCATCGGCCTGGTCGTGGCGGTGAAGACCTGGCAGATCTTCCCGTTCGACTTCTCGGGTTCGGGCTGGGAGACCGTCACCCGGATGCTGATCGCGCTGGCCGTGGGCGTGATCGTGGTCGCCACCGTGGTCGAGGTGGTCAAGCTGATCATCGACGGCTCGGGCGGCTCGCATCCGCCGGGGAGGCGGCGCGACGCGACCGGCGCCGGGAGCGCGTCGCCGGCCTGAGCGCCGAGGCGACAGCCGGGTCAACGGATGCCGAGCCGGGCCGCGGCCCGGTTGGCGGCCGTGGGCCCCGAGAGCTGGCGGAGGAGGAGCAGGCCGTCGAGCGTCGCGATCGCGGCCTCGGCTTCGGCGCGGCGTCGTCCAGGGGTGCCCTCAAAGAAGCCGGCGAGCCAAGCTGACCAGCCGTCGACGAGTTGGGTCGCGAGCGTCTTGTAGGGGCCCCTGCCGGCGGCGGCCAGACCGATCGCCTCGAAGAACAGACTGAAGAGCGGATCGATCTCCGGGCGGGCGAGCACCGGCCAGGCCGACCTCGACAGCTCGACATGATCGTGAGCTGGGGCCATGAAGGCGCGGGCGAGCACCTCCTGCAATTCGGCTCCGATCATGAGGAGCACGTTGGTGATCAGGTCGTCCTTGGTGGGGAAGTAGTAGACGACGATCCGGTCGCTGACACCGAGGCGCTTGGCGACACGACCGAACGTGAGCCGGCTGAGACCTTCGTCGATGGCCGCGTCGAGCGCGCCGGCGAGGATTTGTTGGCGAGAGTGCTTGTGGCCCATCGGGGTGGATTGTAGTGATCACTGCGAATAGGGTATCGCAGTGCTCACTACAATCTCGAGGAGCCCTGTCGTGGAACCAAGTCAGTCCATCCGGGTGACCGGCGAGCCGACCCTCGCGGGGCGGATCGATCCTGCCGGGGTGCTATCCGTACTCCGGTCTGCCGTCGGTGTCGGCACGTGGGTCAGCCCCGCGGTCTCCGGGCGGGTGTTCGCGCTCGGTTCGATCGGCGACGATCCCCGAACCGCGCTCATTGCCCGGTTGTTCGGTGTCCGCGAACTCGTCCTCGCCCAGGCGGTGAGGCATCCGAATCCCGAGGTCCGGCGCGTCGCTCTGCAGGTCGGTGTCGCCGTCGACTCGGTTGACGTCGTGGCCAGTCTCGTTGCCCTGCGGAAGGGGGCATCGAAGGCGACCCTGCTGACCGTGACCGCCGGGGCGGCCCTCTTCATCGGCTTGGGTGTGGCGGCATTGGCCCGGGAGAACCAGACGTCGGGTCGGTAGCGCGTCGGGTCAGGGACCGTAGGTCGTGACCGACGGCCCTGGGGCGGCGCCGGGGCCGGCGGTAGCGTTCAAGTGGAAGGAATGGCCATGCGCCAGAGCATTCGTCTGGGGCGGATCGCCGGCATTCCGGTCGGGGTCAACTGGAGTGTGGTGGTCATCGCCGCTCTCATCACGTGGACCCTCGCGGGCGTGATCCTGCCCGACGCGGTTCCCGATCAGGCGCCGGTCGCGTACTGGTCGGCCGGCCTGGCTGCTGCCGCCCTCTTCTTCGCGTCGCTCGTGACCCACGAGTTCGCCCACGCCCTGGTGGCTCGGCGCAACGGCGTGGAGGTCACCGCCATCACTTTGTGGCTCCTCGGTGGGGTGTCGCAGGTCGAGGCCGAGTCGCTCTCGGCCGGCGCGGAGTTCCGCACCGCCATCGCCGGTCCACTGACGAGCTTCGGGTTGGGTGCCGCCTTCGGCTCGCTGGGTGCCGCCGCGGGGGCGCTCCACCTGCCCGAGTTGGTCGGCGGCTCGCTCTGGTGGCTGGGCATGGTGAACGTCGTGCTCGGCACCTTCAACCTGCTGCCCGCTTACCCGCTCGACGGGGGCAGGGTCCTGCGCTCGCTGATCTGGGGGCGCTCGGGCGATCGCATGGGGGCGACCCGCGCGGCCGCCCGGGTGGGGCGGATCATCGCCTGGACGATGATCGGGCTGGGCATGCTCCTCGCCTTGAGCGGTGATGTCATCTCCGGCCTGTGGATCGTGCTGCTCGGCTGGTTCCTCGAGTTCGCGGGCCGGGCCGAGGTGTTCGCCGTCGTCGAGCAGCGGGTGCTGGCCGGCCTGCGGGCCGACCAGCTCATGTCGTCCCCGCCCGTGACCGTGCCGGCGTGGCTCCCCGTCGATCGTCTGCTCAGCGAGTACGTGATCGGGCTGCACCACTCGGCGTTCCCGGTGGTCGACGAGGTCGGCCGACCGACCGGGCTGGTCGGTCTCGACCAGGTCCGGGCGCTCCCTGCGACCCGGCGGAGCACGACCCGCGTCGGCGAGATCGCGCTCGGACTGGGCACGGTGGCGGTCGTGGGTGCGGGGGAATCGGGCGTCGAGGTGTTGGGCCGGCTGACGAGAGGCGCAGGCCGGCGGGCACTCGTGATCGACGAGCAGGGCCAACTCGTCGGCATCATCACCACCGCCGACATCACCCGGGCCATCGAAGTCGGCTCGCTCTCCTCCTGAGGTCCGCCCGATCGCCACCGGCTCGTAGCCGGGGCGACGGTCATCGCCTCGGTGTGCACCAGACGATCACCGCGTTGGGGGCCGGGCCGGGGCCGTCGGTCCCGCCGAGCGCCCGGGCCGCGCTCGGGAACCGCTGCAGGTACGCGTCCAGCAGCGGGGCGATGATCTCGGGCTCGTCGGCCCCGCCGACCACGCGTCCGGTCATGGCGAGCCACTGTCGCCGGATCAGGACCTCGAGCGGGTGCTCGTCGCGGAAGTTGCGCCACCAGGACTTGGTCTCGGGCCGACCCACGAGGATGACGACGTCGTCAACTCGACGCACGTACTGGGTCGGGGTCGTGAACGAGCGCCCCGAACGCCGGCCCGTGTAGCGGACGAGGTCCACCCGGCTCGACAGCAGACCGTGCAGGGGCGATCGCAACAGCGCGCCCACGATCGAATTGCCGATGCCCATGGTTCGAGTGTGCGAGCGCCCGAGGCGCGGCGACAGAGGCCTTGGGCCCCGTCCTCATCACTTCGGCTCGTTGTGCGATCGCGCCTCGTCGCACCACCGGTCGGCGAGGCGT
>Ga0209048_10002849_pt1 | contig 16953 bp, 13 predicted proteins | sample FrelakmetCRP12CR_FD_187146 | JGI IMG/M metagenome (GOLD analysis project Ga0209048, IMG submission 187146) | Freshwater lake sediment microbial communities from the University of Notre Dame, USA, for methane emissions studies - CRP12 CR (SPAdes)... | ecosystem: Environmental > Aquatic >... | reverse complement strand
CGCTCGCGCTGGCGATCCAGAAGGCGCGCGACGCGTCGATGCCGAAGGACAACATCGAGCGCGCGATCGCCAAGGGCACCGGCGAGGGCGTCGACACCGAGCAGATCGAGACCGTGCTCTACGAGGGCTACGGCCCGGGCGGCGTGGCGCTCCTGATCGAGGCGCTGACCGACAACCGCAACCGCACCGGCGCTGACGTCCGTCACGCGCTCAGCAAGCACGGCGGCAGCCTCGGCGAGCCCGGCTCCGTGTCGTATCTGTTCGACAAGCAGGGCGTGATCGTGGTCGACGCCGCGCGCTACGGCGAGGACGACTTGATGGGCGCGATCGACGCCGGCGCGCAGGAGATCGCGCTCGATGACGACGTGTACGAGATCCTCACCGATCCGTCCGATCTCGGCGCGGTCCGCGCCGCCCTCGAGCAGTCGGGCGTCGAGCTCGAGAGCGCCGACGTGACCCAGCGCCCGCGGGCCCGGGTGCCGGTCGGCGAGGCCGAGGCGACGAAGCTGATGAAGCTGATCGACGCCCTCGAGGAGTCCGACGACGTCGGCGCCGTGCATGCCAACTTCGACGTCGACGCCGACGTGCTCGAGCGCATCGCGGGCTAGCCCGACGGCGAGTCTCGCTACCCTTCCCCGCCGATGTCCGTGAAACAGAGGATCCTCCCCGTGCTCGTGAGCGCCGCAACCGTGGTCGGCCTGGCCGCCTGCGGCAGCTCCACGGCACCCGGGGTCACGCCCGCCCCCTCAGGCGGGGCGACGGCCGACGCCTCGGCAGCGACCTCGACGACGCCGACCTCGACGACGTCGACCACGCCCACGATCCCGCCGGCGATCGCCAAGAAGCCGGTCGTGGTCGTGCCCGCGGGCGCGGCGCCCACGCATCTGGTGACCAAGGATCTGATCGTCGGCACTGGCGCGACGGTCAGCCCGGGCCAGAACATCACCGTCAACTACGTCGGAGTCCTCTACAAGGGCGGCAAGCAGTTCGACGCCTCCTGGGACCGCAACCAGACGTTCTCGACGCCGCTCAGCAACGGCAGCGTGATCCCCGGGTGGGTCCAGGGCATCTCCGGGATGAAGGTCGGCGGCCGCCGCATGCTGATCATCCCCCCGAGCTTGGCGTACGGCAAGACCGGCCACCCGCCTACGATCCCCGCGAACGCGACGCTCGTCTTCGTGGTCGATCTGATCTCGGTCGGCTAGGGCGCTCCGGCTCGGGCGCCTCGCGCTCCGCCTCCTCAAGCGCCTCGGGCGCGTCGGCCCGCCGCCGCGCGCGATGCAGCAGGCACCAGCTCGGGCACGCCCTTGAGGCGGTACCGGCCGGCAAACGACCACGCGAACGCGTCGCCCGACGCGTCGCGGATCTCCTGGGTGCAGAGCACGCTGCCGGGCCGGGCCACGCCGGTGACCCGGCTGGCCAGGTTGACCGGATGTCCGTACCAGTCACCGGCGCGCTGCAGCGCGGGGCCGATGGTGATCCCGGCGCGCAGCGCGGGCAGGTCAGCGGCCTCGATCGCCTCCACGAGCGTCAACGCGGCGTCGACCATCGGCACCACCTCGGGCGAGACGAACATGGCCGCGTCGCCGATCGTCTTGACCAGCCGCACCGGCCCCGTCGCCACCTGCGCGGCCAGAGCCGCCAGACGCCCGGCGACGCCGCCGAGCTCCTCGGCGGCGATCTGGCCGCCGAGTGCGGTGAAGCCGACCAGATCGGCGAAGCACACGACCACGTCCTGGGCCCCGGCGAGCTGGCCCGACCGGAGCTGGTCGCGGCCGATCATGCCGCGACTGGCGATCTCACGCGGGTGGGCGTTCAGCGCCGCGACGAGCACCGGAGCGACCGCCGGGCCGAGCGTCTCGGCCATGTCGGAGAAGCGCAGCGCGACGTCGTGCTCGGTGTCTCCGCGGCCGAGGAAGGCGGCGGTGAAGGCGCCGCCGACCGCGGCGGCGAACCGCGCCATGCCCTCGCCGAGCACCCGGTTGAGCTCCGTGACCGACTCCTCCGGCAGCCCCGAGTCCAGGAACAGCTTCAGCGCCTCGTAGGCCGCGAGGTCCTCCTCGCCGAAGACGCGATCGTCGAGCCCGGGCTCGGGGAGCCCCAGCGCCCGCCGGGCCGCGATCACCTGATCGACGTCGAGCCTCGTGCGCTCGGCGACCTCGGCCGCCGTATAGCGGGCGCCCAGGGCGCGCTCCAGCGGCAGCAGCACGAGCCGATCCTCGGCGACCGCCGCCTGCAGCTCCTCGAGGCTGACGCCGTCGGCCGCCAGACGCTCGAGCAACTCCAGCCGAGCCGCTCGCTCATCACCCTCGAGCCCGTCCAGCAATCCCGCACCGGCGAAGTCCACGGCCGCCATCCTCGCGCACCCGCAACCGGAAAGGCGAGCCGGTGGTGCCATCGGCTAGCATCCGCCGCCTTCGCGGGCACGCCGGGACCAGAGATCGCACCGGTCCTGGTCCGATCCCGCGCCAGCCGCCCTCCGAACTTGGACCCTGCGCACATGCTCTCGATCCTGATGCCGGTCTACAACGAATACGAGCGCGTGGAGCGTGCGATCGCCGAGGTCCTCGGCACCGAGCTGCCGGCCGACTTCGAGCTGATCATCGTCGACGACGGCTCCACCGACGGCACGCGCGAGATCCTGCGCTCCGGCGACTGGGGCCCCCGCGTGCGCCTGTTCGAGCACGACGTCAACCAGGGCAAGGGCGCCGCCATCCGCACCGCGCTCGGTCACGCCGAGGGGGAGTTCGCAGCGATCTTCGACGCCGACCTGGAATACGACCCCGCCGACCTGGGACTGCTGATGCCGCCGCTACTCGATGGGCGGGCCAACGCGTGCTTCGGGGTGCGCGCGTTCGACGGCTACACGAGCCATTCGTTCCTGTTCGTGCTCGGCAACAAGGGCGTCACGCTCGCGTGCAACATTCTCTACAACGTCTACCTGCACGACATCATGACCTGCCACAAGATGATCCGGACGGACATCTTCCGCAGCCTGCCGCTGCAGTCGGCCGGGTTTGCGATCGAACCCGAGATCACCGCTCGCCTGGTCCAGCGCGGAGAGCGCATCTTCGAGGTCCCGGTGCACTACCGGGCCCGCGCGACCGAGGAGGGCAAGAAGCTCACCGCGGTCGACGGCTTCCGCGTGATCGGCACGCTGCTGCGCTGCAAGTTCTCCCGCTGAGAGGGGGCGCCTCGAGCGCCCGCCTACGGAGACGGCCCGATCTGGACCGTCGAGCGGTAGATCGACTGTACGGTCCCGAACGAGGGCTTGAGGTTGCCCTGGAAGTCGACCAGGCCCTTGTTGAAGAAGGGCGGGTCCGGGAGTGGGTTGCCCCCCGACCAGCCGGGGCGGCACACGAAGTCCTGCAGCGCCCAGTAGATCGCGCCGGAGAGCCACTTCTTCTGGGCGAACACGCTCAGGTGGTAGGCCGCGGTGTCGGCCTGGAAGGCGTACGTGCCCCGCTGCTCAACGGGACCGGCACGGTCGGCTTCGAAGCCGAATTCGGAGACCATCAGCGCCTTGTCCGGATAGCAGGCGCGGAACGAGTCCAGGAACGGCCCGAGCCCGTCGCGGTCGGCGGTGGAGCCGGCGTTGACGCTGTACCAGCCGAAGTAGTCGTTGAAGCCGACCACGTCGAGGCCCGCGTACGCGTGCTGGCAGCCGACCCCGGGCCAAGCGCTGACTGCCATCCCGACCGGGCGGGTCGGATCGAGCCGGTGGGCGAGCGCCGCGGCGCCGGAGAGGTAGCTGCCCTCCTCCGGTGGCGCCGGCGAGCGCAGCTCGTTGGCCACGCTCCATAGCAGGATGGACGGGTGGTTCTGGTTGGTGGCGATGTTCTGGGCCAACATCGAGTGCGCGAAGCCGACCCAGGCCGGCTGCGTGAGGTACTGGACCTGGACCTGGTAGACCGGGATCTCGCTCCATAGCAGGATCCCGTACCGGTCGGCGAGCTCCTCGAGCAGCGGATCGGACGGGTACTGGCCGCGGATCAGGTCGCCACCGAGGCTCCGGGTCCAATCGATCAGGCGTGTGATGTGGGCCGGATCGAGCGCGCCGCCGAGCGCGGTGTCCTGCTCCTGCAGGCCGACCCCGCGCAGATTCAGCAAGCGGCCGTTGAGCGTCAGCCGGCCCCCGGTGACGGCGATCGTCCTGATCCCGCTGTCGGTCACGTACCCGGCCAGCGCGCTTCCCTTGAGGTCGGTCAGCGACAGCATGGCTCGATACAGGGTGGGACTGCCCGGCGCCCACAGCCGCGGATGCGCGACCTGCACCGTCGCGGTCGCCGTCCACGTCTGGCCGGGGGCGATCCTCGCCTGACCGAAGGCCAGGCGTGCGCCGCCGTAGGTCCCGCTCAGGCGCACGGTCTGCGCGGTCGCGGTGACGTTGCGCACCTGCACCTGCTCGTCGATCGTTGCCGCGCACGCCGGGCAGGGGAGCAGCGGCCGGACCTGGACGGCCGCGATGTCGGCCGTGTCGACGGCGCGCAGGTAGACCTCGCGCAGGATCCCGCCGTAGTTCCACCACCCGCCGACGGCGGCGCTCCCGCCCCCGGCGGGTCCCGGTGGCAGGTCGGAGGCGTAATGGCGGTCGTCGACGCGCACGATCAGGCGGTTGACCCCGTGCGGGCGCAGGCCGCGCAGATCGAGCTCGAAGGGCAGGAATGCGCCGACGTGGCTGCCGACGAGGACACCGTTGAGCCAGATCTCGGACCGGTAGTTGACCGCCTCGAAGCGCAGGATCCAGTGCAGGTCGCCGGCGCGCGCGCCGCGAGGCAGGGCGGTCGTCGGCAGCTGGAAGTCCTTGCGGTACCAGCCCACGTAGCCGACCATGCTCGCCGTCGACTGATCGCCGGCGTTGTACGCGTTCGGAACGGTCACCGGTGACCAGCCGTCGGTGGCGGCGACGTCACGCCAGAACCCCTGCGCGACGCCCGCATCGGCCCGGTCGGCGCGGTAGAGCCAGGCGCCGCCCATCAGGTAGCGGTCGGTCGGCCCGTCCCGGTAGACGGCTCCCTTGACCGGCGTGTCGGGGCTGTAGAGCGGCCCCTGCGCCTGCGCGACGGAGCACGCGCAGAGCGCGACGAGGACGGCCAGGATCAGCGTTCGGACGGGCACGGGTAGCGGTCAGCATGGCGCGCCGGCCGTCGCGCTGGACACGGAGATGTTAGGGCTCGGACCGCTAGAATGGTCGACCCCATGCCCGCTCGCGAGCACGCGGGTGGCCAGATCGTGGTCGATGAGCCGCAGCAGCGGGCGCCCGATCCTGAGTCCCCGAACGGAACCTCAGACACCCGCCGGCTTGACCCGGCTGGTTTCGTCTCCTCACGTGTCGTGCAGATCGTGTTCGCGTGTGTGGTGCTCGCGGCGCTGTCGGCGGCGATCCTGCCCACCGTCCCCAGCTACGACCCGTGGGCGTGGATCGTGTGGGGCCGTGAGGTCGTCGATCCGCACCTCAGCTTCGCCACCGGCGGAGGGCCCTCGTGGAAGCCGCTGCCGGTGCTGTTCACGACCCCGTACGGGCTGTTCGGCGGCGCCGCGCCGACGCTGTGGGTGATCACCGCGCGCGCCGGTGGCCTGCTGGCCCTGGTGGCGGCCTGGCGGCTCGGCACCCGTCTGGCGGGCTGGATCGCCGGCCTCGTCGCCGTGCTGGGCGTCGCCCTGACCCAGGATTGGTTCTACTACATGTACCGGGGCACCTCGGAGCCGATGCTCGTCGGGGCGTGCCTGTGGGCGATCGATCGTCATCTCTCGGGCAAGCGCGGCCAGGCCTTCGTGCTCGGCGTCGCCGCCGCGCTGATCCGACCCGAGGCGTGGCCGTTCATCCTCGTGTACGCAATCTGGCTGTGGGTCCGCGAGCCGCGCCTGCGCGGGCTCGTCGTCGCCGGCCTCCTGTCGATCCCCGTGCTGTGGTTCATCCCGCCGTGGATCGGTTCCGGCCAGCCGTTCCTCGCCGCCTCGCACGCCAAGGCCTACAACGGCCATCTCGGCAGCCATCCGTCGCTCGAGGCCCTGCGCCGCGCCGGCGACCTGCAGATCCTGCCGGTCCTGATCGCCGCCGCCGTCGGTGTCGCGATCGCGTGGTTCAAGGATCGCGACAAGGTCGTGCTCGGACTCGCGGGCGCCGCGCTGGCCTGGATCGTGCTCGTGGTCGCGATGGTGATCGACGGCTACCCGGGCCTCGAGCGCTTCTTCCTGCCCGCCGCCGCGGTGCTGTGCGTGCTCGCCGGCGTCGGCGTCGCGCGCGTGGCGATGCTCGCCGGCGGAGGCGTGGCCACGGTGGCGGTGGCGGCGGTCCTGATCGCGATCTCGATCCCGCTCGCCTCCAGCCGGATCGACACCGCGCGCGCCCAGAAGGCCCTCGCCGACAAGGCCGTCCAAACCCTCGATCAGCTCTCCGCCGCCGTGCGCGCCGTCGGCGGTCACCAGGGCGTGTTCCCGTGCCGCTCGAGCTTCTCGGCCGTCAATCACGGCGTGCAGACCGCGCTGGCCTGGAAGCTCCACGTGACGCTCGGTCGCGTCGGCACCTCGCTGCGCAAGCCCGGCGTGCTGTTCATCGGGCCCCACAACACGATCGACGGCGGCCCGGCGCCGATCAAGGTCACGCCGCGCGCCGAGCAGACCTTGGCCCGCGTCGGCGGTTGGACCGTCGTGCGCATCACGCGGCCCGGACGCTCCAACCGCTGCGTCGGCACCTAGCGCCCACGGTGCACTAGCGCATGTCGGTTCTGCGAGCGCTCGCCATCGCCTTCGCCGCGATCGCCGTCCTCTGTCTGCTGGCCGCGATCCTGGGGATGGTCAACGGCCGCATGAGCCCCAAGACCGGCACGCTGCTGCGCGCGTTCGCACTGTTCTGCTTCGTACTGACCGTGGTGTTGAACGTCGCCTCGCGCAGCTGAGCGGGACGGGCCGGGTGCGCCCCCGGCGCGGCCGCGGTCGGCCCTACTAGACCCTGAGCGCGCCCATCTGACGGCGGCCGTAGAGGTGACCGATCAGCGCTGCGGTGACCTTGGGGTCGAACTGCGAGCCCGCGCACCGGGTCAGCTCCTCGACCGCCACGTCGTGGGGCTTGGCCGCGCGGTAGGGACGGTCGGAGGTGATCGCGTGGTAGGTGTCGGCGGCGATGATGATCCGGCTGCCGAGCGGGATCGCCTCGCCGGCCAGCCCGTCGGGGTAGCCGCCGCCGTCCCAGTGCTCGTGCTCGTGGCGGACGATCCGGGCCACCGTCCCCAGGCCCGGCAGCACCCGCAGGATCCGCTCGCCGATCACCGGATGCTCCTTCATCAGTCTCCACTCTGAGTCAGTCAACGGGCCCGGCTTGTGGAGGATGTCGTCCGGGATCGCGACCTTGCCGATGTCGTGCAGCAGCGCCGCCGAGCGCACCCGGTCGACCTCGGCGCCGCTGCAACCGAGGTTGCGTGCCGCCGCGCCCGACATCTCGATCACCGCCTCGGAGTGCTCACCGGTGTAGCGGTCGCGCTCCAGCAGCGCCACCGCGAGCGCCTCGATCGCGTCGTGCTGGGGGGTGGCGGCCGGCTCGGCAAGGTGCTCGGCGCCGGCGGCGAGTACCGCGCGTCCGCCGCCCACGCCCTGGGCCCGGGCCAGCGCCAGCCGCGCGCTCGCCAGCAGCGTCTCGGGGCCCATGCCTCGGCTCAGCGCGGCGACTCCCATCGACGCGCCGGCGGCCCGGATCGCGCCCTCGCCGACGACCTCGAGCTCCACCAGGAGCCGCTCGAGCGCCGGCAGCGCCGCCTGGCCAGCGGTATCGGGCAGCAGCAGGCCGAACTCTGCGTGGCCGATGCGGCCGATCAGGTCATGGGCGCGGGTCGTGCCGGCGATCCGCCGCGCGACCGCGCCGAGCAACTCGTCGACCGCCCGGAAGCCGTGCCGGAGCTCGAGCGCGGCAAAGTCGGCGAGGGCGATGATCGCCATCGACAGGGCCCGCCGGTAGCGCCGGGCCCGCTCGACCTCCTCTGACAGCCGCCCCCGGAAGGCGCGCGGGCTGAGCAGCCCCGTCAGGCTGTCGAGGCGAAGGTCGCGGGCCCGCTCGGTCTCCAGCTCCGCCACGCGCTGGCGCGGCCGGGCGACCTCCTCGAGCAGGCCGTCCTGGGATCCTCGGCCGAACATCCAGACCCATATCGGCAACTCCGCGCCCGCACAACAGCCCTGCGCGGCCGGAGCGGGCAGGCGTCCGAGCGGCGACGCAGAATGTCGAGTTCGATGATCGTCCTCGGAATCGACCCCGGCACCGCGAGCACCGGCTATGGCGTGCTGGAGAGCGTCGGCTCGCGCCTGCGCGCGCTCGACCACGGCGTGATCGAAACCTCCGCGGGCGTTCCGCTCGAGCGCCGCCTGAGCGACATCCACCTCAGCATCTGCGCGTTGCTCGACGAGCACACCCCGGATGCGATGGCGATCGAGGAGCTGTACTTCGGCGCCAACGTCCGCACCGCCTTCGCGGTCGGGCAGGCACGTGGGGTCGTGCTGCTTGCGGCCGGTCAGCGCGGCGTCGCCTCGCGCTCTTACACGCCCCAGCAGGTCAAGTCCGGGGTATGCGGCAGCGGCCGCGCCGACAAGGGCCAGGTCGGGCGGATGGTCGCCCGGTTGCTTGGCCTCGCGGCGCCTCCGTCCCCGGACCACGCCGCCGACGCGCTGGCGGTGGCGATCTGCGAGGCCAACCGGTCCCCGCTCGCCGCGGCGGTGATGCGGGCGTGATCGCGCTGATCTCCGGCGTCGTCGCGGTGCGCCGCTCCGACCACGTCGTGGTCGACTGCAGCGGCGTCGGCTACCGGCTCGCGGTCTCGACCCAGACGCTCAGGCAGGTTCCGACCGTCGGCGGGCAGGTCGTGCTCCACACCCACATGGTCGTGCGTGACGACGCGCTGGCGCTGTACGGGTTCGCCAGCGAGGACGAGCGCGACCTGTTCCTGATGCTGCTCGGGGTCCAGTCAGTGGGTCCCAAGGTGGCGCTGGCCGTGCTCTCGGGCGGTCCCCCGCGTGAGCTTCTGGCCACGCTCGCGGCCGGCGACGCGGCGCGGCTGCAGTCCGTGCCGGGGATCGGGAAGCGCACGGCCGAGCGGATCATCGTCGAGCTGCGCGAGAAGGTCGGTGTGACCCTGCCCGACCACGCGATCTCCGTCACGCGCGGCGACGACCCCCTCAGCCTGGCCCGCGAGGGCCTGCTCGGCCTCGGCTACACGCTGAGCGAGGCCGACGAGCTGCTCGACGGCGCCGAAGGCGAACGACCGGAGGACCTGATCGCGCATGCGCTCCGGTCGGCTCGACGCTGACATGAACGCGGCCCAGGGGCCCGGCGCGGTCAGGATCCAGGCGCCCGAGGCGCTGCCCGAGGAGGACCTCGACCGCTCGCTGCGCCCGCGCCGGCTGGAGGACTTCGTCGGTCAGGAGGCGCTCAAGGATCAGCTGGCCGTATCGATCGCCGCCGCCGGCACCCGCGGCGAGGCCCTCGACCACGTGCTGCTGGCGGGGCCGCCGGGGTTGGGCAAGACCTCGCTGGCCCAGATCCTCGCCGCCGAGCTCGATGTGCCGTTCGTGCAGACGGCCGGCCCGGCGCTCGAGCGCAAGGGCGACGTGGCCGCGTTCCTGACCGCGCTCGAGCCCCGCGCCGTGTTCTTCGTCGACGAGATCCACCGCCTGCCGCGGGCGCTCGAGGAGACCTTCTATCCGGCGATGGAGGACGGCTGCCTGCCGATCACCGTCGGCCAGGGGGCCGGCGCCCGCGTGGTCACGATCGATCTGCCGCCGTTCACGCTGATCGGCGCGACCACGCGCACCGGCCTGCTGACGACGCCCCTGCGCGACCGCTTCGGGATCCAGCACCGGCTCGAGCACTACGCCCCCCACGACCTGGCCCGGATCGTGCGGCGCAGCGCCCGCCTGCTCGAGGTGGCGATCGAGGACGACGGCGCCGTCGCGATCGCGGCGCGCAGTCGCGGCACCCCGCGGGTCGCCAACCGGCTGCTCAAGCGCGTGCGCGACTACGCCCAGGTGCGCGGCACCGGCGTCGTGACCGGAGCCGTGGCCGCCGACGCCCTCGACATGCTCGAGGTCGATCACGTCGGGCTCGACCGGCTCGACCGCGAGATCCTGCGCGCGATCTGCGAGAAGTTCGCCGGCGGACCCGTCGGCCTGTCGACGCTCGCCGTCGCGGTGGGAGAGGAGCAGGACACGATCGAGGACGTCTACGAGCCCTACCTGCTCCAGCGCGGGCTGATCGAGCGCACCCCGCGCGGCCGCGCCGCGACCCGGCGGGCGTACGAGCATCTCGGGCTCGAGCCGCCGGGTCAGGCGTCGCTGCTCTAGTGCACTGGGTGGCGCCGCGGCGCGCCCTCTATCCTCCATCGCCGATGTCCCACTACTTCATCTGCCCGCACTGCGGGAACCGCTCGATCGCCACCGAGCGCACCGCGGGCTTCCGCCGCGATGCGAAGGGTTGCGAGAAGTGCGGCTTCGCGTATCTGTTCGAGCTGCTCGACGATTACTACCCCGCCCCCAACGCCGCCTTCTTCGCCACGGACGCGGACGGCAAGATCGTCGATTGCGGCAAGGGATCGTTCGAGCTCACGGGCCTGAAGACCGAGCAGGTCATCGGACGGCCGGTCAGCGACGTGCTCGGGCTGCGGTTCGAGGACGGCACCGATCACGTGGGCACCGCGCTCGAATGGGAGGTCCGCGTCAAGGCCAAGCCGGTGGAAGTCCACGCCGAGGGCGATCTCCCCGCCAAAGCGGTCGCGGACATCTTCCCCGCCTATGACGACGACGAGGGCGGACTGCTCGTCGTCCTCACACCGGCCAACCACCGTTAGCGATCGTCCCTCACGGGGCGAATCGCCAGGCTGACCACTAGCATCAGGACAAGCTCGATGACCGACCGCCAGCGCAACGGCTTCATTCTGCTCCTGGTTCTGGGGCTCCTCGCCGCCTCCTTTGCGGTGATCGCCACCCACCAGACGCGACTCGGGCTCGACCTGAAGGGCGGCGTCGAGCTCGTCTATCAGGGCCAGCCGACCAAGCAGACCCCGGTCGTGACCCAGGAGGCGCTCAGCCGCGCCGTGGACATCATCCGCGAGCGCGTGGACCAGCTCGGCGTCGCCGAGCCGGAGATCCAGACCTCGGGCGCGAACCAGATCAGCGTCGGCCTGCCGAACGTCAAGGACTTCGCCCGCGCCGAGAAACAGGTCGGCACGACGGCTCAGCTCGCGTTCTACGACTGGGAGGCGAACGCGATCACGCCGAACGGCAAGACGGTCGCCAGCCAGCTCGCCGCCCAGGACACGAACGCGCTCACGATCAGCCGGGGCAGCGGCGCCGGGCCGGGCGCCCCAGGCTCGGGCAGCATGCTGCTCTACGAGGCGGTCAAGCTCGCCGCAGCCCAGCCGGAGCAGAGCTCCCCGGACAACGCCCGGCTCGGCAGCCAGTACTACCTGTTCGGAGCCCCGGGCAGCGCGGCCTGCGCGACCGCCGCCAAGGCGCAGGGCAAGACGGCCACGCCCGGCATCCACTGTCTGCTCTCCGGGCCCGACGACAACCTGCAGGATCTGAACTCCGGTCTGCCGGCGGGGGTGACCGCCTCGGACCCAGGTGTCGAGCAGCTGGTGATCAAGCCGGGCACGGTTGTGATCCAGGCGTCTGACCAGAACGCCTCCCACACCACCAACTTCAACGATCCGACCGCCCAGTTCTACGTCCTCAAGGACCACGTCGCGCTGCTCGGCACCGACATCTCGAACCCGACCCAGAGCACCGACTCCGGCGGCAACCCCGACGTCACCTTCTCGTTCAGCGGCAACGGCGGCAACAGGTTCCAGGACGTCACGCGCACGATCGCCCAGCGCGGCCAGACCGTGAGCGGGCTCGGCCAGACGCTGAACCAGCATTTCGCGGTGGCGCTGGACCGCAAGCTCGTGACGGTCCCGCAGATCGACTTCAAGCAGTACCCGGACGGGATCACCGGCGGCCAGGGCGCTGACATCACCGGCGGCTTCACGATCCAGTCCGCCCAGGACTTGGCCAACCTGCTGCGCCTCGGCGCGCTGCCGATCAACCTGAAGCTGATCTCCGAGTCCCAGGTCTCGGCCACGCTCGGCAAGCAGGCGCTGCACCAGGGCCTGATCGCCGGCCTCGTCGGGCTCATCGTGGTGGCGATCTTCCTGCTCATCTTCTACCGCGTGCTCGGCCTGATCGCGGTCGCCGCGCTGATCGTCTACGCCGTCTACTTCTACGCCCTCATCAAACTGATCCCGATCACGCTCACGCTGCCAGGGATCGCCGGGCTGATCCTGACCATCGGCGTGGCGGCGGACGCCAACATCGTGATCTTCGAGCGCGTCAAGGAAGAGGTGCGCGCCGGACGCTCGATCCGTCAGTCGATCATCACCGGCTACAAGAAGGGCCTGACCGCGATCATCGACGCCAACGTGGTCACGATCATGACCGCGTTCATCCTGTTCGTGCTCGCGACCTCCCAGGTCAAGGGCTTCGCCTTCACGCTCGGCATCGGCACGATCGTGTCGCTGTTCACCGCCGTGCTGGCGACCCAGGCGATCCTGATGACCATGGGCGACTCGCGGATCATCTCGAGCCCGTCAGCGCTCGGGGCCAAGGGCGGACGGGTGTGGCGCTTCGACTTCATGGGCGCCTCGAAGTACTTCTTCACGACGTCCGGCGTGATCCTGCTGATCGGCGCGCTGGCGATCGGCGGCCGGGGTCTCAACCTGGGCATCGACTTCACCTCCGGCACCCGGATCGACGTCGGCCTCGTGCAGGCGGCGAGCGAATCGCAGGTGCGCTCGGTGCTCGCCGCGGCCGGCGCCGGCGACGCCCAGGTGCAGAAGGTGTCGGGCGACAAGACGCTCGGCCGCAACGGCTACCAGATCTCCGCGAAGCAGCTGCAGCCCGCCAAGGTCCAGCAGGTGCGCTCGACGCTCGACTCCAAGTTCGGCCTTGCCAACGGCGGCCAGGACTTCTCCAGCGACTCCGTCGGGCCGACGTTCGGCAAGACCGTGGCCAACTCGGCCGTGGTGGCGATCATCGCCTCGCTGCTGGTCATCTCCGCCTACGTGGCGCTGCGCTTCGAGTGGAAGTTCGCCGTCCCGGTGCTGATCGCGCTGATGCACGACCTGCTGATCACCGCCGGCATCTACTCACTGACTGGCCGGGAGGTGACGACAGCGACCGTGGCCGCGCTGCTGACCATCTTGGGCTACTCGCTCTACGACACGATCATCGTGTTCGACCGTGTGCGCGAGAACATCCCGCGGATGCCGCGCGCTGCCTTCTCGCAGATCGTCAACCGCTCGATGTCGGAGGTGCTGACGCGTTCGATCGCGACGACGTCGTGCACGCTGATGCCGATCCTGGCACTGCTCCTGTTGGGCGGCGCGACGCTCAAGGACTTCGCCTTCGCGCTGCTGATCGGCGTCGCCTCCGGCGCCTACTCGTCGATCTTCATCGCCTCGCCGGTGCTCACGCACTGGAAGGAGCGCGAGCCCGGGTACCGCGCGCGCCGGCACCGGATCGAGGCCGAGCAGGGCTTCGTCCCCGCCTACGCCGGGACCGCCGCCGACGTTGATCCCACGCCGAAGCGCGGGCGCCGGGTCGGCCGGCTGACGACGCCCGAGCCCGAGACCGTCTCGGCGGCCGAGTTCGAGCAGATGAAGCGCGACCTCGAGATCGAGCGCCAAGAGACCGCGGCACGCGGAACCTCGACCCGCTCGATCACCAAGCGCCTCGCCCACACCGCGGACACCGGCGGCGCCGGCGCCGCGGCTGCGGGCGGTGGCGCCGCCGGCGCGGCGGCTGCGGGCGGTGGCGCCGCCGGCGCGGCGGCGAAGCGGACCACGTCGAAGGGCGCGGCCCCGAACGCAGCGCCCAAGCCGGCCGCGACGCCCGCCGCCAAGCCCGACGGCCAGGCGGCGAAGCCGGCGCCCGCCGCCGAGCCCACCAACGGCGGAGCCGCGGGCGACGGCGACGTCGGCCACGCCCCCGACATCGCCGAGAACGAGGGCGTGGCTCCGGTCCAGAAGCCGAAGACGTCGTCCAAGTCGAAGTCGCGCAACCGCCGGCACGGGAGGCGCCGCTGATGGGAATGCTCGCCTGGGTGATGATGGGTCTCGCGATCTGGCATTTCACGATCTGGCTGCCCGACCACTATTGGGGCGGGATCGTGGGCGCCTTCATCGGCGCGCTGATCGGCTCCGTCCTGTTCGGCCTGATCGTCAACGGCTTCACGATCCCCGGCCGCCACGACACAACCCTCCTGACCGCGCTGGAGGCGATCCCAGGCGCCGTGATCGGGATCGGGCTCGTCTACTACGCGGGGCTCCGCCGCGAGCGCGCCGGCGAGCCCGGCGCACCCGGGCTGGCCTGAGAGGCGACGGTCGCAGGCCGCGGAGTCGCGGAGTAGGCTCCCCGGGACGATGTTCGATTTCCTCCTGAGTCCCATTCGCTCGGTGCTCGGCGGAGCCGAGGCGGAGGTCGTGGGGCCGCTGCGCGAGACGCGCGAGATCGAGTCGCACATCCTCGAGGGTGTCGACGCGATCCGCCACGCCACCGCCTCGATCGAGCAGCACGTCGAGGTCATCGACACGCTCGCGAACTCCGTCGCCCCGCTCGGCGCATCGGTCGACCGGCTGACCGAGACGATGCAGGAGCTGGTGAAGATGCTCGCCCCGCTGGGCGCCCCATGGAGCGCGAGGCCGGGCACGTCGAGCACTCGATCGAGCGGGTGCAGCACACCTTCGGCCGCCGCCGCCACGATGAGCCCGAGGGCCTGGAGGCCGGTCGACCGCTTCCGTAAGGGCTGGGCAGTCCGAGGTGGACCCGAAGCGCTGCAACTGAGTTCCGGCCCCCGAAACTCAGTTGCAGCGCTTCGCCGCTCCCGGGCCGGCGTCCGGGGGCGGTGGCGCCGGATGTGCCGACTTCGTATCGGCGCGTGCCAGCTTCGCATCGGGAGGCCGTCGTGGGGCCGGATCCGTCGGGACCTGCACCTACGCTGGGCCCATGTCCGAGGCAGCGCTGGTCAGCACCCCCGCAGCAACAGCCGCTCCGCCGGCGCCGCCGGCGCTGCGCGTGCTCCCCGGTGCGGACGACGGGGCGCCGGGGGCTCCGCGGCCGCCCGCGCCGCGCCTGCAGCTCTCCGGGTACGAGCTTGCGGCTGCGCTGGAGCTCGAACGCCGGCTGGGCGTGAGCCATGTGCTGGCGCAGATCCTCGTGCGCCGCGGCCTGTCCGATCCCGGGGTGGCGACGGCGTTCCTCGAGCCGCGCGAGGCCCACGATCCGAGTGAGTTCGCGGGCATCGACCGGGCGCTCGAGTTGATCCGGCAGCACGTTGCTGCGGGCAGTCGGATCACCGTCCACGGGGACTACGACGTGGACGGCGTCTGTGCGACGGCGATCCTGGTCCGCGCCCTCCGCTCGCTCGGCGCCGACGTCGACTGGTTCCTGCCGAGCCGGATCGACGACGGCTACGGCCTCGCGGCCGCGACCGTGGTGCGGCTGGCCGAGCGAGGCACCCGGCTGCTCGTGACGGTCGACTGCGGGATCACCGCGGTCGACGAGACGGCCGCCGCGCGGGCGGCGGGCATCGATGTCGTGATCACCGACCACCACTCGCCCCGGCCCGACGGCGTGCTCCCGGACGCACCGATCGTCCATCCCGCGGTGTGCGGCTACCCGTGCCCGGAGTTGTGCGGGACCGGGGTGGCGTTCAAGCTCGCCGAGGCGCTCGGCGCGGCAACGATCGCCGACGACGTCGAGCTGGTCGCGCTCGCCACCGTCGCCGACCTGGTGCCGCTGCACGGGGAGAATCGCCGCCTCGTGCGAGAGGGACTGCACGCGATGGCGAACACCGCCAAGCCGGGCCTGCGGGCGCTGATGGCGGTCTCGCGCACCGATCCGAGCGGATTGAACGCGACGGCGCTCGGTTTCCGGCTCGCGCCGCGGATCAACGCCGCCGGCCGGTTGCGGCGCGCCGACGCCGGGCTCGAGCTGCTGCTCACCACCGACGAGGAGCGCGCGGCGGAGGTTGCGGCCGAGCTCGACGGCGCCAACCTCGAGCGGCGCGCGGTCGAGCAACGCATCCTGTGGGATGCCGAGGCCCAGGTGGCCCAGTTGGGCGAGCGCAGTGCCTACGTGCTCGCGGCCGAGGGCTGGCACCCGGGTGTGATCGGGATCGTCGCCTCGCGCATCGTCGAGCGATTCCACCGGCCCGCGATCCTGATCGCGCTCGACGGGGATGCGCCGGCGCAGGGATCCGGGCGCAGCATCCCCGGCTTCGATCTGCTCGGCACGCTGCACAGCGCCGCCGGCGAGATGATCCGCTATGGAGGCCACCGGGCGGCGGCCGGGCTCACCGTGATGCCCGATCGGGTGGGGGCGCTGCGCACGGCCATCGAGGCCCATGCCGCGGCGGTTCTGACCACCGAGCAGCTGACGCCGGTGGAACGGGTCGACGCGGTCGCCTCGGGATGCGACCTCGGCCTGGCGCTGGCCGAGGAGCTCGAGCGGCTCGAGCCGTGCGGGATGGGCAATCCCGGTCCGCGGCTGCTGATCCCCGGCGCCCGGTTCGGGGACCTGCGGCCGATGGGCGAGGGCAAGCACGCGCGCTTCTCGGTCCGCTCGGGAGGAGCGCAGGCGCGCGCGGTCGCCTTCGGCTGCGACGGCCGCCTCCCCGGTGACGGCGACTCCGCGCTCGACGCGAGCTTCAGGCTCGAGCGCAACCTGTGGAACGGCGTCGTCGAGCCGCGGCTCGTGCTGCGCCACGCGCAGCCGTGCGCCCCCAAGGCGATCGTGGTGCTCGGCGAGCCGGCCGACTACCTGGCCGAGGCGCTGGCTGAGCTCGACGCTGACCTCGGCGCCGCGCCCGACGCGCCCGACGCGCCCCACGCGCCGGGCGCGGCCGACGCGCCGGGCGCCGGCGACGCGCCGGGCGCC
>Ga0209048_10002848_pt1 | contig 16959 bp, 14 predicted proteins | sample FrelakmetCRP12CR_FD_187146 | JGI IMG/M metagenome (GOLD analysis project Ga0209048, IMG submission 187146) | Freshwater lake sediment microbial communities from the University of Notre Dame, USA, for methane emissions studies - CRP12 CR (SPAdes)... | ecosystem: Environmental > Aquatic >... | reverse complement strand
CGCCGCCGAGCTCGGAGGTCCTCGGCTGCTCGTCAAGCGTGACGACTGCACGGGGCTCGCGCTCGGCGGCAACAAGGCTCGCAAGCTCGAGTACCTCTGTGCCGAGGCACTCGCCACCGGCTGCGACACACTCGTGACCGGCGGCGGACCGCAGAGCAACCACGTGCGCATGACCAGCGCCGCGGCGAATCGACTGGGCCTCGAGTGCCACGTGGCGCTCGCGGGCGGACGGCCCCGCGACGAGACGGGCAACCTGCTCCTGGACCGCATGCTGGGGACGAACCTGCACTTCCTCGAGCGCGACGACTACTACGGCATCGAGGACGGGATCGTGGATCTCACGCGTCGACTCGAGGCCGACGGGCGCCGACCGTTCGCGATTCCGGTCGGGGGTGCGTCGATCACGGGCGCGACCGCCTACGCGGACGCCGCCGACGAGCTGTTGGGTCAACTCGACGGGGCGCACGTGGACTCCATCGTCGTGGCCGACGGCTCGGGCGGGACCCATGCCGGGCTCCTCGCCGGCTTCGCCGGCGACGTGCGGGTCATCGGGGTGGATGTCGGCACCCGTCCCGACCTCGACGACGTCGTGGCCCGCCTCGCCCGCGAGACCGCCGAACGGACCGGGCGCCCTGCGCCGTCGGGCCCGGTCATCATCGACCACGACCGCTTCGGCGCCGGTTACGCCCGGGTGACCGACACCGGGATCGAAGCGATCCTGCTCGCGGCACGGCTCGAGGGGCTCGTGCTCGACCCGGTCTACACCGGCAAGGCGATGGCCGGCCTTGTCGCCGCAGTGCGCGACGGACGTATCGGCGCCGACGAGACGGTCGTGTTCTGGCACACCGGTGGCGCGCCGGCGCTCTTCGCCAGCACCTATGCGGACGCGTTCACCGGGTCCTGATGCTTCGCGGGCGCGCGTGAGCGGGCCCGGACGGCTGGATCCTCGACGCTGTCAGGCGGTTGCGTCGCGAAGCTTTTTCGCGACCGCGACACCGATCACCACGAGGACGAGCAGCACCAGCAACTTCTTCATGCGCGCGGCTCCTTGCTAGGACGACGTTCGGCGAGAGCGTACCGTACGGCTCCGTGAGCGTCATCAGCCCCCCCGTCACCGCGGCCCGGCCGGCTCGATTCGAGGAGCGCCTGCGACCGATGGGGCGCGGGTGGCTCTGGCTGCCCCCGATCCTCGTGGTGACGTTCCTCGCCCTCGCGCCGATCATCGTTCCCCTCGCGCTCATCGCGTGGTTCATCAACGTGGGACGGTTCTGGCGTGTCGTCGTGCGCATCGACGACGACTACCTGTGGGTCGGACGACGCTGGGCCCGCCTCGCCACCCTGGACCTGACCACACTCGGACGCGCGCAGAACACCTGGCCGTGGCGGACCTTCCAACGGCGCTGGCTGGGGGGCAACCCGATCTGGACCCGCGACTCGGTCGGCGTCCGCGGCTTCGACGCCGGGAAGCCGTACTGGGTGTCGGTGGGCACGAATCGCCGCGACGAGTTCGTGACCGTGTTGGCGGCCGCGGTTGGCGACGCCCGGGCGCGCGCGGTTGCGTGGGCCGAGCGCGCCGAGTCCGCGAGCCCACCGTGGTGGCATCCCGACCCGTGGGATCCCGTGGGTTCGTTGCGCTGGTGGGACGGGACGCAGTGGACCGGGTGGACCTGGCCCCGCGCCGGTGGGTCGGTCGCGCCCTCGTGATCCCCATCGCGGACGAGAACCCGATCACCCGCGTCCCGTGGGTGACGCTCCTGCTGATCGCCACGTGCGTCGTCGTGTACTTCGCGGTGCAGCCGACCGGTACACCGAAGCTGGACTGGACCGGCTTCGTGGAACGCACGGGCCAGGAGGATCTCCGTTTCGTCGTGGAGAACGCTGCCGTCCCGTGCGAGCTGGTGCAGCAACGTCCGTTGACGCGGGCCGAGTACGAGGCCACGTTCCGCGACGGGAACGGCAGTGCGTGCTCCGATACGGGCGGACCGGCGCAGAGCCCCGGGAAGGTGGTGCTGCTCGGTGTGGTGCTCACGATGTTCCTTCACGGCAGCATCCCGCACCTGTTCGGCAACATGCTGTTCCTCTGGGTGTTCGGGAACAACGTCGAAGCCGAACGGGGACGGTGGCGCTACCTCCTGCTGTACCTCTTCGGAGGCATTGCGGCGACTGCGGCACACGTCGCGGTCGACCCGAACTCGACCGTTCCGATGATCGGCGCGTCGGGCGCGATCGCGGCGGTGATGGGTGCCTACCTCGTGTGCTGGCCCAAGGCGCGTGTGAAGACGATCATCTTCGTCGGCCCGCTCCTGCTCCGTAAGGTTGAGGCGATCTGGCTGCTCCTCGTGTGGTTCGGGACCCAGTTCCTCCTGGTGAGTGGAGATTCGGCCGTCGCCTGGGCTGCCCACGTCGGCGGGTTCCTCTTCGGTGCGCTCGTCGGCCTGTGGTGGCGCCAGCGCGACCGGCGTGCCGCGCGCGCCGTGCCTCGATCGCTCGCGGCCCCGGCGGCGTGACGCCGGTTCTCGAACGTCGACGCGGGTACCGTGGCACTCCGTGGCGAAGAGAATCCCCCTCGAGCTCTACGAGGCCGAGCTCACGCGACTGCAGGTCGAGCTGGTCAAGATGCAGGAGTGGGTGCGCTCCACCGGCGCGCGTGTCGCAGTCCTGTTCGAGGGCCGTGATGCGGCCGGCAAGGGCGGCACGATCACCCGGATCAACCAGTACCTGAACCCGCGTGTCGTGCGGGTCGCCGCACTGCCGGTGCCGACCGAGCGTGAACAGAGTCAGTGGTACTTCCAGCGCTACGTCGAGCACCTCCCGGCCGGCGGCGAGGTCGTGCTCTTCGACCGGTCCTGGTACAACCGCGCCGGCGTCGAGCACGTGATGGGCTTCTGCACCAACGACGAGTACCAGCGCTTCCTCCGCCAGTGCCCCGCGTTCGAGCGCATGCTCATCGACGACGGGATCATCCTGGTGAAGTACTGGTTCTCGGTCAGCGACGACGAGCAGGAACGCCGCTTCCAGGGACGGCTGAAGAACCCACTGAAGCGATGGAAGCTGAGCCCGATCGATCTCGAGTCGCGGAACCGGTGGGTCGAGTACTCACGGGCGAAGGACACGATGTTCGTGCACACCGATGTGCACGAGTCGCCGTGGTTCGTCGTGGAAGCCGACGACAAGCGGCGCGCCCGCATCAACTGCATCACGCACCTGCTCGAGACGGTGCCGTACGAGAACGTGCTCGAACCCGATCTCCGCCTCAAGGCGCGCCAAGGCGACCAGGGGTACGTCCGCCCGTCCCAGGACGGGTACCACTACGTCCCCGACCACGCGGCGAAGCTCCTGCGCTGAGGCGTCTCTGCGGAGGTGGCAGGAATCGAACCCACCGGACGGGGTTCGCCCGTCCCACTCGTTTTGAAGACGAGGGGGGCCACCAGACCCCGTTCACCTCCACGCGGAGTCTCTCACGCGCCGCCTCGCGACCAGCCCGGGACGCGACGAAGCCCCGACTCCCCTACTCGAGGGTGCATCGGGGCTTCTGGTCGGCTTCCCCGGAACCTGTGGCGGCTAGACCGCCAGCAGGTCGCGGGCGCCGGTGTCGGCGGAGGGGTGACGCAGCTTGCTCATGGCCCGGGCCTCGATCTGGCGGATCCGCTCCCGAGTGAGGTTGAAGTACTCGCCGACCTCCTCGAGCGTCCGAGGCTCGCCCCGGTCGAGGCCGAAGCGCAGCGCGAGGATCTGCCGCTCGCGCTCGTCGAGCGGAGCGAGCAGCTTCTCGATCTCGTCGGGCAGCAGCGCGGTGGCCGCGACCTCGAAGGGCGACTCGGCCGAGCGGTCCTCGACGATGTCGCCGAGCTCGGCGTCGCCGTCCTCCCGGAGCGGCTCGGACAGTGACAGGGGCTCGGCCGCGAAGCGCAGCGCCTCGGTGACCTTGTCCTCGGGCATCTCGACCTCGGCCGCGAGCTCGGAGAGCGTCGCGGGCCGCCCGAGCTTGAGCTCGAGGCGCGAGCGAGCCTTCTGCAGCCGGGCCAGCGTGTCGCCGGCGTGGACGGGGAGTCGGATCGTGCGGCCGGTGTTGGCGATGCCGCGGGTGATCGCCTGGCGGATCCACCAGGTCGCGTACGTGGAGAACTTGAAGCCCTTGCGCCAGTCGAACTTCTCGACCGCGTGCATCAGCCCGAGGTTGCCCTCCTGGATGAGGTCGAGGAGCGGCAGGCCCGAGGCCTGGTACTTCTTGGCGATCGAGACGACGAGCCGCAGGTTCGACTGCACGAAGGTGCGCTGCGCCGTCTCGCCGGCACGGCCACCCCGTCGCAGCTCGCGCTTCTTGGCGGGGGTGAGCTTCTTGGCCGGCGTCGTCTCGAGCTCTTCACGCGCGGCATTGCCCGCCTCGATCGCTTGCGCGAGCCGGACTTCGTCTTCCTTGGTGAGCAGGGGGTACTGCCCGATGTCGGTGAGGTACAGCCGGACGAGGTCTTCCTCGTCCCGCTCCACACGCTCCTTCGCCACGGGGGGCCTTTCGCGCCTCGTCGATGGACCCGTTCGGGGTCCTGTGGACAACGACCCACTCGGCGTCGTTGCTGCTGTTCCGGTCGTTGGTGCTGGTCAGGGGGCTGGAGTCGTTCGCCCCCCGTACCATAAATGACCCGTCAAGCCAGTCTTTCCACAGGCTCTTTGGGGTCGACATCGGGGTCGGGTCGGGTCCAGGGGCGGAATCGACGCCCAGAAGCGGTTCCTGGAGTCGACATCCGACATCGACATCCGACATCGACGCTGGAGGACCTCCGATTCTACTGGGAGAACGCCAGAACCGGGAATCGCATTCCGCCCAACGCCCCCGGATCAGGTGCCCCGATCAGGCGCCCCGATCAGGCGCCCGGATCAGGTGGCTTGTTCGCACAGCAACGCGAGGTTGGTGAGCTCGGCCCGTTCCTCGGCCAGCACGACGATGAGGGCCCGCGTCGCCGGTCCGTCTCGCACGGGGGAGGCCTCGGCCAGGAACGCCTCGCAGGCGGCGAGCTGACGGGGGAGGAGCTCGTCGACGAGCGAGCGGAGCCTCGCCTCGGTGCCGGCCCGGGCCTCGACCTCCTCGAAGCGGGCGGCTTCGGTCGGGTCGGTTGTGGCGACGAGCGCCGCCGGATCGTGGTCGCGCGTCTCGGGGAGGAGCACTTCGACGGCGGCCGCGTGCCCGGCGTGGTGGCGGCTCTGGCGCGCCAGCGCGAGCTTGACCGACGGTTCCGGTGTCGAGGCCACCCAGCGGCCCAGCACCTCGAACAGTCGGCGCTCGAACCAGACGATGCGCCCCAGACGACGCGCCGACTCGTCGAGGGTCATTCCCGGGACGCGTCCGACGACGCGCGGAGCAGCCACGGCCGGAACAGTAGGCCGATCAGCCGGTCCGTCACGCGCCCGATCAGGGCAGATGCGCCTCGAGCTGCGTCTCCGCTCGCGCGTCATCGGCGTCGGCGTCGCGACGCCCGGGACCGAACTCGGTGATCGCGATCCCGAGCAGGATGACGGCGGCACCGACGCCTTCGAGAGCACCCAGCCGCTCGCCGGTGACGTACCCCGCCATCGCCGCGAACACCGGCTCCGAGAGCAGGATGAGCGCGGCCCGACTGGGAGCGATGCGCCGCTGGCCGAAGAGCTGCAGCGACAGTGCGATCGACGAGCAGGCGATGCCGGTGAACGCGGCGGCGAAGAGCGCGAGGGTCGTGAGGTCGCCCGCGCCCTGCGCCGTCGCTGGCGGGATGCACAGCAGCGCAACCATTCCCATCTGCACGGTGGTGAACGGGACCGGATGCAACCGGTGGGCATACCCACCCTGGTACACGATCCAGATCGCGAACAGTGCCGCGCACGCGAGTGTCCACAGCTCACCCTGTCCGAAGCCGAGGTCGGCACCCGTCAGGAGGAAGAGACCCGCGGTGGCGACCACGATGCCGGCGATGACCCACGGCGAAGGGGCACGGCGGCGCACCGCAGCCTCGATGAACGGTGTGAAGCAGACGTACAACCCGGTGATGAAGGCCGACGTCGACGGCGACGTGTACTGCAACCCGATCGTCTGCGTCGCGTAGCCGCCGAAGAGCAGCACGCCGGCGATCGCGCCGACGCGCCACAAGAGACGTCGGTTCTCGCCCTTCGATCGCGCGACGGCGACGGCGAACGGCGCGAGGGCCAACACGGCGATGCTGAATCGCAGGAGCAGGTACGCGAACGGCGTGACGTCCTCGAGCGCGTCGTGCACCAACGGGAACGTCACCCCGAACAAGAAGGCTGCGAGGACCAGCGCGCCCTCGGCTGAATATCGCCTCATCTCGCTCGCTCGGGTCGCGGCACCTCTCAGCCGGGCCAGCGGTTCGTGATCGGCAGTCGTCGATCCTTTCCGAAGGCCTTCGGCGACACCCGCACGCCCGGTGCAGCCTGGCGACGCTTGTACTCGTTGCGGTCGATCATCTCGGCGACCCGACGCACGATCTCGGGATCATGGCCCTCGGCCTCGAGGTCCGCGACCGACTTGTCGTCCTCGACGTAGCCCTCGACGATCGGGTCGAGCACGTCATAGGGCGGCAGCGAGTCGGTGTCGACCTGGTCGGGTCGTAGCTCGGCGCTCGGTGCCTTGTCGATGACCGACTCGGGGATGACGACGGCGCCGGGGCGCTCGTTGCGGTCACGGCACAACGCGTACACGAGCGTCTTGGGCACGTCCTTGATGACGGCGAAGCCACCGGCCATGTCGCCGTAGAGCGTCGCGTACCCGACGGCCATCTCGCTCTTGTTCCCGGTGGTGAGCACCAGCCAGCCGAGCTTGTTCGACAGCGTCATGAGGATCGTGCCGCGGATTCGGGCCTGGAGGTTCTCCTCGGCCAAGCCGGGCTCCATCCCCCGAAAGGGTTCCGCCAGCATCCCCAGATAGGCCTTGTGGGCCGGCTCGATCGGCACGGTGATCGTACGAACTCCGAGGCCCTCGGCAAGGGTCGCCGCGTCGGAGATGCTGTGATCGCTCGAGAAGCGCGACGGCATGAGAACACCGACGACATGCTCCGGCCCGAGCGCGTCGACGGCGATCGCGGCCACGAGTGCCGAGTCGACCCCGCCCGAGAGGCCGATCACGACGTCGGCGAACCCGTTCTTGCGCACGTAGTCCCGGGTACCGAGGACGAGCGCCTCGTAGACCTCGCGAGCGGGTTCGAGCAGCGGTTCGATCCTCGGTTCGATCCTCGGTTCGATCCCCGGGACGATCCGGGGCGCCGCGGACGAGGCGCCGCCCTGGGGGTCGCTCACCGCAACCGCAGGGAGTGTCGAGCTGCGCACGCGTCCAGCGGGATCGTTCGCCCGCCGACCCACGGCGGGGCGGACCTCGAGGTCGACGACGAGGAAGTCCTCGGAGAACTGCTTGGCGCGCGCGACGAGGTGTCCTCCCTCGTCGAAGAGCATCGACGCGCCGTCGAAGACCAGCTCGTCCTGGCCCCCGACCATGTTCACGTAGAGGACCGGCACGGATGCGTCGGCGGCTCGCGTGGCGAGCATGGTCTCGCGCTCGCGCACTCGACCCGCGTAGTACGGCGATGCGTTGAGGTTGACCACGAGCTCGGCCCCGCCGGCCGCCTGGGTGAGCACCGGGCCCGACGGACTCCACGCGTCCTCGCAGATCGAGAGCGCGACCTGCACGCCCCCGATCCGAAAGAGCGGGCCGTCGTCCTTCCAGGGCTCGAAGTACCGCTCCTCGTCGAACACCGAGTAGTTGGGGAGGAGGTGCTTGCGGTACGAGCCGAGCACCGTTGCGTGGGCACACACCGCAGCCGAGTTGTAGAGGTCGCGGTCGGGCTCGGGATACCCGATGATCGCCGCGCAGCGACCGGTGCGGGCCGCCACCTTCTCGAGCACCTCCACCGCCTGCGCGACGAAAGCCGGACGCAGCAGGAGATCCTCGGGGGGGTAGCCCGTCAGCGCGAGCTCGGGGAACGCCACCAGATCGCAGCCTTCGCGCTCGGCGCGGTCGTACACGTCGAGCAGGTGCGCCGCGTTGCCCTCGAGGTCCCCGACGGTGACGTTCAGCTGGGCCGCGGCGAGTCGCAGGCGAGGCATTCCCCCAGGATACGGGCGCAGGATACGGGAGGCCCGGAGTGCGACACTGAGCCCTCTCATGCATCCGATCTCTGTCCTCGACGCCCGGCCGGTCACCGCGGTGACCGACGCGTCGGCCGACGCCACCGCGGCCCGGGCCGCTCTCACCCGGATCATCGAGGCCCACCCCGACGCGGCCCATGATCTGCGCGACGACGCGACGTTCCGCGCCGGACTCGTCGCCGTGTCCTGCGCGTCACGGGCGCTCGTCAACGCGATCGTCCAGGACGGCGCGCTCCTCGGGCCGCTGCGCGACGGCAGCCGGCTGGCCGACGAGCACGGGCTCGACGAGTACCGCTCAGCAGTGGCAGTGGAGCTCGAGGCCGATCCCGACGGTGCCCGCGCCCTGCGGCGGTGGAAGCGCCGCGAGTACCTGAGGATCGCCGCACGCGACCTCCTGGGACTCGCCGCGCTTCCCGCGGTCGGACGTGAGCTGGCGGCGTTGGCCGAGGTGTGCCTCGGGACGGCGCTCGGTCTGGTCGACCCCCAGATCCGCTTCGCCATCATCGGCATGGGGAAGCTGGGCGGCTCGGAGCTCAACTACGCGAGTGATGTCGACGTCCTGTTCGTGCACGATGGCGCCGACGAAGAAGCCGACCGGGTCGCACGGGCGGTGCTCACGACGATGACGACGCCGAGCGCGCAGGGCATCGTCTTTCGCACCGACGCCGATCTGAGGCCCGGAGGGCGCTCGGGAGCGCTCTCACGCACTCTCGACGCGTACGCGGCCTGGTACGAGCGATGGGCTCGCCATTGGGAGTTCCAGGCGCTGCTCAAGGCGAGACCCGTCGCGGGCGACCGCGCGCTCGGCGACGCCTTCATGTCGCTGTCGCGTCCGTACGTCTGGCCCGAGCACCTCGACCCCGACGCGGTCCGCGAGGTGCGGACGATGAAGGCACGCGCCGAGGCGGAGCTCCACAAGAAGGGCCTGACCGATCGGGAGCTCAAGCGCGGACGAGGCGGCATCCGTGACGTCGAGTTCGCCGTCCAGCTGTTGCAGCTCGTGCACGGGCGCCACGACGCCTCGATCCGGTCGCCGACGACCCTCGATGCGCTCCGCCAGCTCGCGTCGGCCGGGTACGTCGAGCCCGTCGACGCAGATCGCCTCTCCGGCGCCTACGTGTTCCTCCGCACGATCGAGCACCGCCTCCAGCTCTGGGACGAGCAGCAGACGCACACCCTCCCGTCGGACCACCAGGCCCTCGTCCGCCTCGCGCGAGTGGCCGGGTATCGCGATACGCCGACCGCGACCGCGCTCGAGGCATTCGAGGTCGACCAGCGCGGCCACCAGGCGGCCGTTCGCTCGATCCACGAACGTCTCTTCTTCGCTCCGATCCTCGAGACGCTCGCCGGCGCGGGACCCCTTCCGACCGAGGCGGCCGAGGAGCGGCTCGCCGCGTTCGGTTTCGTCGACGCCGCGCACACGCGCGCGGCGCTCGTCGAGCTGACCCAGGGACTCACGCGCAGCTCCCGGCTCATGCAGCAACTGCTCCCCGTGATCCTCGACTGGCTCTCGACCGCACCGGATCCCGACCTGGGTCTGCTCCAGCTCCGCAAGCTCGCCGAGGGACCGACACGGGCGGCAGCGCTCGCGACGACGTTTCGCGAGATGCCCGGCGCGGCCGAGCGCGTGTGTCGCGTGCTCGGATCGAGTCGCGTCGTCGGCGACGCGCTCCTGCGTCAACCCGCGGTCGTCGAGCTGATCGGTGACGACGAGTGGCTCGTGAGCGAGCGCGGCCCCGACGAGCTGATGGAGGCGGCGCTCGAGACGCTGCAGTGGCGCTCCGACGACGCGGCCCGTCGGTCGGGACTCCGCCGCTACAAGCGGCGCGAGCTCCTGCGCATCGGAGCCCGCGACGTGCTCGGTCAAGCCCCGGTGGAGACTACGGGCCGCGAGCTCGCCGACCTCGCCGACGCGTCGATCGAAGCGGCGCTGCGCATGCTCGACCCCCCCGTGCCGTTCGCGGTCATCGGCATGGGTCGCCTCGGGGGCCGCGAGCTCTCCTACGCGTCGGATGTCGACGTGCTCTTCGTCTACGACGGCGAGACCGCAGCCGACTTCCAGGCAGCCGAGCGGACCGCGAGTGCGTTGCTCCGCGAGATCGGCGCGACCACGGCGGAGGGTCAGACGTTCGACATCGACGCACGCCTCCGTCCCGAGGGGAACCAGGGTCCCCTGGCTCGGTCGCTCGGCGGGTACCGCCAGTACTACGAGCGTTGGGTCCAGGTCTGGGAGCTGCAGTCGCTGCTGCGCGCGCGGCCGGTCGCGGGTGACGCCGCCCTCGGTGCGCGCTTCGTCGAGCTGATCGAGCCGTTCGTCTACCGCGATCCGTTCCCTTCGGACGACGCGCGCGAGATCCGCCGCATCAAGGCTCGCGTCGAGCGGGAACGGATCCCTCCGGGCGAAGACCCGGAGTTCCACCTCAAGCTCGGCAAGGGTGGGCTCACCGACATCGAGTTCACGGTGCAGCTGCTCCAGCTCGGGCATGGCGCGGCGCACCCCGATGTGCGGGAGCCGTCGACCACCGGCGCGCTCCACCGTCTCGCGTCACGCGGGATCCTCGAGGCGGACGACGCCACGGTGCTGCTCGAGGCCTACCGGTTCTGTGAACGGGCTCGCAACGCCCGCTACCTCGTGACGGGCAAGGGCGGCGACGCGTTGCCCGCCGGGGCCGACGGCCTTCGTCTGGGGCGCCTGCTCGGCTACGTGCACCGCCCCGAGGCCCAGGTCCGTGACGAGTTCCGGCGCGTGACGCGACGTGCCCGCAAGGTCGTCGATCGCGTCTTCTACGAGCGCGAGCACTGACGGGCCGCGGTCGGCGCGTGAACGACCGGCGTTATGCTGGCGCCTCGCCGCCCGAGGAGACGTGCCCGTGCGCCGCACGATTCGTTGCATCACCATGCTCACAGCGGTCGGCCTCGTCGTGTGCATGGCGGCGCCGGCCTTCGCCCGGTCCGCAACCACCGCGCATGATTCAGGGAAGATCTCGCCGACCGACGCGTGCACGATCGTGACCAAGAAGCAGCTGGCGCGGTTCGGGAAGCCGGTGGGAACCCCCATCCCGGGGGCCACGAAGCTCGACTGCAAGTTCCCGGTCGGCCCGAACCCCGCGGTCGCTCCCGGTGGCACCTTCACTGCGATCGTGCTCTATCCCAACCCGTTCGCGGCGCGTGTCGACAGCGCGCGAGCCGGCGTCGAAGACCAGTTCGCGATCAACAAGCTGAGCAACGAGGACCTCGAGGACGTCGGTGGCCTCGGACCCTCCGCCTTCTTCAACCGGACGGAGAGCTACGTCGTGTTCGCACCGAACAAGAAGCTCGGCGTCATCCTGCGGTGGGAACCCGCCCCGCCCGGGACGACCATGACCAAGCGCGACCAGAACAAGCTGATCGCGCTGGCCAAGGACGTCACCAAGCGCGCCAACAAGTAGCGCCGCACGCCGGTGAGACCCGGACGCGGGAGACCGGGTCGGCCTAGATGTCGTAGTACAGGTAGAACTCCCACGGGTGCGGACGCAACCGCACCGCGTCGATCTCGCTCTCGCGCTTGTAGGCCACCCACGTGTCGATGACGTCGGGCGTGAAGACACCCCCGGCGAGCAGGAAGTCGTGGTCGGCCTCCAGCGCCTCGAGCGCGGCATCGAGCGAGCCGGGGACCTGCGGGACTTGCGCCAGCTCTTCGGGCGGCAGGTCATACAGGTCACGGTCGACCGGCGTCGGCGGCTCGGTCTTGTTCTGGATGCCGTCGAGCCCGGCCATGAGCAACGCCGCGAACGCGAGGTACGGGTTGCACGAGGGGTCGGGGCAACGGAACTCGATCCGCTTTGCCTTGGGGCTCTTCGAGTACAGCGGGATCCGCACCGACGCCGACCGGTTGCGCTGGCTGTACACGAGGTTCACCGGCGCCTCGTAGCCCGGGACCAGCCGCTTGTACGAGTTCGTCGTCGGGTTCGTGAACGCGAGCACCGCGGGCGCGTGCGCGAGCAGCCCCCCGATGTACCAGCGCGCCATGTCGGAGAGGCCCGCGTATCCCTTCTCGTCGAAGAAGAGAGGCTCGCCACCCTTCCAGAGCGACTGGTGCACGTGCATCCCGGACCCGTTGTCCTGGAACAGCGGCTTGGGCATGAACGTGGCCGACTTGCCCCGCTGCCACGCCACGTTCTTCACCACGTACTTGTAGAGCATGAGCTTGTCGGCCATCGTCAAGAGCGTGTCGAAGCGCATGTCGATCTCGGCCTGACCCGCGGTACCCACCTCGTGGTGTTGCACCTCGATCTCGATGCCGACCAGCTCGAGCATCTTGACCATCTCGGACCGCAGGTCCTGGGCCTGGTCCATGGGCGGGACGGGGAAGTACCCCTCCTTGTACCTCGGCTTGTACCCGAGGTTGGGCGAGCCGTCGAGCTCGTACTCGCGCCCCGAGTTCCACACGCCCTCGGCCGAGTCGAGGAAGTAGTAGCCCGAGTACTGGTTCTGGTCGAAGCGAACCTGATCGAAGACGTAGAACTCGGCCTCGGGACCGAAGTACGCGGTGTCGGCCATGCCGGTGCCCTTGACGTACTCCTCGGCCTTCTTGGCGATGTAGCGCGGGTCGCGTGAGTACGACTCCCCCGTCACCGGGTCCTGCACGAAGCAGTTGAGGTTCAGCGTGGGGTGCTCGCGGAAAGGGTCGAGCACCGCCGTGTCGGGGTCCGGGATCAGGAGCATGTCGGACTCCTGGATCTCCTGGAAGCCTCGGATCGACGAGCCGTCGAACCCGAAGCCCTCCGAGAAGCTGTCCTCGGTGAGCTGGTGGATCGGCATCGAGAAGTGCTGCATGACCCCGGGCAGGTCACAGAAGCGAAGGTCGATGAAATCGGCCCCGCTGTCCTTGGCGAGCTTGAGGACCTCCTGAGGCGTGCGGCTTTCCACGGTGCGTCTCCCTCTCGTCCGAACACGATGTCGATCGCGGGTACCCATTCGTCGGGGTACCGGCGCAGGCTACGTGATCCGCGCGGCCGACCCCGTGGCGGCAGTGTGAACAGCGTGTAAACGGCCCCGGGCCGGGCCGACGCGGGCACGGAGGGGCGGGCGCGCACCTGTCAGACTTGTCCCGTGCAGGCGCAGACCGACTACGTGCTCCGGACCGTCGAGGAACGAGGCGTGCGCTTCGTGCGCCTGTGGTTCACCGACGTGCTCGGCTTCTTGAAGAGCTTTGCCATCACCCCGGCCGAGCTCGAGGCTGCCCTCGAGGAAGGCATGACGTTCGACGGCTCCGCGATCGAGGGCTACAGCCGCGTCCAGGAGTCCGACATGCTCGCGGTGCCGGACGCCAACACCTTCGAGATCTTGCCCTGGCGGGGCGAAGACGCACCGGTGGCCCGGATCTTCTGCGACGTGCAGCGCCTCTCCGGTGAGGCGTTCGAGGGCGACCCCCGCAACGTGCTGAAGCGCAACCTCGAGCGCGCCCGGGAGAAGGGCTTCACCTTCTACGCCGGCCCCGAGATGGAGTTCTTCTACTTCGAGGGATCGAGTTCGCCGGTCCCCCTCGACCATGCCGGCTTCTTCGACCTGACCGAGCACGACATGGTGTCGAACCTGCGCAAGCAGACCATCATGACGCTCGAGGCGATGGGCATCCCGGTCGAGTACAGCTTCCACGAGCTCGGCCCGAGCCAGCACGAGATCGACCTTCGCTACACCGACGCGCTCACGATGGCCGACAACGTCATGACGTTCCGGTTGGTCGTGAAGGAGGTCGCGCACGACCTCGGCGTCTACGCGACGTTCATGCCGAAGCCGATCGCCGGCGACTTCGGCTCCGGGATGCACACGCACCTCTCGCTCTTCGAGGGTGACGTCAACGCGTTCCATGATCCCGGCAACGAGTACGGCTTGTCGAAGGTCGGGAAGGCGTTCATCGCCGGTCTCCTGCGCCACGCCCGCGAGATCACTGCCGTCACCAACCAGTGGGTGAACTCCTACAAGCGCCTCAACGAGCGCTACGAAGCACCGGTCTACGTGTGCTGGGCCCGCAACAACCGGACCGCGCTCGTGCGCGTCCCGCCCGCCAAGCGGGGCAAGGAGAGCTCGACGCGTATCGAGTTCCGCTCGCCCGATCCGGCGTGCAACCCGTACCTCGCCTTCTCGGTCATCCTCGCAGCAGGTCTCAAGGGAGTCGATGAGGGCTACGAGCTCGCACCCGAGGCCACCAACAACATCTTCGAGATGACGCCGGAGGAGCGGGCGGCGGAGGGCATCGCCGCGTTGCCCCAGTCGCTCGGCGAAGCGATCGACGTGATGGAGAACTCGGAGCTCGTCGCGGAGACGCTCGGTGAGCACGTCTTCGACTACTTCATCCGCAACAAGCGCGCCGAATGGGCCGACTACCGGGACCAGGTGACGCCATTCGAGCTCGAGCGGTACCTCGGGACGCTGTAGCCATGGTGATGGACCCGGTACTCGTCTACCCGGATCCCCCGCCGCCCCTGCTTGCCCAGACGCTCGACCTGGCGGGATACCCGTGGAAAGCCTGCGGGAACGCATCGGTGGCGTCGGCGGCCGAGCCCGCCGACGGTTGGACCGGAGCCGTGATCGTCGCGGATGACGACCCCGAGGGCGCGCTGACGATGTGCCGCTCGCTTCGCAAGCGCGACAACACGCTCGAACCGCTGTTGCTGCTGATCACCGGTGCGCAGCTCGCCGAGCTGGAGCTGCGCGAAGACCTCTTCGACGACTTCTGCCTGTCGCCGTTTCACCCGCGCGAGCTCGAGACACGACTGCGCCATCTGTTCTGGCGCACCGGACGTGGGACACGCCCCGAGATCGTCGAGTACGGCGAGCTCGTGCTCAACCTCGAGACCTACCAGGCCGCGCTCGACGACCGCCCACTCGACCTCACGTTCATGGAGTACGAGCTGTTGAAGTTCTTCGCGACGCACCCCGGGAAGGCATTCACGCGCGAGCAGCTGCTCTCGAGGGTGTGGGGATACGAGTACTACGGCGGCGCCCGCACCGTCGACGTGCACGTGCGTCGCTTGCGGGCCAAGCTCGGTGAGGAGCACGCGAACCTGATCCAGACCGTGCGCTCCGTCGGCTACCGCTTCGGCCAGTCCCGGCTGCGCTGATCGCCAGGCCCGCGCCGGCGGGCTACGCGTCGATGTCGGAGACGACTTCGTGCGGTGTCCCCACCGCTCGCCGGTTCGCGTCGGCCACGGCAAAGATCCCGAACGCAGCACTCCAGAGCGCGCCGCCGAACATCACACCGATCGGCACCACGAGCACCATCACCACCACGAACACGATCGCTCCGGCCATGCGCGGACGATAGCGCGGGCCCGGACGCCCGCCCTGCCGGGCCGTAACCCCCGTGACCGCTGGCGTGGTCGAACCAAGGGTTGCAGACTGACCCCAACATTGGGAGACGGGGGGAATCCATGGAGGACAAGAAGTACGAGAAGTGGGCCGTGCTCGGGGGTGTGGTGTTCGTGCTGCTGTCGGTGGTCGGCGCGTTCCTCGCGGGCTCGCCGCCGAAGGTGTCGGACCCTGACGCCAAGATCATCAAGTTCACCAAGGACAACCAGGACGCCCTCAGGGTCGCGGCCTACCTCGCCGGCCTCAGCATGGTGTTCTTCCTGTTCTTCCTCGGCGCCGTCGGGTCCCGGCTCCGCCGAGCCGGCGCGGGCAGTGGGCGCCTCGCCGCCACCGCGGTCATGGGCGGGGTCGCCCTCGCCGCGATCGCCGGGACTGCCAACGGAATCAGCGCGTACGGGGCGCTGCACCCGCTCGAGTCGGCGGGGACCTACCGTCTCGCGACGGTCGTGTTCGGCTTCCTCGGGTTCGCGGCGGTGGTGTTCACCGAAGCGACCTCGCTCGTGATCGTGCGGACGAAGTTCCTCCCGGCGTGGCTCGGCTGGGTCGGCGGGCTCATCGCGCTCCTGTGGCTCGTGAGCAGCGCCTCGGTCGCGACCGAGGACGACACGTTCTTCACGATCGGGTTCGTCGCGTTCCTCGCGTGGGCGCTCTGGATCGTGGTGCTCAGTGTGATGCTCGTCCGGACGACGGACAGCGCACCGGCCGCGTAGCGGTCAGCGACGCAGCCGCCGCGCGGCGCGTGTCCCGAGGGCCGGGAAGGCCTCGGGGCGCGCGCCGTCGGCGCGCGTGACCGCGTTCCACGTCGCGGCGGCAACCGCCGCGAACACGGCGTCGGACGAGCGCGCGAGGGGTGGCCCGGGGTCGTCGACGACCGTCACCATGATGGGCGGCGTGTCCTTCGCCCGGATCACGCCGAACGAGCGAATCGTGAGGTCGAGGACCTCGCCGGACTCGGGGTCCACGGTGAGTCCCTCGGTGAGCACCCAACCCAACGCCATGTGCGCAGCGCCGATGCAGTAGGACCGCAGAACCACCTCGTCGAGCGGGTCACCCGCGGCCACGCGCACCTCTACGCCTGACACGGCCCCGGTGTCGGGGTCCACCGACACTCGCGCCCCGGCCGCCGCGCCGCTCTCGGGCTCCACCGCACACGAGTCGAGGAGCACCGCGGCGCCCCGTCCGTCGCGAACGAGTGACGAGCGGTCGGCGCCCGACGCGCTGAGCGCGCCCTCGAGCAGCACGGTCCGCTCGGCGAACGGAAACGCACGCAACGCGGTCGAGGTCGGTGGACCGGGTGGGCAGACCGAGACCCACTGCTCGACCGAGGGATCCAACGAGTACGCCGAAGCATCATGTGACGCCGACAGCACGTCGCCGACGACGAGTCCAGTGATCGTCAGGGCCACGCCGTCGAGGACCGCGCTAGCAGCGATCGGCGGCCGCTTCGGACCGAAGCGGGCGACGTCTTCACGCGCGAACAGG
>Ga0209048_10002847_pt1 | contig 16960 bp, 13 predicted proteins | sample FrelakmetCRP12CR_FD_187146 | JGI IMG/M metagenome (GOLD analysis project Ga0209048, IMG submission 187146) | Freshwater lake sediment microbial communities from the University of Notre Dame, USA, for methane emissions studies - CRP12 CR (SPAdes)... | ecosystem: Environmental > Aquatic >... | reverse complement strand
GCCACCTGCCCGCGTAATCGAATCAGTCACTCTGTCGCCGGCGGCTGTAATGGGTAATCGCGCAGGCGCATTGACCTCGCCGAGCACGCTAACAAGCGACGTTCTCTGTTCGACTAAAGCTACGACTGCCTGCGGGTCGATCGCTCGATTTTTCAGCCGACTAACAATGGTCTCCTGAACCTGCTGCGGCGTCTGGTCTACTGCCTTAACGGGCCCCGCATAGGGAACTTGGATATTGCCGTTTGTGTCGACGGGTTGATTTGGCAGGTCGACAAAGTTCCCCGCGCGAGCTCCCGCTTCGTTGGGAATGAACAATCCACCTGCCGCTGCCTCGAAGACTCGGACACTAACAATGTCACCTACACCAAACTTGATTTCGGTCGCGGGTCTGCGGTCACCGAACGTCCCCTTCAAATCACGAGGTTCATTGGCCTTCAAAATGCTGATTACGTTGTCCGTAATTGGGACAAGCGTATAATCAATATCCGTTTCGACGCGGTTGTGGGCGCGGACGTCCCAAGCATAAGGGCCACTAGCCGGAAAAGCGCTGCAGCCGGAGAGAATCGCTGCGACGCCGAGCGACCCAATAATTGTGCTTAAGCGCATGCGCCGCATTCCCCGGTTCCCCGAATACCAGTCGCCGTTCGTGAACGTAGCATCGCCAATTCATGAGGTGCAATTTTCAAAGGGAGTTTTTTGGCTAAAATCGCCACTTAACGGCCAATTCTGAAATGATGTGACTTTTAGGACACAATAAAGCGGTACTGAGCAAAGACCCATGTAAATGGTAAAATAATACTTCTGGCCGTCCCCAACTGAGGGGAAGGGGGCAATGGCTAAGCCAGGCCATCGATAAGTGGGGAAGAAGGCTCGCCGCCGTGATAAAATATATCGTGAAATGTTCCAGTTGGTTTTAGGCATTCCGGGTTCGAGCCGACTGTATTGAAGGAACCGCCACCGCTTAAGCGGTGGGAGTCGTATGATAGGGGCTCGACCTTGTTTAATCTCGAGATTTCATGCTGATGAACTTATAAATTTTTGGCTTGACGATAACGTCCGCTATTAATCCGACCCATTAATTGCATCGATATGAATCATTGTACGGCCGATTGGCACTAGAAAAAACAACAGCCTGGGTTTTGCGCGTGGAGGAAATCAAATTGGATCATCGTGATTTGATCATCGCTAAACGATTAAGGAAGGGAATGTTGATTGCCTTGCTTCCGCTGGCTGTGCTTACCACTGGCAATGCCGTATCGGCACCACCTGATACCGGAAAGGGAATCAACAGCGAAACTATCTACGGGAAACAGTGCTTTGCGGTCCAAGGCGTTGCGCGCAACCAAAAGATTGATCCAAAAACGTTTGATCACGTAATTTTTGTCAAGAACGAGTGCTTCAAGCCCATCAGACTTAAAGTGTGCTATCATGATACTGATCGGTGCGTTGACATATCAGTACCCCCCCGCAGCAGCAAAGAAACTTGGCTTGGCGCTTTTCCCTCAATGCGATTCTTCCAATACGATATCAAGGAAGTGCCGGGAATATTTTAGGCGGGCAATACAAACAGATAGCATCGCCGTGGGCATAAATCACAGCCAAATCACGAGCGGTTTCCGGTGGGCGGCCCTGGCTGCTGCTATCATCCTCGGTCTCGCTAAATCGCAGGCAGTCGAGACATCTGACGGCAATGATACGTGCCGAGTGATTTCTGATTTCACCGTGCAAAAGCAGTGCTATGCAATAATAAATACGCTCTCCAACAAGACGAACGCCCAAGGGCAGACTCTTCTCGAAGGCTGGCAGTTGGTCAGGACTCCGGATCCCCGCGGTGGCGCTGATGCGATTAGTATCTCACACGTGGCGGACTTGCAAAAATCTGATCCTAATTTAGCAGGCATAACCCTGCGCTGCGTCAACCGTCAGATCGAAATATTCATGATCGTAATCGAACCTTATCCTCCAAACATTCCAATCAATCTTTCCCTCAAGCTTGGCAATAATTCCGCATCAACTTATCGCGGCAACATCGTTCCACCAGGCGTAATGGTTCGCCTGCCCCCAGAAGCGGCCACTGCTATATTCGATCGCCGACCGCAGTTCGACGATCTGAACGTGAGCTTGGCATATGGGACGGCGCCAGTTACGACAGGGCTCGTAAAGCTTACCGGTCTTGAGCAAGCTTTGGGGACGCTGAAAACGTTGTGTGCTGAATTATGAATCTACCTCTAGCGAATTTCCCGGCAGATTTTGATTGGAACCATTGGCGAACCCAGCCACACGTACCCAGTTCGAGACACTGACAATTCGATTAGCGCAAAAGCCAGTCCATTAAAGCAAATTAATCAGGCGGCACATTCGGTCTCGGGGCGCATTCGGTCCAGAATATTCAGGTCGTCTCACCCGCGATCGCTGGAGAAATCTTCGATCTCGGATCTCCGCTGTCAGCGTCGAACTGCAATCAGCCGGCTCCGGGTGCTGGATACGATATCTAATTCAAGGACTTGCTTGACCTGTTGAACCACGGCATGGTCTCCAATTACACTCTTTTTTCGGCTTGGATTACCGTGTTCCTTGGTTTGATTCTAACAATCGCCAGTATCGCTCTCATCCCAGTTGTTCTGTTTTTTGATGGGGCGATAGCTCAAGCGTGCATTACTGCGCTGTCGGCCGCTGCGCTCGCAATGGCAGCTCTTCATGTGCAGCCAGAAGAAATTGATCATCTTCGCCCCACCGTACTAAGATTGGTGACCGCAGCGTTGCTGCCGGCTGCCTGGATGTTGATTCAAACATTACCGCTCGGGATTTTTGGTCTCGGACATCCGATCTGGTCGAGCGCCAGCACCGCACTCGGATTGTCGCTATTCGCCAGTCTCAGCGTTGATCCCGGCACCACATTGATTGCGCTCGGGCACTATACGGGCTTCGTCGCTCTCGGACTTGCTATATCGATGATAGCCAGCGAGCGCCGCAACGCCGAGTGGACGTTGTTTGCACTTCTTGCTGTATCAGCGACGATTGCTCTATTGGTGCTTGTCCGACTGGATATGATTGTTGGTCCTTCGCGATTTATTCCGCGCAGCGAAGCTCTCAATTCAGTACCAACGATCGTTGCAATTGGGTGTATTGTTGCGGTTGCAGTCGCAGTCCGAGCTTACGAACGGAGTGAATCGAGACGACAGGGCCCGAACTGGTCAGTATTGACTGGAGCTATCCCGGGAATGGCGATAGGCGGAATTGTCTTCTGTTTATGCCTATTCGCACTAATTCGAGTCGGGAAAGATTACACGATCGCAGCGACTGGTGTCGGAATAGGTATCTTCGCTGCACTCTTATTAATTCGGCGCCTCGGCTTCGGAATATGGGGCATGGTGGCGATCGCCATCGCCCTGATGGCCATCACTTTTGCTGTTTTTAGCCAAGTCGACATTGTCCGCTCCAGCAATCCGCTCTTGGCATTTGTTAACTCCGGCAAGAGTGGAGCCACCGAGCTTGCGACGCGAATGCTCGCCGATGTTCGCTGGAGTGGTACGGGCGCGGGCACTTTCGCGGAGCTTATCCAGCTCTATCGTGACATTGATGAAGGGACAGCCAACATAACCTCTAGCGTCTCGAGTGTCGCTGTGATCGCCATTGAGCTTGGCCGCCCGGCACTCATTTTTATCGGAATCGGCACTGTCGTTCTCACCGTCATCCTATTGCAGGCCACAATCAAACGGGGGCGAGATTCTTTTTTTCCAGCTGCTGGTGTAGCGTCGATACCAATCTTGGGCATTACTGCTTTCGGTGATCGGGCCTTACTGACGCCGGCGCTTGCAATTCTCACGACTGTGATCATCGGTCTCGCGCTGGCTCAGTCGGTGGGACGTAGCGCAAGGCGATAAATCGGAATCATTCAATCTCAATCGATCTATTCGTCGTTAGAAAATCAGGCGCGGACCGTCCACCAGAGTTTCGGATCATTGGACGACTGAATCCTTATCCATTGATAGGACGTCTCCGACCACCGGCGAACCGTCGGTGTGAGATTGTCGAGCACAAAATCTCCTTCGCGTGTAGTCACGACGAGCACAAGGTGGTGCTCACCCCAACTGGTGACGACTTCGGCAAGCAGGAGTGAATTTGTTGGCCAACCGCGCACTTGAAGTTCGTGTCGCTTGGTAATCGCGTAGTCATTACAATCGCCGCGAGCCGGTGAAATTACCCAGTTTGCTTCGATGACGTTTGTGCTTTTTCCCTGGGGAGCGATGGCACGATTGACGATTATGTTAACGGTAATGAGCTCGGCGCGGCGTTTATCATTTAATGCGATGCGGCCATGCCGCATGGCCACTCGCTTGATCTCGCATTCTTTTGGAAGATGCCGGCAGAATACTGAATGCGCAAAAGGTGGGAGTGTCGGTTGATCAAACTGAAGACGTTCAATTGAATTTTTTGGCCCGGGCTGATATTGGAGCGATTTTGGCATATTTTGAAAGGCTGCAGTCGTCGGCTCAGCTGGGATGACCAATGCTACAGCCACCGCCAACCCAAAGAGCAAGAAATTTTTGTTCAACCGGTACATCTTGCACTTTCCCGCGGGCTGCCGAAGCTGTGAGATGTAAAGCCGTCGAATAAACTCGGCGTTCGCTGAATCAGTCGGATCTATTTAAATAGAAACCATTACAGTAAGTTTTTTGTTAACCGTGATTGCGCTGTCATATGATCTAAGCGACATTAGAAACATGCAAAAATCTGTCCGTCGTTGGCTGGATAAAAAGTGGCCATTTCGATCCGCAAACAAGCGGCGACCGAGTGTGCCGGCGGGAACAAGAGTTTACGCCATCGGAGATGTTCACGGTCGCATTGATCTGCTTGATTCTTTGCTCGCACGTATCGACGACAATCTTACTGCGGCCCCTGCCGAGCGCGCTATTCATGTTTTTCTCGGAGATTATATCGATCGAGGACCAAATTCACGCAGTGTGGTCGATCGGCTAATCGAGCGAAGTCGCACCCATGAGGTGGTTTGTCTGAAGGGGAATCACGAGGCCTTCATTCTGGAATTTCTCGAGGACGCAAGCATGCTTGCTGATTGGCGACAATTGGGCGGCCTTCCGACCTTAATGTCGTACGGCTTGGCGCCGCCCGGTCGTATGGAATCAAGCGGACACGAAAAGCTCGCGGCTGAATTGCGACAATCCATGCCTAAGGAACATCATATGTTTCTGACCAATTTGCAGATGACCTTTGTCTGTGGCGACTACTTTTTCGTGCATGCCGGTGTTCGCCCCGGTGTTCAGCTAGCTGCCCAAAAAGAGGAGGATTTGCTTTGGATCCGAGATGAATTCCTTGGATCCCAAGCTGATTTCGGTAAAGTTATCGTGCACGGCCATACGCCAATCGAGGCGCCGGATATTCGCAAGAATCGGATCAATATCGATACGGGAGCCTTTGCGACGGGCAAGTTGACTTGTCTAGTTATCGAGGGGGAAACTCTTTCTTTTATCTGACAACCTTAGTTCGGTTATGCAATATTATCTAGAGATCGTGGGCGGATCCGAACAGATCGCAAATTTAGAGCATGCCATTCTCTCCGAAATTTAACACAAAAAACGCCGCGCTCGTCCTCGCTCTATTGCTGGGCATCTATGCTCTGTGGATGTTCATAGCCGAGTTTGCGCGGTCAGGGCTGGCACTTGAATCGGCATTCCCCGTCTCAATCGTTCCGCAAAATCTTAATTCTAAGCGGCTCACGGCTGACATTGCTGCTTCGATTGCTTTCGTACGAGGTGATCTGTGGTCCGAGCGTGTATTGGTCGACGCTGCCAACGTCATTGGAGATCAAGACGCGACGGCAAAGTTACTTACGACTGAGGACGCCGAGACCGTACGAACTGCGGCTGAACGCGCGTTGTCGTCAAGGCCGCTCGATCCGCGTGTTTGGCTGGTTCTCGCGGCTCTTTCATCCGGTCGCGCCGAGCAACATGAGAAAGCAAACCAGCAGCTAAAGATGTCCTATTACACTGGACCAAATGACAAGGCAGTCATCCCTCATCGTCTCAAGCTTGTGATGAATTCTCATGCACTCGACGACGCTGATCTACGTGGGGTGGTGCGGCGCGAGATGCGGACAATTCTGCTTCGTGCTCCCGAGTTGAGGCCAGCTATTGTGGCTGCTTATCGTAAGGCTCAACCTAAGGATCGCGAATTCATCGAGGCCACGGTGTCTGCCACTGACCCAAGCTTTGTTGCTACGCTACGGGCCGAACCACGATAGTCATCGCGTCCGCTTTCTTGCATCTGTTGGACCATTCTCTTGTACGAGACGCTGGCCGGCCCGGGCTTGCCGAAAGTCGATCAAGGGACCAATTGTATCGCATCGCGTTGACGTTAATGATTCAATACGCGGCCATGAATTCTTTTGTTAGTCAAAAGGCATTCATGTAAGCCTTTTTTGATAGGATCGTCATCAGCAGGATCTTAATGTCGAAAAAAATCGACCAGTGGTCGACATAGTATAAATCGTATTCAATGCGTCTCCGCATTTTATCACAAGTGTCAGTTGCGCCACGTAGGCCATTGACTTGCGCCCATCCCGTGATTCCCGGTTTCACATTGTGACGCCGGTACATCATCTTGATTTGGTTAGCATACATATCATTGTGAACTGTGGCGTGCGGTCGTGGTCCCACAATAGACATCTCCCCTCGAAGAACATTAACCAATTGCGGTAACTCGTCGATGTTTGTCCTTCTTAGCAAACGTCCGATTCTCGTGACCCTTGGATCGTCCTTCATCGTTTGCTGAAACTTTTCTTGGGATTTTTTCATTTTCATTGTCCGGAATTTCAATACCTCAATTGGCTCGTTATTCAATCCGTGACGAATCTGACGGAACAGCACCGAACCAAATGAATCTAGTTTGATCGCAATTGCTACGAGCAGGAGGAGCGGAGAAAACAACACTAGTGCTGGGATGGTGACGGCAAGGTCAAAAGTTCGCTTTAAGAAGTGGTCAAATAACGAAAAGGGCTGCGTTGAAATTTCCAAAGTCGGAAACTGTCCAGTCTCGACAACTCGGCTGCGTTGCATAAATGGAGTCATGCCGATTGGCAGCAATCGAATGCGCAAGGGTAATTCATAAAATGCTTCGACAACTTTTACGACATCAGTTCGGTTCATTGCCTCGTAAATCACTACGACTAAATCTATGTCGGAGTTTCGGCATTCATTACGGATCTGCTTAATTTTCTCAGCCATTGCCCGGTTACGGCTTTTTTCTGAATCGAATCGGCTCACATTGATATCGTACGAACGCACGATTCGATCTGATGTCGAACAAAGTTTTGAGATGTAATTTGCGAGATGGTCAGTCATTGCAAATGATATCACAACGATTCCGAGGCTCTGAAGTTGTCCGGATTGGGCCGCGCGTTCAAATCGCTGGACTAGAATTACGCGAACAAAAATGATTGCAACCGTCACGAACACAAGCTGCATAAGCAAGGTTCCGCGTGAGAGATAATGTCCCCACTCAAATACAAACGCCAACGATAAAAAAATCGAAAAAGCTGAAATAATTGCAACCATAGCTCGCGAGATCCCGTCTTTCCTCCATTTCTCGCCAAGGGGATCATATTGATTGTCAATCAGACAGGCCAAAACATAGAATGCACCTAGAACGAAACTGAACGCGAGATATAAATTTGCCTGGGAAAACTTTCCATACGCGGAAATATGATAAACTACGCTTGCGATATAGGTCGCGACAAATATTACGGAAAATTCAATGAATGCGACCAAGGTCATCCAGTACATTCGCGAATTTTTCGTAGAATTTCTTATTCGCCCAGCTGACGACAATTTTTCGCCTTCAATTTTGCGAAGCTTTCGTTCAGCAGACATTGGTTACTCGAGCTCTCTACATCTGGGCGTCGATATTGATCGCCGGATTAGGGTCGAATCGGATTGTTCTCGGTTAACGGATAAGATTTACAGTCAACCGGATCTTAAATGAAAGCGGAAGTATTTGTTAACCTTAGCGCGATTCTTGAGCACATGTCGGCGATTTGAGTGGCTGTTTTAAAGCAGGCCAAGTGAAAAAAATCGAGATGAATGAGGCCGACGAAACCGAGGGAGAGGCAGAGGTTCAGCTCGGAGCAACTTAACATGAAGCTGCGACCGATCGAGGTGCTGCTGGCATGTGGCAATGGCCTTGCCATGGTTTGTAAATAAACCGAGCTCTCACGGCATAGCAAACCGCATGTCTCAACCAGGAGATTTTTTGCGGTTTAGTGAGTGCGCAGATTGTAATCGAGGTTGGGCGAATGCATGACTACATTCGCTGTCTCAGCGCCTGTCGATGAAATTCTTTAACAAGGAAAAAACATCGCTGCCTCACAAAATGGCGGCAACCTATCTATCTTCGTCCGACAATTGTCCTGAATTAAATAAATTCTATTCTCAACCGAAGAGGCCGTTATTGACGATCATGGTGTCATGCAGCAGCGGTATCGCGAGCGGCTGGCCGCTCTGCAACAGCAGGTCGGTAGAAGGATTATAGTTGAAACCGCCGTTGCCGGTGATCGCCCCGGCGGAACTTAGCGTTCCGATAGCACCACCACCGAGGGTCGACGTATGGTTGATCTCCCACGACGCAAGCTGCTGCGTGTTGTGCAACAGGTGGTTGGCGTGGGCGTGCTGGCTTCCATGCGCGAGGTCGGCGATCCCTCCTACGGTGCCGGAACTAACCGTGAGCGGATCGTAAATCTGATGACCACCGTAGTGAATACCGCCAAGGGTGGACCCTGCGTTACCCGCAACGTCCACGGCCCTCGCCCTAAAACTATGGTTGGTGCCGGTGAGTACGCCGCTCGTGAAGCTCCAGGTACCGTTGGCAGCAGTCGTAACCATTCCGAGAGGTGTTGTATTGGCGCCATCATAAATCGAGAGCGCACTATTTGGCTCTGATGTGCCACTCAGCGTCACCGTGCCGTTTGAATTATCGCTAAAACTTGTAATCACTGGTGTCGGTGCAAGCGTGTCCACGGTTACGTTCAAGATGGACGACGCCGGACTGGTTCCTGACGCATTCGTATCCGTTGCCGTAAAGCTGTGCGTACCATCCGCCAGCGTGCCGGTGGTAAAACTCCAGGCGCCGTTGGCATTTACCACCGCCGTGCCGAGCTGAGTTGTTCCGTCTAAAACGTGCACCGTGCTGTTTGCAACTGCCGTGCCGTTCAGCACCAAAGTCCTCGCGTTAGTGATCCCGTCGCCGACGATGTTGCTATCGGGTGAGAACGAGGCAATCACTGGCGCGGCGACGGAGACAGCCGGGGTAAAGGTTGAATTAGCAACATTATATGTCCCATTCGAAAAATTAACGAAGCCAATGCCCTCCAATACATCCAGGCTAGAAATATTACCATTCAGTTGCACAAGCAGTTCAGAACCCGAATGTTCGATTTGATATGCAGAATAGGTACCGGAATAAACGACTGTATCTGAGCCTCCATTACCAACTACGTGATTTCCGCCAATATTTGTAATATTGAAAATATCGTTACCTACGGTCCCCGTCGTCGTGGGGTTCCCGTTCCATTGGTAGCTGAAAGTGTTAATCGCAAGAGTGCCGCTTCCGCTTTTAGGTTCCACACCAAAATATGCCCCGGATAAATACTTATTTGCCGGCTCTACTCCGTTCCATACAAGGAACTTGATGAAGTCGGAAATGCTGAGCGTGCCCGACCACATCGGAGTACTGGGTTCTACTTGAATCACCTTCGAACCATCGGAATGAACGGTAACATAGATGTTAGCGCTGAAACCGGCGTCGTTGTATGTATAAGTTGGTGTAGCTGTATTTATAGCACCTTCATAAATCCCAAAGATGACCTCATCGCCACCACTCCCATTTGGTAGAGGTGTAAGCCATAGATCAAACATGACATCATCAATAATACCAGTGACCCCCGAAAGGGTAACGTTATAGGTCGCTGAAAGATTGGCAAAGTTTCCCAGTTGAGTGGGAGCCGGTTCACCCGAAGTCCCAGGCGGTGTGTACCCTCCCCAATCAGAGCCGAAAATAATACAGGGATATGCATAGTCAGACCAATTGATCGTTTGAGGCCATGACCAATTTATAATTGTGCCGTTTGGGAAGTTCGAGGTATCAACGGTAATCGATTGAGTAAAATCGACACCATTGACTAGACTCCCTTTATTCCACGGCGAATTATACGCCCAATACGGGCCAGAATTGCTGTAAATTGCCCAGTCGGCGCTTATCGTGGTCACTGACATCTGACACCTTCCAAATCCACGCGCACATAAATGGATGTGCCTCGACTTGAAAAAGCCTATTGAGCGAAATGAAAGAAATAGTGTTTTTGGCCTAAACAAATTTAGCGAACTGATGAAAAGCTCGCGTTAGTGACGCGGGCTTTTCAATTAACGCCTGCTTCTCGATTGCGCGGTCGTATCGAAAAAATATCGGTTCGATTCGAGGAGAAGGCCATTTGAGGAGAATTGATAATTAATTGTACGAAATTATGTCTGGGTTTGCATAAAATACTAAATGATTGTCGTTCTGCGCCGAGGCGCGCCGGTCACGGCTACGGCACGGCAATTTGTTGCTCTAACAAAGGCGACGAGAATGCCGCGCTGTGTAACTGCGTCGCTCAAGCGTTCATTATTGACGTAATTTCACCGCAACTATGGCAAGGTCCTGTGGGGTTTCGCCATTGATGAAAAAATTTCGCTGTCTGCGGGAAGAAGAATGGAATCATTGAACCGATAGTGACATTGCGCAACCCAACGTATATCGACGACTCGGGAGACCGCGCTTACGTCGTGGTCTCGGCGAACTACACTTTCAAGCAGAACGGAAAAGTTGTTCACCAAGGTTGGAAGTCTGCTTACGGCACAAAGGAGACATTCCGCGACTGCGATATAGAGTCTGCTTTTTTGGACAAAACTGGATCGCCAATAAACGACTCTAGTGTATTCCCGGGGCAGCCCTGTGCGTCGGACCAGCCAACCGACGCGCAAAGAGGCTAAATTTTGGATGTCTTGTGTGGTGGGCGCATTATGAGCTCGAACCTACAACACATTGATTAAGAAGTAACAGATAGTTCCTATTTATCCGGGTCCTTTCGAAATTTAATTCATTCGTTCTCCGATGAGATAAACCGCCGGTCGTGCAGTCGTTTCCTAAGTGATCGGTCAATTTCATCACCCTTAAGCAGCCTCCAAACGCTACTCTTTCGCAGTCGTCTCCAAAGGTATCGTACCAAGGAGAAAATGCGCCCACGTAATGTCACGGGAATAATGATTTCGTAGAGCTGTAGTTTTTTATCACAATAAAGGGTTTTATATTGCTCATCCCCCATGCCGAAATCGAAGATGCGAATTCCATTAAGGAAACTCCACTCCAAAAGATTCTCCAATAGTAATCGACCAGGTGAAAACCGGGACCATTCTCCTGCTTCATAGGTGGGCAGCAAATAATAAAACCGTGCGCCAGCAACCAGACCCCAGTGCGTAGCGACAATTACATCATTCACCGTTAGCGCACTGAGATGGACAAATCCCTGCGATGCATATCGATTCGTCATTTCGGCGTAATAGGAACTAAAGCCAGGGCGCGTGAAACCATCAATCCCTCTCGTCTCAAGATAGCGCCGTCTCTTTTGGCGCATCATTGCCGAGAAAAATCGCTCCTGATCCTCGATGGTCGTCGCAACCGAAAACTTTACCACGCCACGCTCCGCAAGTTTTCGACGATTGCGGCGGGAGTCTGAGACAAATGGGATGCGCTGCGCGGCAAACTCATCCCAAGTACCCCGCAGTGTTGCGTAATGGCCAGATTCTAACCAGGGTCTTTTAGCTAGATTTCCGATTGGATTGGAGAGCCCGCAGATCTCTCTTGGAATCTTCTCCAAGATCGCTAGATCATAGCTAGGAAGTAGACTGTGAATGCCTTTCCATATGACACGAACGGTAGCTTCATCCCACTGATCGGCCGGCGGGAAGACTACTGGAGCGTTGTAGTCCGCCACTCCTCCGTCCAAAAAACATAAGATGCGAAGATTCAGCCGATGTTCGATTCCTAGGGGCAAAAGAAGCAGCGGTTTATCATTCAGATCAAGGACGGCGACAAAGCAGCACTCGGTATTTCGTGCAACGCCCATTGTTTTTGACCAAACCGTCAAATTCTCCTTTGATTGAAAAACATATGATCGACCTTCGCTTGTATGAATGCCCATTGGCCATTGTTCAAAAAATTCTGCCAGGTCGCTACTCATACAGATGCGAACGGACAAGGAGTTAGAGGTTCCGATTCTCTTAGGTGTCGAATCTTCCGGAAGTTTAATTGAGACGCTTTTCATGGGTCAATTTTTTTAGGTCAACTTTCGATCAATCAGAATATTTATCAATTCATCGGAATTTTAGTCGTTAGCATACATAGTGGGCGTACGAATAAGAAGTGACGCCCCACGGACGACCGCAACTTCTGATCGTTTCTGCTAACGTTGTTAATGCTACGATCTTTAACCACGACACTCGCCATGATATTCACGCCAGCCGACTGTGATGTTTTGGGCGGCTCTTTGGCAAGTAAGGCTAACCAGAGAACGTTGAAAAAATCTGTCGATTGATCTTTAACGAGTTTTTCACGTATACAATAGGCTAACGGTAGACGTGAATTGAAGAGGTCTCGGGACCTCGTGCAGCGGAAGTACGCAGGAGGAATGCAATAGTCTTCCAGGAAATTTGGCTGAATTTCCATGGGCTCGGAGATCCGCCTCCACGCGTGGCGACCATCGAACAGCCCTTTTGGTTGCCGTCGGAGCGACTCATAATGGTGTTGCGCCTGGTTCAAAAATACGAGACCAAAAATCGAAAAATTCAAATCACCTTCGACGACGGAAACAAGTCTGACGTTACTATCGCGCTACCAATCTTGAATGATTTCGGCCGGGGCGCTTCTTTCTTTGTTCTGTCTGATAGGATTGGTGAGCCGGGGTTCCTCGACGAGGCTGACATAATCCGCTTGCACGAAGCCGGAATGACGATCGGATCCCACGGTGCGAGCCATTTGAAGTGGACGACGCTTGATGATGCCGAACTTGTGGAGCAGGTTCAACGATCGATGCGGATCTTGTCCGGCATTGTGGGAAAGTCGGTGACCACAGTAGCAGTGCCCAACGGGGCGTATGATAGACGTGTTCTGCGCGTATTGCGGTCGCTAGGCGTCACGACAGTCTATACGAGTGAGGGTGGCCCAACTCCCCCCAACGCTTGGGTGAAAAGCAGAACTTCGATGCATATAGAGAATACTCCGATTGATCTAATTGAGAAGCTGATCTGCGGGCGCGCGTCCCTGTCACTCGGGCAGCATGTTCGATTTTTCGCTCGGTTTTTGACCTGGAGAATCTGCTGATTTCACCGGACCGCTCACAAACGTCCCATTAACATGCCAGAAATAACGAAAAGTTCTGTGGGTTGGCGTAACGCCCTTTGGCAAAAACGCGCCGGGGTCCTTCGCTACGCAAGTTCGACGGCCGCCCTGATTATCGCGCAGGCTGCAAATTTGTTTGGATTTGTTGTCCTGGCCCGTTGGCTCGGGGTCGAGCAGTTCGGGCAATTGATGACGATCACAGCGGCTACAAGCGTTGCAGCCATCGTTTGCGCAGTTGGCTCTGAGGAAGCAATGCTACGGAGGGTCGCCCGCGATCCCGCTCTCTATCCCGTACTTCTCGGCCATAGTCTGATCTTGATTATGGCCTTCGGCGCCCTTCTGACCCTACTGACCGTGGGTTTTCTCTCCTTTTTGATACAAGTTTCACCGATCTTGGTCAAAAATCTCGTCGTCATTTTTCTCTTTGCCTTCAGCAATATTATAATGTTTGCCTGGATTTCGATAACCGATAAAATTTTAGTCAGCCATTGGAAATTCGTCCGCGCCAACATTCTAACTGCGGCTTTCGCGATTACCCGCGCGTTGACCGCGGTTCTGGCGTGCGGAGTTTTTGGAGTCGAGCGACTAGAGACTTGGGCTGTTTGGCACAGTGCAGTCTATCTGATCGGCGTACTCGCCTGCGTCGCAGCGGTCTGGCAATATGGAAAACCCAAATGGCACCTCTTGCACGAAGAAATCAGTCGCGGAATTCACATCATGGTGCCTAATGTTCTTGATGCGCTCAAGCAAAATATCGATCGTCTGGTTCTCGCCACGGTCGCGCCACCTGCGACGGTCGGTGCGTACAGCGTAGCATCGCGGATAGTCGCGACCAGCATGCTGATGGTGCATTCACTCAACCGCATCATCTATCCTCGGTTAGCTGTCGCTGGTCAGGAAGGTTTAGCGGCGAGCACCCGCCAAGCCAATCAATATTTACCTGCTATCTTGTTCGTCGCTGGGATTACCAGCCTGGTCCAATTTTTCTTTGCGGACATATTCGTTTCACTATTTGGCAAAGATTTTGGCGGCATGGCTTCGTATTTAAGGATATTATGTTGGGTCCCACTCTTGGTCGCCCTCCAGAGCATCGCAATTGATGCCCTTAGAAGTGCGGAAAAGCACAGCATAACCGCGCACATTTTAAATACAAACGCATTGCTGGCCTCTGCGATGACTGCCTGGGCAACGTGGAAATTCGGATTGGCTGGCACTTTCTTTGCGATCTACCTGTCCCAAGTTTGTTTGTCGGGCTCACTCTGGATTGCAATTGTTTTTTCTCTTTTTGGAGCAGCTCCAAGAAGAAGTTGAATCTGGCAAAAATCGATTACAATTTGCGAAGATTAAACAAACTTCCCCTAGTCTGAAAATCCCGCTTTTGGCAATTCCATAGAACTGAGCCCTTTTGGCAAGGCATGTCGACATAGCAGTCGTCTGAATCATCGCCATCGCCTTATTTCGTGTTACCGATGAAATTATAGGCCGCGACGTTTTAGTCTCTCTATTTCAGTTGGAATATCACCTACGCGATTTTCAAGGAGAAGCCCGCGCCCTGCTGATTGACATGAGCGATCAAATGCTCAATCAATATTTTAGCGCTACGACAGGATTTTGAATGTGCATCGTTGAGATCCAATCTGTTTCCGCAAAAACGTTCAAGCGGATGGAGTTCGCTTTCTGGCGCTGGCTGAGGCTGGATTTGGGCCCGATCGGACTGGGCATTTCATTTATGATATTTGCCGCAGCTGCGTTCCTTTTTTTAAGATCTGGCCTGTTTGTTTCGGGGGTGATGCTAGACGATACTCTGATTTATACAGAAGCTGGATATCGTGTTGCGCACGGACAACTACCGGGTAGAGATTTTACCAGTGGATTAGGTGTACTTTCGTACTTACCTCTTGCAATCGCATTCCACTTCACGGGAGATCTGGTCCAATCTATTCCGATCGCCTTTGTCGGTGTGGCCAGCGTCGTGTGTGGATTTGCCGCATATATTGCTTGGACGCGTCTAGGTTTGATCGTTGGCAGCTTAGTTGTGGTGTTTTGCTCAATCCTCGTGATGGCTCCATGGGCAATTGGATTTGAGTTGAGCCCTCATGGGTCCACCCACACGACCGCGGCTATGGCTTATAATCGCTTGGGGTTTACGCTTGTTCTTTTGGCCTCGTTATTGGCTGTGCGACCCAAGCGCACTTCTCATTACATTGCATCGCGATGGGATTCCTTGTTTGCAGTGGCTAGCTTCGGCTGCGCGTTTTATACAAAAATGCCATTCGGCTTCGGCGTCGCCGGGGTGGTGCTTCTCTGGGCTTGGTTCTTCACTGATGAGAAACGTCACCTTTGGATTTTTGTCATAGGCTCGGCTCTCATTGTGATTTTAGTGTCAGTCTTTGTTTCAGATCTGAACTCGGGTTATTTCCACGAGATGATCTTGCACATGAATGTCAACAAAACGCTAGATTTCCGCGCCATTGCTCGCGTGGCATCCGAAAGCGCTCCGGAAACAATTGTCGTGGCCGGACTACCGGTGCTTGCCCTCATAACCCAGGGATCTTGGAACTTCCGGCAATTGATGCTTTTCGCCAGTCTTCTAACCGGATCGATTATTTTGGTTACACAAAGCGCCCAAGGTCCATATTTGGTCACTCCGTTAGCCATCCCAGTTATGGTGCTCACCGAATTGACTCTTGATCGTGATGTGCCCCCCGAAAAAATGGCTCTCTGGGCTACTGTCGTCGCGCTTCTAGTTGGGTTCTCGACTTATTTTTTCCCGGCATCAAAAGCGATTGTAAGGCATGCCTGGTTTGCGAGCCAAAGCGTGCCAATCGAGAACATTTCCCGTAGTTACGCGTCATTGCGCGTACCTCCTGATGTTAATTTGAAGCCACTCGACGAAGCCTTTAGCAACGTTATAGACGGAGCGCAGGCGTATGCGGCAGCGCGGGCGAGAAGCCCGACTAGCACGGTCAATCCACTTTTCGATATCGAATACGCGCACGTACTGACTGATCTTCCCAATGCGCGGGCGCTCTGTGCCCGAGCCGGAGATCGAACCTCAATTCTGGATCATATCAATGCTTCTTCGTCGCTCCTGGGCCATCGCCCTGTGGGCGGCTATGTCTATGCACACATTGGACGCAGCATAAATGAATTTTTCCACTGGCCAGCTGAAAAGATGTTCGCGGGAGTTGATTGTTTATTTGACCCGAAACTCCCCTTCGATTCCGATGCAAGAAACGGCCTGTGGCTAGTTTACGGCGCTGCTATCACCAGCACATTCACGGATGCTGGCGAGACTAGATTTTGGAGAGTGCTGGTTCGTAGTGGCACTCAGTAATGTAGAAGCACAGCGATACCAGGAACAACTTGAAAGATGTATCGTTGCCGAAGGTGTTGAGCCAGTCAGTTGATACACTCAGCTGTTATTGCAAAACATCTATTCTGATTGCAGATGGTTCACTTAGGACACCTCGGAATATGATTTGATCGGCTGGAACTCGGACGCCGAAAGTTGGCG
>Ga0209048_10002846_pt1 | contig 16960 bp, 15 predicted proteins | sample FrelakmetCRP12CR_FD_187146 | JGI IMG/M metagenome (GOLD analysis project Ga0209048, IMG submission 187146) | Freshwater lake sediment microbial communities from the University of Notre Dame, USA, for methane emissions studies - CRP12 CR (SPAdes)... | ecosystem: Environmental > Aquatic >... | reverse complement strand
CACCTGGAGAAGATGAAAGACGCCGAGATGATTCGCCACATAGGCGCGACCAAGTCGGGGTATTGGGAGATCCTGAAATGAGCACCATCGGCATATCAGAACCTGCTACGCAGCCCCAGTTGGAGCGGTTCTTTTCCGAAATCGGTCGCCGCCTGGTTGTGCCGGCGTCCTCGCCGACCCTTTCTCCCGCCGCGCCACCTGTGGAGATGCCCGAGGTGAAGGACTTCTTCTCCGCCGCCGGCCATGTGATCGAGGCCGCCGAGGCTCGGCAGCGCAAGGCTGACCGGCTGCAGGCGAGCCGGTTCAATGTTTTTGACCTGATCGAGCCGGACGAAAACAAGTTGTCGGACATCTTGGCGGATCTGCTCGATCCCCAGGGTCGCCACGGGCAGGGGGATCGGTTCCTGCGCCTGCTGTTTGACCGGATCGGCCTCGGCGCCGCCGATCTGGGGGGCATCGCGCAGGCGAAGGTCCAGCGTGAGGCGCCGACCCACGGCATCCAAAAATACCGCCGCCGGCTGGACGTGCTGATCGACGCCGGTGTGCTCGTGGCCATTGAGAACAAGGTGGATTCGTGGGAGCAGCCGGAGCAGGTGAAGGACTACCTGGAGCACCTCTGCGACTGTTCCCGGGGCCGGGCCATTCCGGGCCGCTTGATCTACCTGACGCCCAATGGGCGCCGGCCTGAATCCCTGTCGCTCGCCGCCTGCTGTGAAGAAGAAAAGCAGCAGCGGCTATTCTGCTGGAGCTATCAGCGGGAACTGCGGCAGTGGCTGGAGGCGTGCCGCGCCGCCTGCCAGGCGGAGAAGATCCGATGGTTCATCACCGACTTCATCGCTTACATCGAAACGAAACTGCTGCGCGAACCGGAACCGGACGAAGAGGAGGGCGCCCAATGAACACCGAATCCATTCAAGAATTCATCCTCAAGGATGAGCACAATCTGCGCGTGGCCGCCGCGGTGGGCGAAGCCTGGGTGGAGGTTAGAAGAAATATCGTCGATGATTTTCTTGGACGACTGGATACGCGATTGAAGAAAAAGCTCAAGGGCTGGGAATGGGAGCAGAGTGGCGGGATGTTTTTTGAGGGCATGTATGCCGGGTATTATTTTTGGAAGCCAACCTGGCCAGGCCATTATTTAGGGTTGGAGTGTCACGATTATGGCGAGCAGATGCTCTTTGGCGTTGGCCGCAACAATGATCTCAGGAAAAAGCCGCCATCCTGCGATGAGCTGTTGAACGCTATAAAGAAGTACCATCCTGCAGTACGTGCAAATGCGTGGTGGGAGGCGCGAATCCCCATGCATTCGCCGGCCGCCGATTGGCGGAGCCCCAGAGTACTATGGCAAATGCACAAGGATGATGCTTTTCTGGTCAGCGTGGCCGAGCAGTTGCTGGAGGTGGCGCGGGCGGCCGAGCCCTTCCTGGACCGATTGAGCCGGAAGAAATGAACCGGCAGCGCGCCGGATGAACCAACAGGATGGGACACCGTGAAGATCCAGACGATAGACGGGCGAGATTATAAACTCCCCAACGAGCTGAATGATTTCCAGCGCAAGATGTACGTGCATCTGATCAACTGGAAGTGGGCGCACGGCATCGATGCCTCGGGACACTATGAGCACAAAAAGGAGCTGATCCCTTACGACGCGATCCTGCCCGAAGACGATGAGCTGCGGAATAAAATGCCGCATATCCACGAGTCGAGCAGCGAGCAGCTTCGCGCCCATCACCGGCGCAACCCGTTTCGTTATCACCCTCATTTCTACCACATGTCCAGTTCGCAGGCGGCGAATATCAACCTTTTCCTGCCCATCCTCCATCATCCTTGCGCGAGCGCTATTCTTGCAGGCGTCAAGGGTGCCCCGGAGGACTTTGTGGCACTGGCCACTGGTGAACTCGACCATGGCTATTGCTTGGAGTTCTGGGGCGGAAATATGAAACATGACAAATCCGACAAAGGCCCGTTGGGCGACAAGTCCGCCAAGACGGGGACAGATGCGGATATTGCCATTGCGTACTACAACCACGCAGGCGAACTGTGCCTCTGGCTCATCGAGCACAAGCTGACCGAGAAGGAGTTCACCACCTGCGGGGGATTCAAGAGCAAGGGGCGGCAGACGCGCCACGATTGCAAGCGCAGCTTCGCGGAAATCCTGAAGAACAAGGGCACCTGCTACTACCACGATGTCTGCAAATACAAGTATTGGGACATCACCGAGGCCAATCGCGCCTTTTTCAAGAATCCTGCGGAGCACGGCCCATGCCCGTTCCAGGGCGGCATGAACCAGCTCTGGCGGAATCAGCTTCTCGCGCTGGCCGTGGAGCAGGCGGGCGGCCCCTTCAAGCACGCCCACTTCTCGGTCGTCAGGCACCCCGGGAACACGGCTCTCGACGCCACGTTGACCGCCTACAAGGACCTGATAGACGCCAACCCCAAGTTTACGGTATTTTCTTCCGCCGAGGTCGTCCGGGCAGCGGAGGCCCATGGCGATGAGAAGCTCCGGGAATGGGCAAAATGGTATAGAAACCTTTACAGTCTGTGAGGGGGAAAGCAGACTGATATGAGGGCACTATGAAGAACTACTACCGAGTTATGTTGGGCAAGAAGAGCGTTCATGCTGAGGAATGCTTTACTGGGAACTTCGTCGCGGCTGGCTTCATTCACGACCAAGACCTGACCGGCAAATTGCCGGAGGAATGGCGGGAGTTCAATAAAGCATTCATCCCGGTCTGGCTCGCAAAGCACCCCGACAAAACCAAGATTGGCGCAGGGCTGGCCTGCGGCGCTTTATGGACGGTATCCAAGGGGATCCAGAAGGGTGACGTTGTACTATGCCCCGATGGCAGCGGTCGCTATCACGTAGGTGAAGTTACTGGCGACTACTGCTATGCGGCCGGCAACGCGCTACCGCACCATCGCGCCGTGCAGTGGCTCGCTCAGACCAGTGATCGTGCAGATATGAGCGAGGCGCTACAGAGGTCGGCAGGCTCGGCTGGCACAGTCAGCAACATCACCGATTACCACGACGAGATTGAGAAACTGATCGGCGGCGCTCACAAGGCCACGCTGATCTCAACGGACGAAACGATTGAAGATCCAGTTGCTTTTGCCATGGAAAAGCACTTGGAGGATTTCTTGGTACAAAATTGGACACACACCGATTTGGGCAAGGAGTACGACATTTACGAAGAAGAGGGTGAGTGTGTCGGCCAACAGTACCCCACCGATACCGGCGAGATCGATATTCTGGCGATCAGCAAGGATAAGAAACGGCTGTTGGTGGTGGAGTTGAAGAAAGGTCGCGCCAGCGATGCGGTTGTAGGTCAGGCGATGCGCTACATGGGTTACGTGAAAGAGGAATTAGCAGAGAAGGGTCAGACCGTGCAAGGTGTGATCATCGCGTTGGAGGATGATCAACGAATCCGCCGCGCACTGGCGATGATGCCGAACATTATATTTTACCGCTATCAGGTCAGTTTCAAATTGGTGAAGGGGTAATATGTCCTCTAGCTTGGCAAGTTGGAGGCAAAGCCGCTAGGGGGCACAACGCCAATCAGGGCAATATGCAACAGATTATAATGTAAAGCGCAGGCTCCTATGGATACAAAAACGTTGACCGGACTTTTTGCTGAATCCCTCTATAAGATCCCCGATTACCAGCGCGGCTATGCGTGGGAGGAAAAACAATGGACAGATTTCATTCAGGATATTGATGCCTTGGTAGATGAACCGGTGACAAGCCATTATACAGGCACCGTGGTTGTCTATTCTGCGCATGATGCCGAAATTCGTGACTACGGAACAAAACGTCTGAAGGTGTTGGATGTGGTGGACGGGCAGCAAAGGTTGACCACTTCCTGCCTGTATTTGTCGATTATTATCCGAGCACTCCTGAACAAAGGAGAACCCGCCTACGAACGCGACGTTTTAGATTTCCTCTTTTCGGGCGCATTTTGCAAACTCACCCTCAACAATGATACAGCGAATATATTCTATGATCTTCTGAAAACAGGGCGGGCGAATACCGAAGCACATTCTCCGCAAGCAAAGCGCCTTATTGCCGCCAGTAGGCGTTTTCAAGAACATATAAATAATCAAATTATCAAACGTCGAGCAGATAGCGTTGAATATCTCAAAAAGATTCACAACGCTGTTACCCAGAAACTTCGCTTTACTTTCTACGTCATCGAGGAAGAATGCGAGATTGGCATGACGTTCGAGCTGATGAACTCTCGGGGGAAGGGACTCTCGGTTTTGGAACTCCTTAAGAATTATATTATGCACTGGGTCTCCCGAAACGAAGTCGATGTGTCGGAGCGCATGTCGCTGACCACCCTCATAAATAAAAACTGGAAGGATACATACACTAATCTTGGTTCATGTACAGGTGATGAAGATCAATGCCTGAGAATTGCATGGACACTATATTGTAATCACTCCCCGAAAAATTGGATTGGATATGACGGATTCAAAGGGGACGATGTCATTCCGCTCAGAAACTTTACAACGAAGCGTACCAAAGCGCAAACGAAAGAATTCATCGCTCGCTTTGCCGATGGACTAGCAGAGATTTCCAGCCACTATGCTATCATCACAAGCCCAAGGGCTGACAACACGGTTTCAAGGGACGAATTGCTTTGGCTCACTAAAATACATCACACGGGTAACATTGCCAATTTTCTGCCGTTGATGGTAGCAGCACGAAAGAACCGCTGCGGTGGGAAGATGTCTGAAGAGGATTACATTTCGCATTTAAGGGCGCTTGAGTGCTATGCGTATCGAGTCTTTCTTTATAATGGCCGACGAAGCAATTCTGGTAAGTCGAGCTTTCACCGCTGGGGTTCTGAAATCTTCACGAAGCCTGAAACTATTTGTGACGTAATATCCGCAATACATGACCTCACGCGATATTTAGCACCTGAGGAGTCATTCAGGATAATGAACGCTAGCCCCTGCAATTGGTATGAAACTCGAAATCGGCTTAGATATACTTTGTTTGAGTATGAACTCCACCTCTTGAAGACCGAGGGAAAAGGTAAGCAACCGCACCTATTGTGGGAGCAGTTGAATGACTCTACCATCGAACATATTCTCCCGCAAAATCCAGAAAAGAACTCCCACTGGTTAAGCGTGTGGAACACAGACGACTTTAAGGCGTGTGTGCATGACATCGGTAACCTCGTAATGACGCAGAATAACTCCAATTACTTGCGTTTTGAATTTATTCGCAAAAGGGGGATGCCAGGACAAAGCCCTAGCTACAGTAATTCAGATATTAGGCAAGAGAGAAAAATCGCAATCTTCTCTGACTGGTCACCGAAGGAGTTCCGTGAACGACGGAGTGAAATAACAGCTTGGATCATTGATCGTTGGAAGACGGAAGGAGGCACAACAGCTACGATGATTGAGATTGTTGATGAAGCCGACGAGGATGGAACTGAAATTAAACAGGAAGGATCAGCGAAGTGAACGGCGTTGGCAAACCCGAACGCGCCACGCAGGACCGGGTGCTCGCCCTGTTCCGCGATGAACTCCGTTACCGCTACCTCGGCGATTGGTCGGACCGGCCGGTCAACAGCAACATCGAGGAGGGGCTGCTCACCGCCTACCTGACCAAGGCGGGGTATGCGCCGGAGCAGGTCAGCCGCGCCCTTTACCTGCTGCGCACCGAGGCGGACAACCCCAACCGCAGCCTGTACGACAATAACAAGGCGGTTTACTCGATGCTGCGCTACGGGGTGCAGCTCAAAACCGCCGCGGGCCGGCTCACCGATACGGTCAAGGTCATCAACTGGGAGCGGCCGGAGAAAAACGACTTTGCCATCGCCGAGGAGGTGACGCTGCGGGGCCCCTTGGAGCGCCGGCCCGACCTTGTGCTCTACGTCAACGGCATCGCCGTCGCCGTGATCGAGCTGAAGAACAGCTACGTCTCCATCGGCAACGGGATTCGACAGTTGCTATCCAACCAGCAGAAGGAGTTCAACGAGTGGTTTTTCACCACCGTGCAGGTCGTTTTCGCCGGGAACGATTCCGAGGGGCTGCGCTACGGCGCCATCGGCACGCCGGAAAAGTACTTCCTCAAATGGAAGGAGGACGAAGCAGACGATTCGCGCTTCAAGCTCGACAAGTACCTGCTGAAGCTGTGCCGCAAGGAGCGGCTGATCGAGCTGATGCACGATTTCGTGCTGTTCGACGGCGGGGTGAAGAAGCTGCCGCGCGTACATCAGTACTTTGCCATCCAGGCTGCGCAGCAGCACGTCCACGCCTACAAAAGCGGCATCATCTGGCACACCCAGGGCAGCGGCAAGAGCATCGTGATGGTGCTGCTGGCCAAGTGGATTCTGGAGCACAAGCCCAAAGCCCGCGTGGTGATCGTGACCGACCGCGACGAACTGGATAAACAGATCCAGGGCGTCTTTGCCGACTCGGGCGAAGCCATCCATCGCACCAGCAGCGGGCATGACCTGATGGCGCAGCTCGGCCAGGCCACGCCACGCCTGCTGTGTTCGCTGGTCCATAAATTCGGCCGCTGGGGCGTGGACGATTTCGATGCGTTTATCGAGGAACTGCGCGGCCAGCCCAGCCCGGCGGTGGGCGAGTTGTTCATTTTCGTGGACGAGTGCCACCGCACGCAGAGCGGCAAGCTGAACAAAACGATGAAGGCCATGTTGCCGGGCGCGGTGTTCGTTGGCTTCACCGGTACGCCGCTGCTCAAGGCGGACAAGCAGACGAGCCTGGAGGTCTTCGGCGGGTACATCCACACCTACAAATTTGGGGAAGGTGTGGAGGATGGGGTGATCCTGGACCTCGTGTATGAGGCGCGGGACATCGAGCAGAGCCTTGGCTCACAGGACAAGATCGACGCCTGGTTCGAGGCCAAGACCAAGGGGTTGAACGAATGGCAGAGGGCGGCGCTGCGCGAGCAGTGGGGCACGATGCAAAAGGTGCTCAGTTCCCGTTCGCGCACGGAGCGCGTGATGGAGGACATCGTCTTCGATTTCGGCGTGAAGCCGCGTCTCGGCAGCGAACGCGGCAACGCGCTCCTCGTGGCGTCGAGCATCTACGAGGCGTGCAAATACTACGAGCTGTTCCAGAAGACCGTGCTCAAGGGCCGGTGCGCGGTGGTGACCTCGTACAACCCGCAGGCGCAGGACGTGACGCTGGAGGAAACCGGCGCGAACACGGAGACCGAGAAGCAGTTCCTTTACAACACCTACATGGCGCTGCTCAAAGAGGTCGCTGCGAAACCCAACAAGACCAAGACCGAGAGCTACGAGGACGAAGCCAAGGCGCTGTTCAAAACCCAGCCGGCGAACATGAAGTTGCTGATCGTGGTGGACAAGCTGCTGACCGGGTTTGACGCGCCGCCCTGCACGTATCTCTACATCGACAAATCCATGCAGGACCATGGCCTGTTCCAGGCCATCTGCCGCACAAACCGGCTCGACGGCGAGGACAAGACCTTTGGCTACATCATCGACTACAAGGACCTCTTCAAGAAGCTAGTGAACGAACAGGGCACCGGGGCGCTCCAGGTCTATACCTCGGAACTGGATCACACCGCCGGCGGCGCCAGCCCGGATGTGCTCATGCAGGACCGCCTGAAGAAGGGGCGGGAACGGCTGGATCAGGCGCTGGAAGCGATGGCTCTGCTGTGCGAACCTGTGCCGCCGCCCAAGGGGGAACTGGAGCACATCCACTACTTCTGTGGGAATACGGAGCTTGTCGACGACCTCAAGGCACACGAACCCCAGCGCGTTGCGCTTTACAAAGGCGCCGCCGTGTTGGTGCGGGCCTATGCGAACATCGCCGACGAATTGTCGCGGGCCGGCTACACCGTAGCCCGGATCGCGCAGATCGAGCAGGACCTCAACCGTGTGCTCAAGCTGCGGGAGATCATCCGCCAGGCCAGCGGAGAGACCATCGACCTCAAAGCCTACGAGGCCGACATGCGGCACCTGATCGACACCTACATTGAGGCGGATGAGCCGCGGAAGATTTCGGACTTCGGCGAGGTTGGCCTGCTCGAAGTCATCGTGAAAAGCGGTATGGCGGCCGCCATCAGCAGCCTGCCGAAAGGGATCAGGGGTGATCGGCGGGCCGTTGCGGAAACCATTGCGAACAACGTCCGCCGCAAGATCATCAAGGAACACCTGAACGACCCCGCGTTCTACGACAAGATGTCGGCGTTGCTGCAGGAGATTCTGGATGACCTCAAGGCGGCGCGGATCAGTTACGAGCAGTTTTTGAAACGCATCGCTGAAAAGGTCATCAAGCCTTTGCAGGCGGGCAAGGCAGACGACACGCCCGAGGAGCTGAACACCCCCGGCAAACGCGCCATCTTCAACCAGCTTGAACGAGAACAGGCGCTGTCGTCTGAACATACCGCAGCCCAGGGTCCGGCGGACTACTTGGGCGTGGTAGCCGGCTCAGCTTTGAACCTAGCATTGCGCATTGACGCGGCGATTCGATCCCGCAAACCGGATGGCTGGCGCGGCGTGCTGGCCAAAGAGCGCGTGGTGAAGAGCGTCATCCATGAGATCGTCAATGATGCCGGGAGGGTCGAACGGCTCTTTCTGATCATCAAAACCCAGTCGGAGTATTAATGCACGCGCAGATTCAACTGGGCGACATGGCCGTGGACGTTATGCGGAAGGAGATCAAGAACGTCCACCTCAGTGTGCATCCGCCGACCGGCCGGGTGCGCATTTCCGCACCCTCGCGCATGAGCCTCGACACCATCCGCGTCTTCGCCATCTCAAAGCTGGCTTGGATCAGGCAGCAACAGCGCAAGCTGCAGGAGCAGGAGCGCGAAACGCCGCGCGAGTATATTGAGCGGGAGAGCCATTACGTCTGGGGCCGGCGCTACCTGCTCACCGTCATCGAGGCTGACCAGCCGCCCGCGGTGGAACTGGGGCACAGCCGGCTGGTGCTCCGGGTGCGTCCGGGGACCGACCACGCCCGGCGGCAGGCCATCGTGGAGGAATGGTATCGCGCGCAGATCAAGCAGGCGGTGCCACCATTGCTCATGAAATGGGAACGGCTGATGGGCGTGAAGATCGAGCGGTGCTTCGTACAACGGATGAAAACAAAATGGGGGAGCTGCAATCCGCGTGCCCACACCGTCCGCCTCAACACCGACCTCGCCAAGAAGCCGCGGGAGTGCCTCGAATACGTCCTGGTACATGAAATGGCCCATTTACTGGAACCTACCCACAACGCCCGCTATATGGCGCTGCTGGAGCAATTCATGCCCAAGTGGCAGTTCTATAGGCAGATGCTTAACCGGCTGCCAGTGCGGCATGAACACTGGGGCTATTGAAATGATGCAAAACGGCAATTTGCTCAAAGCGTACTCCGGCTTGCTTCCGGCCGGTGTTTGGCCGATAATCTTTCCGTTGCCGTTTGGCAGTGGATGGACGAAGGGGTAACCGACCAGATAAAAATGACATTTTAATGCGTTAACGCGCAGAACGCTTCAACCGAAAACCGCGAATTTTCAACATGGAAGCGAGACACGCGGAGGCGCGCCCGTTGGGCGCGGCTCCCGGTTTCGTGTTTCCATGTGGGGCTTCGCGGTCCCTCGGTTGGGGCACGGGCTTGGAGTTCGCGCCCTTTTTTGTTCATTTGGCCAGTGGCACGCGATTTTAGGGGGGGTGTTCTATGTCGCAACAGTTGGAATTATTCATGAAGCCACCGGAAGCTTCAGAGGTCATCGCCAGAGCCAAAGCCGCCATTACAAAGATGCTCGCCCGCCGTCGCCAGCCTGCCGCCGGGGAGCTGCTCCGGGAACTAGAAAAAGAAATCGGCTGGTATGTGCGCCACGTTTACCAAAATGTCATCGTTCAGTTGCGTGAAGATGCGACCATCCCCACGTATCAGCGGGATTATTTCCAGACAACCCTGAGCGACGAGAACATTATCGACGCGCTCAGGGGTGACGCCAAGCCGACGCCCCAGGAAGCGTCCACCCTCGACGAACTGCTCCGCAAGAGCATCATCTACCGGAACTCGGCGGCGTTCAAGGAGGCGCTCGCTTTTTCCGCGAAGTTCCGTGATTACGCCCCCTATAACAACCTGCTCGTAAGGGTTCAAAATCCAAGTTGCTCCTACTATGCGACGGCCCGCGATTGGGAAAACCGCTTCAAGCGAACCGTAAAGGAGGATGCTCGTCCCATGCTCATCCTGGCGCCTATGCACCCCGTGATGCTCGTCTATGACCTCGATCAGACCGACGGCCCTGATCTCCCGGAAAAGCTCAAGAACTTCGCCAAGGCTGACGGCGTTTTCGATCCGGTTCGCCTGAGCAGGACCCTGGAGAACGCTGCGCGGATGCGCGTCCGCGTCCAACGTAAACCCTTGTCCTCAACCCACGGGGGATTCGTCACGACCCGCCTCTACGAATCCGGCGCGTACAAAATGCGGATTGTGCTGAGCGATAAACTGACCGAGCCTCAAGCCTACGCCGTGCTCTGCCATGAAATCGGCCATATCCTGCTTGGTCACCTGGGCACAGACGAGGATCGTTGGTGGCCATGCCGAATAAACCTCTCGCATGATGCTGTCGAGGTGGAGGCGGAGTCGGTCTCCTACATGGTTGCAGCCCGCCTGGGTCTCGAAACGGCATCCGACGCATACCTCGCCGGTTTCGCAAAAAACGATAGGATTCCAGAGGGGGTAAGTTTGGAACTGATTGTCAAGGTGGCAGGAAAGATCGAGGAGATGGGGGAACGATTGCTGCCGGAAAGAAAGCGGAAAGGCGAACCTCGTACACACTAGCCCTCAGAGAAGGAGATCCACGGGCACCGACTGCACGCGAAATGTTGTTGAACAGATCAACCGTAAAATCCAATTTCATTTTTCATCTTTCGCCTTTCCTTCCACCGCCTCGATCACGCTGGCCGCCTGCGCCCGGGTTGGATCATCGAGGCTGGGGTTGTCAATCGCAGCGACGTTCCATAGGTAATGCAGATAGCGTTTGATGGGATCCCACACTTCCGGCATGTCCGCATGTAAATGCTGGGCGAAGCCCTCGAACGTGGTGACGCCTTCCTTCGCATAGAGTCCAATCATTTCGATGATGTCCGCGCGGACGCTTTCATTGATTGTTGCATAACCGCAGGACGCGGGTTCGCTTGCCGTGTCGTCTCCTGCCTGCGCCGGCGCGACAGGCGGGGCGGCTGGCGGTTGTGCGGGTTCCGACGCCGGGATTGGACTTGCCTTGCGGTCCTCGGCGACGAGGGATTCGAAATCTGATAATGAGATTTGAACCCCTGCAGGGCGCTTCGCCTCAATTGGATTGGATGGATTGAGGGAACGTCGAAACCGCCCTACGCGCGCATAGACTTCATCGCTTTGGCCATATCGCCCATACAATGCGCGTAAATCGGTATCGAAGACGATGTCGATAAGCCTTTCGACATACTTTTGCTTAAGCAGACTTCCAAGTTCAATGAATCGCTCCCAATAGACATCCTTTCTAAGTTCCTTCCAGATCACCTTGCGCTTGTGGGAGATGACCACGTACACATCATTGCTATCCGGCTTGAGCTGGAGTTCCTGCAGGATAAGCACGATCCTATCGTCGGGAATCTCGGGGAGTTGCGCGGTATCTTTCAGCAGACTAGCCCGCCATCGATCTTGAGTCAACCGAACCCTAGCAAGATACTTTTCGCGACGCGGCGCTAAGTTCGAAGCAAAGGCCCGTTCTGTTTCCGAGCCATGAAGGAACGTTTCCGTAAAGTCGGAGAAGGTAGTATAGGTCAGATTCCGATGACAATTGGGGCAGTCGATCAGCAGCTCTCCGTCGTGCTCATCAGGGGGAATCATAAAACCCCCGATCTTCAAATGAGACCCGGGACCCGACCACCCGCATCCCTCGCACCGGCATTTCTCGCTTCTGTGAATCGGGAAGGGCTCGCTCATAATCCCTCCAATCTCGGACGGTTTTCGCATAGTGCCTTTCGGCACTGTTTAATTTGATCAAACGCACTCAGGCAGTCGCCACCTAGATCGACGCTCATCCCCCCATCCGGGATGAGGTCGATCATGCGGCTTCCGTATTTCCTTTTCAAAAGATTCGCAAGCTCGAAGAAACGATCCAAATACTCGAATATTCGCATCTCCCTCCAAATGACTTCGCCCTTGTAGGTAATGACGATATAGCCCTCGGATGTTTTTCCGTGCGGACTTTTGGGCGCATTCACCTCGTGAAGAACAAACTCCATGTCATCATCTGAAAGATCAGGCAGCTGACCTATGTCCTTGAGGCGCGAGGCTTCAAATCGCTGGCGCCAATCCATTTGCGCGCGAACCATCGCTTTATCGTCTTCGGAACCATGCACTAGGACTTCCTCCGTTAGAGGAAGCATGACCATCCCCAGAACCTCGAGACACTTAGGACATTCGACTTCGAAGAAAGTGTCCGACAGTTCTCCAGGCTTTAGCTCTGCTCCCATGCCATTCCAATTGCATTTTTCGCATGTGAAACGCTCCTTCTTGTAGAAATAATATCGACGGCGCTTCGGAATGTCGGAATCAACGTCGTTCATTTTTCTTTCCTCACCATTCAATTATTCAGATCCGCCAGTTCCAAGCCGGTCGGTGGCCGGCCGAGTTTCTTCTCCAGCCGGATCGCGCGCTCCAGCCCGAACGCCGCCAGGGACTCCGGCAGGAGTTCGTGCGGGGTCTTGTTTTTCGAAAGCTCCGCCATTTTTTGTCTGAGGGTCATTATGCGCTCTGGTTTTTTGGGTTCATTCATTTGGTACTCCTTCATGTATCCTGCCCGCGATGCGCTTCGCAATCTGGTAGGCGCGGTTCTTGATCTCCAGGCCACGGCCGAAAAGGGCGCCGGCCATGCGGTTGCCGTCCCCATGCAGGCCGTACTTGCGGACATGGTCGTAATAGTCGGTGACGCCGTTGTAGGCCGCCCATAGCGTTCCGCCGATGCCCGGCAGGTCGGTGCCGGGACCCTCCTTGAACTGCCGGAAGCAACCATCACGATCAGCCTCCACCCAGGGCGGCGGGGCCTGCCTGCCCTTGTTGGGCGCAGGGTGAGAAATCACGTCGCGGAAGTAGGCGTGGGCCGCGTCGTCGTCGAGTCCCCGGCGCAGCATGGCCTGACAAACCTTTTCCATGCGCTGATAGGCTTGGTTGATGGCGCGGAGCACCAGGGCGGTCTCCGCCAGGCGTTGTTTAAGCGTGCGGTTGTGCTGGGCGCGCAGGAAGGTCTGGCCGGTGCCCAGGGCTTGCGTCAGCGTGTTCTGGCAGACGACGCGGACGCCCGTGATGATGATCCGCACGGCCGAACGGCCATCGTGCCCCGTGCTGAGCAGAATGTATTTCTCGACGCGGTCACTGTCCGTGATCATCATGATGCCGGGCAGCTTGGCCAGCAGCCAGATGTTCTCGCCCTGGCCCAAGGCGCCGGCGGTGTGATAGATCGCCGCATCCTGCCCGACCACCGCATCGAAGAATGCGAAGGCTTCGCGGTTCTGCAGGATCTCGTAGTCCGATCCCACGACGCCGAAAATCGGGCAATCCGGCCGGCCCCAGCGGTCGGACGGCACCACCGCCCAATAGGGGAATGCTGGCAGAAAAGTTCGTTCATCAACGGCATAGAGCGGGACTTTGCGCACCTCCCAGTCCAGTCCTGCCGCCTGGATGGCCTCGGCCGAGGTCGCCGGCCGGTTGAGCTTGGTCCCCAGTTTATGCCAGGGGACTTCGCCCGTGTACATCATGCAGTCCCGTCCATTTCGGTTGGCAATGTTATGGGACATGGCACACCTCCTTTAGCAGATATACTCGCGTACCCGGCCCTTCAGATGCACGGGCCGCAGGTTGATCACCCGGTCCACTTTCATGGTTTCGTTTTCCGGCAGCGGTTTCTTGCGCCGCTTGCGCCCCAACGTGGCAACGCTCTGGAGGCCGGCCAGGACCTTGCTGCCGGCCACGGCCTCGCGTTCGCTGTAATAATCGAACCAGGGCATCCCGGCCTTGGTGTAGGCCGCCGCCGTCGGGGGCTCGGTCGGCGGCCGCTCGCCGGTGATCGCCTGCCAATCTTTGGAATTGCAGATATGGACAAAGCATCGGCTTGCGTGTGCCAGATCCCAATCGTCCAGTTTGAACGGATCTTTGGAAATTTCCTGCCGCATCCGGCCGCCGGGAGCCAGACCCATACTGAAATCGCTCAAGCAATATTGAACATCACCCGATGACTCCCTCATGATCATTCGGCGGGGCTTTATCTTGGGGAAGCGCCGTTCAAAAACCTCGCGCTTCATGGGGATCGCCATGATCTGCAAACCGCCAAATTCCGCCTTGCCGGTGACCTGCTCCTCGGCGGTATAGCCGGCGCCCAGGGGCATGGCGACGAATTGCCGGATGATGCCCCGTTCCACGCAGTAACCATCGAGCCAAGGCTGTTCGGGCACCACCACGTAATCCTGTGGCCGGCGATGCAGCCCCGCCCGCCAGGGTTGCCCGGAGACCGCGTTGATCTTGCCGGTGGCGATCTTCAGGGCGAACGGATAGTCCGTTTCATGTTCATCGAGGTAGTTCCCGTCGAAGGACAACCACAGCGCCTCGGCTTGATACATGGGCAACAGCACGCCGCCGTGTTCAAGCCATGGAGGCGGTACGGCGCGCCCGAAATCATCCACATGCCGCAGCGGGAACCGCCCCAGCCCCGGCGGCAGGGGATAATCCTGTCCGTCGTCTGGAATGCGCAGCGTGCGTTGAAAATTCACCGTGGCCTGTGCCCCGGGATGAACTTCAGGGAACGCGAACACCAACTCGTCTGCTCTCAATTCGATCATAATGCCCCCTTGTGATTGGCTACCATTTCCCATCCCGTATTTCCCGGGCCACCCGCAGAATGGCATGGTCCGGCGCCTCCCTGATCTGCCGCAACAAGTCCGCGAAAAGCTGCGGACGCTTCACGATGATGCCCCGCAGATCGGCGGAAACCTTCCCGGCCAGCGCCAGCAGTACATCCTGGTCAACCTCCAGGACCTGGGCCAGCCGGATGATCGTCTCCTCCGAGGGTGGCTTGACCTCTTCTCGCTCGATCTTGCTGATGTAGGACGGCTGTATGTCCAACATCGCCGCCATCTTACGGACGGAATACCCGCCGCGTTCCCGCGCCAGTTCTTCGCGCCGCCGCCGCACGAACCTGCCAAATGCCTCATACATAGTACTGTATATTAAACGATAAACTGTATTTGTCAATACCCCTTACGATGTTTTTTTCGATCGGCCGGGAAGCGTCTGGGCACGATCCCGCGTGCGCTGGATGGCTTGGGGATGGCCTCAGGCGTATGCCACCTGGCGCGCGTGCTGGTGCGTGTGGTGGTGCCCACGCCCCTGGGTGTAGAAGCGCAATCCCGGCCGCATTGCAGCCTGGGGCGCAGGCGCCCGGGGACGTCAGCAGCAGCGGGATCTTGCGCCGCTGCCAAGGTGTTCAATAAGCTGGAGGTCTCCGAGAGGCCCCGGCTGGCGTGTGGCCACTACCGTTCAACGCACTGGGCAGTTCTTTGAACAAAGCGACGATCCCAAAGAGGCGTAGGACGCCGACATCTGCTGCTTATTTCAACCCCGGCACGCGCAAAGCGCGCTCACCCCAAGCGCGGTTATTTCGGTATCAGGAAAACCATTATAGAATTATCATGCATTTCCGGCTTGTCAGAAAGTGGTGCTGGCGTTATAAGCATCATAGTCACGTGAGAACAGGCCTTCAACGGCGGGTGATTGTTGGAGGAGTTCTTGTGGCCATCGCTGCCGCTGGTTTTTTCCTTTGGCGTTACACCAGCCAGCGGCCAAAACGGGAAGCGCTGCGTTCGGTTATCGCCCTTCAGCAGGGCTTGGCTTCGGCCGATGCAAAAGCGGTGCTCCAAAACACCGTCTTGCCGGCAGGGCTGCGCAGCCGAACCGAACCAGAGCAGATGGAGTTTTTGACCAAGGTACTGCGGGATGAAGTTTCGGCAGAGGGCTTGGCAGTGCTGCGGAAACGGGGGACGTATGGGCCGTTGAAGGAAATTTTCCCGGCGGAGGCTGAACGCTGGACTCGGGCCGCCGGGGTGCAGGCCGAGGACTGCGTGGCGTTCAAGGCCGAGAAAAATGGCTTTCGCGCTGAAGTGGTACTGGTCAAAATGCCCAATGGTTACCGGGTGATGCGCTGCAACAACGTCAAGCAATTGGCGATGAAATGAGCCGAAGCACACGGATTTATTTCGCGCCAAGCTGGAAGCCCTTCGCTCAGGAGGGCCGCGAAGCCGCAAAAGGCTGGCGCCTTGGCGTGTTGTTCGCCGTGTTCCTGACGTCTGGCTTCTGTTTTCTGCCCCCTGCCTTCGCCGGCACCTTTTCCGGCAACGCGTACGTCCAAGTCACGGACACCAATGCTGCCCTCAGCGTCGGCGTAAACAACCGTATAACGGTGTCCTGCTGGTTCAAAATATCGGTGCCCAGCGACCTGGCTCTAACAGAGGACATGACACTGCTCGTCAACCGGAAGGACGGCGACACGAACAGCGTGTATACCTACTTGATCCGGTACAACGTGGCCAATGGCGGCGTGGAATTCGTCACGCGGGGCGCATCGGACGTGTACACGCGCACACTGATTCAGAACCCGTATATGGACCGATGGTACCACGTGGCGGTGGTGCGGCAGAACGACCAGTACACGCCATACGTAGACGGGCAGGTACTGCCGGCGGAAGTGAAAAGTGTTGGAAATGCCTCGACCAGCAACGGGGTGAGCATCGCGGGGTGGAACGGGGCCAAGTTCTTCTACGGCGAAATCCAGGAGGTGGCCATCTATCAGGAAGCGCTGGCCGGCTCGTTGGTCCGCAGCTACATGTACAAAGATCAAGCGGATCTAACGGGGCTGAAGGGGTACTACAAGCTGGGCTATACCACCAATAGCGCGGAGCAGTATAAAAACGCGGCAAACAATGCG
>Ga0209048_10002845_pt1 | contig 16961 bp, 9 predicted proteins | sample FrelakmetCRP12CR_FD_187146 | JGI IMG/M metagenome (GOLD analysis project Ga0209048, IMG submission 187146) | Freshwater lake sediment microbial communities from the University of Notre Dame, USA, for methane emissions studies - CRP12 CR (SPAdes)... | ecosystem: Environmental > Aquatic >... | reverse complement strand
GCGTACGACCGGTTCTGCGCCTGCGGGGCGTACGACCGGTTCTGCGCTTGCGGGGCGTACGACCGGTTCTGCGCTTGCGGGGCGTACGACCGGTTCTGCGCTTGCGGAGCGTACGACCGGCTCTGGGCCTGCGGGGCCGAATACTGCCGACTCTGGGCCGGCGGACCGCTCGCGCGGTACTGCGGGGCCGCCTGGCTCGGCGCCTGCCGGGGCGTCGCCTGGCCTCCGCCGCCCTGATGCGCCGGCGCGCTCGCCGTGGCGTGCCCGCCGCCGCCGCCCTGGCGGGGATTGCTGCGGGCCTGCGCGCCCGCCGGATCGGCGGCGACGCTCAGGGCAACCACGCTGGCCGCGAAGATGAACGTAAGCCTGCGGTTCATATCCCACCCCATGTCCCGGTCCTACTGTAATCCCTTTTGACCGTCCCGGCGACGATTTCGAGGACCGTTGCCCACCCATATCGCAACCGTGATGCCAACCGGCGCGGCGCGGATCTTCGGCCATTTGCGCCCGGTTGCCGGCCGGACCGGCCGTAACGTCCCCTGGCGAGGACAAACGGCCCCGACAGCCGAGCCACCACGGCCGAGCGCGGCGCGGCAGCCGGTAACCTGCGCCAGGCGTTTCGTCATATCCTGTACAAGAAGGGGGTCCGCCATGGTGCTCGCCGCCGCGCTGATCTCGTTCGCCATCATCGTCCCGCCGGCCGAGCCACAATCGGCCGCCTCGGACAGTTCCGCGCCGTATTCCCTGGAGGGTGTCCGGCAGGCGTCCGCCGGCCACAACGGGCCCACGATCGACCCGGCGTCCGTCGAACGGCGCGGGTCGGGCTACCGCCTGGCCGTCGAATCCCCGCGCGTCACGACCGATCCCTGCGCGCGCACGATCACGGCCTGCCAGATGACGTGGGCCACGACGGCGCTCCCGACGTGGAACGACCAGTTCCTGGGCATGACCGGCCCGCCCGCGGGGATGGGATTCAACTCGATGGCCACCAACGGCGACCGGATCGTGGGGGCCGCCACGAGCGTCGGTTTCGCCCTCGCGGTCCAAGGCGTCCTGAAGCTCGTCAACAGGGCGGTCGTGAACTCGCGCCAGAGCAAGGTGAGCAAGGTCCGCTCCGAGATCGAGGCCGAACTGACTGAGCTCGAACGGCTCAACAAGGAAGCGCGCCAGCCGGCTACCGCCCCCAAACGATGACGTCGCGGCGACGCGACGCGGGCGTGACGCGCAGGTCCACCAGTTCGCCCTTCCGCACTTCCCCTTCCACGACCGTCCGCGCCGGCGCGTGCAGCTTGAAGCGCGCGTTCCATCCCTTCGGCCACGCGGGCAGCAGGTAGATGCGGTCGCCGACGGATCTCAGCAGCATGGCCTGGAGCGTCAGCATGATGTTGCTGCCGTGGTCCTGGTCGGGCAGCCAGTCGTAGTTCGGGCCCCACATCGCGGGGAAGCGGTGGCGCGGGTTCGAGTTGCCGGCCTTGGCGACGACGAGCGATGCCGCCTCGTCCGCCAGCCCCACGGCCGCCGCGATCTGGCCGTCGTACTGCCACCCGTTGGACGCCTTCTCGGGCCGCTGGCGGAATGTCTCGACCGCCAGGTCGAGATCGGGCCGTCCCACGCCGAGCAGGCCGAACGGCCAGATGGGATACAGCTCGACGTTCTCCACGTTCGATCGCTTCGGGTCGAACCGCTCCGCTGGGAGGATCCGCCTGGCGCCCGCCTCGGCCCGGATCGGCAGCGGCGGCGTCGCCGCGTAGACCTTCCGCCAGAACTCGCGCTCGGCGGCCGGCACCTTCGTGGATCGGATCGCCAGCAGCCGGTCGGTCACCGCGCGCAGCCCCGCCACCGACGGCGTGTCGTTCACCACGCCGTACCAGTACGTCTCGACGGCCTGCGTCGGCCGGATGACGAGCCGCCCCGCGCGGTCGCGGGCGAACCTGGTGTCGTAGAACTCCAGGACGTCGCGCGCCATCGGCAGGAGCTGCTTCTCGAGGAACGCCTCGTCCAGCGTGTGCTCGTAGTACTCGATCATGAGCATCGTCAGCTCGAGGCCCTGCTGCCAGATGTGGCGGATGTACTCGTTCAGCACCTCGTTCGGCTGGTGGCCGGTCCGGTCCCAGCCGTAGTCGCGGTTGGACCACGTCCCGAAGATCGTCATCGTCTCGGGGAACGAGACGCCGGCGGCGCCGTAGTACGCCTTCGCGCGCGCCCGTGCGAGCGGCGCCGCGTCGCCGTACATGCGGAACAGCGGCGCCAGCTCGTCGAAATCCCCGCGCGCGACCATCGGGAAGTACGGGAGCCGCGTGTTCTGCCACCAGTAGCAGTCGCCCCACCGCCGCCAGTCGGCGTTCATCTTCGGCCCGCCGCTGAACTCGGGGTCCACGGTGAAGATCGAGCCGTTGAACTTGATCGGGTAGTTGCCGCGGCCCGCCGCCGCGGTCATCCAGCGCTGGAGCACGTAGGCGCGGGTGACGTCTTCGCCCCCGTCGCCGTCGACGAAGATCCAGCTGCGGTTCCAGAACCCGTCCCACCACGCCGAGGTCTCCTCGAGCGCCGCGGCCGGGTCGGCGGTCTTCGCCGCGAAGTCGCTGACGCGCGTGTTCCAGGCCAGGAGGGCGCCGTCCTGCGACGAGTGCGCGACCACCTGGACGTGGAAGCGGCGCGCCGGCGTGCCGGTCCGGATGGCGGCGGCGCCGTCGGCGGTGAAGCCCTGACCGACGATGCGGCCGCCGAACGTGCGGTTGACGAGCGGGTCGGCCACCAGCGCGGCGAACCTGGCGAGCCCCTGCTGCTTGAGCGAGAGCGGGACGATGGAGTAGGCGTTGCGGTGGTACCAGGTGACCGTGCCGGCGGGCGCGGCCTCCACCGTGTCGCCCGATTCCCACACCTCGACGCCGGGCGGCGCCTGCTGCATGGTCCACGTGGACTGGAGCTCGTCGCCCGACAGCACGTGTTTCGCGGTGCGCCAGGTCTCGAGCGCGACGCGCACCGTGACCGGCCGCTCGCTCTCGCCCACGATGTGTACGACGGGATAGCGCGAGTCCACGAACAGGCTGAGCGCGACCCGGCCGTCGCCCGACCCGGCCATGATCTCGATCCGGCCGGCGCGCAGCTTCAGCCGCTGGACGAACGGCTCGCCCGAGGCGAACGGGTTCGGCGTGATGCTGACGCGGATGCGCCCGAGCTTCAGCAGGCGCGAGATCTCGCTCCACGCGTCGGTGCGCGCGAGGTAGAAGAGGAGGTCGCCGTCCTCCTCGACCCACGCGTTCAGGCCGACTTCGCCGTTGCCGATGGGCATCGACCCCGACGCGTCGCGGCTGGCCGTCCGCCACACCACGTCGTAGCGGTCGAGCTCGTCCACCGGGCTGCCCTGCCGCGCGGCCATCGTCCCCAGGCAGAGCGCCGCAACGAGCAGCGGGGTCAGAACTCGAATGATCGCTTTTGTCATGACCTCACCCCGCAGCGATCGCGTCTTCGAGCAGCACCTGCAGGCGTTCGCTCGTGAGAGGAGTGTAATAGACTCATGATGATGAGGCAACGTGCGCCCTCCGCCGTTTCTGGCGCGGGGTGACCCTCCGATGATCCCGATCCACGACCTCCTCCACCGCATCCGGTGGGACCCGGATTACGCGAAGGCCGATTTCGAGATCGGCTATCTCGATCGCGTGGCGGGCGGCGTCGTGCGCATCCCGTTCCGGGACGTGCGGTTCGACGAGGGTCAGCTGACGCTGAACGCGATCGAGGAAGACGGCAGCAGCGTCACCGTCCCCCTGCATCGCGTGCGGGAGGTGTGGCGGAACGGTGAGATCATCTGGCGCCGGGGCCGGGCGGCACCCGATCCAGCTCCTCGAGCGTCAGCCTGACGCTGACGATGAACGGCTCCTTGCCCGACTCCCAGTGGCCGTAGGTGGTGGCGACGATGGTGCCGTCGCGCAAGACTTCCACGCCTGGATAGGCGCAGTCCCAGTCGTCCTTGTTGTCCATCAGCCGGACGAGGTACTGGCCGTCGCGCCCCTTCACGATGTCGTCGTAGGTGCCCACCCAGCCAACCCAGTCGCCCTTCCACGGGCTGCCGTCCGCCATGTCGCGGAACGACACGAACAGCCGGCCGTCGGGCGCGTACTTCGCGGTGTGGCGATCGCCGGTGAGCGACGCCGGCAGCTCGCGCGGCTCGGACCACGTCGCCGCCTCGTCGTTCGACACGATCAGGTGCGAGCGGCGCGTCCGCGTGTTCTCGCGCAGCAGCACCGCCAGCTGCGTCCCGTCCGGCGACCGGACGACGCCCGGCTCGCACAGGTTGATCGTGCCGGACGAGAACACCAGCCGCGGCTCGCCCCACGTCAGGCCGCCGTCCTTCGAGACGGTCTGGTAGAGCTGCATGCTCTTCGTCTTCGTCCCGCCAGCCCTGAAGAACCGCCCGTCGTCGTGAAACATCGCGAGGTAGTCGCCGTTCCTCAGGCGCTCGACGCTGGCCATCGCGACGATGCCGCCCCACTCGCCCACCGCGCGGAGCGGACTCCACGTGAGGCCGTCGTCTTCCGAGACCGCCAATCGGATCGGGTAGAGGCCGGAGAAGAGGATGAGACGCATCCTGCCGCTGCGCGGATCGACGACGCGGTAAATCGTCGGCACCTCGAGGCTCGTCGCCCAGTTGTCCGGCGTGGGGAGCCGCGGCGACCAGGTGAGGCCGCCGTCGGTCGATCGCTTCATCACGATCGCACCCTTGCCGTGGCCCTTCGGATAGACGGCGATCATCGTCTTGCCGTCCTCGAGCAGGACGGTCGTGACGTGGCCCAGGTACTGGCCGTCTTCACGATCGACGACCACCTGGCGCGACGCGTCGGCCGAGAGGTCGATCGAGCGGATCGCCAGCCACTCGAGCACCTGCTTCGACGACATGTAGCCGGCGAAGCGGCGGACCTCCTTGCCGGCCGGGTCGAGCACGATGAACGTCGGGTAGCCCGCCACCTTGAACCGCGCGACGAGCGCCTTGTCGAGGTCGCCGTCGAGTTTCACGCCGACGAACGACGCGCGAAGGGCGGCCGTCACGTCCGCGTCGGTCCAGATCCACTCGTCCATCATCCGGCACGGGCCGCACCAGCTCGTCCAGAAGTCCACGATCAGGAACCGCCCCGCCTTGCGCGCGTTGGCCGACGCGGCTTGGAAGTCCGTCTCCCACGGGAACGGCTTCGCGGCGCGCGGCCTGGCGCGCTCGGCGCCGAGCGTGTCGTCGCCCGCGCGGTCCTGCGCCTTCGTCACCGGGCGATCGACGATGGCGAACGAGATCGACCGGCCGTCGGGGCTGAAGCCGCGGAACTCGAGCACCAGCTCGCGGCCGCCGGCCTTCACGAACATCAGCCGGCTCGTCTCTCTCGCCTCGGCGATCGTCAGCACCTGCCTGGCCGCGTCCGGCGCGGACGCTTCCATCACGCTCCACATATCCGTGGCGTCGAACACGGCGTCGTTGTTCGCGTCCATCGCCGCGACGACGGCCCGGACGCCGGCGACCTCGACGGTCCCCGCGCGCCACGACGACACCGAGTAGCGGGCGACGTCGGGCGCCGCGTCGCCCTGCCGCACGATCCACACCGACACCATGTAGGGTTCGACCACGCCGTCCGCGTAGGGCACGGTCAGCTCGATCTTCGAGAACGAGGACCACGAGTCGCCCGTCTTCTCGCGAATACCGGGCACCGCGGTCAGCGCGGGCCCATCGTCTCCAAACTCGCCGTTGCGGTTGCGATCGACATAGAGGCGGCAGAGGTCCTTCGGGTGATCGGGGTCCGCGGACACGAGGATGCGCGTCCACGATCGCTCGCTCGGGCCGATCGCGATCGTCCCGGTCTTCGCCGGGCGGACCGCGCCCGGCGGCAGCGGCGCGCCGGCCGCGACGTCGGTCAGCGCCACCTGCGTCCCCTTCGGGCTGAAGTTCGGCGCGGGGCCGTTGCCCGGCGCCCGGTAGCCGAGCTCGGCGCGCACCACCTGCGCCTGGGCGGCCGCGGCCGCGCCTGACACCACGGCCCACGCCGCCAGCGTCATGACCATCCATCGTGTCGTCGTCTGCACTGAGCCTCCTGTCGAGCGGCGGCCGGACTTACGTCTTCTGCGGGGGCCCGGCCGCGCTGTCCGATGCCGGTGCGGGCGGTGGAGCGGGGTTCGCGGAGTCACGCCGTGCCAGCCTTGGCGCGACGATGAGCGCGGTCCCGTAGACGGCCAGCGACAGGACCAGCGTGGAGGGCCGGCCGGCGACGAAGTCCTCGACGAGCAGCTTCATGCCGCCGACGACGAGGACGACGTACATGAGCCAGCGGCCTTCACTGAAGAGGCCGCGCCCGCCGGCCCACGCGAGCAGCAGCGTCGCCGCGCCGAGGACCGTGGTCCGGATGGCGGCGACGGCGGCCGGGTCCGGCCCCGCGCCCGACCTGGCCGACAGCGCGGCGGCGGCGATGCCGACGAGCACCCCGCCGGCTCCCAGCAGCAATACCACCACCAGAATGAGCTTCGGCAGGCGCGTGTAGCGGCCCCACGAGTCGCGCCGCGCCGGCACGGGTATCGCGGCGCACACGGCCGCGCTCGCGAGGACCACCAGCGCCGGCGCCGACAGTGGCGCCCATGCTCCCGAGGCCGACGCCGTGAACGCATCCGTCATGTGGGCGAACAGGCCAGACGAGGCGGCGGCCGCGACGATGTACACGGCGCTGTGCGATCCGACGGCGGCAGTCGAGTACCGGTACCGGTGGCCGAGCGCGGCGCTCACCACGGCCAGGGCCGCCCAGATCACCACCCGCGCGCCGCCGTCCACGGTCAGCGCGACGCCGGCGAGCGTGAAGACCAGGGCGACGGAGTTGTAGAAGACGAAGTTCTTCCAGTGCCCCTCGCGCCGGTCCACGAACGCGAACGCGACGCCGTAGCTGCCCGCGCCGAACACGAGGCTGGCTATGCCGAGGCCGGTCGCGCCCGAACCGGTTGACTCCATGACGTACACCGCCCCGCCGAACCCGACCACGAGCAGGGCGAGCGTCTGCACGACCTCGAACGGGATGACGTCGCGCGATCGCCACAGCGTGCGCGCCGCGATGCTGACGAGATACCCGCCGAACATCGCCAGCTGGAGGCGCATCACCGCGCCGGCGCCCTGGCGCTGCCAGATCCCGGTGACACTCATCGCCATCACCGCCACGGTGAAGTCGGCGACGAACGCCACCGGCCACCGCAGCCAGATCCAGTCGAGGGTGTATCCCATCCACAGCGTCACGACGCCGAGGAACGCCAGGAAGAAACCGAACGGCACGATCGGGCCGAGGGCCGCCAGGAACATGAGCGTCGCGAGGAGGGCGCCGATCGTGACGATCCAGGCGAGGCTCTGGATGCGGCGGCTCCACGCGACGAGGAGCGCCACCGCGGTCACGCCGGTCATCGCCAGCGCACCTTGCTCCGGCGACAGGAGCTTGATCCGCACCGTCGCCTCCCACAGCAGCGGGAACGCGGTCAGCGCGGTGGCCACGCCGTAGAACGGCGCCACCAGGCGCTGCCGCGACTCGTCCAGGCGGTATGCGAGCGCCAGCCACACCATCGCGTAGCCGATGCCGACGAGCGTCCCCCCGGTTCGAGGCAGCGTCCCCTCGTCTGTCATCCAGCGAAGGAGGTACGCGCCGCCGAGGACGAGGCAGGTCCGCCCGACGAGCGAGAGGACCGCGACGACGTTCACGTCGGCGGGAGCCGGCGCGTCGGCCCAGGATTCTCCCGCGGCGGGAGCGGCGCCCCCCGGGGCGGCGTCGGCCGGGGCGAGGCCCCGGAACTCGAGCGCGGCGAGCCGCTGCTCGAGCGCTGACAGCGCGCCGGACAGTTCCTCGATCTTCCGCTCGAGACTCGAGAGACGGTCGTCCACGGAACCTCCCGGAGGCAGCGGTAGTTTTGAACCCGGAGCCTATTATGTGGGCGGCGGCGGGAGCGTCAAGCGGAATCCCCCGCCAGGCGGGCGGCCGAACGGCGAGCGGGCCATTGACTTAGTCATATAACTTAGTCATAATCGCTCCATGTCCAGGACCGCCCGCGTCGTCAACGTGCACGAGGCGAAGACGCATCTGTCGAACCTGCTGGCGCGTGTCGCCACGGGTGAGCACGTCGTGATCGCGAAGGCCGGAAAGCCCGTCGCGCGGCTCGTCCCCCTCGGTGAGGAGTCCGGCGGCCGGGGACTCGGCCACGACCGCGGCGTCGTGTGGATTGCCGACGACTTCGACGCGCCGCTCCCGGACGAGGTGGCGGGGGACTTCGAGCGATGAGGGTGCTGGTCGACACCCAGTGCTGGCTTTGGATGCAGGCGGCGCCCGACCGGCTGCCGAAGCGCTTCCGCGCCATGCTGCGGCGGGGCCACGGCGAGTTGCTCCTGTCGGCGGCGAGCATCTGGGAGATGGCCATCAAGATCGGGCTCGGCAAACTGCGTCTCCCCCTGCCCCTGGATGAATACCTGACGACGCGCCTCGAGCGATCGCGCACCGTCATCCTGCCGATCGACCGACATCACGCCGTCCGGATCGCGGCGCTCCCGCCGCTCCACCGCGACCCGTTCGACCGGATGCTCGTCGCACAGGCGCAGGTGGAAGGCCTGGCGATCGTCACGACCGATCCGCAGATCGGCGCCTATGCCGTCGAGCTCGTCGACGTGCCGCGCGGGTAGGGCGACGGGCCCGGGCGCACAATTTCCCCTTCTTTGCACGGCATTTCGGTGATAATGGCTCAGCCGGTCACGGGCTTGGACTCCGGCTCTCTATGACCTGTCATCATTGCGGCACCGACGCCGTTCCCGTCGAGGGACGGTGCCCCGCCTGCGGCGCCGCCGCGTCGCCCGGCCCTGCTCCCGCCCCAGGCGGCCCGGCACGACCGGAGACGCCGGGCTGGGACGGCCCCTCGGGCGTTGACGGCAACGACCAGGCCGTCACCATCGCACCCGCCGGCCACACGGGCGGAACCGGGCAGCTCCCCACCCACACCACCGGCCCGCTTCAGATCAGCGAGCACTTCGGCACGCGCTATCGCATCATCCGCCTGCTCGGGTCGGGGGGCATGGGATCGGTCTACCAGGCGTGGGACCAGGAGCTGGAAGTTCCGGTCGCGCTCAAGGTCATCCGCCCGGAGGCCATGACGGATCCCCTCGTGGCGGAGGACGTCGAGCGCCGGTTCAAGCGCGAGCTGCTGCTCGCCCGCCAGGTCACGCACAGGAACGTCGTCCGCATTCACGACATCGGCGAGATCGACGGCATCAAGTACATCACGATGCCGTACGTCAAAGGCTCGGATCTCGCGACCATCCTCGGGCACGAGGGCAGGATGCCGGTCAGGCGGGCGGTGTCGATCGCCCGGCAGGTCGTGTCCGGAATGGTGGCCGCGCACGAGGCCGGCGTCGTGCACCGGGACCTGAAGCCGGCCAACATCATGATCGACGCCGAGGACCACGCGCTGATCATGGACTTCGGCATCGCGCGCTCCACGTCCGGCGCGGGCGGTCTCTCCGTCACGGTCGCGGGCGCCGTCGTCGGGACGGTGGCGTACATGTCGCCGGAGCAGGCGAAGGGGGACGCCGTCGATCAACGGGCCGACGTCTACGCGTTCGGCCTGATCCTGCGCGACATGCTCCTCGGCGCGAGGCACGCCGGGGCCACCACGGCGCTCGCGGAGCTGATGGCCCGCATGCAGGAAGCGCCGCCGTCCATGCGCACGCTCGACGCGACCATCCCGGAGGCGCTCGACGAAATCGTCACCCGGTGCCTGCTGCCGAACCCCGCGGACCGGTATCAAACCAGCGCCGACCTGCTCGGCGACCTCGATCTGCTCGCCGAGGGCGAGCAGGTGGAGGCTCATGCGCCGGGAAAGACGTCGAGTGGCAGGAAGGCCACCCACACCCCGGTGACCGGGCTGAAAGCCCTGCGCGCAGAGCCGGACCAGGCGGGGAAGATGCGGGCGCTCACGAAGTGGTCGCTGGTGGCCGGCATCGCGGTTGTCGTGATGGCGCTCTCAGGCGGCGCGTGGTGGCTGGCCCGCCCGAAGCCGCCCGCCGCACCGCACGACCCGGTCTCCGTCGTCATCGCGGACGTCCGCAACGGCACGGGCGACGCGACGTTCGACCGGACGCTCGAGCCGATGCTCAAGATCGCGCTGGAGGATGCCGGGTTCATCACCGCGCTCGACCGGAGCGGGATCCGCCGCAGCCTGGGCGTGGTTCCCCCCGACACGCTGGACGAGAGCGCGGCGCAGGAGATTGCCGTCAGGCAGGGGCTCGGCGTGGTGCTCGCCGGTTCGCTGGGCCTCCAGGGCGGCCGCTACGACCTGTCGCTCAAGGCCGTCCAGGCGGTGACCGGGAACGTGCTCGCCGACGTTCACAAGAGCGCGTCGAGCAAGACCCAGGTGCTCGGCGTGGCCACGGACCTCGCGTCGGACGTGCGGCGCGCGCTCGGTGACGAGACGCCGGATTCGGACAAGCGCTTCGCCATGGAAACCCTCTCCGCCACCTCGTTGGCCGTGGTGCGCGAGTACGCCGCGGCGGCGGAGGCGATGTCGAAGAGCAAGTTCGCGGACGCGCGCCAGAGCTTCTCGAGGGCGACCTCGCTCGACCCGAACTTCGGCCTCGGCTACGCCGGCATGGCGATCGCCTCCAAGAACCTGGACAAGCAGCAGGACGCCGAGAAGTACATCAAGGAGGCGGTCCGCCACCTCGACGGCATGACCGAGCGCGAGCGGTACCGCACGCGCGGCCTGTACTACTACATCACCAGCGACTACCAGAACTGCGTCAAGGAATTCGGCGACCTGATCGCCAGGTACTCCGCGGACGCGTCCGCCCGCAACAACCTCGCGCTGTGCTCCACGTACCTGCGGAACATGCCGAGGGCGGTGGACGAGATGCGGAAGGTCGTGAAGATCCTGCCGAAGCGCGCGCTCTACCGCGAGAACCTCGCGCTGTACGCGGCCTACAGCGGCGACGTCCGGACGCCGGAAGAAGAGGCGCGCACGTTCAAGGAGCCCGGCCTGTTCGCCCTGGTCGCCGTCGCGTTCTCGCAGATGCTCCAGGGGCAGATCCCCCAGGCCACGGCGACGTACGAGAGCCTGGCGAAGATCGACGACCTCGGCGCGTCCTACAGGACAAGCGGGCTGGGCGATCTCGCCATCTACCAGGGGCGGTTCTCCGAGGCCGCCGCACTCTTCACGAAAGGCACCGCCGCGGACGTGGCGGCCAAGGATCCCGACCGGGCGGCGAACAAGTTCGCCGCGCTCGCTTACGCGCAGGCCCTGCGCGGGCAGAAGAAGGAGGCGGCCGCCGCCGCCGAGCAGGCGCTGGCGAACAGCAACGCCTCCAAGATCCGGTTCCTGGCCGCGCGCGTGTTCGTGGAAGCCGACGCCGGCCCGCGGGCGAAGACGATCGCCGTCAGCCTGGCCGCGGAGCCTCAGGCCGAGCCCCAGGCGTACGCGAAGATCGTCGAAGGGGATATCGCGCTCAAGGCCGGGGACGCCCGTCAGGCCGCCAAGTCCTTCACCGACGCGAACGCGCTCCTCGACACGTGGATCGGCCACTTCGACCTGGGGCGCGCCTACCTCGAAGCGGGCGCCTTCACGCAGGCCGATTCCGAGCTCGATCGCTGCATCAAGCGCCGGGGCGAGGCTCTGGCGCTGTTCCTCGACGAGGAGCCCACCTACGGCTTCTTCCCGCCTGTCTACTTCTACCAGGGCCGCGTTCGTGAAGGCCTGAAGAACGCGGGGTTCGCGGAATCGTACCGCGCCTACCTCGGGATGCGCGGCCAGTCGAAGGAAGACCCGCTCGTGCCCGAAGCCCGCAAGCGCGCCGGGGGCTGACGGACAGCCTGAACTCGGAGATTCGTTCGAGCCGATGCGCGGCAGCGACTGGCGTCGCTGCCGCGCTGGTGAGCGCCGACATCCTTGCCTTCGAACAACTCCGTATGTATGTCGCGCCTAGTGGACAGGCGCACAACTGCCCGCGATGAACGTGAAATACGGCGCCGGCGTGGCGCCGACCCAGTGGTTGCCGGAGTACGCCTTTACCAGCCAGGTGTAACTGACGCCATACGTCAGGTTCGTCGACAACCCGTAGATAACTGTCGAACCCACCTGCGGCGCAACCGTCGCGTTTACGACCAGGGCCCAGGTACTCGTCTGGTGAACCTCGACGGTATACATGGTTGCGTCGGGATTCGAGGTCCAAGACAGCGAAGGGCTGCAGCCTGCGGCCTGCGCCCCGTTAGCCGGGCTCAGCAGCGTCAGTACTTGTGGTATGTCAGAGTTCCATGTCGCATCCGTCGTACCGACGACGAGAGCGATGCCATCCACCCATTCGCCCGCGAGATAGTTCTGCCCGGTGGGCGCTTCCCACGAAGGATAGTAGGTACCGGAGGGAACAGACGCGAACGCGTAGTAACCGTCCGCGTTCGTGGCGCTGACGAGTTGAGCGGGGGCAGCCGGATTGCCCGGGTGAAGTCTGATCGTCGCCCCGGCCACGCCGCCGGCCGAGTAGAACATCTGCCCGGTGACCGCGAAGCCGGCCGTCGGTCCGACGTTCCCGAGATCCAATGCCTGGCCGGGAGCCAATGTGAAGCCCCTCGTGACATTTGCAGGGCTCGTAATCGTGTAGTTCCCGGGCGGCAGGCTTGGGAAGAAGAAGACTCCAGCTCCCGTCGTCACCACCGAATTGGGGACGAGCGTGGAGTCGTTTCTGATCGAAACGGTAATGCCGGGAAGCACCGCGCCTTGGGCATCGACGATTGTGCCCCTGACGCTGCCGTTCCCGCCCAGCGCCGGCGTCGTCACCCTCGCGAAATTGGAGATGCCGCCCGAGATCCCGCCGCCAAAATTCGCGATGACGAAGTACGCGACTACAACGCCTGGGGGAGGCTCGAAATCGAGATATGTCGTATCCGGCGGCGCGCCGTCTCCGCCGGACAGGTTCGCGATCGGCGTCGTCGGGAGAATCGCCGGCGGGAAAACCGCCTCCGGGTTCGGATCCACCACGAATCGATAGATGGAGTAGCTCTGCGCCTGTCCGAGGTGAGGTGCGAGCCAGTCCAGCCTGATCGGCGTGTTTCCGCCCTCGGTGACGCACGCGTAAGAGAACTCGCCGCTCAGCAACGTCCGGCACGCGGTGAGCTGAGTCGCCGGGCTGCTGGGCGGGCTGCTGGGGTCGTTTCCGGAAACGGCGACTGCGGTTGCCAGGTCCAGCTCGCCGATAGGTTCGTTGGCGCCGCCGATGTCCAGGTCGCCGCCGCCGAACGCGCCGCGGCCGATATCACCGCGGCCGATATCGCCGCGCCCGATGTCGCCACGGCCGATGTCCCCGCGGCCGATATCGCCGCGCCCGATGTCGCCGCGGCCGATGTCGCCGCGCCCGATGTCGCCTCGGCCGATCGGAATGCCGATATCACCGCGCCCGATATCCCCCCGGCCGATGTCGCCGCGCCCGATGTCGCCGCGGCCGATGTCCCCGCGGCCGATGTCGCCACGGCCGACGTCGAGCGACAATGGCCCGACCGCGTACAAATCCGGCGGGACGAAGTAGTAGCCGCCGACGTTGCGCCTGCCACCGAGCTGGTTCAGGTGCACGTGGGCCCAGTCGTTCGCGCCCGGTTTCAGAGGTTCGAAGATGCCGTCGAAGTTGATGTCCTGGAGTCCTGGATGAAGCGGAACGCCAGCTGAATCCACGCTGCCATCCGCATTCCAGTCCATCTTGGTGTCCACGCCGGGGGCGTCAACCCGCACCATCGGTATGTCCGTGGCCAGCAGATCCGATCCGTCGCAGTGTTTCTTGGCGGCCTTCAGGAACCCCTTGAGGTAACTCGTATCGAACGGGGCATACCAGCCGGGGCGGTACCTCGGCGCGCCGATCGGCGTGAGGAAACCGTCGGAGAGGACGCTCTCGTTGACCCCGTCGATGACCTCAGCCGAGTAGTCCATGCGGAGAATGCCCTCGCTGTCGGGCAGCCCGCGCAGCTGGTACAGGTAGTTCATCACGCTGAGGTAATGGGGCTTGCAGTTCGGCTCCCGCGGCACCGTGGGATCGAGCGAGCCCGGGCCGCCGTGCGTCAGCTCGAAGTTGTGCCCCAGCTCGTGCATCAGCGTGGAGCCCTGCATGAACTGCGTGCCGACCGGCTGGCCCTTGTCGTCATCAAAGGCGCCGAGCGTGACGAGTACGTCACCCCCCGGGAAATCCGCGATTCCCGAATTTGTCCGGGGCACGTGGAAGCTGGGATTGGTGTCCTGGCACGTGAAATCCGAGACCAGGTTGCCGGAGGCGTCTGTCGTCTGGCACGGCTCGACCGGTATGCCGACCGAGTGGGCAAAAAGGACGTAGTGGAAGATGTCCTTCCGGGCGTAGTCGAAGCCCAGGATCGCGTCCCGCAGCATCTGGAAGCCAGTCTTCCAGCCGACCGTTCCCGGATACTTGGGATACTGCCCCGGAATATCGCCCTGGCCACCGCCCTGCGCCACGCACTCGATGGGCGGGGCGCCGGGTATGACGTTCCCACCAGGATCCAGCTGCGGGCACATGGCCGTCTCCGACATCCGCTTGCCGCCCTTGGCCAAGCCGGCCGGGCCCGCCGGGATGATCGCGCACCGCGCGGTCCAGGTGGCGTCCGACAGGCAGGCGTCGAGCGGAGGCAGATCCGGGAATCCCGGCCCTTGATAGTTCGCACCGATGTCGAAGTGCACCCGGATGTCGGACTTGTCGAACGACTCGGCGGCCATCTTCAGGGCATCCTCGCCAGGCAGGTGGGTGTGCTCGGGCTTCGCGACCCCTCCGTACGTCGTTCCCTCGGCTGCGTCCATGTACGCGATCTCGACGAAGAGGTCCTTGTGGTCCGGGCTCGCTCCCATGTCGCCGAGATTCGGAAGCGGATTGCCGTGCGGGTCGAGCAGCGGAGGGCTGGTGCTCTTCTGGTTCTCCCACACGTCGAGCAGCCCGTCCCCGTCCGAGTCCTGGACGGTCGTGCGGAACACCATCGCGCTGAACGTCACGCAGTCCGACAGCAGGCCGTTTCGGTCCACCGTCACGGTTGTCGAGCCCGCGCCGCCCGGCAGCGGGAGGTTGGAGAACGTGTGGTCATCCCACTTGGGGCCGTCGGCGCCAATGTACGGGTTCTTCGCAACGAGCTTCGTCCCGAGAAGCACCTGCTCGGAGAGGAGCAGCTGGCCGTCGCCGACGATGTGCGTCATCTTGGCGGACGGTGCCGAATTCGAGGCCTGGTAGAAACCCCGGATTGGCTGGACCATCGTCGCGAGCGCCCGCTTCGTGTACGCGCCGTCGTAGATGACGATTGCCGAGAGCGGCATCGTCGGGTCGCGGTAGACGACGAGCAAGCTGGCGCCGAGGGCGCGCGGAAGAGGGGATCGGATCGTCTCCTTGCAGCTTTCGTCGTCGTCGGCGAAGAGACGTCCGGCGTCTGGCACGGTGAGCGCAAGCGGCGCGCTCAGGTTGTACTTGCCGGTCTCGGAGTCAACGGGCAGGAATCGCAGAACATCGACCCTGTAGGTCATGAGCCTGCGTCCGCCAGGCACGTTGACGCTCCAGCACGGCGTCTGGGCATTCTGCCAGGCGACCAGCGGCTTCGCGTAGGTGCCCGAGCCGGCCGTGCCGAGGATTGGGTCAACGTAGGGGCCGAGGTCGAAGCCGGCGAACTTCGCGTGCTCGATGCCGGAGCCCTCGACGCTTTCGGCGGTCTGCACGTACAGGAACGCCGCGAGGATGTCGGTGTTGCGTGGCACGGCGAGCGGCGGGATCTGGACGACCGCCGTCCCGTTGACGCCCTTCCGCCAGAGGCTCACGCCGCGGACGGTATAGTCGCCGGTGACGAAGTAGTTCTTGAAGAAGGTCAGGGGTTCCTGCGCCTGGGCCGGCAGCGCGACCACCAACACCGCACCGAGGACGAAGACACTTGCCAGCCGCCGTGCGAGAGCCCGCCGGGAATCCAGTTTGCGCAACACTCCTCACCTCCCGAGATGACGAACCCCGTGATTAACCACGCCGATCGTGATTGGGAATGGACCTGACGCGCGTTTGCGACGAACGGCTGGCGCGATCGAGACACCGACCGCGCACGCCGAGAACAGACGGGCTCGGGAGGTGACGTCGCGACGAACGCACCGGAAACCGCGGAAGGGGGCCTTAGAGACAAGCGTCGCCCGGACGAAATGAGTCTACTAAAGCAAATCCGACGCCAGCGCTGAGCTTCGCCGTTTGGCCGAGTTTGGCGAAATCACCGCCCGGTAGTCAGCCCAAGCGGAGCCTTTAGTCCCATAGACATACCCGAGACCGGCGACGCCGAGTCGGCGCGTCGCGAACGTGACCGAGCTGGTTGGAGGGTGCGTATTGCCTCCGGGAGATTACTCCCATGCGGTGCGGGAATCAACCGGAAACAAGATCAGGGCACTCACCTGGAGCGACGCGGGCCCAGTCGCGCCGCAGCATTCCGACCGCCCACGCCAGCAGCGCCGCGTTGCGCGCGGCCACGACCAGGCCGAACCACGGCCCGTCGCCGTCGGGGACGCCCACGGAATACAGGAACGGGTAGATGGCTTGAGTCAGCGCCAGCACGATCAGCAAGAGCCAGCACGACCTCCTCCCGCCCGCGACGCACGCCACGACCGCCAGCGGCAGCAGCCACGTCAGGTACTGCGGGCTGAACACCTTGCCGAACACCATCCAGCCCGCGAGCGCCGCGCTGTCGATGCCCGAGCCGTCGATGCTCTCTGCGGTCTGTATGTAGAGGAATGCGGCGACGATGTCAGTCCTGGCCGGCACGTCGAGCGGTGGGATCTGAGCGGTGGCGGTTCCTTTCACACCCTGTCGCCAGAGACTCACGCCGCGGACGGCGTAGTCGCCGGTAATGAAGTAATTCTCGAAGAACGAAAGGGGTTCCTGCGCCTGCGCGGGCAGGGCCGCGACCAAGGTCGTACACAGCGACGCTAGC
>Ga0209048_10002844_pt1 | contig 16962 bp, 11 predicted proteins | sample FrelakmetCRP12CR_FD_187146 | JGI IMG/M metagenome (GOLD analysis project Ga0209048, IMG submission 187146) | Freshwater lake sediment microbial communities from the University of Notre Dame, USA, for methane emissions studies - CRP12 CR (SPAdes)... | ecosystem: Environmental > Aquatic >... | reverse complement strand
CTTGAGGAAAATCGATCCGAGGGCGTCCCATCTCTACCTCCCCCCGTGTCTGATATACCTTTATACTCGCCCGCGTTCCGGCTGCAAGCTGAATCTTTGCCAAGTTGCCGGAGCCGGAGGCCGCGCGAGGGATGGTCGGAAACGAATCCTTGGGTTCAGTGAGATGAATCACGTTCCGCGTGTTGCCGCCTGACCGCGGCGTCCACCGCCTTCTCCGACGAGTTGGCGTAGCAGTAGCGGCAGAGATGGGGACAGGTGTCGTACGCGCCGATATCCTTGCTGACGATGCAGCCGCACTCCTTTCGCTGGCCTTTGTCTTTAAGAGAATCCCGCAACTCATCCGGTCCCATAAAACGCATCAACTCTTCGTCGTGACTGAAAACGCGCGCCAGCAGCTTGTCGTCGATGCACTTGTTCTGGCCTATTCCAAGGTCCGTCAGGTCAATCGCTTCTGCGCAGGTCGCGATGGCGAGTCCCCACGGCCGTGCCGCAACGACCAGCCTCTCGGCGAATGCCCGCATCTCCTCCGGTAACAGCTCACGGCAGCCCCGTCCGAACTTCCGAAGCCGGTTCCGGACCTTCGCGTAGCGCTCGATATCCGCGAACGCGATGACGAGCTTTTCGGTCCACGGGTGGACCCGCTCGCCGATCCGCTCCACTCGCTCCACCAGCCGATCGACCGTCAGGCCATCGGCCAGCAGAAGCGGATCGAACCGCCAGACCGCTTTCGCCTTCCCGATGCTCTGCGCCAGCTCCCGAAACGTCGCAATCCGTTCCGAAAGCGGCGGCACCCCCGGCTCCAGCCCTTCGGCCTCGTAATCGTTCAACGTGAACTGGAAGTAGTAGCCGACCCCACGCCGGTCCAGTTCTGCCAGGTGCGGCAGGATCGGCCGCGGGTTCTTCGTCCAGAAGACGACCGCGCGGGTTTTGGCAAAAGAAACGTACTGTGGCGTCCCGTTGAACGGGTTCGTCCGCTTCGCATACCCAGCCTGCAGGCGCTGGACGAACCACTCCGCGTGGAACGCCGGAATATCGGTTCGCCGGCTCGCGGATACGATTACCGGCGCCACCGCCCCGACACTGCAGTCTTTCTCCGTTTGGATCGAGACCTTGTTCCAGCCCTTGAAGCTCACCCCGGCTCGCCCCCTTCCGTCGCTCGAATCGTAGGCGGCGCAGCGCAGGCCGGTCAAATGAAAACTCCCGCCGGAGGTTCGCCTCCGGCGGGAGTCGGGTGTCGCCTGACCTGCAACGCGGTGGCGGGCCGCGTTACGCCTTCATCGCCGGGATGCGCATCGCATAGAAGGAGCGCCACACAAAGACCGTGGACGCCAGGAAGAAGAGCACGGCGAAGACGTGGCTCGTGAAGGCCGGAAGCTCGATCGCCAACTCGACCGCCAAGAGCCCGAAGAGCGTGGTGAATTTGATGATGGGGTTCATGGCCACCGAGGAGGTGTCCTTGAAGGGGTCGCCCACGGTATCGCCGACGACCGTGGCGGCGTGCAGGTCGGTGCCCTTCATGTTCAGCTCGGTCTCGACCAGCTTCTTGGCGTTGTCCCACGCGCCGCCGGCGTTGGCCATGAAGATGGCCTGGTAGAGGCCGAAGATCGCGATCGAGATCAGGTAGCCGATGAAGAAGTAGTGGTTCACGCAGGCGAAGGCCAGCGTCGAGAAAAAAACACCCAGGAAGATGTTGAACATCCCCTTCTGGGCGTACTGGGTGCAGATGGCCACGACCTTCTTGCTGTCCTCGACGGAGGCCTTCTCGCCGCCCCCTTCCAGCTTGATGTTGCGCTTGATGAACTCCACCGCACGGTAGGCGCCGGTGGAGACCGCCTGGATGGACGCGCCGGAGAACCAGTAGATCACGGAACCGCCGGTGATCAGGCCCAGGAGAAAGAGCGGGTTCAGGATCGAGAGGCCCCGGGCCACGTCGGCCGCCCCGAACATCTTCTCGAGCATCTGGATGATGGAGAAGATGAGCGTTGTGGCGCCGACCACCGCGGTGCCGATGAGCACCGGCTTGGCCGTGGCCTTGAAGGTGTTGCCGGCCCCGTCGTTCTCCTCCAGGAACATCTTGCCGTTCTCGAAGTCGGGCTTGAACCCGAACTCCTTCTGGATCTCCTTGGAGATGTTCGGCAGGGTCTCGATGGTGGACAACTCGTAGACGGATTGGGCGTTGTCGGTGACCGGGCCGTAGGAGTCCACGGCGATCGTCACCGGCCCCATGCCCAGGAAGCCGAAGGCCACCAGGCCGAAGGCGAAGATCGCGGGAGCGGCCATGAGATCGGCCAGTCCGAACCGGCTCACCCAATAGGCACCCGTCATCAGGGAGATGATCGCGATCCCCATCCAGTAGGCGCTGAAGTTGCCAGCCACGAGACCGCTCAGGATGTTGAGGGAGGCGCCCCCCTCGCGGGAGGCCGAGAGGATCTCGCGCACGTGGCCCGAGTTCGTCGACGTGAAGATCTTGACGAACTCGGGGATCACGGCGCCGGCGAGGGTACCGCAGGTGATGATGGTGGAGAGTTTCCACCAGATCGTCCCGTCGCCCAAGCCGGGGATCAGGATCGCCGACAGGATATAGGTCATGACGATGGACACGATCGAGGTCAGCCACACCAGCGTGGTCAGGGGGGTCTCGAAGTTGAACTTCGAGGCGTTGGCGAACTTGGCCTTCGCCCAGGCCCCATTGAGGTAGTAGGAGAGCGCGCTCGTGATGATCATGCCGACACGCATCACGAAGATCCAGACCAGGAGCTGGATCTGGACCGTCGGATCCTTCACCGCCAGCAGGATGAAGGTGATCAGCGCCACGCCCGTGACGCCGTAGGTTTCGAAACCGTCGGCGGTGGGGCCGACCGAGTCGCCCGCGTTGTCGCCCGTGCAGTCGGCGATGACGCCGGGGTTGCGCGCGTCGTCTTCCTTGATCTTGAAGACGATCTTCATCAGGTCGGAGCCGATGTCGGCGATCTTGGTGAAGATGCCGCCGGCGATTCTGAGGGCCGCGGCGCCCAGCGATTCGCCGATGGCGAAGCCGATAAAGCAGGGACCGGCCGACTCGCCCGGCACGAAGAGCAGGATGAAGAGCATCAGCACCAACTCGACGCTGATCAGCAGCATCCCGATGCTCATCCCGGATTGCAGCGGAATCGCCATGGTGGGATACGGCTTCCCGCCCAGGCTCGCGAACGCCGTCCGGGAATTCGCCAGGGTGTTGATCCGGATCCCGAACCAGGCGACGCCGTAGCTTCCCAGGATGCCGACGATGCTGAAGAGTACGATCAGGAACACCCGGGCCGCCGAGAAGTGCAGCAGGAAGCCGAAGTACACCACCATGATGACCGCGATGAACGCCCACAGGATGGCGATGAACTTGCCCTGGGTGATCAGGTAGGTCTTGCAGGTCTCGTAGATGAGCTCGGAGATCTCCAGCATTGCCTTGTGGACCGGGAGCTTGCGGATCTGCATAAACTGGGCGAACCCAAAGATCATCCCGCCGATACAGATGATGAGCCCGAACAAGAGCAGATTGTGTCCGGACATCCCGACGAAGTTGACCGAGCCCAGGTCGGGGATCGTCAAATCCGCCTCACTCGCCCCTGCTGCGGTGGCGAAGAGCGATACCGCCAGCGCCACCATCCCCGCGAGGATGGCGGGCGCCCGGTGCAGACTTCCGCCAGGAACGCTTCCAGATGGAGGATTGAAACAGACACTGCCCATGAGACCCTCTCCTTGACGCAAGGTTACGGGAAAGGGGCCAGCGTGACCCCGACATATTGCGCAGATCGCGGATGACGTCCCAGACAACCAAAGGAGCCGTGGGACTCGATCGGCTGACCGTTCCGGTTTGCCAAGAGGGGGGACGGCAGGTGCGCCCTCGGCCCCGGGCGAGGGCGGATGCTAACAATAGCGGGCGGCCGTGTCAAGGTTTCACCGCGGCGGACGAGCCGCCTCACGCCATTTGTTTGGAGTTACGGAGGGGTGGGGTCTCCCCCTCCCGTTCCGGCCGCCGGAGCCTCCGTCCATTTCCATTTGACAGCCCTGGGGGGCCGCCCTATCCTACCGTCGCAGCTCGGCATCCGCACGCATGGGAGGGGATCTCCGCTCGTACATGGACGATACACAGCAGATCGAGGTGAAGCGCTTGGCCCTGGCCGCCGGGCCGGAGATGCAGGGCCTGTTTGGCCCGGGTGACGAGCATGCCCGCCTTCTCGAGGACGCCCTCCACGTCCGCTTCGTCGTGCGGGACGGGATGTTGACGATCTCGGGCAAAGCCGAAAGCGTGGCCCTCGCCCAGCAGGTCGTGGGCGAACTGGTGGCGATGGTTCGTCAGGGTCGCCAGGTCGGCAGTCAGGAGGTCCGGCTGGCGGTCCATCACTTCATCCAGAAGACAGAGGAGACTTTCCGGGAGGTCCAGGGCGAAACCATCGAGGTGTCTCCGAAGAAGCGGCCCGTCCGCCCCAAGAGCGCCGGACAGGTCCGCTACGTCCAGGCCATCCGGAAGAACGACATCGTCTTCGGCATCGGGCCGGCGGGTACGGGCAAGACTTACCTCGCCATGGCCATGGCTATCTCCGCGCTCTTGCACAAACAGGTGTCCCGGATCATTCTAGCCCGGCCGGCGGTCGAGGCTGGGGAGAAGCTGGGATATCTTCCGGGCACGCTCGCCGAGAAGATCAACCCGTACCTCCGACCGCTGTATGACGCCCTCTACGACATGCTCGAGGCCGAGCGGGCGGCGCAATTGATGGAGCAGGGGACGATCGAGATCGCCCCGCTGGCCTTCATGCGGGGCCGCACGTTGAACGAGTCGTTCATCATTCTGGACGAAGCCCAAAACACGACCTCGGAGCAGATGAAGATGTTCCTCACCCGGCTAGGATTCGGCTCTCGGGCCGTGATCACCGGCGACATCACACAGGTGGACCTGCCCGCCGGTCGGGTGTCCGGCCTCATCGAGGTGCGTGCCGTCCTCAAGGATGTCCCGGGGATCCGACTGATCCACTTCAGCGAGGAGGACGTCGTCCGCCACGAGCTGGTGCAGCGCATCGTCCGGGCGTACGAGGCGTATCAGGGGCCCCCCGCCGGGCCTGGGGGGTAGTCGCGTGGAGATTCGTTTTTCCGACCGGACCCTCCGCCACGAGTCTGCCGACCGCGTGGCACCGCCCGCCCCCAAGGGTTCGCGACTGCTGGCGCCGCTGCGCCGAGCCGTCCTTCGCCTGGAACAGCAGCGCTGGTTCCTGCCGGTGGCCACGGTACTTTTCCTGTTGGCCACCGTCGAGATCCTGACCTCCAATCTTGCCCTACCGCTGGGGGTCTGGTCGGTCGCGGGAGTGCTCCTGCTGGCGGCTTTCCTCCTGGCGGCGCTCTACGCCTATGTGCGCGGCTTGCAACCCAAGGAGGTCGCCCGCTCGCGCAGCCTTCTCCTGCTGGGCACGATCCTGTTGGTGGTCTTGGTCCTCGTCCGTCTCGGCCTGGTCATGGCCGCGTCCTTGAACCAGACGTTCCCGCACCTCCCGTTCTCGGCACTGCGGGCCGCCCTCCCCGTGCCGCTGGGCGGCGTCCTGCTCATCGTGCTGTTCAACGTCCGTCTGGCGTTCGCCGGATCGCTGAGCCTCACCATCCTGACCGGCCTGATGCTGGACGCACCGCTCCAATACTTCATGCTGGCGTTCGTCGGCAGCCTGGTCGGGATCTTCGCTCTGGTGCACCGGCACGAACGCACCGCCTTTTTCCGCGCCGGCGGAGCGATCTGCCTTGCCAATGCCTATACCCTGGTCGCCTTCGCCCTGGTGGAGGGCAACACGGGGACGCTCGTCGCGGACATCGTCGGCGGGCTCGCCAACGGTCTGATCGTCGCCGTGGTTGCCACCGGCCTGCTGCCCCTCTTGGAGCAGCCCTTCGGACGGACGACGGCCTTCACGCTCCTGGAACTGTCGAACCTGAACGAGCCGATGCTCAAGTATCTCATTCTGACCGCTCCCGGGACGTATCACCACAGCACCATGGTCGGCACCTTGGCCGAGGCGGCCGCCGAGGCGGTCGGGGCCAATGCCCTCCTCTGCCGCGTGGGGGCCTATTACCACGACATCGGAAAGACCCGGCACCCGACCTATTTTATCGAGAACTCCCCGGATGCCAGGGACCGGCACGAGAAGCTGGCGCCGAGCCTCAGCCGCGCCATCGTGATGTCCCACGTCAAAGAGGGAATCGAGATGGCCCGGGGGTACGGCCTGCCCGAGGTCCTGGTGGACATGATTCCCCAGCACCACGGAACGCGCCTCGTGAGCTTCTTTTATCAGCGCGCCAAGGACGCCACCGACCCGGGACTCCAGGCGGTGAACGAGGAAGACTATCGCTATCTGGGGCCGAAACCTCAGACTCGGGAGGCCGCCATCCTGATGCTGGCGGACGCGGTGCAGGCCGCCACGCACACACTCGCGGACCCGACGCCGGCCCGCATCCGGGGCGCGGTGCAGAAGATCATCAACGCCATCTTCGTGGATGCTCAACTGGACGAGTGCGACCTGACGCTGCGCGACCTGCATATCATTGCCAACAGTTTCGTCCGGAACCTGACCGGCTTTTTCCATCACCGGATCGAGTATCCGGACGGGGGACCGGAGGAAGGCGCGAAGAAGCGAAGCGAGAATGGCGATCAGTCTCAGAAATCGGCAACAGAAAGTTCCCGTCGAAACGGCCCGACTAAGAAGCGTGGCACAAAAGACCCTGCACGCGCTGGGGCGCCCGACGGCGGACTGTAGTGTGGTGGTGGTGGATGACGCCGCGATCGCGGCCCTGAACCGCACCTATCGCAGCGTTGTCGGCCCCACCGACGTTCTGGCTTTTCCCATGACCGAGGGCGCCTTCGCCGAGCTCACCCCGGACTGCCTGGGCGATGTCGTCATCTCGGCGGAGACCGCCGCCCGACAAGCGCGCTGGGGCGATGTCCGGACGGAGCTCGCCCTGCTCCTCGTCCACGGGATCCTCCACCTCGTCGGGTACGACCACGGGACGGTTCGTGAGCGCCGGCGGATGTGGCAGCGACAGGAGACCATCCTGGCGGCATGCGGGATCCCCGTGCCCGACGGTTGGGCAAGCGGCTCGGCCGACGTATGAACGGTATTCGATCCTCGGTTCCCCAACTCGCGGCCGTCGCCGTGGTTCTCTGCCTCCTGCTGCCACACCCCGTCGGCGCCGGGGACGCGTCCTTCGTTCTGCAACTCGCGCCGGATCAGCTGAAGCAGGGCGGGATCACGGCCCTGCGAATCCGTGGGGCGGCGCCGGGAGAACCGGTGCGCGTCCGCGCGGGAAATCGCGAGATGGTGTCCGGCCCGACCACGGCGGACGTACCCCGGGTCCTCTGGATCGGGGTGGACCTGGAGGAGGCGCCGGGACCACGGGAAATCGTAGCCGAGGGAATCACGGTCGCCGGCCGGCCGGCGACCGCCCGGGCTCGCCTTTTGGTGCTGGGCGGCGGATACCCCGTTCAACGCCTTACCGTTTCCCGGTCCTTCACAGAACTGGACGCGGCCACGCTGGAGCGCGTGGCCCGGGAGAAGGCAACCCTGGATCGGCTGTGGGAGACGGCGACGGCGACGCGCCTCTGGCGCAGTCCTTTCCGGTTGCCCCTGGACGGGTCGCCGCGCGCTGCCGGCTTCGGTCTGAAGCGGATCATCAACGACGAGCCGCGCGCGCCCCACACCGGCGCAGACTTTTCCGCCCCCGCGGGGGCTCCGGTGCTGGCGGCAAACGCCGGGACGGTGGTCCTGGCGGAAGAGCATTTCTTCGCGGGGAATTCGCTGATCCTGGATCACGGCGAAGGCCTGTACACCATGTACTTTCACCTGCAGGAGAGCGTGGTGCGTCCGGGCCAGCGCGTGGGGGCGGGGGAGATGCTCGGCCGCGTGGGCAGCACCGGGCGGGCCACCGGGGCCCATCTCCACTGGGGCGCCCGGCTGTTCGGCGCCCGAATCAACCCGGAGGAGCTGCTCCGCCTACAAACGGAATGACCATTTGCTTGTTTGAAATCTCGTATGGGTGAGACATTCCATGGACAGTAAAGAACACGACACGGGCGGCGAGGCCTTTCGCTCCGGTTACGTCGCCATCGTCGGCCGACCCAATGTGGGGAAGTCCACCCTCATCAATCGCCTCGTCGGGCAGGACCTCTGCATTGTCTCACCGCGCCCGCAGACCACCTGGCATCGGATCCTCGGAATCAAGAACCTTCCCGGGGCACAGATGCTCTTCCTCGACACCCCCGGGATCCACCAGTCCGAAGCCCTGTTCAACCAGAACCTGTTCCGTGCCGCCGCGCGGGCCCTGGCGGACGCGGATGTCATCGTGTGGGTGATCGATGCGACCGAGTCCGAGCACCCGGACGATGCGCTCACCCTGGAGACCATCCGGCGGCAAAAGCCGAACACGCCCGTCCTGTTGGCTCCGAACAAGGTGGACCGCATCGCCAAACCGTTGCTCTTGCCGCTCATCGCCCGCTGGCAGTCGGTGTACGACTTCGCCGAGATCGTCCCCATTTCCGCGCTCAAGGGGGATAACGTGGGCCGACTGGAGCAACTCCTGACGCCCTTTCTACCCGTCGGACGGCCGTTCTACCCCGACGAGGATCTCAGCGACCGCCCGGAACGGTTCTTCATCGCCGAGACGGTGCGCGGCCGGGTCTTCAGCCTGCTGCGGCAGGAGCTCCCCTACGCCGTGGCGGTGGAGGTCGAGGCCGTGCGGGCGCGGGAGGGCCGGGACCTCACCGACGTCGAGGCCACCATCTACGTCGAAAAGGATTCCCAGAAGGCCATTATCATCGGCGCCGGGGGAAAGATGCTGAAGCGGATCGGCGTGGCGGCCCGCCCCGCCATCGAGGAGCTGCTGGGCACGCGGGTCTTTCTGAAGCTCCACGTGAAGGTGAACGAGGCCTGGCGCAAGGACCCGAGCGCCCTGCGTCGCCTAGGCTACTTTGAACCATAAACCAGGGGTTCGGGACTAGGGGCCAGGGACCAGGGGACGCGTCGTCCCCCGATCGCCTGACCCCCGTTCCCCATCCCCCAATCCTCTATTCCTATGCCCCTACACACGACGGAAGCCATCATCATCGGGGGTCACGACCTGGCGGAGGCCGACCGGATCGTGGTCTTCTACACCAAGACGTCCGGGAAGGTTCGCGCCGTGGCGGAAGGGGTTCGGCGCATCCGGAGCAAGCTCGGCGGGCACGTGCAGCTCTTCAGCCAGGGGCTGCTGGTCTACTACGAGCGCCCCAGCAAGACGCTGCACAAGGTGAACGAGTTTGCATCCGTTCGTCCTCATCAACGCTTGCGGGAGGACCTCGACCGGATCGCCCTGGCCTCGACGGCGGTCGAGGCGGTGGCCCTGGGGGTCGAGGACAGCGACCCCTTCCCCGACCTCTATCAGTTGCTAGCGGAGGCCCTGGACCACCTCGAGGCGGCCGACCGGCCCGCCGTGGTCCTTCAGGGGTTTCTCCTCCACCTGCTCCGCCTGCTCGGGTACCGCCCGGAATTTTCGGAGTGCGTGCGCTGCCGCGCCCCACTCCTCGCCCGTGTCGAGGCGTATCTCAGCCCGGCCAGCGGAGGCGCGGTCTGTGCCTCCTGCCGTCCCGGCGCCACCGACGCCTTCGCGGCGTCGGTGGAATCCCTCGGGTTCCTGCGCGGGGCGGGCGGATCCACGCTCCGCCTGATGGACCGGATCGCGTTGCCGCCCGCCACGCTCCGAGAGGTCACGGAGACCCTCCAGGCCTTTCTTCGTCAGGTGTTAGGGCGCCCCCTGCGGTCGGCGGATTTTTTGAGTCGTCTCTAACCCCCGATTAATGCGGCCCTTTGGCTCCCAGGGCGGGCCTTTTCCCTTGACACTGTCCGCTGGAATTTGTTAGTTTCCTGGTTTGCGTTTTCCTTTAGAACCGGTTTGGAGGGTTGCTCATGACCTTTCAGGAGCTGGTGTTCGCCCTGGAGAGCTACTGGGCGAAGTGCGGCTGCGCCATCCTGCAACCATACGACGTGGAGTTGGGCGCCGGGACCATGAACCCGGCGACCTTTCTCCGGGTGCTGGGACCCGAGCCCTGGAAGGTCGCGTACGTGGAACCTTCCCGCCGCCCCGCCGACGGTCGGTACGGAGAGAACCCGAATCGCCTCCAGCACTACTACCAGTATCAGGTGATCCTGAAGCCCTCGCCGGCCAATATCCAAGAGATGTATCTCAAGAGCCTGCAGAGCTTCGGCGTCGACCCCATGCATCACGACATCCGCTTCGTCGAGGACGACTGGGAGGCCCCAACCTTGGGGGCGTGGGGGCTCGGCTGGGAAGTCTGGCTGGACGGACTGGAGATCACCCAGTTCACCTATTTCCAGCAAGCGGGCGGGATCGAGGTCCGACCGGTGGCGGGGGAGATCACCTACGGGATCGAGCGCATCGCCATGTTCCTGCAGGGGGTGGACAACGTCTATGACCTCAAGTGGAACGACACGCTCAGCTATGGCGACGTGCACCACCGCGGCGAGGTGGAGTGGTCGGTCCACAATTTCGAGGCAGCGGACGTCGCCTTGCACCTCCGCCTGTTCGACGAGTACGAGCGGGAATCGCGCGCCCTGATCCAGCGCAGCCTGGTCCTACCGGCTTACGACTATTGTTTGAAGTGCTCCCACACCTTCAACATCCTGGACGCGCGGGGGGCCATCAGCGTGACCGAGCGCACCCACTACATCGCGCGCGTGCGCGCCCTGGCTCGCCGGGTGGCCGAGGCGCACCTGAAGCAGCGCGAGGAGATGGGATTCCCCCTCCTCAAGGGGCAGCGGTAGGGGGGTCGCGGCCGGCCGAGACCGCTTTGATCTGGTGCCGCCGGGTGCCCGATGGACCTTGGCAGTCCCGGGCGGTTCCCGTTTCGTCAATATCCACACCCCGAGGCGACGACAGCGCCAAAGGACACTATGGGCAAGGAACTGCTCTTCGAGATCGGCACGGAGGAGATCCCCTCCGGTTACCTCCCGCCTGCGCTGGAGGACCTGAAGGCCGCGGCGCGCCGCCTGCTCGCCGAGCAGCGGCTGGCCTGCGACACCATCCGCACGCTGGGCACGCCGCGCCGGCTGACCCTGGTCGTGGACGGTCTGGCGGAGCGTCAGGCGGACGTGCGCCGAGAGGTGATCGGTCCGCCCAAGGCGGTGGCCTTCGATTCCGAGGGACGACCCACCAAGGCCGCCGAGGGGTTCGCCCGGGCCCAGGGGGTCGCGGCCGAGTCCTTGCAGGTCCGCGCGCTGGAGCGCGGCGAATATCTGGTCGCCCTCCAGGAAGAACAGGGCGGCCGCACCCGCGACGTCCTGGCGACGGTCCTGCCGAAACTGCTCGGCGCGCTCTCCTTCCCCAAGTTCATGCGCTGGGGCGAGGGCGCGATCCGGTTCGTCCGGCCCATCCGGTGGCTGCTCGCCATCTTTGATGGTCGGGTGGTGCCGTTCGAAATGGACGGCCTCAAGGCCGACGGCAAGACGTTCGGCCACCGCTTCCTGGCCCCGCGCGGCGCCCGCGTGCGCAGTTTTCAGGAATACCTCGAGGTTCTCGAAAGCCGGTTCGTGATCGTTGACCCGCTCCGCCGGCGAGAGCTGGTGCGCACCCAGGCGACCGAGGCCGCCGCGGTCGTCCAGGGTCGGCCGGTCCTGGACGAGGCTCTGGTGGAGACGGTGGCGGACCTGGTCGAGTTCCCCACCGCCGTCTGCGGCGCCTTCAAGCCGGAGTACCTGGAGCTCCCGCGCGTGGTCGTCGTGACCCCGATGCAGAAGCATCAGCGCTACTTCCCGGTGGTGGACGCCCTCGGCAACCTGCTCCCGTACTTCGTGACCATCGCCAACATGCGGGCCAAAGACATGGAGCTGATCCGCCAGGGCAACGAGCGCGTCCTGCGCGCCCGCCTGAACGACGCGGAGTTCTTCTTCCGCGAGGATCGGAAACGCCCGCTTCCCGAGCGGCTCCCCGAGTTGAGCCAGATCATCTTCCAGGAAAAGCTGGGGTCGGTGGCTGACAAGGTTCGACGGCTCCAGCGCCTGGCCGCCTGGATCGCGGAGCGTGTGGACCCCTCCGCCCGCACCGCGGCCGAGCGGGCCGCCCTCCTCTGCAAGGCGGACCTTCCGACCAACATGGTCAAGGAGTTCCCCAACCTGCAGGGCACTATGGGCCGGGAATACGCCCGCCTCTCCGGCGAGCCGCCCGAGGTCTGCCAGGCGATCGAGGAGCATTATCTGCCCCGTTTCGCCGGCGACCGCCTGCCCGCCTCCGGCGTCGGGGTCGCGGTGGCCATGGCGGATCGGCTCGATTCCATCGTAGGCTGCTTCGGCATCGGGCTTGTCCCCACCGGCTCCGAGGACCCCTACGCGCTGCGGCGTGCGGCGTTGGGGGTGGTGCAGATTATTCTCCATCAGGGGTGCCGTCTCCCCCTGGATGAGGCTGTCGCGTGCGCCCAGGCGGGCTACGGCGCGGCCGGACCGGACGCCGAGGCGGTCCGGCAGGCAGTTCTGGTTTTTTTGCATGGCCGGACCCAGGCCATCCTGGCGGAGCGAGGACTGCCCGGGGACGTGGTGGAGTCGGTCCTCTCGGCCGGCGGGAACGACGTGGCGGACGTCGCCCGGCGCGCCGAGGCGCTGGCGGTCCTGCGGCGCGAGGCGGATTTCGGCGAGCTGGCGGTCGCCTTCCGACGGGTGGCGGGGATCATCCCGCGCGGGTTCGAGCGACCGGTCGAGGTGAGCCGCCTGGTGGAAGGGGCCGAACGGGCGCTGCACGCCCAGGCCGTGGAGTTGAGGGGAGAGGTGGAGCGGCTCGTGGCCGCCCAGGATTACCTGGGTGCGTTGCGGCGCATCGCGGCGCTCAAGCCGATGGTGGACATGTTCTTCGAGGAGGTGTTGGTCATCGGGCCGGATGAGGCGCTGACCCAGAATCGGTTCGCGCTCCTCAAGACGGTCGGGGACTTGTTCACGCGTATCGCGGACTTCACGAAAATCAACGGGTAGGGGGACATCGGAGGAATCTATGGCAACGGCAAAAAAGTGGGTGTACTTTTTCGGGAACAAGAAAGCAGAGGGTCGGGCGGAGCAGAAGAACCTCCTGGGCGGCAAGGGCGCCAACCTGCACGAGATGACCCGCCTGGGCATCCCGGTGCCGGCCGGCTTCACCATCACCACGGAGGCCTGCATCTACTACACCAGCAACAAGAAGCAGTACCCGCAGGGGATGTGGAAGCAGGCCGAGGATGCCCTGAAGAAGCTGGAGAAGGCCATGGGGGCCGCCTTCGGGGATCCGAGCAACCCGCTCCTCGTCTCCGTGCGCTCCGGCGCCCGGGTGTCCATGCCCGGCATGATGGACACCGTCCTGAACCTGGGCCTGAACGACACCAGCCTGAAGGGGCTCATCGCCCGGACCAAGAACGAGCGCTTCGCGTACGACTCGTATCGCCGCTTCATCCAGATGTTCAGCGACGTGGTGATGGGGATCGAGAAGCCGGTCTTCGAGCGGCTGATCGAAGCCCAGAAGCACGCCAAGAAGGTGAAGTTGGACACCGAGCTGACCGGCCAGGACCTGAAAGAGTTGGTAGACATCTTCAAGCGGGTGTTCAAGGACAAGACCGGCAAGGAGTTCCCGCAGGAGCCCAAGGAGCAGCTCAAGTACGCCATCAACGCCGTGTTCGGCTCCTGGGACAACCAGCGCGCCGTCACCTACCGTAAGCTGAACAAGATCCCCGGCGACTGGGGCACCGCGGTCAACATCCAGGCCATGGCCTACGGGAACATGGGCGAGAACTCCGGCACCGGCGTGGCCTTCACCCGGGACCCCGGCAACGGCGAGAAGCGCTTCTTCGGCGAGTACCTGATCAACGCCCAGGGCGAGGACGTGGTGGCCGGCGTGCGCACCCCGGTGCCCATCGCCGAGCTGAAGAAGCAGATGCCCAAGATCTACGCCGAGCTGGAGGCGATCTACAAGCGGCTGGAGAAGCACTACCGCGACATGCAGGACATCGAGTTCACCATCCAGGACGGCAAGCTGTACATGCTGCAGTGCCGCGTCGGGAAGCGCACCGCGGCCGCGGCCGTGAAGATCGCCGTGGACCTCGTGAAGGAGAAACTGATCAGCAAGGAGGAAGCGATCCTGCGCGTCTCCCCGGGTCAGCTCGACCAGCTCCTGCACCCCCGGGTGGACCCCTCCGTCAAACCGCAGAAGATCGCCAAGGGTCTGCCGGCCTCGCCCGGCGCGGCCGTCGGCAAGGTCGTGTTCACCGCGGCCGAGGCCGAGGAGATGGCGGCCAAGGGGGAGCGCGTCGTCCTGGTGCGCCTCGAGACCTCACCCGAGGACATCGGCGGGATGAACGCGGCCCAGGGCATTCTGACCGCCCGCGGCGGCATGACCTCCCACGCGGCCGTGGTGGCCCGGGGCATGGGCAAGCCGTGCGTGGCCGGCTCGAACGACATCACGGTGTACGAAGAGCACGGCTACTTCTTCGCCAACGACCTCAAGGTCCAGCGCGGCGAGTACATCACCCTGGACGGCAGCACCGGCGAGGTCTTGCTGGGCGAGGCCAAGCTGATTAAGCCGGAGATGTCCGGCGACTTCGGCACGCTCATGTCCTGGGCCGACAAGAGCCGGAAGATCGGCGTGCGCGCCAACGCCGACACCCCGAAGGACGCCAAGGTGACCATGCAGTTCGGCGGCGAAGGCATCGGCCTGTGCCGGACCGAGCACATGTTCTTCGAGGGTGATCGGATCGACGCCGTCCGGGAGATGATCCTGGCCAACGACCTGGAAGGCCGCAAGAAGGCTCTGGCCAAACTCCTGCCCATGCAGAAGCAGGATTTCAAGGGCATCCTGAGCATCATGGGGAACCTGCCCGTGACCATCCGCACCCTGGATCCGCCGCTGCACGAGTTCCTCCCCAAGACCGACGCGGACGTCCAGGATCTTTCCCAGAAGCTGGGCATCCCCGCCGAGCGGATCAGGGCCAAGGTGGACAGTCTGCACGAGTTCAACCCCATGCTGGGCTTCCGGGGCTGCCGCCTGGGGATCGAGTACCCCGAGATCACCGAGATGCAGGCCCAGGCCATCTTCGAGGCGGCCTGCGAACTGAAGAAGGAAGGGAAGAGCTCCTTCCCCGAGGTCATGATTCCGCTGGTGGGCACGCTCGCCGAGTTCCAGCTGCAGAAGGACATCGTCGAGCGGGTCGCCAAGGAAACCCAGAAGAAGTACGGGGTCAAGGTCAAATACCTGATCGGCACCATGATCGAAATCCCGCGCGCCTGCCTGGCGGCGAGTGAGATCGCGTCCCAGGCGGAGTTCTTCTCCTTCGGGACCAACGACCTCACCCAGACCGTTCTGGCCCTCTCCCGCGACGACGCCGGGAAGTTCCTCCCGACCTACGTGGATCGGAAGATCTACAAAGAGGACCCGTTCGTCAGCATCGACCAGGAAGGCGTCGGCGAGATGATGAAGATGGGCGTGGAGCGCGGCCGCAAGGTCCGGAAGGACCTGGAGCTCGGCATCTGCGGCGAGCACGGCGGCGATCCGGCCTCGGTCATCTTCTGCCACGACATCGGCCTGGACTACGTGAGCTGCTCGCCCTACCGGATCCCGGTGGCCAAGCTGGCGGCGGCCCACGCGAACTTGAAGGGCAAGGTGAAGATCAAGGAGATGGGCGAGAAGTAGTTTTCGCTTTCCGCGGGTAGTAGACGGGGGGTCGGATCATCCGACCCCCCGTTGTTTTGGATATCTCGCGCTTCCCCCTTGACATCGCACCTGGCCGGGCGATAGCGTCTCCCCTGTCGGTTCCGCGAATGCCTTCACCTCTCACCCTGTCCCAGGGAGGTCACACGCTATGGACATCACCAAGACCTTTGCACTTCACCTGCCCACCCGCATTCTCTTCGGCGTCGGGACCGTCCAGCAGGTCGGAACCGAGGCGACCCGGCTCGGGATCTCGCATGCCCTGGTGGTCACCGATGGTGGCCTGGCACAAACCGAGATCCCCGGGGCGGTCACCAAGGCCCTGGATGGCGCCGGTGTGAAGTGGACGCTGTTCGGCGAGGTCGAGCCGAACCCCAGCGTCGCAACCGTAACCAAGGGTGTGGAGGTTTATGCGCGTCAGGGATGCGACGGCCTGATCGCGGTCGGCGGGGGGAGCCCCATGGACGCCGCCAAGGCGATCGGTCTCCTGGCGACGAATGGCGGCGATATCCGGGAGTACTTCGGCGCCGACAGGATCAAGAAACCGCTGCCGCCGCTGATCGCCATCCCCACCACCTGCGGCACCGGCTCGGAGGTGACCCAGTTCACCGTCATCACCGACACCGAGAAGCACTTCAAGATGGGCATCGGAAGCCCCCACAACATCCCCAAAGTCGCCGTGGTGGACCCCGCCCTCCTCGCCAAACTCCCCGGAAAGCTGGTAGCCTCGACGGGGATGGACGCCCTCTGTCATGCCATCGAGTCCTACACCAGCCAGGCCGCCCAGCCCCTCTCGGATGCTTTCAATCTCCACGCCATCCAGTTGATCGGGCGGCATCTCCGACCCGCGGTGGCCAACGGAAATCTCACCGACCTGTCCGGGATGGCCATGGCCAGCCTGCTGGCGGGCCTGGGGTTCAACAACACCCGCACGACCCTGGTCCATGCGATGTCCCACGCGGTGACGGGCCACACGCAGGTGCCGCACGGCATCGCCAACGCCATCCTGGTGCGCTACGTCATGGAGTTCAATCTCATCGGAAATCCCGACAAGCACGCCGACATCGCCGCCGCGCTGGGAGAGGACACCGACGGATTGACCCCTATGGAGGCAGCCCGGTTGGCGGTCGACGCCGTGCGGGAGCTGGCGGACGACGTGGGCATCCCGCGCACCCTGCGCGAGGTCGGCGTGACGGACGCCGTGCTGGAGTCGCTGACCGACGGCGCGATGAAGGCCACCCTCGGCGTGGG
>Ga0209048_10002843_pt1 | contig 16964 bp, 15 predicted proteins | sample FrelakmetCRP12CR_FD_187146 | JGI IMG/M metagenome (GOLD analysis project Ga0209048, IMG submission 187146) | Freshwater lake sediment microbial communities from the University of Notre Dame, USA, for methane emissions studies - CRP12 CR (SPAdes)... | ecosystem: Environmental > Aquatic >... | reverse complement strand
GTAGGGCACTCGTTCCTGTATCAGGAAATCGGAGATCAGGTCTCCGCCTTTCATCCGTGGCATTGCGATGGCCTCCTGCAGAATGGCATGCCGAGTGACTATATCAGAGGCCGCCGGTGCGACGCATATTGCGACCTAGGCGATCGATCGAACGTCAATCGCAGTCGACGCGAGAGACCGTGCGCTGTTCGCTACCAGCTGTTGCGCAGCTCGCGCAGTTTCACGAACACCGTCTTGGGGTCCGGCGCATCCGGCAAATCGGGGAACGCCTCGCGCAATCGGGCGATTACCGTCGGGCTGTGCAAGCGGAAGAAGGTGTTGATCTCCTTCTCCAGAGCCAAGTTCGTCACCATCGCATGTTCGGGATTCTGATCGCGGACCTGCTCGATCATCTGCTTCGCTTTCCGATTATCGGGCTCGCGATCGAGCGTGAAGCCCAGGTTGTTGGCGATGTAGTCGTGGCCGGGGTAGACCAGGGTCTTGTCCGACAGCTTGGCCAGTTGCGTAGCGAAGGTCTGGTACAACTCGTTGGGATGACCGCCGTTGTGGCAGTTGCCCGCCCCTGCGTTGAACAACGTATCCCCGCAGAACAGCGCAGGCGTATCCGTATGCGACAACACGCAGACATGACTCATGGTGTGTCCCGGTGTGTCGAGGACCTCCAGCTCGACCGTCTTGCCGACCTTGATCACGTCGCCGGCACTCAGTCCGCGATCGATGCCGGGAATCCGTGATACGGCGTTCTTGTGCGCGAGCAGCTTCGCACCGGTCGCCGCGATGACGGCCTGGTTGCCGCCGGTGTGATCGCCGTGTTCATGCGTGTTCAACACCTGGGTGATCTTCCAGCCATGTTTCTTGGCTGCTGCCAGGCACTTCTGGTGATCCAAAGGGTCGACGGCCAGGGCCTCGCCGCTCTCCGGGCAGGCAATCAGATAGTTGAAGTTGCGGTAGTTGTTCGCAGTCCAGATCTGTTCGACGATCATGATGGTTCCTAGTGTCCGAAACAGCGTCATTGACGGTCATCGGTTCGAGCGTCAAAGGTGACTGTAGAGTCTACCCCGTTTCAGGCGCCCGGCGCCGCCCAACCCCACTGCGTGATCTTGCGATGGCTCTCCATGATTTCCTCCACCGCCCGCTCGGCGACGATCTCCAGCATCGACGTCTTCGCATAACCGATGTCTCTGAGCGCTGCCCCGAAAGCGGCGAAGTCGCAAGTGCCGCGCCCCACCGGATCGTGACGCCATGCTTGTCGTCCGGTATCGGACAGATGCACGATACCCAACCGGGAGCGCACTAGGTGCAGCCCAGCAGCAGCGTCTTCGCCGATGAAGTGGGCATTCGCGATGTCGTAGCAGATCTCGACCAGCGGATGCGCAATGCGATCGGCGAAGGCGATGAGCTGATCCGCACGCGGATAGACTCCCATCGGCAGATTCTCCAACAGCAGCTTCACGCCCGTTCTCTTCGCTGCGCGCAGCACGCGTTCGAAAGATTCGGTGAACCACCCTTCCAGATCCGGTCGCGCGGGTGCGATGAGCGGATTGACGCGGCCAGTCACGACCACCAACGCGGTCGCGCCGATGGCTTCCGCGATGACAACGAGCCGCTCGAACAGGCCAATGCTGTACTCGCGCATCTGCGGTGTGGCGCTGGCCAGATTCTGATCCAGACTGGGCATGTTGATCGTCTCGACCACCAACCCGGCATCGCGCAGGAATCGGCCGAACGCAAGCGCCTCCGCGCGCTCCATCATCGGATCCAAATGCGGCCGCTGAGCCATCAACTCGAAGCGACGGTAGCCCTTGCGCGCAAGCGTCTCCAGCGCCTCGCGGGCAGAAGTCTTCCACATGAAAGACATGGTGTTGACGCCCACTTCCAGCGCCTCGGAACTTCCTGGACCGGTCATTCGCCCCTCCGCGATTTTTATGTTCGATGCACGTGATGCGATACTGTAGTCTTTATGACAGAGACCTTCGACGTGGTTGTTGTGGGCGGCGGCGGCGCCGGGTTGGCAGCCGCCATCGAGGCGCGCGCCGCGGGACGCAGTGTGGTACTGCTCGAGAAAAACCCCAAGCTGGGCGGATCCACGGCGTGGTCCGTCGGATCGATCACTTCGACCGGCACGCCGCACCAGATTCGCCAGGGGCTGCAAGATCGCCCGCAGGACCACTTCGACGACATGCCGCTGTTCGCGGGAGAGCTCGCTGGCCGCGACAACGACGAACTGCGTCGGATACTCTGCGACGAAGTGCCGGATGCCTTCCGCTGGCTGCTCGGTCTCGGCGTGCGCTTCTACGGTCCGATGCCCGAGCCGCCGCATCGCCGGCCACGCATGCACAACGTGCTGCCCAACTCGCTTTCTTATATCTACCACCTCGAGCGATATGCGAGGCGTATCGGCGTGGACATCCGCCTCGACACGCGCGCGACCGAACTGGTGACCCGCGATGGCGCGGTGACCGGTGTGGCATGCGGCGATGGCCATCGTTTCGAGGTGCGCAACGGAGTAGTCCTCGCAATGGGCGATTTCACCAACGACCCTGAGTTGAAGGGCCGCTTCATGGGACCGCAGGAAGCCAAGGTGGAAGGCGTGAATACAACTGCCACGGGCGATGGGCAAAAGCTCGCACTCGCATTGGGCGCACGCATCGTGAACGGCGATCTGGCGCTGGGGCCCGAGATACGGTTCATCCCGCCGGCGCGCACGACGTTTGTCCGACGCCTGCCGCCTTGGCCGGCCCTGGCCCGCACCATGGAATGGGCGATGGATCACGTGCCGCAAGCGCTGCTACGACCGTTCATCATGAGCTTCCTCACCACCGCCCTCGCGCCCTCTCCGAAGCTGTTCGAGCAAGGCGCGATTCTGGTCAATCGGGAGGGACGGCGCTTCTGCGACGAGTTGAATGCGCCCGCTCTCGCACTTCCCGATCAGCCGGACAAGTTTGGCTTCATCCTGATGGATGCGCGACTTGCACACCAGTTCTCGACCTGGCCGCACTTCGTGTCCACCGCTCCCGGCGTGGCCTATGCCTATGTGCCCGACTACCGACGCAATCGGCCCGACGTGTATTCGCAAGCATCGACTGCCCACGATCTGGCTCGGCGGCTGGGTATGCAGCCGGAAGCGCTGCACGACACGATCTCATCGCACAACGCCGCCCTGGCTGTCAGTGATTCAGAGACCGCTCGCGTGCCGCTGTCACAACCGCCGTTCATCGCGCTAGGCCCGGTGCGCTCCGTCTTCGTACACAACGAGGGTGGGCTGGCGGTGGATCGCGAGCATCGAGTACTGGGCGCTCAGGATCAACCTATCCGCGGCCTCTACGCCGCCGGCTCCACCGGGCAAGGCGGCCTATTGTTGAAAGGGCACGGCCATCACCTTGCGTGGGCATTCGTGTCGGGGCGCCGCGCCGGCAGATTTGTAGCACGAGGCGCCGCGAAGCTCGGTTAGCGAGAGTCCCCGGGAAAGCGTTTCAATCGCGTGGCGCGATCGGCGTTGACGGCGCCTTTGGGGATCCGTCCATTCAGAATCTCGCCGGCCTGAACAACGGTTTCGAGCGCTTGATGCTGGATGGCCGGAGGCGTGAGGCCACCGATGTGCGGGGTAGCAATCACTTTGCGATGACGAGCCAATTCCGGTGAGGGCATCTGATCCGCGGCGCGCCCGACATCCATCGCACAGCCGGCGACGATGTGCTGATCCAGCGCGCGCTCCAGCGCGGCCTCGTCCACCAGATTGCCGCGAGACGCATTGATGAAGAAGGCCGTCTGCTTCATTCGCGCGAAGGCTGCCGCGTTCATCAAGTTCTCAGTCTCCTCGGTCGCAACGGCCAGGCATACGACATAGTCCGACTCGGCCAGCAGCTGCGCCATTTCCGTTTGCATGATGCCGAGATTCACGACTTTCGCGTACGGATCGGTGACCAGCACGCGCATGCCGAACGCGAGGCCCAGGTCGCACAGATACCGGCTGATCTGCCCGTAGCCGATCACTCCCAGCGTCGACCCTCTGAGTTGGCGACCCATCGGAGCGTCGGGTACCTTGCCCGCATGATAGGCCTCGGTCGACGCACTGATGCGCCTGCTCAGATCCACCATGACCGCGACGATCCATTCGGAAACCGCAGCGATAAAACCAGCACTGGCTTGCGTAACCAGAATGCCGTTCTCACTCGCGGCCTCGACGTCCACTGTGCGAATGTCGATGGCGCACCGGCAGAAAGCGACGAGATCGGGCAAGCCACGGAAAAACTCCGGGCCAGCGGCCACGCCTCGGTGCGACACGAACACTTCGCAGCCCTGTGCTGCGCGAACATGCTCTGCCGTCGTGAGTTCTCGCCCCGCGGGATTGAATCGCACTTCACCGAGCGCCTGGAGCGCGGCGACCGCCTTGTCGCCGTAGTAGTTCTCCAGCACGCCAGGTGGATGAGATAGAAAGATTCGCGGCATGTCGCTACAAGCCGAAATTGGCTGTATACAAACGCTCGAGCGCATCCAATGCCGACTGCGGGAGAGGGCCCAGCCCTGCGCCCTCCAGTGCCTCCTCCAGCTGAGCAGGCTCCGCGAGTCCGATAACCGCGCAGGCGACATCCCTGTTGGTGAGAACGAAACGAACCGCGGTCTGGGCGCGAGTACCGAACGCATCGCCCAGCGCGCCGAATACGCCCCTGGCGCGACGTTCCTCGATACCGATGTCCGCCGCGCGAGTGATGATCACTTCGCGCCCATGCCGCGTGTCGGTCGCAAGTACTCCGGCGGCGAACACGCGGATCGCCATGACCGCGGTGCCCTGCGCCTTGCAGGCGGCGACGAGGCCACCAAAGTCGTGGCCAGTCCAGTGCGCCGGCATGGCCTGCGCCGCGCTCGGATTGAGCAGGTTGTAATACACCTGTGCCGCATCGAAGCGTCCGCTGTCGACTACCTTCCTGCAGCTCGCAGCGTCACCCAGCGCAGTGAAACCGATGAATTTAGTCAGGCCCTGGTCGCGCATCCGCTCCAGCGCATCCGCAGCACCGCCAATCCGCAGTACCTGATCCGGCGTAACTGAAGCCGCAGCTGCCGTCGACTCGATCGCGTTGTGCAGTAGCAGCAGGTCGACCGACTTCCGATTGAGCCGCTGCAGACTCTCGTGCAGGCTGCGTTCGACCTGCCCTGGAATATCGTCGAGTTGCGCAGTGTCGAGATAAACTTTGGTGGACAGATAAGGAGAACTGTCGATCTCCTTCAAGAGCCAGCCGAGCGCCTGTTCGGATTGCCCTTTGCCATACATTGGCGCCGTATCGATCCAGTTGATCCCCGCGTCGATCGCGCGACGCAAGCTCTCGAGCTTGGTGACGTCGTCCTGATGGATGAGCAAGCCTCCCACCCAGCCCCCTCCAAACACCAATTCCGAGACATCCAGGCCAGAGCGACCAAAAATCCTGTAGCGCATATCCCTCCCCTCTCGGCTCCAGACCACGAACCTGTCACTGAGTACCGCTGACGACCCGACTCACCGCCGGCCAATATTGATCCCCCAGGCCTTCGGACATGGCCTGGTCGAACAAACGATCGACCCGTCGCGCGCCTTCGGCGCTTATGCCGGCTTCGGCTGCGAGTTCGAGCGCATAGGCGAGATCCTTCTTGGCGTATTCGACCGAAAAAGCCCGCAGTGGGAAGATCTGCGGAATGATCGCTTTCATCCCGTGATTGCGCAACGCAAAACTGTCGGCCGAACCCTTGGTGAGCGTTTCGAACAGCAGGCCTGCATCGACTCCCGATTTCTGCGCAATCGCATACGCCTCGGACAGCGCGGCCACAGTCTGAAACAAGACCATGTTGTTGAGGATTTTAGTGACCTGACCGCTGCCCAGTGCACCGCAGTGCGTGATCTCGGACGCGAAGAACGCCATCACTGGCTTGACCGTTTCGAATGTCGCCACATCCCCGCCCACCATCACGGACAAGGTCCCCGCCTCGGCCGCCTGACGCGTGCGCGCAACCGGCGCATCCAGGTAGCGGGCGCCGCGCCCGGAGAACGCCGCGGCAAGCTCACGGGTCAGCGTAACCGGCGAGGTGCCCAGATCGACGAATATCTGTCCTGGCCGGATGCTCGCGAGCAGCCCGCCCTCGGTACGGGCCAAGTGCTCGAGTACGCGGCCGGACGGCAATGAAGCGAAGACGATATCGCTGGCACGGACAAGAGCACCAACTCCTTCCGCCACTTCTACCCCGTGTACGGCCACTTTCTGCAGCGGCGCTGGATCGAGATCAAACGCAATGACCCGGTAGCCACCACGTACGCGAATGTTGCGACACATCGGCTCACCCATGACTCCAAGGCCGATGAATCCAACGACGGGTTTGTTTGTCTGCGAGTTCATCTCGTGTCCCGTTCAGTGGCGACGCTGCAGGCACTCACGCGAGTGGGGTGTCGAGTCCCCAGTACAAGCTCTTGACCTGCTGGTAGAGGCGCAACCCTCCGATGCCTTTTTCACGCCCGAAACCGCTGTCCTTGAATCCGCCGAAAGGCGTGGCAATGGAGAGTTGCTTGTAGTTGTTGATCCACACCGTTCCGGCATCCAGCGAGCGAGCGACGCGCCACGCGCGCTGGTAGTCGCGGGTCCAGATTCCCGCCGCCAATCCGTATGCAGAATCGTTTGCCTGCGCGACCAGATCCTCTTCGTCGTCGAACGGCAGCACGCAGAGCACGGGACCGAAGATTTCCTGCTGGCACACGGATGCGGAGTTGCTCAATCCTGTCACCACGGTAGGCAGATAGTAAGCGCCGGCAGTAAGGCGCGAGTCCTGCGGACGAGCGCCGCCTGCCACGATCTTCCCGCCCTCTTCGCGTGCCGCGGCCACGTAACGCTCCACGCGTTCACGATGTGCGAAAGAGGAGATCGGTCCGAGCTGGGCTCCCGGTGCATCTGGCAGATCGAGTTTTAGTCGCCTGGCACGCTCGCTGACGATACCGACCACTCTGTCGTGCGCGCTGCGCTCGACGAACAGCCTGGAACCCGCCACGCAGGATTGTCCGGTTGCTTCGAAAATACCATCCGCCACGGCGGATGCGGCTGCGTCGAGATTCGCATCCGCGAAGACTACGTGTGGAGATTTCCCGCCCAGCTCGAGTGCGATCGGCATGAGCTTTTGCGCAGCGATCGCTGCGATGTGCCGGCCGCTGGCCGTGCCACCGGTGAAGGATACGAACTTCACCCCGGCATGACGCACCAGCGCCTCACCGGCCACTTTCCCGGTGCCCGGAAGAACATTGACTATTCCAGGCGGAATGCCCGCATCGAGCGCAGCCTGCCCCAGCGTAAGTCCGGCAGACGGCGTCAATTCGGAGGGTTTGAGAATGATCGCATTGCCTGCCGCCAATGCCGGTGCAACCTTCTGCGCTTCCATCGTCAGCGGGGAATTCCACGGCGTGATCGCCGCCACCACGCCATAAGGCTCATAAACGGTCATCGAAACGTAAGCGCCGCGCGGTGGCGTCACCTCCGATCCTTGTGTCTCGCACACCGCAGCGTAGTAGCGGAACGTTGCCGCTGCGGACGTTGCCTGTGCACGGCACTCCGCGAGGACCTTGCCATTCTCCAGCATCTGCGTGCGAGCAAACTCCTCCGTACGCGTCTCGATGATGTCGGCCAGCTTCGCCAGCAGACGTGCCCGCTTGTGCGGAAGCATATCGCGCCAGGCTGGCGCGCTGACCGCTTGCTGCGCAGATTCGACGGCCGCATCCACGTGACGCGGCATCGCCGCGCAAACCTCATAGTTGACTTGCCCGTTCGCCGGATTCACCGAGACGATCGCTTCGTCCTTGTCGGCGATCCACTCTCCGCCGATCAGCATCGGTTTGGCATTGCCTGTGTCGTTCATCGCTCTATCGCCTGCCTAGTGCAGCGCGGGCGGCCGAAGCACCGGCGATCCGTCCAAACACAGCGCCATTGGTAAGACCGCTGCCGCCCGGGTAGTTGAAATAGAAAATCCCCCCTACCAGTTCTCCCGCAGCGTACAGCCCGGGGATGGGTTCGCCGTCGGTGGAGATCACCTGGCTTTCGGTGTTGATGCGCAAGCCGCCAAAAGTAAATGTGATGCCGCAGGTCACGGCATAGGCTTCGAACGGGGGTTCGTCGATGGTGTTTGCCCAGTTGGACTTAGGCACGGCGAGCCCGCTCGTACTCCTTCCATCCTTGACGTTCGGATTGAACGGGATCTCCTTCCTCACCGCCGCGTTGTAGCGCTGGATCTCGCCCAGCGCGGCAGCAGCGTCGACGTCATCCAGTTTGCCGACCAACTCTTCGAGCGTTCGAGCGCAGACCTTGGTCACCTGCTTGATTCGATACTCGTCACGCAGGAGATGCGCAACCTTGCGATCGAATATCTGCCAGGCGAACTGGCCGGATTGTGCAAGGATCACGCGGCCATACTTGGCGTACGTGTAATTGCGGAAGTCCGCGCCCTCGTCGACGAAGCGGCGTCCCTCGGCGTTTAGCATGATGCCGAAAGGATAAGAGTGCTTCTGGAATGCATCGCCCACCGCGAGATCGCCGAATTCGGGTGCATTGCGCTCCCAACCCACCGCGTGACAGCCGGACCAGTTGCCGGTGGGCGCCGCGCCGATGTCGAGCGCCATCTTGATCACGTCGCCGGTGTTGAAGCGTGTCCCTCGCACTTTGGCGAGTTCCCAGTTCGGGCCGAGATAACGAGCACGCCACTCGGGGTTCGCCTGAAAGCCGCCGCCGGCCAGCACGACGCATTTCGCCAGCACGTCGACGGTTTTTCCTTCACGCTTCACTTGAACGCCATGCACGCCATCGTCGTCGTGGATTAACGCAGTGGCACGTGCGGAGTACAAGATGTCGATGCCGCAGTGGTTAGCGGCTTTGGCCAGCGCGTCCACGAGCCCTGGACCGCCACCCCAGGATTCAACTGTGAGTCCACCCCAGAACTTGAATTTGCCGTCGACCTTGAAAGCCTGGCGTCCGTAGATTGGCACGAACCGCACACCCTTCGATCGCATCCACAGCAGAGTATCGAAACTCTTCTTGACCAATACTTCGGTGAGATCCGGATCGCAACGATACTGGGTGACCCTTCCTAAGTCATCGAAGAACTGTGCTTCGGTGTATGTGCCGAAATCGGTGCGGGCCAGCTCCTCGTCAGTGAGATCGGGCATCAGCCTTTTCAGGTCCTCCACCCCGCTGTAGGCGACGCGCATCGCGCCCGCGGTGAAGCGGGAGTTGCCTCCGGCCTCCTCCAGCGGCGCACGTTCGAGCACAAGGATTCGGCTGCAGGTTTCACGCGCGGATAGTGCGGCGCAGAAGGCGGCATTCCCACCTCCGACGACCACCAGATCGTATTCTTGGCTCATTACCGGCTTCCTGAACGGGCATGCGGAACTATCGAGCGAGTCTGTCTGTCCTTCGGTGATGCGTCAACCATTGCCGATTCTGCCTGCCCCGAGTGGAGGGGACGGCAGAGCACAGCATGCGCTAAGATGAAGGCAAAATTTGGACGAACAACATGGAAGACCTTGATTTTACCCGCCCCGCGCGCGATGAGATCTATGATCCGGCTGTCGCGCGCACGTGCTTCGAGGTGCTCGGAAAACCCGAAGCGTTTGTGCGGGGATCGCCTTTCTTCACGGAGGGCGAGACCACCGACAGGATGTATCTGCTCCTCGAAGGCGAAGCCAGTTTGATCCGGAACAAGAAGCTCATCGATATCATCAGGCCCGGCGAGATATTCGGAGAATTGGCCGCAATTACCCAACAGCCGCGAACCGCGTCCGCGGTGGCCAGAACTGCGTGCAGAGCCATCTCCCTCGACGCGAAGCAGTTCCAGCAGGCCATTCAGCGCGTGCCGGAGTTCGCGCTGATGCTCATGAGCATCATGATCAATCGCTTGCGCCTCACCGATGCGATGGCACGAATGACCAACAGCCTGCCGAATTGGGGCGAAAAAGACGAGAGCATGGTCTTCGATCGCAGACTGGTGGAAGAGCTGGCTACTTCGATTTCTCCCAGTCGCTGCCCGAAAGGCAGGGTCATCATGAACGAGGGTGAAGCAGGAGTGTTCTTTTACGTGGTGCTGCAGGGCCGCGTCGCGATCTCGATCCAGTCGACTGTGATCGAGAGAGTGGGGCCTGGCGGTGTGTTTGGCGAGATGGCGTTGGTGGACCAATCGCCGCGCGCGGCGAGCGCGACGGCGGAAACCGATTGCTCGCTGTTGGCGATCAATCGCAAGGAGTTCCTGTCATTGGTCAGAACCAAGCCCGCCTTCGAAGTCTCGCTGCTCAGGGCGCTGGCCAAACGGTTTCGCTATATGACCGTGCAGCAGGGTCAGGTCTAACGTCGATCGAGTCACGCACGCGAGGCGCGTGAGATTCCAAGCTCGAGCCGCGCGCTCGAGACCTGCAACAGGCATGCAATGACCCTCCAATTGAACCCAATGTGGACGCTGGCTGCGGCGCTCCTCGCGATCCAACTCGGCAAACGCATCAACGCGAAGCTCGTGTGGTTCGAGCGCGGCAATATTCCGCCAGCGGTCACGGCAGGATTGTTCGTCTCTCTAGTACTGGCGGTTCTGCGGTGGAACGGTTGGCTCGACCTGCGTTTTCATGCCGGACCGCGTGACGTGTTGCTGCTAGTGTTCTTCGCATCCTTGGGATTCGGAGCGCATCTGCGGCAACTTGCGTCCGCCGGGAAGGGCGCCTTGGTGATCTGTGCCGGCATCGTTCTGGTGATCGTGTCGCAGAATTTCGTTGGTGTGATGGTAGCCAAGGCATTTGGCGAGACGCCGGCTCTGGGTCTCTTTCTGGGTAGTGCGGCTTATACGGGAGGCCACGGTACCGTCGTGGCGTGGGCGAACACACCTTACACGGCGGGATTGACCGGGCCCCTGGAACTGGGCATCGGCAGTGCCACGCTCGGCCTGGTTCTGGGCGGGCTCGTCGCCGGCCCGGTGTCGGTCTGGCTCGCAACACGCGATCGATCCGCCGCCCGACATGCCACGGTGTTCGAGGGCGACGTGCCCGCCGGTCCCGATCGCGAGCCGGTGCTTTCGACCGACCGGTGGCTGCCCAGTTTGCTGTGGATCACACTCGCAATGGCGCTTGCGCCGCTAATCGGCGATTGGGCTACTGCGCATGGCTTCAAGATGCCGGCGTTCCTGGCAGTGCTGCTCGTCTGTGTGGTGCTCACCAATATCGCTGACAGCGCCAAGCGTCCGCTCGATACCGACGTCACGGATCTCATCGGCACGGTAGCACTGCGAATTTTTCTGGCGATTGCGATGTTGTCGCTCGATTGGGTATCGCTCTTCGAGCACATCCCGATGCTGCTCACAGCCGCCGTCGCACAAGTCGTCACGACCGTGGCCATCGCCGTGCTGCTGGTGTACAACTTGTTCGGTCGGGGCCGCGAAGGAGCCGCCGCGACGGGCGGCTTCATTGGCTTCGGGCTCGGTGCGATGCCGGTCGGCCTGGCTGTGATGCGGCGACTCAATACGCGCTTCGGTGACACGCCTCGCGCTCTGCTAGCGATAACCCTCGCCGCCTCGCTCTTCACCGACACGGCAAATGCATTGGTCATCACGGTCTTTTTTCGCTGGCTCGGCAGCAGCTGAAGGCGGTTATTTCCCTCGCGTGGCCTCAGGAGTAAGCTGAGCGGGCATCACCTGGGTACAAATCCACGGACTCGACACAATAACAAGCAGCTAGGAGGAGACCATGTTCGCAACACTGCGCTGGCTCGCCGTATTGACCGCTGTATCCACTATGGGATCCGGTGCGGCCCTGGCGGAAAAGAAATACAGTCCCGGAGCGACCGATTCCGAGATCAAGATCGGTCAGACCATGCCGTACAGCGGGCCGGCATCTGCATACGGCACGATCGGCAAATCCGAGATCGCTTACTTCAAGATGATCAACGATCAAGGCGGCATCAACGGCCGCAAGATCAACTTGATCTCCCTGGACGATTCGTACAGCCCGCCGCGGACGGTGGAGCAGATTCGCAAGCTGGTCGAGGAAGAGCAAGTACTCTTCACATTCCAGACATTGGGAACGGCTGCAAACACTGCCATCCAAAAGTACATGAACGCGAAGCAGGTGCCCCAGCTGTTCGTCGCCACAGGTGCGACCAAGTGGGGCGATCCACAGCATTTCCCCTGGACTATGGGCTGGCAGCCCACCTATCAGCACGAAAGTCATATCTACGCCAAGTATCTGCTGCAGACCAAGCCCGACGCCAAGATCGGTGTCCTGTACCAGAACGACGACTACGGCAAGGACTACCTCAAGGGCTTCAAAGACGGTTTGGGCGACAAGGCGGCGAAAATGATCGTGGCGGAGGTGACCTACGAGCCATCCGATGCGACGGTCGATTCTCAGATCGTGACGCTGCAAGGATCGGGCGCCGATACCTTCTTCAATATCACCACCCCGAAATTCGCCGCGCAGGCGATCCGCAAGAGCTACGACATCGGCTGGCGTCCGCTGCACTATCTCAATGTCGTGTCGACCTCCGTCGCGGCAGTATTGCAGCCCGCAGGATTGGAAAAATCCGTCGGCCTGATTTCGATCGGCTACGTCAAAGATCCGACCGATCCCTTGTGGAAGGACGACAAGGCAGTGAAGGACTATCTGGCCATAATGAAAAAGTACTATCCCGACGGCAATACGAACGATTCGCTGAACATCTACGGGATGAGCGCTGCCCAGACCTTGGTACAGGTCCTCAAGCAATGCGGCGATGATCTGACCCGCGAGAATGTGATGCGGCAAGCCGAAAACCTGAAGGATCTGGAGATTCCGACTCTACTGCCGGGCATTCGGATCAATACCAGTCCGACGGACTTCTATCCGATCGAGCAAGTTCAGCTGATCAGGTTCGATGGCAAGACCTGGGTGCGGTTCGGCGAACTGCTGACACGTTGACGTCAGTTGCGCACGTAGTTTTGGTCCCGCGCAACCGCAAGTTTGCGCTCGACCCGGCATTTGGCTTCCCGGCTGCACGAGGTCAATGAGCGCGTCCGCCCTGCTCGACGCAGCCAGAATTCTGTCGCGGGCACTCGACAAACTCGAGTTCCCGCCGCCGGTCGCGCATGTCTACGATCCGCACCGATACGCCTGGGCGCCATACGAAGCCTACGTTACGAAGTACGGCGAAGGACGCAAACGCGCGGTCTTGCTTGGCATGAATCCCGGACCGTTCGGCATGATGCAGACCGGTGTGCCGTTCGGCGAGATCGCTGCCGTGCGGGATTGGATGCATATTCGAGCGGCCATTAGAGGACCGAAAGATCAGCACCCTCGGCGCCCGATCGAGGGCTTCGACTGTCAGCGTTCGGAGGTGAGCGGTCGGCGGTTGTGGGGTTGGGCAGCTCAGCGCTTTGGTTCGGCCGAATCCTTCTTCGGGGACTGGTTCGTGCTCAACTATTGCCCGTTGGCACTGCTCGAGGCAACGGGTCGAAACTTCACACCGGACAAGCTGCCCGCGGCATTGCTGGATCAGATATACGCGGCATGCGATCGACATCTGGCGGCTGCTCTGACAGCGCTGTCTCCCGAATGGGCGATCGGCATAGGGGCATTTGCGCAGATGCGTATCCGCGCAGTACTGGAGAGCGACCTCTTAGACGGCGAGTTCGCAAGACGAATTCGCGTTGGCCAGATACTGCATCCAAGCCCGGCGAGTCCTGCGGCGAATCGCGGTTGGCAGGAGGCCGCCGAGAAGCAACTCACCGAGTTACAGGCCCCCGGTTACGAGTCGACTCGGCTCCGCCAATAAGCCCGCTCGAACCGATCAACTCTCCCGGCCAGGATCGCTCGAAGTCATCCGGTACGCGCCCAAGCCATGAAGATTCAGTGTCGACTGAAATGCCCACACGGACGGTCGACGGCGATCGTCGCCGGCTCTCCTTTCGATGTGGGGCATGACCGCACGTCGCCTGTCGGACAGGCTACGGGTTACGAGCGCAGCGGCAAGGCGATCGACCTGGGCTTTGAGTTCGCGAATCTGGTTGTGAGCGTCGGCGAGGAGCTCACGCAGCAAGAACGCTTCACCTGGAATATATTGAATCGTCATAGCTAGTCCCCACTAGCAGAACATCGGTTGAGCCAACACTAAAAGGCTATCTTAATCCTTCCAGATTTGCTGTACAGGGAATTTTCACGCGTTGGCTAGAATGACGTTGCGTACGATCGGATAAATCTGGTTCTCCCAGCGCCTTCCACTGAACACACCGTAGTGACCGACGCCGGCCTGCATGTGGTGTTTTTTTCTGTATGGCCGCAGGCCACTGCACAACTCGTGGGCGGCGAGCGTCTGGCCCAGCGCGCAGATATCGTCCTTCTCCCCTTCGACGGTGAGCAGGGCCGTCCGCCGGATCGCCGCGGGTTCCACGCGTCCATTGCGCCATTCCAGCTTGCCGAGCGGCAGCGCGTGTTCCTGAAAAATGGTGCTCACGGTCTGCAAATAGAACTCCGCGGGCAGATCGAGCACCGCGAAGTATTCCTTATAGAAGGCCCGAGTGGCGTCCGCCTTCTCGCGGTCGCCACTTGCAAGCTGATCGTATAGGTCAAAGTGCGCCTTCACGTGGCGCTCGAGGTTCATCGACATGAACGCGGTCAATTGCACGAAACCGGGATAGACGCGCCGGCCTACGCCAGGGAAACGCGCCGGGACCGTCGCGATGAGATTGCGCTCGAACCAATCGATCGGCCGGCTGATGGCAAGTTCGTTCACCTTGGTCGGGTTGATGCGTGTATCGATCGGGCCGGCCATCAAAGTCATACTGCGCGGCTGCGCTGGATTACTGGTCTGTGCCATCACGGCGACCGTCGCGAGCACGGCGACACAGGGCTGACAGACTGCGACCACATGCGCCTCCGTCCCGATTGCCTCCAGGAAGCCGATCAAGTGATCGACGTACTCGTCGAGGCCGAACTGTCCGTGCGCCAGGCTCACATCGCGGGCATTGTGCCAATCCGTAATGTAGACGTCGTTGTCCGGCAGGAGCGTGCGCACGGTTCCGCGCAGCAGCGTCGCAAAGTGACCGGACAGCGGCGCCACCACCAGTACACGGGGCTGCTGGATTTGAATGTCCTTGCGGAAGTGCAGCAATGTGCCGAACGGGGTCACCTGTGCGGCTTCCTCGTGAACCTCGACCTCTCGCCCGCCCACGGTAACTCGATCGATATTGAACGGCGGTCGATGGTGGGTTAGTACGGTGCTGCCGAACACCTCCATCGCCGCGGCGAAGTTGCGCATCAGGCCATTCCCGGGAAACGCCACAAGCGGATCGTTCAGCGCTGCGGCACCGACCCGCGCCAGCGCACGCAAGGGCTCCATCAGGTCAGTGTGGGTTTGGTAGGCCAGATAGATCATGTGGTATGCCGGCTCCTATGTTGCGGGTCGGCTCTGCGGGAGAAAAGACCAGCTGCGCAGCGGTGGATGCAGGTTGTTCTGCAAACCACGATTATTACCGATATGATTGCTGCTGTGCACACCGCCCCGTCAGGATGCACAAAAGCTGACATTCCGCTCCACAGCATCCAATTCCGCGCCCCCGCCGGGCCGCAAACGTCATGGCTCAAGCGACACTTACGATCAGCAGCAAGAATTACTCGTCCTGGTCGTTGCGGGGCTGGCTGTTATGCCGGATGGCCAACTTGGCCTTTACCGAGAAGGTCTTGCCGAGCGACGACCCCTCGACTCGCGCGGAACTCCTGCTGTTGTCACCGTCCTTCCTGGTCCCTTGCCTCGAGCACGAAGGCGTCACGGTCTGGGATACCCTGGCCATCGGCGAATACCTGAACGAACTCAAGCCAGCGGCAGGGTTGCTGCCCGCGAATCGCGGAGCGCGCGCGCATTGCCGGGCAATCTCCGGTGAGATGCATTCCGGCTTTAGTAACCTGCGCTCGGCGCTGCCAATGAACCTGAAGGCCCGCTATCCTGACTTCAAAGTGTGGGCCGGTGCCCAGGCCGATATCGACCGCATTGCCGCCATCTGGCGTGAATGCCTGATCAAATACGGAGGCCCCTTCCTGTTTGGACAGCCATCCATCGCCGATGCCATGTACGCGCCTGTCTGCACCCGCTTCCAGACCTATGACGTCAAGCTCGACGACCAATGCAGCGCGTACTGCAAGAAGATCATGGGCTTGCCGTTCATGGTCGAATGGGTGGAAGCCGCCAAAGTCGAACCGGACGAGCTCGAGGAGCTGGACGCCGAGTTCTGAGGCCGCGTAGGCGTCAAAAACAACGTCTCAGGGCCTCGATAACCTGGCTGGTTCCTACGTTGCCGGCATCGATGGCGCCCGCCATGGTCAAAAAGCCATGGATCGCGCCGTCATAGCAGCGATACTCGACTGGTATTTCTGCCCTCATCAGCCGTTCAGCGTAAGACCTTCCTTCATCGACGAGCGGATCGTGGCTCGCCGTCACAACCAGGGCCGGCGGCAGATTCGACAGGTCATGGACTTTCAGCGGCGAGGCGCGCCAATCCGCTATGTCGCGTTCAGATCGCAGATACTGCTCCCGGAAATAGCTCATTCTCTCTCTGGTAAGCAAATATCCCTGACCCATTTCACGGTATGAAACGGAGTTCATCGACAGGTCCGTGACAGGGTAGAGCAGTACTTGCAGGCGCAACTGCGGTCCGCCACGATCGCGGAATTCGATTGCCGCAACCGCGACGAGATTGCCACCGGCACTGTCTCCGCCGGCGGCGATGCGCGTAGCGTCGATGCCCAATGCGGACGACTTCGCTGCAATGTGGCGGATAGCCGCAAAGGCGTCTTCGACTGCCGCCGGAAACTTGTGCTCGGGTGCAAGTCGATAGTCCACCGCGGCCACCGCGCATGGGGTGCCATTGCAGATCGCCCGGCACAGCGAATCGTGGCTGTCCAGATCGCCGAACATCCATCCGCCACCGTGAAAGTAGATCAGAGCTGGAAGACGTTCATCCGGCCG
>Ga0209048_10002842_pt1 | contig 16969 bp, 29 predicted proteins | sample FrelakmetCRP12CR_FD_187146 | JGI IMG/M metagenome (GOLD analysis project Ga0209048, IMG submission 187146) | Freshwater lake sediment microbial communities from the University of Notre Dame, USA, for methane emissions studies - CRP12 CR (SPAdes)... | ecosystem: Environmental > Aquatic >... | reverse complement strand
CTATGTGCGTGAGTCCATCCCCCTGGTTCGAAGCAGGATGTTCAGCATCCCTGCCAATCGCCAGCAGCTCCGGCGTGCTATCAGGGGTGAGGTAGTCACTGGGGAGCTGAAGCAGGCACAAGGTCCAGGAGGGGAGGACGACCTCGGCTATCATGTTGGGGAGTACTTCGATGCCGAGGAGCTCGAAGAGGCTTTTGGGTATGAGCAGTCCGACATCGATGATCTGATCCAGTCAGGCAAGTTGGAGAAGAGAACAGGACCTGGTGGGACAGAGACTTACCTGGTGAAGTCAGCGAGACGTCAGGCTCAGTCAGAGCTACAGCCAGCAGAGCAGGATCAGACTGACTGGTTCAAGCCTGGCGAAAGCATTGAGACCACTCGCGGCAAGCGAGTCAAGAACCGAGGGGGAGGGAGCTACGTTGTTCCGAACGGATCGAAGGGTGTGGTGAAGGAGGATGTGTTCGGAGACAACAAGAAGCTCAAGGTCAAGATCGATGGCGAGCCCAATCTGCTGATCTTCGACAAGACTGAGCTGAAGAAGATGGCCCAGACTGGTTCGGGAGACGCTCTGGCTGACTATCTGCTTGGTTTGGGTGACAACGATCTCGTTCATCTGATGACTCTGGAGATGATGGGTATCTCAGGAGGTGAAATCAAGTGGGCCATTGAAGATGGATGGCTGACTGATGCGAAGGCTCCTGGTACCACGGTGCAGTATCGGGTGAACAAAGACAAGATCAAGCAGGATCTCACGGCTTCCAGACAGGCTCAGACGGATTGGCCGGGCAAATTCACAAAACAGATGGCCATCAGTCTGGTCATCTCGCTGCTGAATGAGGAGGAGTCAGGCACGACTGCTGGCTACGAAAAGATGCTGGAGGAGCTTCAGGATACGTACCAGATCAGTCGTGATGTGGCTGAGGATGTTGTGGTGGAAGCTTGGCATCAGATGGGCTTTCCTCAAGTTCAGAAGCCTCAAGGTTCACGCAGAGCTCAGTCCAAGTTTCAAGTGGGGGACAAGGTCATTCTTCCTGGAACCAGCAGTGATATTGGTACGGTCACTAAGGTGAATGTCGACCAACCCGGTCCCGATAATCAGGTGTTCGTTACTGAAGATGGTAACGGGGGACTCCATTGCTATCTGGACACGCAGTTGAAGAAGGCCTGTTTTCGCACTGCTGTCCAAAAGGGTGGCTCGCGTAGAGCTCAGTCAGATTTCCAGGTTGGCGATCATGTCGAGTTGTCTGATGCGGAAGGCAGAGGAGTTTACGACGCCACTGTGGAGCAGATCGGCGCAGGTGGTGGCCTTTTCTTGAAGTACACAGACTACGACATGAAGACGAAGGATGCATACGTGCCTCCGCAGCATGTGTCCCAGCAGGTGAAGAAGGTCTCCAGACAGGCTCAGTCAGGTCTTCAGATGGGCGACTTCGTGGTCTATCGTGATCCTAGTCGCAATCCGATGCGCGCTTACGGCAAGGTGACTTCCGACGAGGACAACGGTGAGGTTGAGGTGAACTGGTGCTCCGACGATGATGAGGTCATCACCATCAACGCTCCGGAGTATGTGTCTGACCTCAAGAAGATTGACGTTCCACCTCCGAAGATTGCTCAGTCGGTTGACTCTGTTCTGAAGGAGATCGAGGGGATGGTATCCAACGGATATCAGCCTCTGGATGTCATCCTTGCAACCAAGAAGAAGTACGGTGAGGAGGTTGCGAATCAGGCATTGACCAAGGCTCGTGATAAGGGTCTGCTCAAGTTCGAGTAAGTCGGTATAATCGTGAAAGTGAAGTTCAAAAGCTTTCCCGTACCGCCGAATGCCAAGGCACCTACTCATGTGGGACTTGTGGCGTGTCCGACCTGCTATCGGTATATTCCAGTTACGAATGCGCAGTGGAAGGAGGAAGGTCCGATCTTCTGCGAACACTGCAGCATGGCCTTTTCAGTGCGCGCTGGTGAGATTGTAGACGCTGGTTCTAAGGAGAAGAGATGATGGCCAAGGTTGATGAAGGCGACAACGGTAAGCGATTACTGTTCGTGGTGACCGAATCCACGAGACAGCTGATTGGCGAGATTCAGATGAGGGGTGACCGACTGGTCAAGGATGAGGATGGGTTTTCCCTCATCTGCTGGCCACTACAAATTGGCGAGCTCTTTGACCGAGGTGTTAACAGAGCTGTGATTGCGATGAAGCCTGTTATGCAGACGGTCAAAGTAGAGCAGCTGAAGGTGAAGGTCTCCGAGTGGATGGACATGTCCGATCAGACTCAGATGTACGAGTCTGTTCTGACTGCCTATAGAGCCAGTCTCTCTGGCATTGCGATAGTCTGATGCTGCTTGACTGGGGCAGAGTAAAGTGGGAGGGCAGATGTAAGCTATGCTGCCTCTTCAAGACGCACAGGGAGCTGTTTGAGGAGATTCATCACCTGGTGCTGCACGTTGGGTTCTCCCAGAGCAGAGCCCTTCAGGTCGCCAACTCCAAGATCGGACTCCTGAATCTGCAATCGGGAGAAAGAGGAGAGTCTGGACTGGCCTTCTTCAACGGCATGAACTTCTCCAACCACTTCCGGTTTCATCTCCCGATTGATGTGGCAACTGCTCTGAAGATCCGCACTCAGGCACTCAATATAGTCAGACCTGAAAACGAGGAGTCCGAATCTGCACTTCAGAAGCAGATGGACGACGCTCTGAGAACAAATCTGTCAGACTACGAGCGTTTGACAGATCTGGTGAACAGATTCGAAAAGCGGGTGTGTGAGCTGGAAGCCGACCTGGACAAGAAGGGGATGTCTTGGACTAGGGCAAGTGACTTCACAGCAATGATGAGAGAGGTCGTTCGGATGCGATCCGAGCTGATCAAGCTCAAGCAATCCGAACGTCTCATCAGCACGATTGTTTCGCAAGTCTTGCACACCTACACGGTTGGCTCGCTTAAAGAGATCCTGCGGACGGTTGAGCAAATCCAGAGTGAGCTTCTGTCGTCAGGTGACACCGATTTGGCAATTCGTGTTTCCAAACGGTTGCGAGAGTCCATTGTTGAAGGTATGGAGTCGAACGCACGCATTGCCGTTGAAGCGGTGAGCAGAGAGTTTGGTCTTCGACTGTGAGGTGGTCAAATGCCATGCTCCGGTGGAAAACACGGTGCGCTCTTCTGCGACGGCTACCGAAACTGGACATGCATGATCTGTGGAGAATCCCTGGATATCCACAAGTATAATAGTAGCTTGGCATCCGCCAGCACCAGGGAGCACCAGGGCTCCAAGTTGGAGAAATCTGGAGAACTGATAGTTCATGCTGGAAATGAAGCCCAAGCAGCAAACTAGTGAACTTCCAGTAGTTCTTAGAACGTGTGAGACGTGCAGTTTCAGGGACAGATGTGAGAAGGCAAAAGACAACGTACCGTGCGACAAATACGGGCTAGCGGTGCTCGAACCTAAGGCTCGGTTTCTGTCAGGATAGGAGCGACAATGTACTTCACGGTCACAGCATCAGATCCTCGGGGTCTCAGGTGCCTTCCTTTCGTGAACTCTTCTGGCTCGAAGGAGATGGCAGTTGATGGGTCGTCGACCGCTGTGCCGTTTGTCGTTCGACCTGCTGCTGGCGAGACCCTTGTTGTGCGAGGGATCAAACTGGTGGGCAGAGCTGCATCAGGTGCGATCGGTCACGACAAGTTTGTCGGGATCGCAGCACTATCAAATGGATTGGTGCTCCAGCTTGTTAGAGGGAATACTGCTTTTGCCCTGCACGCTCCCGATCCTGCTAATCCAGATCAATCCTTATTTCCGATCAAGTCGAACATCGACTTTGAGCTGTATGCTCAAGCGGAAGTTTCCAGCTACACAACAGATGTCATTCAGGTGTTCTGGGACTTCTGGCGAAATGGAATCAGTCTGAGGCTTGTTGGACCGAAGGCAGGTCAGGATCAGAGGGATCTGGAGAGCCTTCGCTTCCTTGTCAAGGACAACCTGACAACTGTGGTAGGACTTTCTGCCATGTTGCTCGGTCACGTGGAGATCGGTTGATGTCCAACACACTGAAAGAAGCAGTTGCTCGTCGCGACTGGAACAAGATCGCTGCTGAAGAGCGCAAGGCTCAGTCAGATTACGATCCGAAGGTCGGAGATCTGGTGACTGTTGATGACCCTGGTCGTGAGGACGACTGGATTGCCAAGGTCACCAGAGTCATCCCTGATCCAGATGGCGGTCCAAGGTCCCAAGCTGAGGTGGAGTTTGTTGGTCTGGCGTATCTGGGACCCCGAGGTTCAGGAAAGAAGACGTTTCCTGCCGAGGCTCTCTGGGAACTTCCTCGAGGGGCTTTGGATAGGGCAAGATAAGTCGCAGTGAGGAAAGAGACCAGACTCGTCTTCATCGACCTCGAGACTACAGGTCTCGATTCCGCTCTTCATGAGATTGTGGAGTTTGCTGCTATTGTCACCGACCTGAAGTTGAAGGAAGTGGGTCGGTTCGTATATAAAGTCCTTCCACAGCACATTGAGACCGCAGAGCCTGAAGCTCTGAAGGCCAATGGCTATGATGCTGAAGTCTGGAAGAAGGAGGGCGTCCAGATCACTCGTGCGTTGCAGCTGATCAACAGGTTGGTTCCGAAGAAGCAGCGAGGCATTGTAGTCGGTCACAACGTGAAGACGTTCGACCTTCCTTTCGTGCGAAAGGCGTATGCGGAGACCAAGCTGTTCGATCCGCTCAGCCACTACACGATCGACACTCTGGATCTGGCAGTAGCGTACTGCATCGCGAGCGGTATCAAGCTGCCGAACCTGAAGCTCACGACACTGGTCAACCACTTCGGATTGACAAACCTGTCAGTCCACCATGCGATGTACGACGTGAGTGTGACGATGGAGGTGTTCAAGGAGATCGTCGGTTATCTAAGGATGGGTTTTCAGGACTGTCACGAAGAGAAGTGTGCGGTGTGATCACAGTCAACCTGATACGTTGTGAGTGTGGATGTCACAGATGAAGTACCTGCAAAGTGGGCCATTCTCGGCGAACAACACCAATCCGAACGCCTTCAGAGACAACTATGATGTTGCCTTTCCTGACGCCAAGCCTTGCTTCTTCTGCGGAAAGAAGCCGTGTGAGTGTGAGAAGAAAGAGAAAAGGAGACCGATTGGCTGGTACGCCTACCAGGTGATCGAACCTCCGAAGTGCAGGACCCCTGATCCTTCGAAAGAAGGGTGTTCGAGCGATTCGAGCTTTCCGCCTTCGGGCTAGACTTGTACAGGCTGCACAATTCGCTGGCGAAGGGGTCGAAGCCAGCTGAGGTAGGAAGTGACGAAGCAGAAATCAGGAGAGTTTCCAATAGCACTTGTAGAGGATCCTCTCCTTCAGGATGATGCTTGGTTTGACGATCTGCTTGAGAGAGTTGAAGACCTGGAGTCAGGGTTCCAGCGTCTGGCTAGAATTGTTAAGAGGGCTTGCAGCGGAGTCGACAGCGCCCAGGTCAAGCTGAGTGAGATCAAGACAGAGCTGAACAAGCGGAGAAGAAAGACGAATGGCAAGTGATCGGGAAAGGCCTTGTGAGCCTCAGGACGTGCTGAACTACATCGCTGGAGGAAAGACTCCGGAAGAGGCAGCGCAGCACTTCCAGATTCCTGTGACACTTGCTGCTGCTTGGGCTACTGCTAAGATCAAGACGTTTCCGAAGGTGTTCAGGCATTGCCCTTCTGCGGAGACCAGTGGAGAGAAGAATGAGAACCGCTCAGACGGGTAAGGTCATCTTCTTTCAGTCTGCTGCCTATGTGGAGGGAGCAGAGGCTGCCATAGAGGCGCTAGGAGGGCATTTCCAGACCTTCGAGGGAACTGGCTGGTATGTTGTTGTCAGTCAAAGCCCTCTAACTGCAGAACAGGCAGCTGAGATGGTTAAACAGCAAGCTCTGGATCCCGTGGAAGTGGATCCCAGCTCGAAGACCTTCCGTTTCGCTGGTCGGGATGATCGACTGAAGAGGGCTGTTGCCAATCGCGACTGGGGCAAGATTGCTGCGTTGGAGAAGAGAGCCGGACTCGATGACGACGTTCACAGAATGGTTGAGGACAGGGTAAGACAGATTGCAGAGGAGGTTCTGTCTGAGGTACAGAGGATAGTGCCTGATGCTCAACTCAACCAGGTTGGCGAAAGTAGATACGAAATTCCTGTGAGAGGTTTTGTGCCTGAAAGCAAATTCGGTTTTGTGGTGATCGGTGGTCCGAAGGTGTATCCAGTCATTGGCCACCTCCAGTATCCAAATATGCCAGAGTTTACCGACGCGTTGGATAAATTCTGCGAGGGAGGTGTCAGTGGTGGAGCAGATGACAGTAGTAGGAGCCTGAAGCTGTAGATGGCTGACCTTCTCACAGGCCTTGGATCAGTTTTTGAGCAAGCTCGTACTGGTGCCTTGGTTACAGGCGACTGGTACTCAGAGTTTGACCCAAGAGTTCGAGCTCCTAACGCCGTGGAGTGGATCTGCAAAGATCAGTTCCTAGGTCAGCCCTCTCTGTATGAATACGTGAGGCAGTTTCAGGTAGTTCGTGACTTCTACCAGCTACGCTGTCCGATCTGCAACAGTCAAGATCCTGACAAGGTGGACTGTTGGGGTAAAGGTAAGGAGTACCTTCAGTCTGAAGTTCTGCTCGTCTGGAATCAAGGCATCTACGACGACGTCTGCCCGAAGTGCAGGAACACTAGAGCAGACTTTGTTCACGATGGCATGCTGCATAAGTACAATACCCTGATCGGTGTAGCAGGCATGCGCTCTGGCAAGTCGGTTGTCGCAGGCTTGATGGCTACCTATACGGAACATGTACTGATTACAATCGGAGCGGCAGGAAGAGGAGCCCTCCAGAAGGAATTCGGCCAACTAGAGACCCAGAAATTCGAAGTAGGCTTTGCTGCGACAACTGCCACTCAGACAGAAGCTACCATCTATGATGTATACCGCCAACTGCGAGCAGAGTCTGACTGGATCCAGCACTACGTCCGCTGGGTGAAAGATAGAGAGAAAGAGCAAACTGCTCCCTTCGGAATGCGGAGATGGGAGTACAAAGAGCTCGATGGCAGAGTAGCGGATGGCTTCCTCAGAGTTGAGTACAACGCTCTGAACAAGAACTCAGCTGGACTCGCCGGAAGAACACGAGTCGGCGTCTTCATTGATGAGTTGTCCAGATTCGGAACTTCAGACAGTCCAATGGGTGCTCATGAGGTATGGCAGGTCCTCAACAACAGCCTTGTGACGCTGAAGAAGGCTGCGCAGCAGAACCTGCAGTTACCTCCATGGCTTGGTATGGCGATCAGCACAAGCTCGCCTATTAGCACAGAGGATAAGCAGTGGCAGCTGATGACGTCAGCACCTCAGGTGCCGAGCATGTTCAGTTTTCACTATGCGACGTGGGAGTTTAATCCGAAGTTCACTAGGGAGGATTTTGCTGATCAATACACGTTAGATCCTGTCATGGCGGAGAGAGACTTTGCAGCAAACCCTCCTGCCGCTACGAATCCTCTAGTATCAAGTCCAAAGCGCTTCTGGCAAGCGATCGACTGGAACATGCAGCCAGGAGCGATCTTTCTGAAGACAGTTCCTCAGGACAAGACGGGTAGAGAGTATGTCGGACTCGCTCTGACAGAAGCACAGGTTGACAGACGCTTTGAGCGATTCCTGAGAGTAGATGCAGGCAAGAGCTTTGATGCTTTTGCTATCTGCTGTGCACATGGAGAGTGGGTTCCGTCAGTTACAGCTCTGACCGATGAGTCAGTCCGTGATATGGATCCAGAGCAGTATGAGAAGATGATCCAGAACGGAGTTGACATCTCTGCACAGTATGGATCGATGCCATCAGCGTACAGAAATAACGAACTCGCATACGGAGGTTACTACTCACAAAGGTCACTGCCTCCGATCAGACCTCAGCAAGCAGAAAGGTCAGACACGATCTATGTCACTGTGTATGACTGGGTCGTGAGGATCCTTCCAGAGCAGAATCCGAAGAGAACTGTCTGGTTCGAGTCCATATGCGGGATCGTGAGAAAGCTAGCTAGGTATGTGAATATCTCGCAGGTCATCTTTGACCATTGGAATAGTGAGTCAAGCATCCAGACTATTAGAGAGTTCGGTGTAGAGGCCAATGTCGAGCATCTGAAGGCGGATGACTTTGTGAAGTTCACTCAGGATGCGTACAGTGGCAAGATCAGGATGCTTCCGCCTTTGCCCGAAGACAAGATGGGACTGACAGAAGAGGGCTTGATAGTACACGGTGTGAAGATGTCGCAACTATCAGGTCAGGGATGTGGTTTGCTAGAGATTCTGAAGCTGGAGCGATCTCCAGATCTGAAAAAGGTCTACAACCCGAAGAAGGGAATGGTGCTGGGAGAGAATAGTGACGACCTAGCACAGGTGATGATTGGTGTGCATCGGCAAGTGCAGTCCTACGTAAACGCCAAAGACAATTCTATGAAGAATAAGCTACACCGTTCAAAAGTTGGCGGAGCAGATTGGGGTGCCAGGGGAGGCATTTTCAGACTCTCACGTTGGAGTTGAGGAATGAAGCACCACGGGTTCATGCTGTCAGCAAACGGCTCTGGATCGGGTGGTGGAGGAGAAGTAGAAGTGGCTACGGAGAAGAAGCCTAGCGGAGTTGCTTTTCCTGCAATCAAGCCGAATCATTTGGCTGGCAAGGTGTCTGAAGACACCATGCGAACAAAGGTGCCAAAAGGGTTGAGAGACGAAAACGGAGGCTCAGGTGGAGGCGGGTCAGGAGGGTCAGGAGGGTCAGGAGGGTCAGGAGGGTCAGGAGGGTCAGGAAATTCAGGTGGAGAGTCAAATCAGAAGATCCAGCCCATCCCAGTTGCTCTCGTGCCTGGTACGTTCTGGAAGATGATTGCTGTCTTCCTGATTCCGACTTTTGGTCTCATCTCAGCTGGCTTCTGCATCTACTGGAAGATGAACGCACACATGCAGAATGCCACGATCCATGTGCCTGACAACGAGATCACTGCCAAGGTCGATGCTCGGTTGAACGCGAACATTGAGCTTGTGAAGAAGGAAGTCAAGCTCTCCATCGATGAGACTCGTCTGCAGCAACGTGAGCAGTTCGTCAAGCTCGGGGACAAGCTCAAAGATGAGCTGTTGGCTGAGCAGAGAAAGAGTCTGGATCAGATTCTGAACGAAGTGCAGAAGACACGTAAGGCAGTGAACGCTACAAAGTAGGGATGGCCATGTGCTTCAGCCTAGCGTTAGTGAGATCTCCGAAGTGTCAAGCTTGTGGTGAGGGTATGGCTCCTTCAGGTGACAAACAGTGGGAGTGCACAAATCGCGAATGTCTTGAGCTGTTCAGACCTGTGACTGTTCCTGGGGTGTTTCCAGCCATTCCGATCGACAGAGTGCGAAGACCGACTCACTCAGTAAGTGAATTGCTGGGAGTGAAAGAATAGGGTGCACCGTAGAATAGTTTGAAAGGAAAGGCTGATGCCGAGGTTGACACTGAGGGAGTTCGAGGATCTGAACTATAGGCCAGAGGAGGACGCTGAGGAGGACCATAGGTCCGAAGAGGAGCAGGAAGCGTATCGTGAGTACAGAGAGTCGCTAGCTGCTCGTGAGTTCGAATATGAGGAGAACGAGCGGATGAGTTTTGAGCAGGATGGCGATCCCTCCACTCGTTGGAGGAATCTCTTTGATGTTGACAGTCTGCGTAGTTGATGATCAACCACCACACAGAGACAGGGTCAGAGCGATGCAGCAGGCAGGAACAACTACGCAACAGCAAGAGTCTTGGGAGCATGCAAAGGACTTTCTGCATCCAATCTTCTGCCAGATCTTCTGTTGTAAGCAGTGGCAGCCCTGTCCGAAGCTTGCGAAGGCTAAGCGGATAGAGCATCCCTCAGGTACGGTAGAGTTCCAGCTGGGCAAGTTCTGCACAGCGCACGAGGAGTTTACGAAGGGTGGGAGGTTGCTGGAATGTCTTTGACAAGTCTGACGACAACTACAAGCCAGTACTGTTCAGACAGAGCGGTAAGGTGATTGCGGTTTCGGAGAGTGTGAGCAAGGGAATGAGACAGGAAGAGAAAGCACTGTTGTACAACCTCTGGCGAAAGTACGGGTACACCTGGTTCAGTGCGAGGATGTCTGGTCTACAAAAGAGTGTAGTGCAAGCGCTAGTGGACAAGGACTATCTGGAGTCGTGCAGAGAGACTGCTAGTGCTACTGTGAACTACCGAGTCAGTCAACGACTGGGGTTTGAGTGATAGAGAAGCTGCCAGCTGTTGCTCTGCTGAAGCTCCGGGCTGCTGCTCAGATGCTTCGCAACAGCATACCGTTGTTCAAGGGGTGTGATCCGCATCTACAGCTAGAGGACTTTCTGCCGACTGAGAAGGTCGCAGAAATTCAGTTTGCTCTTGGGTATGTAGAAGCGATAGCAGACGCATTAGAGACAAGTACGGGACAGATCTTGAGCGATTGCGAGCAGGTCGAAGAGGTTGTGGAGAAGTCAGGCCAATGTTGATGGGTAGAAGTGTGAAGCTGACGGCGGTGGAATTCTACGGGCCAGTAGTCTCCCATCCAGACAAGCCCCCTCGTCTGACACGTCAGCTTCACTCTTGTGCTCGTCCGGAGGCTTGATGGGAAAGTTGAAGCAAGGTTTGCTCAAGCCTGGAGAGGTCTATTGGTGTTCCAAGCCTGAGTACGTTGGCGAGTTCCTGCCGTTGCCAATGGCGATGCTGAAAGTGAAGAAGCTGACATGGTGGACAAGACTCTGGCTCAAGCTGACAAGGCTTCTCTCATTGTAACGCTTGTACGGTTGAATACGTTGAGGTAATGATGCAGTCACAGCAAGAGCCAGTCAGCCTCCTCACTGAACGCATGAAGGAGATCGCTAGGCAGATGTCCGATTGTGAGTTTGCCGACTTTGTCACACAGCTTCAGTTGGTGGGTCTCAAGGTCGGAATGATTTGTTCTGATCTGCCTCAGTGGGTGAAAGACGAGTGCGAGCGACGACGCAACCATGAAGGCTGAGACAGCACGTTACTTGCAGATGGACGCGAAGGGTCGCTGGATCCTCACGTTCGGTAAACATAAGGGCGAGTTTTTGGATGATGTCGTGTCAGAAGATTCGGAGTATCTGGACTGGTTCCTCAACCAGGATGTCTCTGACCGAGTTCGCGACATCATCGAGCACGCGATCGAAAGCAAATGAGTAGCGTCACATGGAGGTACCTGAGCTTGGTGAGGTCCAACCCGCCTGCGAGCTGGCACTCGAAGACCGGCAGCAGCCCTCCAGGTAGGTCAAGTGGCCAAGGAACTGAAACCGAAATGACCCTCGACGAACACATAGATCAGGTTGAAACGAGGGGAAGGATTGATCCTGCTCCTGCTCATCAGGAGCTTGTGGAGCTTCTGAAAGAGCTGAAGGGCTTCAGGGAGTACGAGCAGTCAGCAACTTGTGGCTACTGTGGAGGAGATCTCGAAGTCGTCTGTACAGCGTGTGGTGTCAAAGAGAAGCTGAACAGATGATTATGCTCTCAGATGCAGCCGAAGTATGGTCGGGTAGGTGTTCACATGACTACGGTTCTGTGGAAGGACAATCAGTACTCCCCACAGCTGGGGTTGATTCAGGCAGCAGCTCAAGTGCCTTCACGGCACTTTGCCTTAGGGAACGTGCAGCACAGTATCCGGGTAGAGCTCATCCGTCGAAAAGCGTACTACTGCTACATGTACCGGAGTAAACAGCGGTGGCCCTTGACAAACACGATTGTCGACGATCAGGGAATCAGGTGGAGGTGGGAGTATCTGAGCAGGGAGGAAGCTCAGAGCCTCCTATACCTGTCGAGGGTATGCTTGCAGCCAAGCGTGGCGGTACCGCAAACATCAAGACGTACTGCAGGTGGTACGTTGAACGACCCCAGTTCGTGCAGCTGAGGATTCTCTGTTCTGGCGCTGGCTTGTTTCCTCGCTGCCCTGACTTCGACACATGCAGAAAGATCGGAGTGAATGCAGGGAAAGTACATAGCTATCGAGGGGCCAGATGGAAGCGGCAATACGACTCTGAGTCGAGGAATTGTCCAAGAGCTGGAGCAGAAAGACGTTCCAGTCATTTGGACGAATGAGCCAAGCTCCAGACCAATCGGTAGGCTGATACGTCAGTGTCTCTCGCATGAGGTCAGTGTTGACCTGTCTGCGATGTTGTATCTGTTTGTGGCTGACAGAGTTGACCACTACAAGAAGGTTGTTCAGCCTGCGCTGGAAGAGGGTAGGGTTGTCGTTACTGATCGTTCGCTGATTTCAACTTTCTGCTACCAGACACTCATCCACGCCTGGTATTTCATCCAAGAGCTGCACAAGGAAGTGACGATCCCTGATCTGGTGATCGTTCTGGAAGTGCCCTTGGCAGTAGCTGAAGCTCGCAGACAGGGTCGTGAGAAGGTAGAGTTGTATGAGCGAAAGCCTACTCAGGAAGCAGTGGCAAGTAACTATCGGGCAGTGGGAAACATGCTCCCGCAATACCCGATTGTCTATCTCAACGGTGACCGTAGCAAACAGGCAGTGCTTGATGACGCGATAAGGCTGATCAACGACAAGTTTCAGCTCCTGCGTTAGGGGTCAAGCAGTGATTGTGTCTCACGACAGGCTACAGGAGTTGATGTTCGGAGACTTCTCCAAGCTCGAGCTGCTCAGCTTGGAGGAAGAACGCGAACTGGCGAAAGAGCTGTTTGAAGCAACTGTAACACTCTGGGCAGAGCTAGTGAAGATCCCGAACATCAGAAAGTCTGTCGCGAAGTTGGACAACAGGTCAGACTTGCTGAGGCTTAGCAGATCTTGGTCAGCCTCTTCACGGAATGAGATGGCCAAGATTCTGAAAGACCTCGACGCAAGTGGAGAGCTGCTAAACTACTGCCTCAGGTTGAAGGTTGACAAAAACTCTCTCGTGCGTGCAGGAGAACGTGTCAGGCCTCAGCATGAGAGAGTGCTGCACCTTCGCGTTCGGTTTGCAGAGTCTAACTTGCGTCTGGTAGTTGCCATAGCCAAGAAGTTTCAGTTCCATCAGAACATCCGTCTGACTGATCTGGTGCAAGATGGCTCGGTTGGCCTGATGATGGCTGTTGTTCGCTACGACTACCGGAGAGGCTTCAAGTTCAGTACGTTCTCTGTTTGGTGGATTCGTCACAGCATCTCCAGATCTCTGCAAGACAGAAGCCACACCATCAGACCTCCCGTTCACATCCAGGAGGCTGCTCGAGCGATCAGGAAGGCGACCACTGAGCTTTACACCACTCTCGGTAGGAAGCCAGACGAGGAAGAGATCAGTCGTTCAACTGGGATCAAGACCGAAAAGGTCAAGCAGATCGAGCAGTTTGCTCGGAGAGAGTGGGAGATGTCTCTGAGTCAGTCCATCCACGACGACACAGAGACGAGCCTGGAGGAGGTTATTCCTGACCCGAAGCAGAACCTGGAGTCAGAATTTGTTTCTGAGTGTCACAGACAGATTGTGAGGGATGCTGTTGCTCAGCTTCCGAAGATGGAGGCTGACATCCTCACTCGCAGATTTAGTCTGTATGACACAGATAGACAGACGCTGGAAGAGATCGGTCTGGTGTACAGCCTGACTCGTGAGCGGATCCGACAGATTGAGTCGCGAGCTCTAGGCAGATTGCGCAGGATGCTGACTCCAGTGTTGCAGGAGCTAAGGGGATGATGGGAGCAGTCGCCAGGGTAGGAAAGCCAAGAGTGCATCCCGTGTTCCCTGCGGCTTCTGAGAAGTTGCATCAGAAGCCAAAAGAGACAAAGTGGGTTTCTGTTCAGAGCTCAAACCTGCAAGCAGTGGCAGCAGCAGAGGGCTATCTGTATGTCAGATTTGACTCTGGAGCATACAGGTACCCAGACGCAGGACACTTGTTTCAACCATTACTGGATGCCAAGAGCAAGGGAAGCTTCTTTCACAAGGTTGTGAGAAACCTGCCCTTTGAGAAGCTGTGCTGCAAGTGCAACTGGAACCCGGCTGGCAAGAGCGGGTTGTGTGAGAGCTGTAAATGAGCGACAGACACTCCGGATATGTTGTTACTCTTGAGCGCGATCTCAAAGACGAAGATTCTGAAGCCGTGATCAAAGCAATCTCTCAGCTTCGTGGTGTGGTTAGTGTTAAGCCAGTTGTTACCGATCTGGTGCAACACATTACCGAGGAGCGAGTTCGCAGGGAGTTTGCTCACAAGCTTTGGGAATGGCTCTACCCTGGAGAGCAGAGTTGATCATCGTATGGATGTGCAACCCGGAGGAGTCTCTCCATAATCAGCTGGTAGCCGAGACAATTCACGCTGAAGAACAACGTGAGCTGGAGCTGGATCAGGAAGTGGCTGATCGTCGTAAGATCAGAAAGCCATTGAGAGTGACGCCAAGAGTCATTCCGTTTTCTGCGATCTGCGACTGGGACGCGTACAGATGATTCTCGGCTTCAAAGGCAAGGGTTGTAAGGAGTGTCCGTTCTTTCACGACAGGATTGACACTGAACGCGAACAGATTCAGGACTACGCGTGCTCGCTTGACGGCATGCCTGAGCCGTGGGGTGATGGTAAGATCATGTTGGAGATCAAGATCAAGAAGCCGAGCAAGAAGCCTGATGCCTGTCCGTTCAGGCATAATCAAGACGTCGAGATCACTGCAGAAGAGTACGAGTAGAGGAACGCTCATGGCAAAGCCGACTCCAGAACAGATTAGGGAAGCTCTTGCGACTAGGGTGCATAACCCAACGAGGAAAGCACAACTGGTCTACCAGGGTCTACCTAGGTTCGAGTCTCCCACTTCTTCTATATATTCACCCTCATTTGCTAACGGGGAGCACCAAGGCTCCACAGGTACAGATATGAGCATGAGTGGTGACTCTCCCACTGATCTAGAGTTTGATCGTGGGGTTGAGGAAGAGAATGGTGAACATCCGTGGGCGTCAGATCAGGTGGTCGAACATCTGGTTGACGATCATCTGACCAAAGATCCTTCCTACTACAAGAGCGGAATGGTAGCCATCATGCCTCCCGAGCATGTGGCTCAAGCTCTGTCTCCGTATCTGGATGAGTTGAGCAAGCCAGAGGATCAGGATCCTCTTCACTGCACCGTTTTGTTTTTGGGCAAAGAGCTCACGGACGAAGATGTCGAATCTATTAGACGGAACCTACAGGAAGTGGCTGCGCAGACTCATCCGTTTGACGTGAGCCTATCAGGGTTCGGTAGGTTCCAGGGTGAGGAGAACGGTATTCCTCATGTAGCGCTTGTTGACAGTCCTGAGCTGACAGACCTGCACTCTCAGCTGAAAGAGAGGATCGGGTCTCCTAGCGAGCACGGCTTTACTCCGCACATGACGCTGAAGTACTCTCAGCAAGAGGAAGAGCTTCCAGCGTTCAAGGACAAGCTATCTTGGCGATGCGGAGAGATCGCTCTTGTGGTAGATGGACAGACTGAGCTTTACCCTCTGGGTTGTGTGATGACTGCTCAAGCAGCTCCTGAGGAAGGCCAGACATACCAGTCAGGAGACAAGACGCTGACAGTGGTCAAGAACATTCCAGGAGCTGTGTTTGTGAAGGATCAGGCAGGTCAGATCAAGCGCGTTGACTTGCATGAGTGGTCTTCGGGAGGTTGGCAGAAGGTTAGTGCCAGAGAGCCAACACTCGAAGTTGGAGGTGTCTACAAGGTTTACGACAATGCTGGTAAGTATGTGGCGTACGTGAGAGTCCACAACGACCAGAACGTCGAGATGTTTGTTCCTGACGGCTCACGCAGCAAAACAGTGACACACGCCAGGTTCATCGAGAACTCCCAGGCTCAGGGAAACACTTGGGAGAAGGTTCAGGAAAGTGATCTCTACGGATCGAAGCAAGCCTCCCTCGGAGTTGATCAGGCTGTTGAGAAGGCACAGTCTCTGGCTGATGCCAACGCTATTAGTCAGGAAGATTACCAGAGCTTGCTGGATCAGATGGACAAGCGGGATCACTACCCGTTCAGTATGGCTCTTGTCGAACATGGCTTGTCTGTGAAGACAGGTTCGGTGGGTCGTTTGGAACCCTTACCGGCCATCTCTTTTACTAGGGTGGCTACCTTAGGGTGGAAGAGGATTCGACCTGGACTGTATGAATCGGCGGATGGTGTATTCTCGATTTTGGATCGTGAGGACTCGAAGGAGTTCGAGCTTCACTGCAAAGACGAGTTGGGTCGTGATCAGTGGGTGGAGACACTGCCAACCATTCGTGATGCCAAAGCCAGAGCGGATCAAGAGCTTCAGAATAATCCTGATCGACTATGGAAGGGAAGTGCAGTCAACATCGTTGACAAGCCTGAGACAGAGCTTCCAGGTGAGATGAGCTGGGAGAACAGATACCCTGAGTCTGAGCCGAACTCAGATCAGTCTGGTCAGAATGATCGAGGACCAGGACATCTGGATCGACACAGCGAGCTTGTGCAGGCGATCGTATCAGCCTTTGAGCCTTCCGCTTCTGAGTCGGGACACAGCCTGACTGAGCTGACCATTGCTGACAACCAGTCGGAAGTCTATCCTTTGGAGGAAGCCCTCCTGAAGGGATATGCTCTAGCCATGCAGAAGGGTGATGAGGAGCAAGCCAAGATCTATCGAGACAAGCTTGTTGAGCTTGGCAGAACTGATCTGGTGATGCAGACTCAGCCCTGGGCGAAGGATTCTGTAAAGACAGAGGCTGGAGAAGAGTTCGAGGTCAAGACTGATGTCCTCAACATCAGCATTCCGTTCAAGGCTGGAGACAAGTGGATCTTGTCTCCTAACGGGATGGTACTCATCAAGCAGATGAGGGGAGATGACCTTGTCTCCACACCGCTGAGTCTGTCTCCAGATGAGGTAGCCAAGCTTCAAGCTGCAAGTGAGTCCACTCCTGACTGGCTTGCAGGAAAGACTGCTCAGGAAATAACCCGTGAGCGCGCCATCGAAGACGCCGAACGGAATCGGCGCAATGTGGAAGCCGTCGCCGGGGCCGT
>Ga0209048_10002841_pt1 | contig 16969 bp, 18 predicted proteins | sample FrelakmetCRP12CR_FD_187146 | JGI IMG/M metagenome (GOLD analysis project Ga0209048, IMG submission 187146) | Freshwater lake sediment microbial communities from the University of Notre Dame, USA, for methane emissions studies - CRP12 CR (SPAdes)... | ecosystem: Environmental > Aquatic >... | reverse complement strand
GACGGAGCCGCACCCGACGCCGGGCTGCCGCGCCGGAGCCGGCGTCGGAGCCGGCGTCGATCCTCGGCCCTGGCGCTCGCCGCGGCCGTCGCGCCGGGGATCGTCCTGGCAGCCGTGCTCACGAGCCGGGGGTCTGCCACGGCCGACCGCGGCCCCGTCGGGCGGGCCGTGCCGTTCCACCTCGACCCGGTCGCCGATGGCGGGGCCGGGGCGTCGCTCGGCGCCGCGCCCGGGCGCGCCGTGGTCCTCACCTTCTTCGCCGCCTGGTGCGGCCCGTGCCGTGAGGAGCTTCCACTCCTGGCAGCCCTGCGATCCCGTCCCGATGCCCCGGACGTCGTGGGCGTCGACGTCATGGACCAGCGCCGTGAGGCGCAGGCGCTGCTCCGCGACACGGGCGTGACGTTCCCCGCCGGCTACGATCACGACGGGACCGTGGGGCGCCGGTGGGGCGTCGACGGGCTCCCGGTCACGGTGTTCGTCGCTCCCGACGGCCGGGTCGTCGCCTACCACCGCGGCCAGCTCCGTCGACGACAGCTCGACGGCCTTGTCGCCGAGCTGGCAGCGGCCGCCTCCGTGAGGTCCGGGTGAATTGGCATCGGGCGATCCGGCGCGACAAGCTGCGGGCCTGGTGTCCACCGCCCGCGCCGATTCGTCCGGTCCGACGCTCCCCTGAGGTCTCGTTGAGCGCTTCCCGATCCCGCCGCCTCCTGGCGCTGCCGCTGGCGGTCGCCGCCGCCGGGGCCACCGCCTGCGCCCGGGTGGAGATGCCCCAGAACACCCTCAACGCCAAGGGTCCGGAGACCTCCTACATCCTCCGGATGTTCTGGCCCATCTTCGGCGTCGCCGTGGCCGTGTTCTGCCTCGTGGCGGGCCTGACGCTCTACATCGTCGTGCGCTTCCGCAGCCGCGGCGACGACGACGCCCCGGTCCAGCTGCACGGGTCGGCCAAGCTCGAGATCTCCTGGACGATCCTGCCGTTCCTCCTCATGGTGGGGGTCGGTGTGACGTCGGTCGTCGGCGTGTTCCACCTCTACCGGACGCCGAGCGGGTCCACCATCACGTTCCAGCCGGCCAGCGCCACCACTCCCGCCACCCTCAGTGGGGACGTGCTGCAGGTGAACGTCATCGGCCACCGCTGGTGGTGGGAGTTCGACTACCCCGGCCTCGGCACGGGCTTCGATTCGCTGGAGCAGAAGCCGGGGATCTCGCTGGTCACGGCGGGGGAGCTGCACATCCCGGCGGGCAAGATGGTGCGGCTGACGGTCACCTCCAACGAGCCCGTCGGCTCCCCCGAGGGCCGCGGCCCGGGGGTCATCCACAACTTCTGGGTCCCGGTGCTGGCCGGCAAGATCTACGCCGAGCCGGGCCACCTCACCAATCTCAACCTGGAGGCCTACTCGAGCGACATCAGCGACGGCCATCCCGCGACGTTCTCGGGCCAGTGCAGCGAGTTCTGCGGCCTCTCCCACGCCAACATGCGGCTCAAGGTCGTGGCCGAGTCGATGGGCGACTTCACGAAGTGGGTGGAGGCCCAGAACCAGAGCCAGGCGCCGCCGGGTGACGCGGTGCAGTACACGAACCCCGACGCCTACGCCGGCTACAAGCTGTTCATCGGGAGCGGCGGGTGCGCCACCTGCCACCTGGTCAGCGGCACGCCGGCCGCCGGCCAGGTCGGGCCCAACCTCACCCACCTGAAGCTGCGCAACTGGTTCGCCGGGGCCATCTTCGAGCTCAACGACACCAACCTGCGCACCTGGCTCCAGAACCCGCAGGCCGCGAAGCCCGGCGCGAACATGAAGATCCGCAAGCTCACCCAGGACGAGATCACGAAGCTGATCGCCTACCTCAACACGCTCAAGTGACCATGCCGACCCCGAACGAGGTTCGCTGATGGCCCTCACCGCCGCCCCCGCCGACACCGCCGTCGCCCGTCGAACGGATCCGAGCCGGCTGCTCAAGCGACCCTCCGAGTCGCGCCAGGGCCTGGTGAGCTGGCTCACGACCATCGACCACAAGCGGATCGGGGTCCTCTACGGGGTGACGGCCTTCACGTTCTTCCTGATCGGCGGCATCGAGGCCCTGCTCATCCGCCTCCAGCTCGCCGCCCCCAACGGGAAGATCCTGACCGCGCAGATCTACAACCAGGTGTACACGATGCACGGGACGACCATGGTCTTCCTCGTGATCATGCCGATGTCGGCGGCCTTCTTCAACTACCTGGTGCCGCTCCAGATCGGCGCCCGGGACGTGGCGTTCCCCCGGCTCAACGCCTTCAGCTACTGGCTGTTCCTGCTCGGCGGCCTCTTCCTGTACTCGAGCTTCCTGTTCGGCGGGATGCCCAACGGCGGCTGGTTCGGGTACGCGCCCAACACGTCGATGACCTACTCGCCCGGGCACAACATCGACTTCTGGATCTTCGGCCTGCTGATCCTCGGCATCAGCTCGACCATCGGCTCGGCGAACCTCATCGTGACGATCCTCAACCTGCGGGCGCCGGGGATGCGGCTGCTGCGGATGCCCATCTTCTCGTGGATGACGATGATCGCCAGCTTCCTCCTGCTGTTCTCGCTGCCGATCATCACCGTGGCGCTGTTCCTGATCATGTTCGACCGGCAGTGGGGCACCCACTTCTTCGACCCACTGGCCGGTGGCGACCCGGTCCTGTGGCAGCACCTGTTCTGGTTGTTCGGCCACCCCGAGGTGTACATCCTCATCCTGCCCGCCATGGGCATGGTCTCCGAGATCCTGCCGGTCTTCAGCCGCAAGCCCCTCTTCGGCTACCCGGTCATGGTCTTCTCGGGAATCGCCATCGCCTTCATGGGCTTCGGCGTCTGGGTGCACCACATGTTCGCCGTCGGCCTGGGGCCGGTGGCCACCTCCGCCTTCTCGGTCACGACCACGCTGATCGCCGTCCCCACGGGCGTGAAGATCTTCAACTGGCTCGGCACCATGTGGGGCGGGTCACTCCGGTTCAAGACGCCGATGCTGTTCGCGATCGGGTTCGTCGTGATGTTCACCATCGGCGGGCTCTCGGGGGTCACCCACGCCCTGGTACCCGCCGACCGCCAGCAGACCGACACCTACTACGTCGTCGCCCACTTCCACTACGTGCTGTTCGGCGGTGCCATGCTCGGCATCTTCGGCGGCATCTACTACTGGTACCCGAAGATCTTCGGGAAGATGCTGGACGACCGGCTCGGGAAGTGGCACTTCTGGGTCACCCTCGTGGGGTTCAACCTGACGTTCGGGCCGTTCCACCTGCTCGGGCTCCAGGGCATGCCCCGGCGCATCTACACCTATCCCGCGCACATGGGCTGGAACGTCTGGAACGCCGTCTCGACCTTCGGGTCGTTCGTCATCGCCGCCGGAACGCTGATCTTCCTCTGGAACGTCCGCAGGACGGACCAGCACGGCGAGGCCGTCGGACCGGACCCGTGGGACGCCCGGACGCTCGAGTGGACCACGCCCAACCCGACCCCCGAGTACAACTTCCTGCACGTGCCGACCGTCCACTCGCTCGACGAGCTGTGGCACCGCAAGTACACCGAGGACGACAACGGCCGGCTGGTCAAGGTCGCCGACTCCGCCCAGTTCGTCGAGCGCCGCGCGACGGCGGACGACCACATCCACCTCCCCTCGCCGTCGTACTGGCCGCTGGTCGCGGCCTTCGGGTTGCCGATCATCTGCTACGGCCTGGTCTACAAGCTGTACGCGGTGAGCGTGGTGGGGCTGCTCGTGTTGCTGTTCGGCCTCTACGCCTGGGGGCTGGAGCCGAGCACCCAGCCGCCCGAGCCCGGTGACGAGGGCGACGGCCACGGCCCGGTCGGGGAGCTCGGCGCGCCGGAGGCACCCGCCGAGCTCGGCGACGCGGCGGAGCCGGCGGGGATCGGCGTCGGTGCGTCCGGTGGTGGGGACCCGGCCCTGCCGGGTGGGGACGTCCTCGGGGACACCCGGGCCGACGGGATCGGCGACACGACCATCTCGGTCGAGGACCCGGACGACTAGGACGGCGGGAGCGCACACCGACCATGGCACACCTCCTCCCCGCCCCCGGCCCCGAGACGCCGATGGGGGCCCACCACCAGCCTGACTCGCACCATGCGACGGCGACGGGCGTCTCCAACGAGAAGCTGGCCATGTGGGGCTTCCTGGCCTCTGAGTGCCTGCTGTTCGGGGCCCTGATCTCCACCTACCTGCTGTACCGGCACAAGGCGGTCTCGGGCCCGACGCCCCGCGACCTCTACGACATCCGATTCACCTCGGTGAGCTCGTTCGTGCTGTTGATGAGCTCACTCGCGATGGTGCTCGCCCTCGCCGCCATCCAGCGGGGGGACGAGCGCCGGCTGCGTGTGTGGCTGTCGACCACGGCGCTTCTGGGATCGGTCTTCATCGCCGGCCAGATCTACGAGTTCACGTCGTTCATCCGCCGGGGCATGACGATCAAGACCAATGTGACGAGCGGGGCGTTCTACGTCCTGACCGGCTTCCACGGCGTCCACGTCACGCTCGGCATCATCATGTTGCTGTCCCTGGTCAACCTGTCGGTGCGGGGGAGGATCCCCCAGGCCCGCTCCGAGGTCGTCGAGATCGCCGGCCTGTACTGGCACTTCGTCGACATCGTCTGGGTCGTCATCTTCACGGTCGTCTACCTGATCCCCTAGTCGGGAGAGAGCACGAAGCGAGCCATGACCGACATCCCCACCGCCGCCGCCGGACCTGACGCGGTGACCGACCCGGCCATCGACGCCGAGCTCGCCGCCGAGGCCGCCCTCATCGAGCGCCACGCCCATCCGACCGACGGCACCTACATGGTGGTCGGCCTGGTCCTCGCCGTCCTCACGGCCATCGAGGTCGGGCTGTACTACATCAAGGGCGGCGCGCTGACCACGGTCACGCTGCTCCTCTTCATGGCGCTGAAGTTCGCGATCGTGGCCGGGTTCTTCATGCACCTGCGGTTCGACTCCCCGCTGCTGCGTCGCGTGTTCATCATGGGCATCGCCTTCGCCGTGGTGCTGTACACCCTCGTGTTGCTGATGTTCGGGGTCCTGCACTTCTGATGACCGCCGCTCCCGTGCTCCTGGGGGCGGTGAACCGGGTGGGAGACGGCCGCTCCCTCGGCTTCCACCTGCATCCCGACGTGCTGCTGGTGATGGCCGGCCTGGGTGTCGGCTACTGGTGGGCGGTGACACGCCTCGGGCCGCGGCTGAGGCCTGGGGAGCAGGTCGTGAGCCGGCGGCAGGTCGTTTGGTTCTCCACCGGGCTCGCCCTGCTCTGGATCTTCGCCGAGTGGCCGGTCCACGACCTGGCGGAGCACTACTCCTACGCCGTCCACATGGTCCAGCACGAGGTGTTCACCCTCGCCAGCGCGCCGATGCTCCTCCTCGGGCTGCCCACGTGGCTCCTGGGGTGGCTGGTGGTTGGCCGCCCCTGGTACCGGGCGGTGCGGTTCGTGTGCCGTCCCGCCGTGGCCCTCCTCCTCAACGCCGCGGTGACCGGGCTGACCCACTGGCCCTGGGTCGTCAACGAGGCCACGCACAACGAGTGGTTCCACTTCGCCGCCCACGTGGTCCTGGTCGGGTCGGCGCTCGCCCTGTGGATGCCGCTGATCAACCGCGTCCCGGAGCTGCCCCGACCGAGCAAGCCGGCGCTGATCCTCTACCTGTTCGCATGGGGGTTCATGCCGATCGCCCCAACCCTGTTCCTCATCTTCTCCACCGGGGTGATCTACAAGGCGTACATCCCGGGGGCGGCCTACATGGGGTGGAGCGCAACCGGGGACCAGGAGCTGGCCGGGACGATCATGGGCTCGGTGACCCCGCTGCTGTCCTGGGTGCTCGCCGCCTACGTCTTCTTCTCGTGGTACGGGGACGAGGAGCGCCGGGACGCCACGACGCTCCCGGAGGACCTCACCTGGGACGACGTGGAGCGCCAGCTGGCGACCCCGCGTCCGCCGGGCTGACGGGCGGGCCGGTCCGGCCTGCCGCCGTCGGTGGATCTGAGGCCCCGTCAGGAAGTAGAACTGGCACATGGGAAACCCCGTCATCGTCGAGGCCGCCCGCACCCCGATCGGGAAGCGCAACGGTTGGCTCTCAGGGATCACCGCCCCCTATCTGTTGGCCGAGGCCCAGTTCGCGCTCCTCGAGCGCACGGGCGTCGACCCCGCCGAGGTCGACCAGATCATCGGGGGGTGCGTCACGCAGGCGGGCCAGCAGGCGTCCAACGTCGCCCGCAACGCCTGGCTGTCCCGGGGGGTCGACTTCACCGCCGCCGCCACGACGATCGACTGCCAGTGCGGCTCATCCCAGCAGGCCAACAACCTCCTGGCCGGGCTCATCGCCACGGGCGGCGCCCAGATCGGCATCGCCTGCGGCGTCGAGCAGATGAGCCAGGTCCCCCTGGGCACGGCGGCCCGGGGCGGGGGCGGCTACTACAAGGACCCGGCCACCTGGCCGTGGCGGGACGAGGCCATCACCCAGTTCGAGGCCGCCGAGCGCATCGCCCGGATGCGCGGCATCACCCGCCAGGACCTCGACGATCTCGGTGCCGCCTCGCAGCAGAAGGCGGCCCGGGCCTGGGCGGAGGGCCGGTTCGAGCGCGAGGTCGTCGTCGTCGAGGCCCCGGTCGTGACCAAGGACCTCGAGCCGACGGGCGAGACGATGACCGTCACCCGCGACCAGGGCCTCCGCGAGACCACGATCGAGAGCCTGGCCAACCTGCGCCCCGTCGCCGAGGGCGCCATGCACACCGCCGGTACGTCGTCCCAGATCTCGGACGGGGCGGCTGCGGTGCTGTGGATGGACGAGGACGTGGCCCTGGCCAGGGGCCTGCGACCCCGGGCCCGGATCGCCTACCACACGATGGTGGGCACGGATCCGTTCTACCTCCTCGACGGGCCGGTCCACGCCACCCAGAAGATGCTCGACCAGTCGAAGTTCACGATCGACGACTTCGACGTGTTCGAGTGCAACGAGGCCTTCGCCTCGGTGACCCTGTCCTGGCAGGGGGTCCACGACATCCCGATGGACAAGATCAACGTCAACGGCGGCGCCGTCGCCCTCGGCCACCCGGTCGGCGCCACCGGCAGCCGGCTCATCACGACCGCCCTCCACGAGCTCGAACGCCGCGACGGTGAGCTCGCGTTCGTGACGATGTGCCAGGGCGGGGCGCTCGGGATCGCCACGGTCCTCCAGCGGATCGGCTGACCCTGTGGAGCACCGCGCCCTCGGGCGTTCGGGCCTGAAGGTCTCCGTCGCCGGGCTGGGCTGCAACAACTTCGGCATGCGCTGCGACGAGGACCGCAGCCGCGAGGTCATCCATGCCGCGCTCGACACGGGGATCACGTTCTTCGACACCGCCCGGGTCTACGGCGGCGGGAAGTCCGAGGAGTTCCTGGGGCGGGCCCTGAAGGGCCACCGGGACGAGGTGGTCCTCGCCACCAAGTTCGGGGCGGTGGCCCAGGCGGACGACGCCGGCGGCTCCCGGCGCCACCTCCTGCGCTCGGTCGAGACGAGCCTGCGCCTCCTCGACACCGATCACGTCGACCTGCTCCAGTTGCACCGCCCCGATCCCGTGACCCCGATCGAGGAGACGCTCGGTGCCCTCACGACGCTCGTCGAGCACGGGAAGGTCCGCTACGTCGGGTGCTCCAACGTCACCGGCTGGATGATCGCCGACGCGGACTGGACGGCCAGGACCCGCAACCTCGAACCGTTCGTGACCGTCCAGAACGAGTGGAGCCTGCTCAACCGCGCCATCGAGCACGAGGTCACGGGGGCCTGTGAGCGGTACGGCTGCAGCGTGCTGCCGTACTTCCCCCTCGCGTCCGGCCTGCTCACCGGCAAGGTCCGACGGGGGGAGCCCGTGCCCGAGGACAGCCGCCTGGCCAACGCCTGGTTCGGGTCGGTGCTGACCGACGACAACTTCACGAAGGTGGAGCGGCTCGAGGCGTGGGCTTCGGCGCGCGGTCGAGCGCTCACCGAGGTGGCCCTGTCCTGGCTGGCCAGTCAGCCGGTGGTGGGCTCGGTCATCGCCGGCGCCACCTCGGTGGAGCAGGTCCGGGCCAACGTCGCCGCGACCAGGACCGACCTGACGACCGAGGAGATCGCCGAGATCGGGGCGCTCGTCGGCCGCTGACCTGGCCGGCCGGGATCGGCGGGACGCCGCCGGCCGTGGGCCAGGACGGCGCCGGCGTTCGCCGCGAGACCGGGACCGGTGGGGGTCAGAGATCGAGGGTGGCGCGTGCGGGGTCCAGCCCCGCCCGGGCGAGTGCCTTGGCCTTGGTCCGCATGAGCGTCTCCCGGGGGGCGACCGCGACCCGCTCGGCGAGCTCGAGGGCCCGGGGAACGACGTCGGCGGGCTCCACGACGGCGGTGACGAGATGGACGGCGAGTGCCTCGTCGGCATGCAGGTCGCGCCCGGTGAGGCACAGCTCGCGGGCCAGGCCGCCACCGACGAGGTCGCACAGCGGACCGTAGACGACGTCGCCGAAGCTGTACTCGGGGTGGGCGAAGCGGGCGGTCGTGGCGGCGAGGCGGAGGTCGCAGAGCACGGCGAGGTCGAAGCCGCCGGCGATGGCGGGGCCGTTGACGGCGGCGACGGTGACGAGCGGGAAGGTCGCCACCGCCCGGTGGTAGCGGTCGCTCGACGCCCAGAGCTCGGCGCTGAACGCGCCGTCGCGCCCCGCCCGGTCGAACTCGCCGAGGTCGAACCCGGCGCAGAACACCGAGCCGGCGCCTGTGACCACCACGGCCTTGAGGTCCGGGTCGTCGGCCAGCGCGCCGAGCCGGTCGGCGATCTCGTCGCGGAGGGCCACGGACAGGGCGTTGCGCTGGGCGGGCCGGTCCAGGGTCAGGACGGCCACCGGGGGCGAGTGGCGTTCGAGACGGGTGAGGTCGGGCACGTGGCAAGCCTACGGACCCCTCGCGCCGTCCGTCTCAGAGCCGCCGGACGCCCCGGAGCAGGTGCACCATCGACGGGTACGAGGCCGCCCCCCGGCCCAGCTGGACGAAGGGCGCGGCGTTGACCAGCACCGGATGGCGAAGGCCGTGGTCTCGGTAGCAGGCCAGCCGGTCGACGATCTCGGACGGCGTGCCGCAGAGGATCGCGGCGCGAAGCAGCCCCTCCGGGACCCGCCGGCCGTAGTCCAGCGCGTCATCCTCGGTGATGAGGTGCGGGAGCAGGTCCTGCAGCCCGGTGAAGCCCGGGCCCAGGGGGTGCTCGCCCCCGTAGCGGGCCCAGAGGTCGGCGGAGAAGCTCAACGCGATGCTCCGGGTCAGCGGCGCGTCGAGGAGGGCGTCCACCACCCCGCGGGTGGGCCCGGGGATGGTCAGGAACCACCCGCCGGCGGTGACCGCCAGCGGGTCCCGGCCGGCATCGGACGCCGCGGCGCGGACCTGGGCCAGGTGCTCCCCGTACTCACCCGGCTCCTGGGGCCAGGCCGGGAGCCACCCGTCCCCGTGGGTGCCGGTGATGCGCAGCATGCGGGGGCCATGGGCGGCGACCCAGATCTGGGGTCGGGTCCCCCGGTACAGGGGCACGTCGAAGATGGCGTTCCGGAGCGGGAACCACCGGCCGTCCCGGCTGACCGGCCGGCCTTCCGAGTCCCAGAGTGCCCGGATCACGCCGAGCGCCTCCTCGAGCCGGCCGACCGGGGCGGACCAGTCGACGCCGAAGGGCACGTTGTTCTCCCGCTCGCCCGTCCCGATCCCGAGCACGGTGCGCCCGTGGTTGAGCAGGTGCAGGGAGGCGAACGCCTGGGCCACCACCGCCGGGTGACGTCGCCCGGGATCGGTCACGGCCACACCGAGGCCCAGGCGGGTCAGGCGGTTGCGGGCGGCCAGCCAGCCGAGGGCCGCCACGGGGTCGAGGAAGCCGTCGGCGTGGCGGATCACGGCCGCCAGCCGGTTGTGCCGGGTCGACCAGAGCGAGCGGGGGAGCATGTTGATGAGGTGGTCGGGAACCCACAGTGACGAGGCCCCGCCGGCGACGGCCAGGCCCTGGCTGGCCCGAAGCAGGACAGGGGGGGCGACGCCGGCGTCCATCAACCCGACCTTCACGGGTCCATCCGCCCGTGCACCCGAGCTCCACCCCTGCCGCCCTGAGGCGCCGCCCCCGCCCGTGCCGCCCCGCGCTCCCGGGCCGTCTGCCTGCGCCACGCCCGTCGCACGGCGGTCCCTACTCCCAGCGGAAGCTGAGGGCGGCGGCGACGGGGGCGGCGACCGCCCACGCGCCCAGCACGATCCAGGCCCGGCCCGGGACCGCCGCCCCGAGCCCGAGGCTGGCGTGGAGGGCGTCGCTCAGCGCGGCGGCCGGCAGCGCCCGGGCGACGGCCTGCAGCGGTCCCGGGAGCTTGGAGAGGGGCACCACCATTCCGCCGAGCAGGAGGAGCACGAGGTACAAGCCGTTGGCGGCGGCGAGCACGACCTCGGCTCGCAGCGTCCCGGCCATCAGGAGGCCGATCCCGGCGAAGCCGATGGTGGCGAGCACGATCACGGCGAAGACCACGAACACGTCGCCGCGCGGCTGCCAGCCGAGGGCGGCACCCGCCACCGACAGGACGACGAGCTGGAGCAGCTCGACCGCCGCGACGGCTGCGGTCTTGGCGGCGAGCAGGGCCGGGCGCCCGAGCGGGGTGGTGCCGAGCCGCTTCAGGACGCCGTACTGGCGCTCGAACGCGGTCGCGATGCCCAGGCTCACCATGGCCGTGGACATCACCGCCAGGGCCAGGATGCCCGGCACCAGGAAGTCGACGGTGGCGACGCCGCCGGTCACCGTCGGATCCGGATAGCCGATCAGGTCGAAGAAGCCGAGCAGGACGACGGGGATGCCGAGGGTCAGCAGCAGCGACTCCCCCCGCCGCAGCGTCAGCCGGACCTCCGCCCTGGCCTGGGCGGCGAGGGCGCGTGGGGAGCCGAGCCGGCCGACGCGGCCGGCCCGCCGCCCGTCGGCGGTGGCCGCGGTCACGGCCTCCCCGCCCGGTCACGGTTCCGCCCGCGGCCGTCGCCCCGCTGGCGCCGGCCGCGGGCCCTCGGGGTTCGCTCGAGCTCGGCCGTGCTCGTCCCGGTGAGCCGCAGGAACACGTCCTCGAGCGTCTGGCGACCGGCGCGCAGGTCGGCGAGGGCCAGGTCGTGCTCGGCCAGCCACCCCGTGAGGGCGGCCACCCGCGCCGGTGTGCTCTCGGCGTCCACGCGGTACTCGCCGGGAGTGACCTCCACGACGGTCGCGCCCAGGCGGACGGCCAGACCGGCCGTGTCGATCCCGACCGGTGCCCCGAACCGGATGTCCGACCCGCCGCCGGAGGCCATGAGCTCGGCCGGCGTCCCGGTCGCCACCGCCCGTCCACCGTCGACGATCACCACCCGGTCGGCGAGCCGCTCGGCCTCCTCGAGCTCATGGGTGGTCAGCAGCACGGCCACCCCACGGTCCCGGAGCTCGCGGACCACCTCCCGGATCACCAGCCGGCCGCCGGGGTCGACGCCGGCGGTCGGTTCGTCGAGGAACGCGACCTCCGGCCTCCCCACGAGGGCGAGGGCGAGCGACAGCCGCTGCTGCTCACCGCCCGACAGCCGCCGCCACGGGGTGCGGGCCACCGCGTCGAGCCCGACCCGGGTGATGAGGTCCTCGGCGTCGAGCGGATGGTCGTAGTACGCGGCGAACAGACGGACCGCCTCGGCGGGCGTCATGGTCGGGTAGACGCCCCCGGACTGGAGCATCACCCCGATGCGGCGGTGCACCTCCCCGGCGTCGGTGATCGGGTCGAGCCCGAGGACCCGCACCCGCCCGCTGCTCGGGGCCCGGTACCCCTCGAGGGTCTCCACCGTCGTGGTCTTGCCGGCCCCGTTGGGTCCGAGCAGGGCCGTCACTTCGCCGGCCTCGGCACGCAGGGTCAGGTCCCGGACCGCGACCACGTCGGCGTACCGCACCACCAGCTCCGAGACCTCCACCGCGGCCGCCACGAACGGCCACGCTACCGTTGGCCCGCTTCAGACCCCCACTCCCGGCGAGGCCGAACTTCAATGATCGACATCCGATTGGTCCGTAGCGAGCCAGATGCCGTGAAGGTCGCCCTCGGTCGCCGAGGCGTCGGTGCCGCGGTCGTCGACGAGCTCGCCGCGCTCGACCGGCGGGCCCGCGAGCTGTCCGGTCGCCGGGACGACCTGCGGGGCGAGGTCAAGCGGCTCTCCCAGCAGGTCGGGGTGGCGAACAAGGCCGGCGACCGGGCGCAGGCCGCCGCCCTCGCCGATCGCAGCCGGGCCGTGGGCGAGGAGCTCAAGAGCCTCGACGTCGAGGTGGACGGGATCTCGCTGGGCCTGCGCGACCTGCTCCTCGCCACCCCCAACCTGCCCGCCCCCGACGCCCCCGACGGGACCACCGACGCCGACAACCCGGTGCTGCGGGTCGAGGGCTTCGACCCCGAGGCCTACGGGCCGCACCAGCGGGTGCCGCACTGGGAGATCGGAACCGAGCTCGGCGTCCTGGATCTCGAGCGGGGCGCCCGCATGAGCGGGTCGATGTTCGCCATGCTGCGGGGTGGGGGCGCGACCCTCGCCCGGGGGCTGTGCCAGTTCGCTCTCGACCGCAACGCCGACGCCTTCGAGGAGGTCCGCCCGCCGACCTTCGTCCGGACCGACACCATGACCTCCACCGGTCACCTGCCCAAGTTCGCCGACGAGGCCTACCACATGGAGCGTGACGACCTCTGGGCGATCCCCACCGCCGAGGTGCCGCTGACCTCCATGGCCCGCGACGAGATCCTCGACGCCGCCGACCTGCCGATGCGGCTGATGGCGTGCACGCCGTGCTTCCGTCGGGAGGCGGGCGCAGCCGGCCGCGACACCCGGGGGCTGCTGCGGGTCCACGAGTTCGACAAGGTCGAGATCCTCGCCTACGCCGCGCCGGGGCAGGCCCAGGACGTGCATGCCGAGCTGCTGGCCCGGGCCGAGGGGACGCTGGCCGCGCTGGGCCTGGCCTACCGGGTGGTGGACATCTGCACCGGCGACCTGGGCAACTCCTCGGCCCGCACGTTCGATCTCGAGGTCTACGCCCCGGGCTGCGACCTGTGGCTCGAGGCGTCGTCGGTCTCGTGGTTCAGCGACTACCAGGCCCGGCGGGCCAACATCCGCTACCGGCGGCCCGAGGGCGGCAACGCCGTCGTGCACACGCTCAACGGCTCCGGCCTCGCCGTGCCCCGTGTGTGGGCCGCCCTGGTGGAGACCCACCGGCGGCCGGACGGGACGGTGGCGGTCCCCGACGTCCTGCGGCCCTACGTCCGGGGTGCCGACCGCATCAGCGCCAACCGGCGCTACCGGCGATCCTGAGCCCGGGGGACGCCGGTCCGTCGCCGCCCCCTGCCTGAGGTTCGCCCGACCTCCCTCGCACCTCCGACTGACCGCCGCCGAAGTGGGCTCGCGCCCCCCGAGGGGGCTAACGTCCCCCGCTGATGCCCCTCGCGTTGTCCACGGCGCAGACGCTGTTCGCCATCGCGCTGGCCGCCGTCGCGCTGCTGATCACGTTCTTCGCCCTGTACGTCATCTCGACGGTCGTGTGGGCGGACCGCTGGGTGAGGAGGTCGAAGTGAGCACCACGGCCGGGACCCCGACGAAGGCGCCGGGCGTGTACCCGAAGTCCACCGTCTACCGGGGCAGGTCCGGCCAGTGGGCGTTCGTGATGCACCGCATCACCGGCTTCCTGGTGTTCTTCTTCCTGCTGCTCCACATCGTCGACGTGTCCCTCCTGAACGTCCACCACGGGACGACCTACAACGAGGTCCACCGGCTCTACGGCAACATCCTGCTGCGGCTGTTCGAGGTGGGTCTGCTGTTCGGCCTGGTCTTCCACTCGCTCAACGGCCTGCGGATCGTGATGATCGACTTCTTCCCGGGAGCGGTGAGGAACCAGCGCAACCTGTTCTCGGTCGTCATCGGGCTCACCGTCCTGTTCACCGTCATCGGCGGCGTCATCATCGTGAAGCCGTTCTTCTCGGGGAGCTGAGCATGGCCTCCCGGGTCCAGGACCGACCCTCCCCCGTGGCCGCCGGCCCAGGCCTCGAGCGCCGTCCCCGCCAGAACTTCGAGACGTGGTCCTGGTTCTTCATGCGGGTCTCGGGCCTGATCCTGATCTTCCTCGCCCTCATCCACTTCTCGCTCACCCACCTGGTCCACGACGTGGCCAAGACCGACACGTCGTTCGTGTCGCACCGGTGGAACAACCCGCTCTGGCGGGTCTACGACTGGACGCTCCTCGCCCTTGGCCTCATGCACGGTGTCAACGGGCTGCGCCTCATCACCGACGACTACGTGCGGGCGCCGGCCAAGCGCGCCGTCACCAAGGCGGTCCTGTACGCGGGAACGTTCACCCTGTTCGCCTACGGCACGCTCACGATCATCACGTACGGCCGCTACTAGGACGCCGCCGGCGGCCGCCGGGTCGGGTGGCGCCGCACCGGCCGGTCCGACTCAACCGGCCGGCGGCTCCGCTGGGGAAGGGTGCACGCAGCCGGTGCAGCGCCCGAGGAGGGCGAAGTGGTCGGGGCGGAGCACGAACCCGTAGTCGCCCGCCAGCTGCTCGGCGAGGGGGCCGAACACGTCATCGGGCACCTCGCGCACCCGCCCGCACACCTCGCACACGAGGTGCTGGTGGCGGGCGTCGGTCAGGTGGAACTCGGCCCGCCCGTGGCCGAGGTGCACGTGCTCGACGACACCCTGGCGCTCGAGTGCCTCCAGGGTTCGATAGACGGTCGAGCGGTGAACCTCGGGCCGGCTGCCCTGCACCCGTGCCGTGAGCTCGTCGGCCGTGACGTGGTGGCCGCCGTCGACGAGGGCCTCGGCGACCGCCCGGCGGGCAGAGGTGAGCCGCCCGCCGTCCCGGCGGAGTGCAGCGAGCAGCAGCGCAAGGCGGCGATCGTCGCGAGCCATGGGGTCGCCCGCAGGTTAGCCGCCGCCCGCGTGGCGGGCGGCGGCCGGGAACATCCGCCCAAGGTCCGGTGCTGTTGACTGGTCAAGGACGCTCGGACAGTCTGACCGTCGACGGAGGGAGGAGGCTGCATGGCCGAACGGGCTCGCACCCCCGGCGCCGGCATCCGGGGGGCGGATGGTCGTCTCGCGACCCGGACCGGGTGGCTCGACTCCCGGCACAGCTTCAGCTTCGGCCGCCACCACGACCCGGCCAACACCCACTTCGGCGTGCTGCTGGTCAGCAACGACGACCGCGTGCGGGCGGGCACGGGCTTCGAGTCCCACCCCCACCGCGACATGGAGATCGTCACGTGGGTGCTCCACGGGGAGCTCGAGCACGCCGACTCGGAGGGCAACCGGGGCCTCATCTACCCCGGGTTGGCGCAGCGGATGACAGCCGGCACCGGGATCTGGCATTCCGAGAGGAACCCGAGCCCCGTCGAGGACGTCCACTTCATCCAGATGTGGGTGGTGCCCGATGCCGAGGGCGTCGGTCCCGGCTACCAGCAGCTCGACATCAACGCCGAGCTGGCCAAGGGTGGGCTCGTGCCCGTCGCGAGCGGCCGGGGTCACGACGCGGCGATCGCCATCCGCCAGCGCCACGCGGTGCTGTGGGCCGCCCGCCTCGGCCCGGGAGAGCGGGTCGCGCTTCCCGACGCCCCGTTCGTCCACCTGTTCGTCGCCGGCGGCACGGCGCGGCTGGGGACCGAGGCCGGTGGGGGCGGCGGGTCGGCCGGTCCCGACCAGCTCGTCGAAGGCGACGCGGCCCGGCTCAGCGGAGCCGGGGGACCGACCGTCACGGCGGGCCCCGAGGGGGCGGAGCTGCTCGTCTGGGAGATGGACGCCACCCTCCGGGTGGCCTGACGCAGGGGGCTGCTCAGGCGCCGCCGGCGAGTGCCTCCTCGAGCACCTTGGCAGCGTGGCCGTCGGCCTTGACGCTGTACCAGGCCCGGGCCACCTTGCCCTTCTCGTCGATGAGGAACGTGGACCGGATCACGCCCACCGTCTTCTTGCCGTACAGGGTCTTCTCGCCCCAGGCGCCGTAGGTCTCCATCACCGCGTGGCCGGGGTCGGAGAGGAGGGTGAACCGCAGTCCGTACTTGTCACGGAACTTGGCGTGGCTGGTGGCGGAGTCCGCCGAGATGCCGATCACCGGGACGCCGAGCCCCTCGAACTGGGACAGGGCGTCGTTGAACTGGCACGCCTCCTTGGTGCATCCAGGCGTGTCGTCCCTGGGGTAGAAGTACACGACCACCTTGCGGCCCGCGAACGACGAGAGCGACACCTTCCTGCCATCGGGGTCCTGCAGGGTGAACGCGGGGGCCTTGGCCCCGGCTTCCAGCTTGGCCACGGTTCCTCCTCGGGTCGTCGGACGGGTGGGGCTACCGCCTGCCGCGGGAGCCGGCGTGCAGCAGGTTCATGGCCTCGGCGCGGGCGGCCGGATCCTCGCGCAGCACGCCCCGGACAGCCGAGGTCACGGTGACGGCGCCGGGCTTGCGCACCCCCCGCATCGTCATGCAGAGGTGCTCGGCCTCGACGACCACGATCGCGCCCCGAGGCGTGAGGCGCTCCTCGATGGCGTCGGCGACCTGGGTGGTCAGCCGCTCCTGGACCTGGGGCCGGCGGGCGAAGCCCTCCACGAGGCGGGCCAGCTTCGACAGGCCGGTGATCCTGCCGTCGACGCCCGGGATGTAGCCGACGTGGGCCCGGCCGATGAACGGCATCAGATGGTGCTCGCAGAGCGACGCGAAGGGGATGTCGCGCACCAGCACGAGCTCGTCGTGGTCGGCCTCGAAGCGGACGTCGAGATGGCGGCCGGGCTCCTCGTGGAGGCCGGCGCACAGCTCGGCGTACATCTCGGCCACCCGCTCGGGGGTCCGCCGCAGCCCGTCCCGGGTCGGGTCCTCGCCGATCGCGGCCAGCAGCTCCTCGACGGCCCGCGTGATCCGGGCACGGTCGACCGGCGGCCCTGGCCGCGCCCTCCCGTTGCCGGTGGCGTCGACGGCGTCGGGCGGTGC
>Ga0209048_10002840_pt1 | contig 16970 bp, 13 predicted proteins | sample FrelakmetCRP12CR_FD_187146 | JGI IMG/M metagenome (GOLD analysis project Ga0209048, IMG submission 187146) | Freshwater lake sediment microbial communities from the University of Notre Dame, USA, for methane emissions studies - CRP12 CR (SPAdes)... | ecosystem: Environmental > Aquatic >... | reverse complement strand
CATGCGCGATCCGGTGATGTACCGCATCCTTCACGCCGAGCACCATCGCACCGGCGACAAGTGGTGCATCTATCCGATGTACGACTTCGCGCACGGCCAGTCGGACTCGATTGAGCGCATCACCCATTCCGTCTGCACCCTGGAGTTCGAGGACCATCGGCCGCTGTACAACTGGTTCATCGAGCAGTTGGGCATCTTCCCGTCGCAGCAAATCGAGTTCGACCGCCTCAACCTGACCTACACGCTGCTGAGCAAGCGCAAGCTGCTGCAACTGGTGCGCGAGGACCGGGTGCGCGGCTGGGACGATCCCCGCATGCCCACGCTGTCCGGCATCCGGCGGCGCGGCTACACGCCCGAGGCGATCCGCAATTTCTGCGCCGCCATCGGCGCCTCGAAGACCAGCGGCAGCATCGAGCTGGCCATGCTGGAGCACTTCGTGCGCGAAGACCTGAACCGGCGCGCACTGCGCGCGATGGCTGTGCTGCGTCCGCTGCGCGTCGTCATTGATAACTATCCCGAAGGGCAGGCGGATGAGCTGGAGGCGGCGAACAATCCTGAAGATGCGAGCGCCGGCACGCGCAAGGTGCCGTTCTCGCGGGTGCTCTATATCGAGCAGGACGACTTCCGCGAAAATCCGCCGAAACATTTCTTCCGCCTGTCGCCCGGGCGCGAAGTACGGCTGCGCGGCGGGTACTTCATCAAGTGCACCGGCGTGGTGAAGGACGAGAAGACCGACGAAGTGGTCGAGGTCCATTGCACCTACGATCCCGAGACGCGCAGCGGCAACGCGCCTGACAATCGCAAGGTGAAGGCGACCATCCATTGGGTGTCGGCCGAGCACGCTATCAGCGCCGAGGTGCGCCTGTACGAGAACCTGTTCACCGTCGAAGACCCGAACAACGTGCCGGAGGGGCAGGACTTCACCGCCAATCTCAATCCCAACTCGCTGGAAGTGCTGACCAAAGCCAAGCTGGAGCCGTCGCTGGCCAGCGCAAAGCCGGGCGATCGCTATCAGTTCGAGCGGCTGGGATATTTCTGCGCCGACCTCGACTCGAAGCCGGGTGCGCTGGTGTTCAACCGGACAGTGCCGCTGCGCGACACTTGGGCGAAGATTGAGAAACGGGACAGGGCTCAATAACAATGCGTTTTTTCGGTTTACGCGTACAACGGCGCGTACAAGCTGGAAATGACATCCTCTGTTTGGGAGAAAGCTGAATGAGCAAGGACATGGTGCGGTTGGCGGTCGACCTTACGATCAAAGAAGGCAAGCTCAGTGAGTTCGAGAGTATTGCACGGACGATGATCGCGGGCAGCGTGGGGGAGAAGGGTACGCTCAGTTATGATTTTTTCTTGAGCGATGATCGCCAGCGGTGTCGCCTTATCGAGAGCTATGTGGACGCGGATGCCGTGCTGGCGCACTTCACCGGACCAGTGGTGCAGCAGCTTGTACCCAAGCTTCTCGGGACGGCAAGCCTCACCGGGTTCGAGGTTTATGGAAACCCCGGTCCCGAGGCGACTCAGATGTTGAAGGGCTTTGGCGCTCAGATCTTCGATTTTTGGGACGGACTGGTCCGCTGAGCCTCACATTCGGACGAAGCCAAACTGCGCTGGCGATCTTAAGGCCCGCATCGAATAATCATGAGTTCTAATACATCATCCTCGGCTGCTCCCCGCCTCCGCTTTGCGCCATCCCCCACCGGCTATCTTCACGTCGGCGGAGCGCGCACAGCGCTATTTAATTGGCTGTTTGCGCGACACTTTGGCGGCACGCTCATCCTGCGCATTGAAGACACCGACTTCGAGCGCTCAACCGCCGAAATGGTGGACGGCATCCTCGACGGACTGCGCTGGCTGGGTATCGATTGGGACGAGGGGCCGTATTTTCAATCGCAGCGCATGGATTTGTACCGCGAGGCGGCGCAGAAACTTGTCGAAGACGGCCATGCGTATTACTGCTTCTGCACCAAGGAAGAGTTGGAGCAGCGCCGTGCGGCGGCGCAGGCCCAAGCTGGCAATCCGCAATACGACAAGAAGTGCCGCAGTATCCCGCCCGACGAGGCGCAGGTGCGCCGTGAAGCAGGACAGGCCTGCGCCATTCGCTTTGCCGTGCCTGATGCCGGAAGCACCTTCTTCGAGGATGCCGTCTTCGGCCGCGTCGAGTTTTCCAACTCCGAGATCGAAGACTTCGTGCTGCTGCGTTCCGATGGCGGCCCCACCTACCACTTGAGCGTCGTGGTGGACGACCTGGAAATGCGAATGACCCATGTAGTCCGGGGTGCCGACCATCTCTCCAACACGCCCAAGCAGGTGATGCTGTACCGCGCGATCGGCGTGGAGCCTCCGGTGTTTGCGCATGTGCCGCTGATTCTCGGCCCGGACAAAACGCGCCTCAGCAAGCGGCACGGCGCCACCAGCGTTACGGCGTACAAGGACGAAGGCATTGTGCCCGGGGCGTTCCGGAATTTTCTGGCGCTGCTGGGATGGACGCCTCCCGACTCGACCAAGGAGAGGATGGGCGATCGTGCGCTGATCGATCTCTTCGACCTGAGCGGCATCCAGAAGTCGAACGCCATCTTCGATCGCGGCAAGCTCGACTGGTTCAACGGCGAGTACATTCGCGCTTATCCGGCGGTGCAGCTGTTGCCGCTCATCGAGGAAGAGTGGAAGAGAGTCGGCATCGTTCCTTTTCAAGTCAGCCACGAGGCGATGGAATCAACGGTCGACCTGGTGAAGCCGCGGGCGCGAAATCTCAAGGACTTTGCGACGCTGTTTCGCGCCTACTTCAGCGATGAGTACGAAATGGATCCGGCGGCGGTGCATAAATTCGCGAAAGACGAAACCGTTCGCGAAATGCTGGTCGAGCTCGCATCGCGTTACGAAAAGGAAGGCGTTTTCTCGGAGGAGAGCACGGAGAAGGTCCTGCGCGAGTTTGTGGCGGAGAGGAACGTCAAGGCGGGCGCGCTTATTAACGGCGCGCGCGTGGCGCTGACCGGACAAGGCGTCGCGCCCAGTTTGTTCGCCGTGATGGCGAACCTGGGGCAGGAACGTACAGTAGCGCGATTGAAACGAGCGATGGAGTTGTAGGCTTTTCGATCCAGACTCGCTGGCGTCGCGCCATTTCGTTCAGGGGAGCCAGCCCGACACTTTTGGGGGCCCACTGTGGTGGCATTGGTTGAACTATCCCCCTTCCCGCCGCGTATCACTCTTGTGGTAGCCCGGCTGTAATCTGACGCGCCGGCACCATCGTGTCTATGGTTCTCCGCGATCTCATCCGCGACGTTTTCCAGACGCTATGGGGACATAAGCTGCGCACCGCGCTGACCATGTTTGGCATCGCTTGGGGCGTCATCTCCATCGTGCTGATGGTCGCCGCCGGCGAGGGTTTGCGGGTCGGGCAGGCGAAAGTCTCGCAGCAGTTCGGCCGCGACCTGATGATTATTTTTGCCGGCCGCACCAGCCTTCAGGCCGGCGGAACGCGCGCCGGGCGGCAGGTCGAATACCTGGACAGCGACATTCCCATCGTGCAGGCGGATTCTCCCGATTGCGAATATGTGATCCCCGAGCTGGAGACCAGCCGCGCGCGAATTCACAGCAACTACAACGCCGGAGCGCAGACCATTACTGGCTCGTATCCGCCGTTCCAGGAAATCCGCAGCATCACGGTTGCAGAGGGCCGCTTCTATGACTGGGGTGACGTCAAAGAGACGCGCCGGGTCGCGTTCCTCGGCAGCGAGGTGAAGAAGCAGCTGTTCGGCGGGCGCAATCCCATCGGCGAAAACATTTACTTCAACGACATCCCCTACAAGGTCATTGGGGTGATGAAGGCCAAGGACCAGGACTCCAGCTACGACGGCTTCGACATCAACAAGGTCTACGTACCGTACACGGCGATGCACACCGATTTCCCCAACAAGCCGCCGTGGACGCTGCATGGCGTGGACCAGTTGCTGGTGACGCCGAAATCGGTCGAGCAGCACGAAGCCTGCAAGGGCCAGGTCCTCGCGGCGTTGGGCCGGCTGCACGATTTCGATCCGCATGATAAAGAGGCCGCACCCATCTGGGACACCATCGAGGAGGCGCAGGCCTTCAAGACCATGACCGACGGCATGAAGTACTTCCTGGGAGCGGTCGGGCTAACGACCTTGTTCCTCGGCGGGTTGAGCGTGATGAATGTGATGCTGGTGGCCGTCCGCGAACGCACCCGTGAGATTGGCGTTCGCAAGGCAGTGGGCGCGCAGTCGCGCAACATCATGATGCAGTTCTTCGTCGAGACCATCATCGTGGTGTTCGTCAGCGGCGGGATGGGCATGGCCATTTCCTTCGGATTTTGCGCGCTGTTCAATCTGCTGCCCATGCCGCAATTCTTTGCCGGCCTGCTGCCCACGTGGCAGTCCGGGGCGTTGTCGATTGGGTTGCTCGGCCTGGTGGCCGTCCTGGCGGCCATGTACCCGGCGCGGCAGGCGGCCTCCATTGACCCCATTGAAGCTCTGCGCTACGAGGCAGGTGGCTGATGCTCTCCATGATGAAGGAGATAGTTCGCGAATCGTGGACGGCGCTGCTGCGCAGCCGCACCCGCAGCCTGCTGACTATGACGGGCATCGTGTGGGGCATTGTCGCGGTTACGCTGCTCATTGCTTACGGCAGCGGCTTCCGCACCGTGCTGGTTAACGCCTTCAACGCATTCGGCAAGAGCACGGTCACCGCTTGGCCCGACCAGACCAGCGAGCAGCCCGGTGGCCAGCGTGCCGGCAAGAAGGTGAAATTCGAACTGGCTGACCTCGAGGCGGTGCGCAACGAGGCCAACCTAGTGAAGCAGGTTTGCCTGGAGGCCGTGAAGTGGCTGCCGGTCGCCTACGCCGATCGCATGGTGAACACCGCCACGCGCGGCGTTTGTCCCGAGTACGGCGACATGCGCAACGAGGTCGCGGCGGAGGGCCGCTGGCTCAACTCCAGCGACGAGGTGGAGCGCAGGCGCGTGGTCTTTCTCGGCAATCGGGTGAAGGAGCAGCTTTTCAGCGGGCGCAATGCGGTTGGTGAAACTGTCGAGATCGGCGGCATGCGCTTCACCGTTGTTGGCGTGATGGATCGCAAGCTGCAATTGTCCAATTACTTCACCAGCGACGATCGCTCGGTGTTCATTCCGTTTACCACCGCCGGCGACTTGTGGAACACGCGCTACCCGCAAGTGATGGTGTTCACGCCGGTGGCGCCGCAGTTCGAGAAGAAGGCCGAGGCGCAGGTGCTGGCGGTAGTGGCCGAGCGCCAGGGCTTTTCGCCCACTGACAAGAAGGCCATCCAGATGTTCGGGCGCGAGGAGTTCCGCCCCGTGATCGACGGTCTCACTATCGGGCTGCAAGTGCTGCTGATGTTCATCGGGGCCCTGACGCTGGGCATTGGCGGCGTCGGGGTGATGAACATCATGCTGGTATCAGTAGACGAGCGGATTCGCGAGATCGGGCTGCGCCGCGCGCTGGGCGCGCGCAAGTGGCATATTCGCTTTCAGTTCCTCGCCGAAACCATGCTGCTGATGCTGCTGGGCGGCGTCATTGGCATCGCGCTGTCGTATGTGCTGGCGCTGGTCATTCCGACCTTGCCTATGCTGGGACCGTTGTTTGAGGACACTTCCGGCAAGGGCGACATCCACCTGCGCATCTCGGCATTTGCGGTGATGGGCTCGGCGATGGTGCTGCTGATCGTCGGCGTGGCCAGTGGCATGGTTCCCGCGCTAAGAGCGTCCAAGCTGGACCCGGTGGAGGCGCTGCGGTACGAGTAGCTACTTCTTGTCTCGCGGCTCGTTGCGGGCCCGGTTCTTGATCCAGATGGGTGTGCCGACGAAGCCGAACGCTTCGCGGATCTGGTTCTCCAGAAATCGCTGATAGGAAAAATGCAGTTTCACCGCACGGTCGGTGAACAGGATGAACGTCGGCGGCGACACCGACGCCTGTGTCATGTAGAGAATCTTCACCCGTTTGGCGACCGGCACTGAGGCGCGCTCGAAATCGACGCGACTGAGGAAGCGGTTCATCTCGCCGGTGCCGACGCGCTTGCGCCGCTCACGTGCCACCAGGTCGAGCGTGGAGAAAAGTTTGTCGATGTTCTTGCCCAGCGAGGCGGAGACGAACAGCACCGGAGCGTAGGACAGGAATTTCAGGTGCCGCCTGACCTGCTCCTCGTAGATGCTGCGATCGGCGGGCGGCTTGCCGTCGCTGCGGTTGGTCGTCACCAAATCCCACTTGTTGATGACGACGATGACCGAGCGCCCGCTCTCGTGGGCGTAGCCGGCGATGGTGGCGTCGCCGGCGGTGACGCCTTCTGTGGCGTCGATCAAGATGAGCGCCACGTCGGCCGCTTCGAGATGCTTGCGGGCCATCACCACCGACAGCTTCTCCGCCATCAGTTCGGTCTTGCCCTTGCGACGAATACCGGCGGTGTCGATGAAGCGATAGCACTGGCCGTCACGGTCCAGCATCTCGTCGACGGCATCGCGGGTGGTGCCGGCCATCGGCGACACGATGGCGCGCGAGGTCCCGGTCAGCGCGTTCAGCAGGGTTGATTTGCCGACGTTCGGTCGCCCGATGATGGCGACCCTGGTCTCCTTGGGGATTTCAGCCTCTTCTGTCATCCCGAGCGTAGTGAGGTCGCCGTCGGCGACCGAACGCAGCCGAGGGATCTGCTGTTCGCCCGAGTCTTCCTCTGCTGGCGGTTCCGCCTCGCGCGCAGGCATCACGCTGAACGCATAATCCAGCAATTCGGCTATTCCGTTGCCATTTTCCGCAGAGATGGGGAACAGTTCCCTGATGCCCAAGCTGCGGAATTCTTCCGCATAAGGCTCGAGTTGGGGCGTGTCGGCCTTGTTCACCGCCAACAGCAACGGTTTGCCCGTGCGCAGCAGCAGGCGAGCGAGGTCGATATCGGGCGAGGCCAACTCGGTCCGGCCGTCCACCACCATGACGATGGCGTCGGCCTCTTCCAGCGCCACCCGCGCCTGGCGGAGGATCTCTGTCGGGATGAGTTGCGGGTCGTCGGGAACAATGCCGCCGGTGTCCACCACGCGCAGGGTGCGGCCAGCCCATTCCACATCGCCATAGATACGGTCGCGGGTGATGCCGGGCTCGTCGCCGACAATGGCGCGGCGTGACCCGACTAAGCGATTGAACAGCGTGGACTTACCAACGTTAGGGCGTCCGACTATGGCCAGGGTGCCCGCCGGCGGAGGTTCTCCCTGGCGGGCGGCGCGGCTGGCTTCGAATTGGATGTGGCGGCTCATTCAGACTCTTTCATCAGCGAAGGCCCAAGCAGCTATTATAGGGACACGCTCCTCGCCCCGTGTCTTCCACGTCACAATCCGCCGCCCTGGCCGCTCGTTTGCCGTCGCTGTTCCAGTTCTTCGGCCCGGGCGGAGTACTGGCGCGCACCCATCCAGCGTATGAGTTCCGCCGCGGACAATTGCAGATGGCCGAAGCCGTCGAGCTGGCACTGCAGGAGCGCCGCCATCTGATCGTCGAGGCCGGTACCGGCACCGGCAAGACGCTCGCCTATCTGCTGCCGGTGATTCGCTCCGGCAAGCGGGTCATCATTTCAACCGGCACCAAGACCTTGCAGGAGCAGCTCTTCTTCAAGGACGTGCCGTTCCTGCAGCAGCACCTGGGTGAATTGCGCGTGTGCTACATGAAGGGGCGCAGCAATTATCTTTGCCGCAAGAAGCTCTACGACCTCGCCGACCAGCCGGTGCTGAACGGGCTGGAGGAGATCAACCAGTTCCGCATCATCAGCGACTGGGAGAAGACCACCGAAAGCGGTGACCGCGCCGAGTTGGCCGAACTGCCCGAAAACAGCCATCTGTGGCCCAAGCTGGACGCGCGCACCGACCGTTGCATCGGCTCCAAGTGCCAGCAGTTCGACCGCTGCTTCATCACGGAGATGCGGCGGCGCGCGGCCGAGAGCGACATCATCATCGTGAACCATCATCTCTTCTGTGCCGACTTGGCCATCAAGGCGGCGGCCGATCGCGCGCCGGACGCGGGCGTGCTGCCCGATGCCGGCGTGGTCATTTTCGACGAAGCGCACGAGCTGGAGGACATCGCCACCGACTTCTTCGGGATAACGGTCTCGAACCTGCGCGTAAACGATCTGCTGCGCGATGTAGAAAACACGCTACATCGCGTGGATGTGCCGCTCACGGACGTGATCTCGGCCATTACCCACGTGAGCGAGCGCTCGCAGTTTTTCTTCTCGCTGGTTCCGCCGGGCGACGGGCGCTTTGCCTTCGACAGCCGCGCCGAGTTCCTGGAAGAAAACGGCGACGAATATCTTGGCCTGCAGAATTCGCTACTGCGCCTCTATACGGGGCTGCAGGCCATCCCCAACAAGCCCGACGAGGTGCACGCCCTGGCCCGCCGGGTGGAAGAGCTGAAGGTGAATCTCGGCTTCATCCTGGAAGCGCAGGACCGCAACACCGTCTTCTGGATCGACCGCCGCGGCGATCGCCGTGCCGGACGCAGTGTGCAGCAGAACGTCTTTTTGCAGGCCACGCCGATTACGGTGTCGAATATTCTCCGCTCGACGCTGTTTGAGCACCTGGACTCGGCGGTGCTGACTTCGGCGACGCTGGCGGTGGCCGGTGGCTTCGAGTACGTCCGCAACCGGACCGGCATCCAGCACGCCCGCGAGCTGGTGGTGCCGTCGCACTTCGACTACGAGAGCCAGGCGCTGCTGTACGTGCCGCCCGACCTGCCCGATCCGCGCGAGCCGCAATTCGTGGAGCGCGCCTCGCAGCGCGTGCGCCAGTTGCTGGAGATCACGCGCGGCCGCGCCTTCTGCCTGTTCACCAGCTACGCGCTGATGAACCAGCTCTACGAGCGCCTGCTGGGGGAGCTGGAATTCCCCATGCTCTTGCAGGGCAGCGCGCCCAAGAACGCATTGCTGGAGGAGTTCCGGCTAACGCCGAACGCAGTTTTGTTTGCCACCTCGTCGTTCTGGCAGGGCGTGGACGTGCAGGGCGAGCAGTTGAGCTGCGTCATCATCGACAAGCTGCCGTTTGCCGTGCCCAACGATCCGGTGGTGGCGGCGCGCGTCCGCGCCATCGACGAAGACGGCGGCAATGCCTTCTACGAATACCAGGTTCCCAGCGCGGTGATCTCGCTGAAACAGGGCTTTGGCCGGCTGATCCGCTCGCTGCATGATCGCGGGCTGCTGTGCTTGCTGGACAACCGCATCCTCAAGAAGCAGTACGGGAGGGTGTTTCTGGACAGCCTGCCAAAATATGGAAGGACGACGGAGATCAAAGCGGTGCAGGAGTTCTTCGGATTCAGCCCTGAGGACGAAACTGCCTAGCCCGGCGAACCAGTGCGAACGAGGGCGAAGCACGGGTCGTTGCGGTCGCTCCGCACGCTAGCGGCGCGGTTTCAGGATGCCGAGAATCTCCTGCAAACCCTGGCGGATTCGCCGCAGATCGGAGGCTTGCTTCTTCGGGAAGGGCAGCCCGGTTTGCCGTTGCGCGGGGCGGGCCTCGGCTTTCAGATGCTGGCGGGCTCCGGCGATGGTGAAGCCCTGCTCGTAAAGCAGCTTCTTGATGTGGAGAACGTTTTCGACATCGCGCTGGCGGTACATTCTCTGGCCAGTGCTGCTCTTCACCGGCTTTAGCTGGGGGAATTCGGTTTCCCAGAAGCGCAGGACGTAGGAGGGCAGGCGACAGAGCCGCGACACCTCGCCGATGCGGAAGTAAAGCTTGTCGGGAATCACCGGATCGGCGCCAGAGCTGCCCTTACGGCCTTTATGGACCTTGCTTTTTTCAGCACTCATCCCTGCTCCGGAACCCGACGCGCAACCTGGGAGCGATCAGTAAGTGCCCATCTCCCAAGGTCCGTACAATATAACTCCACCGCACTCTTGTAGCACGAACCCCCGAGCGGAACAACTCCATCGTGAACCGCCGACTCCTGCCCTCGGGCACGGATACCCGAACATCCACCGCCGCGCCCGGCGCAACAAAAACGGCCTCCGCGACAACTGTTTGCGGAGGCCAATTTATTTACAAAAAAATTGCGAGGCCGAAACCTCGCCGGAACCCGTTAGTGCTTTTTCTTCTTAGCGGCTTTCTTCGCAGCTTTCTTCTTCGTTGCCATTTTGTATTTCCTCCTTGTTGTGAAACCTTCTCCCTAGAAGGTTGCTAACTGCTACATCTGCCCTCTATGTTGCGTGAGCAGTATGTCTAACCCAAGATATTGCGGTTACTGTATGAGAATGTCAACAAATATTTTTAAAAATCTATTGCGCCGGAATCGATTTCGTGGGCGCGGCTGAAATCCTCGGTCGAACCTCGTCCCTCAAATGTGAAAGTTCTAAGTACGCCCCACTTCACAACACGCGGTCATTCCGGCTTGGAGTACAGTTGGATATCGGTTCGGCGACGGTCTCAGTCGTCACCGAATGTGGGGAGAAACAGGGCATGAATGATTTTCGCGCACGGTACATTGATGAAGCATTTCGCAGTTTTCGGGGGCACAAGCGCCTGGCCGACGGGGCCATTGCGCAACTGAACGACGAACAGTTCTTTGCCGCGCCCGACCCGGAATCCAACAGCGTGGCTCTTATCATGAAACACCTGGCCGGCAACATGCGCTCGCGTTTCACCGATTTCTTGACAACGGACGGCGAGAAGCCCGACCGCAATCGCGACCGGGAATTCGTAATGCATGGCGATGCCAAGCGCGAGGAAGTGCTCGCCTCGTGGGAGAAGTATTGGCAGTTGGTCTTCGATACGCTGAACTCGCTGCATCCCGAGGATCTGGACCGCACGGTCACCATCCGTGGCGAACCGCAATCCGTCCTGCAGGCCATCAACCGGCAGGTAGCGCACTACGCTTACCATGTGGGACAGATTGTCTTCCTGGCCAAACACTGGAAAGGCGCGCAGTGGAAGACCCTGAGCGTGCCGAAAGGCCAGAGCGAGCAGGTCAACGCGGAGCTGTTAGAGAAGCAGAAGAAACAGTCGTGAGGTGAACCCATGGTCCGTCTTAGATCGATTGGTGTTATGTCGTCGGCCAAAATCTTTGCCGTGGTACATGCGGCCATCGGAATTCTGGTCGGAGTCATCTTTCTGCTGGTCGGCATCGTAGGCGCTGCGTTCGCGCCGGCGCAGCAGAAGCTGGGGATGCTTGGCCTGATCGTGATTGCGGTCCTGATGCCAGTGTTTTACGGGGTCCTGGGATTTGTGATGGGAGCGCTCTGGGCCTTCATCTACAACTTCGCGGCGAGTGCCATTGGCGGGCTGGAGGTTGAGTTCGAGACCATCGCGGTGCCTGCGCCGTCAGCGTCGGCGCAGATCGCCGGCGCGTAAGGCCGAGCCGCTGTCACCGACCGGCCTTCCCGTCGCGTGCTAGAATTGCCCGTTTGCCCACCGCTCGCCGTTCATACTGGGCTGACGCACCGTCACTTCCCGTGACCAAAGAAAGCCGTCCTCATGTCTGAAACAATGTTGGCCGTAGTTAAGCCCGCGCCCGCGCCGGGTACGGAAATCCGCGAAGTTCCCAAGCCGCAATTTGGACTTACCGAGGTGCTGGTCAAGGTCAAGATGGCCTCTATCTGCGGCACCGACCTGCACATTTACCAGTGGGACCAGTGGGCCCAGCGCCGCATCCATCCGCCGCTGATTCCCGGGCACGAGTTTTGCGGGACGGTCGAGGCCGTCGGCGGCGAAGTTACCAGCGTCAAGGAAGGCGACTTTGTCTCGGCGGAGATGCATGTGGCCTGCGGCAAGTGTCTGCAATGCCGCACCGGCGAGGCGCACATCTGCCAGCACGTGAAGATCATTGGCGTGGACGCCAACGGCGCCTTCGCCGAGTACGTTGTCATCCCCGAATCCAACATCTGGAAGCTCGATTCCTCGATCCCGGAAGAATATGCATCCATCCTCGACCCACTGGGGAACGCGGTGCACACCGTGCTGGCGGGCGACATCGCTGCCAAGACCGTCGCGATTACCGGCTGCGGCCCGATTGGGCTATTTTCCATCGCGGTGGCACGCGCCTGCGGAGCCACCCAAATTTACGCGCTGGAGGTCAACGAACATCGCCGCAAGATCGCGAAACAGATGAACCCCGACTTCGTGCTCGATCCCACCAAGGACGACGTTTACAGCATCGTGATGGACAACACTGGGGGAACCGGCGTCGATGTCGTGCTGGAGATGGCTGGGCGAACCGAAGCCATCCGAACAGGATTCAAGATCCTGCGTCTCGGTGGGCGCATGTCGCTGCTCGGAATTCCCTCCAAGCCCGTCGAACTCAATCTCGCAGAAGAAGTGATCTTCAAAGGCGCCACGGTGCAGGGCATCAACGGCCGTCGCATGTTCCAGACCTGGTACCAGATGACGGCCCTGCTCAAGGCCGGCAAGCTCGACCTGCATCCCGTCATAACCGACCGCATCGCGATGAAGGATTTCGCGTCCGGCATGGAGCGGCTGAAGACCGGCGAGGCCAGCAAGATCCTGGTGTACCCCAACGGAACGCGGTAAATCGCAATCGCGTTAACGACGTGGAACTCGTTGCGATCTTGCAGGGTTTAACGTACATGGACCGTCGCTTGAGACTACTGCCGAAGGCGAGGTGGCTGAGAATCGTTGCCATCGCCTTCGCCTCCCTACTCTCATGCTTAGTTGCCTTCTACGGATTCCTGCTCGGAGCGGAATGGTACACGGCCAGGCTCGCCTCGACCGCGCTGAGGCAGCTAGAGGCGATTAGAATCGGCGATCCCGCTGCCGCCTTTGACCGGGCAGTATCTGGTTTGCAGCTTCAATACGGTGTGTACACCCTGACTGCCGGGCCATTCCGATTCGAGCCGCTTCGGGGGTGGATATGGAAGCTTCCCGAGAAATGGGCAGACGAATTGACGTACATTTCGAGTCGCGCCGGATTGTGCTGGTGGCGACTTATAGCTTCGGCATCCGTCGAGGATCGGAAAATCCGCAAAGTTTCCGTTGGATTCATGGTGGTGGGTCGTTATGAGATGCTCGGCAGCGGTTGGCGTCTAGCGCCTGACATTCCGTCGTTCGGTGAGCTAAGACCTCTCACCGAGGACGAGCGGCGAACGCATTTGCAGTGGTTTCACATCACGAGTATGCCCAGCGGGGAAGGCCTTAGAATTAGTGCAACAGGCCAAAGTACGGATAAAGAGTTGCTCGCCCGAGAGATTAACCACAAATGCTTGCTCACGTTCCGCGGATGCGATGGGCTCTGCGAGCTGCTCCCCAACGCGGCTCCAGTCCTTCGAGATCGCGGGCGTGGATGGGACGGTTGGACCGGCGCCCCCCGCTCAGCTTGCGACCCTAGATGACCGTCCTTCGTTTCTCTGACGGGTCTTCGCTGGTCGGCGGACCGAGGTCGCTGCAGTTGCGAGGTAATGCTGATCGAGCGCTTGACGGATCAGCGTCTTGATTACTGCCTGCCGGCTGATGTTCAACTCTCCGGCTGTCTTATCCAACTCCCGGAGCATGGGTGCTGTGAAATCTACGTTCACACGTTGAATCGGTGCCATCATACGACCCCGATTCGTGAAAAAACCAGACACATCATTGCCCTGCTCTGCCAATCGCGCGATGGCCTCCGCGGATACCGACTTACCTTGTCTACGAGTGTTCTTCATAAAGTTGCTGCTCCTGCCTCGTTGCCTTCCAGAGAGTCACGAGGTGGTAATACTCCCCTTCTGCGTCTTCCCGCACCTCAAAGATGACGGTGTAAAGCTGATCTCCAACCCATCCAATGGCACGGTACTGTTGAGCCAAGTCCGACCGTTGGTCAAGGTAATACGGATGAGAGAAGATTTCCTGTACCTCTGCGAAGCCAATCCCCCGCCTGGGGTTCGCCTTCAGCCGCTTGCTCTTCCGCTCATCAAAATGAAACCGCACGATGGTATAACAGTTATACTACATTCTCGGCTGGTCTGCACCCACTTTACCTGTCCCTCTGCCGGACATTCTCCGCAGGCAAAAGGGCGATAAAATGGCAGATTGCATGTGGAGTGATTAATGACAACCACCACCACCCGCACCAACCCGCTCTCCTATCTCACCGACCAGCTGAATGACCTGAAGCAGAAGGGTACCTACTTTAAGCTGCGGGTGCTCGACGACGAGCAGGCCGCGGTGTGCACCTTCGACGGCAAGAAGGTCATCAACCTCGCCTCCAACAACTATCTGGGGCTGACGACGCACCCCAAGCTGCGCGAAGCCGCGTTGGAAGCCACGCGCAAGTACGGTGTCGGTTCGGGGGCGGTGCGCACCATTGCCGGCACCATGAAGATCCACATGGAGCTGGAGGAGAAGATTGCGCGCTTCAAGAATGTGGAAGCCTGCGTGGTCTTCCAGTCGGGATTCACCGCGAATGCGGGAACGGTGTCGGCGCTGCTTGGGAAGGAAGATTTCATCATCTCCGACGAGCTGAACCACGCCAGCATCATTGACGGAGCCCGGCTTTCGCGCGCCAAGATCAAGGTCTTCCGCCACAAGGACGCCGCCCACGCGGAGGAGCTGCTGAACGAGGTCAAGAACGAACCCGGCCACAAGCTGATCATCACCGACGGTGTTTTTTCCATGGATGGCGACATTGGGGCGTTGCCGCAGCTCACCGCGCTGGCGGAGAAGTACGGCGCCATCATGATGGTGGACGACGCACACTCGTCCGGCGTGCTGGGCCGCAACGGGCGCGGCACCATCGATCATTTCAATTTGCACGGCCGCGTGGATGTGCAGGTAGGAACGCTGTCGAAAGCCATCGGCGCGCTCGGCGGCTACGTGTGCGGCACGCGCGACCTCATCGAGTTTCTCTACCACCGCGGGCGGCCGTTCCTGTTCTCGACCTCGCATCCGCCCTCGGTCGCGGCCACGTGTATCGCGGCCTTCGACGTTCTGGAGCAGGAGCCGGAGCGCGTCGAGAAGCTGTGGGAGAACACGCACTATTGGAAAAAGGAGTTGGGCGATTTGGGCTTTAACATCGGCGGCGTAAACACGCCGGCCAGCGAGACGCCAATCACCCCGATCATCGTCAGCGACGGCCGCCTGACCATGGACTTCTCGCGCGAGCTGTTCAACGAAGGTGTGCTGGGAACCGGCATCGCGTTCCCGACGGTGCCGGAAGGAAAAGCGCGCATCCGCACCATCATGACGGCCACACATACCCGGGAAGAGCTCGACCAGGCCCTGGAGACGCTGAAGCGTGTCGGCAAGCGCATGGGGATCATCGGATAAGTTGTACTCGCTGGGGCGCGGCCATCGCTATGAATTGTCATCACGAGCGAAGCGAGGGATCTGCTTTTGACGATGTTTCTGCCCTGCCCATCGAAAGCAGATGCCTCGCTTCTCCACCCCAGCGAGTGCCAAGGCGGCACTCGCCGGGGACCCCGGCTGCGCTCATCATGACAACTTCCCGCGTTTGGTTGTGGAACTTCATTCAATTCCGCTGGACATGGTGGGCGCTGGCGCCTGTCGCGCTCGTTTGCGCCGCATTGGTGACACCCTACCTGCTGAGGAATGGATTTCTGCCGATCGGCTTCGCGCTCGAACGAGGCTTTGCCCTGGTTTGTCATCAGCGGCCGGAACGTTGCTTCTGGATGTTTGGTGGACAGGTGGCAGTGTGCGCGCGTTGCCTGGGTATCTATCTTGGTGCGACGCTCGGTCTGCTGCTGCGAACCTCTCGGCGGACGGCGTTGCAGTTGTTGATTGCGGCGGCAGCGCTCAATCTGCTGGACGCAGCCAGCGAATCGTTCGGCCTGCACGGTAACTGGCTGGATGTGCGATTTGTTCTGGGGTTGGCGTTGGGAGCTGCGGCAGCACTGCTCATCTCATCGCAGGGAAGCCTTACCCCGGGCTCACGCCCGGGGCTAACGCAAATGCCGCCGCTGCGCGGCTAGTTCTCCCGCTCCCTCTCGTCACCCCTCATAAGCCACTTTTCCACCCGCAATCGTCATCACAATCTTCCCGCTGAAGTTCCAACCGTCGAAGGGCGTGTTCCTCGATTTCGAGTACGACTGCGAGGCCTCGAACGTCCACTTCTTCTTGGGATCAAAAATTGTCACGTCGGCATGCGAGCCTTTGGCGAGCGAGCCGCGGCCCCTCAGGTTGAATATCTTCGCAGGGTTCGACGACAGCAGTTCCACGATCCGCCACAGCGGCAGCTTGAAGTGCTGATGCAGAACGGTGATGGCGATGGGGAGCGCCGTCTCGAGGCCGGTAATTCCAAAGGCAGCGCGTTCGAACTCCACTTCTTTTTCGTGGAAGGCATGCGGCGCGTGGTCGGTAGCGATGGCGTCGACGGTCCCGTCGATGATGCCCTCGATCAGCGCCTCACAGTCGGCCATGGCACGCAACGGCGGATTCATCTTGTGATTGGTGTTAAATTCGCCAACCGTATCGTCGGTCAGCGTCAGATGGTGCGGTGTGACCTCGCAGGTGACGCGCAAACCGGCCTTCTTCGCGTCGCGCACCGCCTGCAACGCCTCGCGAGTAGAGAGGTGGGCAACATGCAAGTGTCCGCCCGTCGCGTGCACCAGGGCGATATCGCGCTCCACGACGTTCGCCTCACCCGCATTACTCATGCCGTGCAGGCCCAGGCGGAACGACGTCGGCCCGAGATTCATCGAGCAGCCGCCGGTCATGCGCGTATCCTCGGCATGCTGCACCACGGGGATTTTCAGCGTTGCGGCTTTGCCTAAGGCCTCGCGCATCAGCGTATCGTCGAGGATCGGCTTGCCATCATCGCTCACGGCAACTGCGCCCGCCCTCTTCAGTGCCGCAAAGTTCGTGAGCTTCTCTCCGAGGCTGCCCATGGTGGCCGCAGCGACCGGGAAGACGTTGACCAGCGCTCCGCGTTCCGGGCTCTGCATCCAGCGGGTGATCTCCGCCGAATCATTGACCGGCACAGTGTTCGGCATGGCGCAGACGGAGGTGAACCCTCCCGCCGCCGCCGCCGCGGTGAGAT
>Ga0209048_10002839_pt1 | contig 16970 bp, 16 predicted proteins | sample FrelakmetCRP12CR_FD_187146 | JGI IMG/M metagenome (GOLD analysis project Ga0209048, IMG submission 187146) | Freshwater lake sediment microbial communities from the University of Notre Dame, USA, for methane emissions studies - CRP12 CR (SPAdes)... | ecosystem: Environmental > Aquatic >... | reverse complement strand
GGCCGGAGGCCTACGGCGCGGAATTCCGCAAGGAGAACCACGGCTTGACGCCCATCCCGCGGGTGGACAGCTACCGGCGGTTCGTGTTCGCAAGCCTCGATCCGGCGGCGCCGCCGTTGCGGGACCACCTGGGACTTGCTGCCGCATTAATGGACTTCACGATCGATGCGTCGCCCGTGGGCGAGCTGCTGGTGAATGCCGGCGTGTACAAGACGACCTACCGCGGCAACTGGAAGTTCGTCGGCATGGACGGATACCATCCCAATTTCGCGCACGCTTCGGTGATGACGGCGCGCCGGCAAAGAAAAGTTGCGGGCAAGCCCCACGAGGAATTCCGGTACGAGTCCTTCGACGACCGATCGGAAGCCGTCACGCGCGACCTCGGCAATGGTCACGCGACACTGGACATGCGCGCGTTTCGTTCGCATCGCATCGACGAGTTCCTGGCCGACGTCAGGCGGCTGCCGGGCGGCGACGAATACATCGTGGCGATGCGCGCAGCGTACGGCAATGAACGCGGCAATCTCCTGATCGCCATGGCCGGCGATCCTCACCTCGGAGTCTTCCCAAACCTTCAGCTCATCAACGATCAGATCCGGCTGATCCGCCCGATCGCCGCCGACAAGACCGAAGTCCTGATGTTCGCCGTCCGGTTGAAAGGCGTGAGCGCCGCGATCAACGAGGCCCGGATCCGCGGGCAGGAGTTCTTCTTCGGGCCGGCAGGTGCCGGGTCACCCGACGACACGGAAATGTTCGAGCGCCTCCAGCTTGGCATGCAGGCGAAAGTCGAGCCCTGGGTCGATATCTCGCGAGGACTCGGACGCGAGCACGTGGACCAGGATGGCTCGATCGTGGGCCGGATCTCTGACGAGGTTCCACAGCGGGCGCAAATGAAACGATGGCGCGAACTGATGACCGCGGCCGATTGAGCTGCGCCGTGGTGCAGTGGCGTCATTCCGGACCGAGGGTCGAGTGATCACCATGCCGTTGATCGCGACCGTGATCGGCGACCCTTCCGGCATCGGCCCCGAGGTGTGCGTAAAGGCGCTCGGCACGGGAAAGCCTCAGGCGGAAGGCCGGATGCTGCTCATCGGCAACCTTGACGCACTCGAGGCGGCAGCGAAGGTCTGTGGCGTCGATGTCCGGTTCGTGCCGGTCGCGCGCGCGGAGGATGCGGACCGCGGTGGCGCATCGGTTTCGGTGCTCGATCCGCGTAACCTCGAGACCAACGACTATGCGGTGGGGTCGGGTTCCGCGGCGTGCAACCGGGCGGCGCTCGAGTGGATCCGGATTGCGCAAAGCCTTGCCGAGCAGGGCAAGGTGGACGGATGGATCCTTGCCCCGGTCAACGACAAGGCGCTGCGGCTTGCAAGCGCCGGCCGGGCAGGCGAAGTCCTGGAGCCGGCCGGCACTTTCCAGTTCCGGATCAGCGGCGCGTTGCGGGTCGTGCCGATCAGCGAGCACGTCCGGATTCGCGAGGTTGCGCAGTGGGTCAGGCGCGACCGCATACTTCAACTCGTTCGCTTGGTCGACTCGTCGCTGAAATCCTGGGGCATCCCGGCGCCTCGGATTGCCGTCGCCGGACTCAATCCCCACGCCATGTTCGAGGAGGATGCCGAGGAAATCGAACCGGCGGTCGTGGCGGCGCGCCGCATCGGCATCGACGCCGTGGGTCCGATCTCGCCGGACGCCGTCTTCCGCCGGGCGATGGAGGGCGCCGTCGACGCCGTCGTCACCATGTACCACGACCAGGGACAGATCGCACTGAAGACCGCCGCTTTTGCGGGAGCCTGCACGCTATTTCTCGGTCTGCCTTACATCCGCATCGGCATTCCGCACGGCACAGCCTATGACATCGCGGGAACCGGCCGAGCCCAACACCTCTCGATGCTGGCCGCGATGCGTACCGCTGCTGCACTGGCGAGCGGCAGGGGCTTCCTGAGCGATGCGCCGACTTCGACTAGCCGCAGGTGACGAGCCCAGGAGGTGCGCTTGGCCGAGATATTGGGACTAGGGCTCACTCATTACCCCGGTCTCGCAATGCAGGACCGCGAGATGACGCTGTTCCTGCGCAGAACGCTGGCAGGCGGCGCCGTGCCGCCAACGCTCCGGGATCCCTCCCAGTGGCCCGAGCCGATGCGGCGCGAGTGGAGCGACGATCAGGGCACCCGCGCGGCCGCCGAACACCGACGGCGCAGCATTGCCGCGCTGCGCAAGCTCCGAACGGCGCTCGACGATTTCAAACCGGACGCCATCGTGATCTTCGGCGACGACCAGTACGAGAACTTCATCGAAGACGTCGTCCCGCCGTTCTGCCTCTACATTACCGACCGGATGGAATCGCGACCGTTCGCGACAGAATCGCAGTCGTTCCTGCGGGAGAACATCTGGGGCGAGCCCGAGGACGCGATGTTCGTCCACACCGGCCATCCCGGGATCGGACGCTTTCTGGCCAATCGCCTGAGCGAGCTTGGCGTGGATCTGCCGTACGCCTACCGGTTGCGCTACCGGTACGGCCTTGCCCACGCCTTCATCAACACCCTGCTCTACCTCGACTACGACCGGAGGGGATTTCCCTTTCCGGTGGTGCCCTTTCACGTCAATTGCTACGGCGGGGAACTCGTTCGTCGCCGCGGCGGCGAGCTCGGTCCCGGCGAAGCGGCGGGCGAATCGGATCCGCCGGCGCCCGGCGCCCGGACCTGTTTCGCCGTCGGACAGGCGATTGCACGCGCATTCCGGACCTCCGCCTACCGTGTCGCGCTCGTCGCCTCGTCGAGCTGGTCGCACGCCTTTCTGACGCCCAAGAACCACTGGCTCTATCCGGATCACGACAGCGACCGCGCACGCCTGGCCGAGCTCGCCGGCAACCGCTTTTCCTGCTGGCGCGATCTGCGCGGCGACGAGATCGAGTCGGCGGGCCAGCACGAATTCCGCAACTGGATCGTGCTGGCCGGCGCGATGACCGAGATCGGGGCGAAGGCCAGCATCGTCGAGTACCTCGAATCCTATGTGCTGAATTCCAACAAGTGCTTCGCGGTGTTTTCAACAGCGGGAGAATCATCATGATCGATCTCTATCTTGCCTTGACGCGGAACGGGTTCCGCGCGGCAATCGCGCTCGCCGAGTGTGGTCTCGACTATCGCGCACATCGCGTCGACCTCGCGAAAGGGGAGCAGAAACTGCCCGAGCACCTCAAGATCAGCCCGTTCGGAAGGGTGCCGGCGATAGTCGATCACGACGGTCCCGGCGGCAGGCCGCTTGCGCTCTTCCAATCCGGCGCGATCATGCTCTATGCCGCCGAGAAAGCCGGGCGCTTCATTCCCCGTGATCCCGCCGCCCGATTCGAGATGATGGCGTGGTTCCTGACCGCGGTGACCGACGTCGCCGCCACGAGCACGGCGATCCTGCACGTTGGATCCGAGGTTCCCGACCGGACGCCGGGAAACCTCGCCTTCTTCGAGAAACGGCTCGTCGATCTCGTCCGCGTCATCGATGCCCGCCTCGCGGGCAGGACGTACCTGATGGACGAGCTGACAATTGCCGACCTCGCGTTCTATCCGGTCATTGCGCATCGCAGGCCCGTGATCGAGAAGGCCGGCGAATTCGGCAATCTGTGGCGGTGGATCGGGGCGCTGTCGGCCAGACCCGGGGTGGCGAAGGGCATGACTGGCACCTGACGCGCCGGGCAGCGCCGATCGCTGCGGCCGGCTGTTGCGATGGTGCAAAGCACAATCGATTCGCGTTGACAGGCCCCCTTCAACCCTGTTCAATTGGTCTGACCACTTGACCAAGCCGCCGCGGCCGCAGCGAACGGCCGCGGACACCGGGTGGGCCGAACCCTGAGGAGGAACAGAAATGCGAAATCCGATTCGCGCAGTGCTCCGTTGCGCTGCCGCCGTCACGCTGGCCGTCTCGTTCGCCGCCGGCGCGCAGGCGCCGATCACGCTGCACGGCGCCGTGCAGTTCGACGACACCCACCCCTTCAACAAGGCGCTGCTGAAATTCCAGGAGCTGACGGCCAAGTACTACGGCAAGCCGGTCGTGTTCGTGCTCCACCGGAACAGCGAGCTGGGGCTCGAGAAGGACTACTTCGCGTACATGAACCAGGGGATTTCGGTCGACTACGGCGTCGTTTCGCCGGCGCACATGTCGACGTTCGCGAAGGCCGCACCGCTCCTCGACATGCCGTTCCTGTTCCGCGACCTCGACCACTGGAACAAGGTGCTCGACTCCGACGCGTTCCAGCCGATCGTCGACGACGTGGCGAAGAAGGCCGACGTGATGATCATCGGCTATGCCGGCGGCGGCACCCGCAACATCATCGCCAACAAGCCGGTGCGCAACATGGCCGAGCTCAGGGGCCTCTCGATGCGCGTGATGGGCGCGCCGATCCAGACGCAGATGTTCGGCGCGATCGGCGCCAAGCCGTCCGTGATCGCCTACAACGAGGTCTACAACGCGATCCAGACGGGCGTGATCCAGGGCGCCGAAAACGAGGCCGCGGGCATGGAGGCGATGAAGTTCTACGAGGTGGGCCCGAACATCTCGCTGACGCAGCACGCGATCACCGTGCGGCCCATCTGTTTCTCCGCGAAGACGTTCAAGAAGCTGCCGCCGGACCTGCAGGCCGCGATCCTCAAGGCCGGCAAGGAGGCGGGCAAGTATGGCCGCGACGTCGAGTCGTCGGGGGACGCCGCGCTGCTCGTGAAGCTCGAGAAGGAAGGCAAGCTCAAGACGTGGGTGTTCACTGAGCGGCCGAAGCTCCTCGAGCTCGCCGAGCCCGTGAAGCAGGCCTATGCGAAGGAGATCGACGCGACGCCGATCCTGACCAAGGTCAACGCGATCAAGTGACGCGGTTGTCCGCGGCGCGCGGGACGGGGCTCTCCCCGTCCCGTCTTGTCGGCGACACAACGAGGATCCGCGCATGCGCGCGCTGAACGCACTGCTGTACCGGGGCCTCCAGGTCCTGCTCACGGCGCTGATCGCGGTGATGATCGTCCCGGTGACGCTGCAGATCGCGTCGCGTTTCATCGATTTCATCCCCCGCTACATCTGGACCGAGGAAGCCGCGCGCTTCTGCCTGATCTGGCTGATCATGCTGGGCGCGACGATCGCGGTGCGCGACGGCACGCACTTCGACGTCGACGTGCTGCCTGCGCCGAAGACCGCGCACGGCAAGGCCGTGGCCAGAATCATCGTCCATGTCGCCATGTTCCTGGTCGCGCTGGTCTTCATCGCGTTCGGCTGGCGCTTCGCCCTGTTCGGCTGGGACCAGAGCTCCGAAATGACCGGCATCAACATGCTGTCGATACACATCGCGTGGCCGCTCGCCGGCCTCTGCTGGTTCCTGTTCCTCCTGGAAAAGATCGACGACGACATCAGGCTCTACGTGGACGGGCGCGATGGGTCCGCTTGAAGTCGCGCTGATCCTGTTCGGCATCTTCGCGGCGCTGATCATCCTGCGCGTCCCCGTGGCGTTCGCATTGGGACTCGCCTGCGTTCCGGTGTTCTTCATCGACGACCGGCTGACGCCGTTCCTGCTGCTGAACGAGATGCTGAAGTCGTACAACTCGTTCCTGCTGCTGGCGATCCCGTTCTTCATGCTCGCGGCGAACCTGATGAACAGCGCAGGCATCACCGAGAAGCTCATCAACCTGTCGCGCGCCTTGGTCGGCCACCTGCCCGGCGGGCTCGGTCACGTCAGCGTGCTGGTGTCGATGATCTTCGCCGGAATCTCCGGGTCGTCGACCGCCGAGGCCGCGGGCGTGGGCGGCGTCCTGATTCCCGCGATGAAGAAGCAGGGCTACGACACGTCGTTCACGGTCGCGCTCGTGGCCTGCGCCGCCGTCATGGGCGTCATCATCCCGCCGTCGATCCTGATGGTCGTCTGGGGCGGCGTGATCTCGGTTTCGATCGGCGGGCTGTTCATCGCCGGCGTCGTGCCCGGCGTGATGATGGGGCTGTCGCTGATGGTCGCCGTGTACGTCTACGCCAAGCGCCGCAACTACCCCGTGTACAAGCGCGTCACGGTGCGTGAATTCGTTTCGGCGTGTGCGGCCGCCGTCCTGCCGATTCTGACCCCCGGCATCATCGTCGGCGGCATCGTCGGCGGGCTGTTCACCCCCACCGAAGCGTCGGTGGTTGCGGTGCTCTACGCGATGTTTCTGGGCGTGATCGTCTACCGCAATCTGAACGGCAAGCAGCTGCGGCACACGCTGTACGACTCGGCGCGCTTCGCCGGCATCGCGCTGTTCTGCATCGGCACGGCTTCCGCGTTCGGCTGGATCCTCGCCTACTTCCACATCCCGCAGCTGGTCGTGGACGCCGTGTCTTCTTACGGCGGCGGCATCACCAGCGTGGGCTTCATCACGGCCGCCGCGTTCCTGTTCATCGGCTGCTTCATCGACGCGATCCCGGCGATCATCATCGTCGGCACGATCCTCGCGCCGCTGGCCGCCAAGGTGGGCATGCACCCGATCCACTTCGCAATCATCGGCGTGATCTCGATCGCCTACGGGCTGGTGACGCCGCCCTACGGGCTGTGCCTGATGATCGCCTGCTCGATCGGCGGCATCAAGATCAAGGACGCGGTAAAGGACACGGCGATCCTCTTCGTCCCGATGCTGGTCGTCCTGCTCGTCGTGATCCTGTTTCCGGACCTGATCCTGTGGTTGCCGCGCAGGCTCATGCCGGCGTTCGTGAAGTGAGGTGACCCATGCTGCAGCTGAAGCCGCTCTGCCCGGGCTTCGGGCTCGAAGCCGCGGGCGTCGACATCTCGCAGCCGCTCACCGACGCCGCGTTCGCCGAGATCGAGCGCGCGTTCTACGCGGGACAGGTGCTCGTGCTGCGCGGCCAGTCGCTGACGCCGGGTGAGTTCGTTGCGTTCGCGCGCCGGTTCGGGCCTCCCGAGCCGCACGTGATCGACCAGTTCCACCACCCGGACGACCCGAACATCCTGATCCTGTCCAACGTGAAGAAGGACGGCAAGCCCACGGGCCTGCAGGACGCCGGCTCGTACTTCCACACGGACTACTCGTACCTGCAGGTGCCCGCACGCGCGACGACCCTCTATTCGCTCGTCGTGCCGAAGGTCGGGGGCGACACGCTGTTCGCGAACCAGCAGGCGGCGTACGACGACCTGCCGGAGGCGATGAAGAAGCGGATCGAGCCGCTCGTCGCGGTTCACCACTACGGCAACCGCAACGACACCGACGAGCAGAGCCGCACGGCAGCATCGCCGCTGACCGCCGAACAGAAGGCGAAGATGCCGCTGATCACGCACCGGATCGCACGGCCGCACCCCGTGACCGGGCGCAAGTCGCTCTACGCGGTGTCGGGCAGCTCCTTCGGCATCGTGGGCATGCCCGACGACGAGGCCCGCGCGCTGCTGGACGAGCTCGCCCGACACTCGACGCAGCCGAAGTACCGCTACAGCCTGCGCTACGGCGTCGGCGACGTCGTCGTGTGGGACAACGCGTCGCTGCTGCACTCGGCGACGCTGATCGACCCGAGCGATGCCCGCACCCTGTGGCGGATCACGATCAAGGAGCCGACGCTCGCGGCCGAAGCGATCCTCGCGCCGACGTTCGTGCCCGGCACGATGTAGCGCGCTTCCCGGGCCGGCGCGCCCATTTCCCGGGGTCGGCCGATTGACCGAGTGAAGCGCCTGGCCGCCTGAGGTAGACTGGCGCACGCGTTGTCGATCGCAGCGACAAGCGCCGCCGCCATGCAACGAATTGCCTTCACGTTCCTGTTCTCGCTGCTGCTCGTCGGCATGCAGCAGGAGTCGCAGCGCCATGCGCTGGAGCATCTCCAGCCGCTGCTAACGCGGACGCACGACGTCGCGGTCCACGCGCCGGTCGATGGCGCCGCCTGCGCGGAGTGCGCACTGCTCGCGGGTGGCGCGGATACCGCGCCGAATGGCGCCGGGGCGGTTGCGCCGTGCGCGGCGGTCACCGGGCGTCCCGCCTTCGCGTTCACTTCCCGCGCCGCCGCCGCGCCGTCCTGGTTCGACAGCCGCGCCCCACCGCTCCTTCTCTGACGCGTTCAGGTGCGCTGCCCGCATGGCGGCGCGACCCCGGTCCGACCAGAGGAGCACCCCGTGCCCAGATCCATTCTGGCGCGCAGCGCATTGGCGCTCGCGCTGCTGTCGGCGGCCGATGTCGAGGCCGCCTCCGATGCCGATCTCGCGCAGATTCGCGACGAGATCCGGCAGCTCAAGGAATCCTACGAAGCGCGCATCCAGGCGCTCGAGCAACGGCTGAAGGACGCCGAGGCCAAGGCCGCAGTCGCGGCGACGACGCCCGCCGCACCCGGGCCTGCGTCCGCACCGGCCGTCGCCTCGGCCACCACGGCGCCTGCCCCGTCCGCGGGCATCAGCGCGTTCAATCCGGCGATCACCGCCGTCCTGCAGGGCGTCTACGCCAACCTGTCGCAGGACCCGAAGCAGTACGCGATTGCCGGCTTCGTGCCGAGCGGCGACATCGCGCCGGCGAAGCGCGGATTCAGCATCGCCGAGTCGGAGCTGGGATTGAGCGCCAACGTCGACGACAAGGTCTACGGGAACCTGATTCTCAGCCTGACGCCCGACAACACCGTCTCCGTCGAGGAAGCGTACGGGGTGCTGACGGCGCTGCCGGGAGGGCTGACGCCGAAATTCGGCCGCTTCAAGTCAAGCATCGGCTATCTCAACGACCAGCACCAGCACGTCTGGGATTTCTACGATGCCCCGCTCCCCTATCAGGCTTTCCTGGGCGGCCAGTTCACCAGCGACGGCCTGCAATTCAAGTGGCTGGCGCCGACCGATCTGTTTCTCGAGCTCGGCGCGGAGATCGGCGATGGCGCGAACTTTCCCGGCGCCGACCGCAACAGGAACGGCATCGGCAGTGGTGCCGTGTACGCGCACGCCGGCGACGACGTGGGCGCGAGCAACAGCTGGCGCGCGGGACTTTCGTACCTGCAGCTGCGACCAGGCGATCGCCAGTACGCGCAAACCGATGTCGCGGGCAATTCGGCCGAGCTCGCGTTTTCCGGCAAGAGCCAGCTCGCGATCGCCGACTTCGTCTGGAAATGGGCCCCCAACGGCAACGCGACGCGCACCAATTTCAAGGTGCAAGGCGAGTTCTTCTGGCGCAAGGAAGCCGGTGACCTCACCTACGACAACGGCGGCACGCCGGGTCTCGCCCGGACATCGACCTATTCGTCGCGGCAGAGCGGCTGGTACATCGACGGCGTCTACCAGTTCATGCCGTCCTGGCGCGTGGGCGCGCGCTATGACCGCCTCGCCACGGGCACCGTGGACTACGGCGCCAACGGCCCCTACCTCGCATCGGAGCCGTTCAATCCGCAACGCTATTCGGTGATGCTCGACTACACGCCGTCGGAGTTCAGCCGCTTCCGCATTCAGTGGCAGCAGAGCAGGCTCCGCCCGGACGTCACCGACAACCAGCTGTTCGTCCAATACATCCTGACACTCGGCGCGCACGGCGCCCACAAATACTGAGAGGACCTACGATGAATTCGCATCAACAGCTACTGCTGGGCGTGCTTCTCGCGGCACTCGCGACACCGGCGCTCGCCGCGCTCAATGTGTTTGCAACGGTACCCGAATGGGGGGCGCTCGCGGAGGAGCTGGGCGGCGACAGGGTCAAGGTCTACACGGCGACCAATGCGCTGCAGGACCCGCATCACGTCGAGGCCAAGCCCAGCCTCATCGCGCGTGCACGCAGTGCCGATCTCGTCGTCGCCACCGGTGCCGAGCTCGAGGTCGGATGGTTGCCGCTCGTGTTGCTGCAGGCCGGCAATCCGAAGGTGCAGCCCGGAAAGCCCGGCTATTTCGAGGCGGCGCCGCACGTGACGATGCTGGAGAAGCCGGTCCGGCTCGACCGCGCCGAAGGCGACGTGCACCCGGGGGGCAACCCGCACATCCAGACCGATCCGCGCAACATCGCGCGGGTCGCGGGGCCGCTGTCGGTTCGCCTGGCGGAGCTCGATTCCGCGAACGCGGCCTACTATCAGGCGCGCTACAAGGCGTTCGCCGAGCGCTGGAATGCGGCGATCGTGAACTGGGAGAAGCAGGCCGCGCCGTTGCGCGGTGCGCCCATCCTCGTGCAGCACAAGGCCTTCACTTACCTGGAAGAGTGGCTCGGGCTGAAGGAGATCGCCGCGCTGGAGCCCAAGCCGGGGGTCGAGCCGACGACCGCGCACCTGTCCGAGGTGCTGGCGCTGTTGCAGCGGCAGCCGGTGAAGATGGTGATCCGTGCCGCATACCAGAGCGACCGCGCATCGCAGTGGATCGCCGAGCGCGCGAAGATCAACGCCGTCGCGCTGCCATTCACGGTCGGCGGCGACGACGCGGCCAGGGACCTCTACGGCCTGTTCGACGACACGATTGCGCGGCTGCTGAAGGGGATGCAATGAACCTGGGCGCGGTGGAGGTCTCGATCCTGCTGCCGGCGCTGGCCGCAGGCCTGCTCGTCACGGCAACGCACGTGCCGCTGGGCACGCAGGTGCTGGCGCGCGGCATCGTGTTCATCGATCTCGCGATCGCGCAGATCGCCGGCTGCGGCGTCGTTCTCGCCGATCAACTCGGATTCGAACCAGAGGGAGCCGCGGTGCAGATTGCCGCACTCTCGGCAGCACTCGCCGGAGCGCTGCTGCTGACGTGGACTGAGCGGATCTGGCCCGACGTGCAGGAAGCGGTGATCGGCGTGACTTTCGTGCTCGGCGCGACCGGCAGCATACTGCTGCTCGCGGGCGATGTGCATGGCGGCGAGCACCTGCGCGACCTTCTCGTCGGGCAGATCCTGTGGGCGCAACCCAGCCGGCTGCTGTGGGCAGCGCTGGTATACGCAGTGATTCTCGCTCTGTGGTTCGGCTGGCGCGAGCGCCTCGGTCACGCCGGCTTCTATGTGCTGTTCGCGCTCGCCGTGACCGTCTCGGTGCAGCTGGTGGGCCTGTACCTCGTGTTCGCGACGCTGATCGTGCCGCCGCTCGCCACACGAAAGATGGCGACGGGTCGGCTGGCCGCGGCGTGGCTGCTCGGCCTCGCCGGCTACGCGGGCGGCCTGCTGCTGTCGACCGCGGTCGATCTGCCGGCCGGCCCGACCGTCGTGTGGGTGATGGTCGCGCTCGCGCTCGTCCTGCAGGCCGTTGTAGCGCGAAGGTCCGCTGCGGCCTGACTCCGGCTCGCGCACGGTAAGTTCGTGGCGATGCGGTGGCGGGACGTTCAGAAGTTGTAGAGCAATCCAAGCCGGAACGTCCGGCTCTCCATCGGGTGGAAGTGACGGTCGGTCACCCCTTCCGCCGGCTCGCCCGGAAGTCGCGACGTGTAGTAATACGTGATGTCGCTGGTCTTGCTGTCGAAGAGATTGAACACGTCGAAACGCACGCGCGCTTCTGACGTCAATCGATACGTGGCCTGCAGGTTGAACACCGTCGTCGAACTCGACTTCACGCTCGCGTCCTCGATCAGCGTTCGCGGACCGAAGTAGCGCCCGAAGATGCTTGCCGTCCACGGCCCGAGGTTCCGGATCGTGACGCCGGCCTGCGCCGTCGCCTGCAACGCGTCCGGAATGTGGTTGCCCGCTGGATCATCATCCGAAAACCGCGCGCGGGTCCACGCAAGGTCGAGGTCGAGCAGCAGCCATGGTTGGGGCGTGTAGTGGTTCGACCATTCGATGCCGACGCGCTTCGACGGGCGGCTCGGCTCGGTCGTGCCTTCGTCGCCGACGAACACGAGCTCGGAGCCCAGTTTCAGATACCAGAAGGCGAGCGAGGACTGCAGATCCGGAACGATCTCGGTGCGGAGGCCGAGCTCCGCGCCGGACGCGCGCACGAGCGGCGTGGCCGACACAACCGGTTCGCCGGACTTGGGATCGACCGTCGCGATGACGCCGCGCGCGTCGTTGCTGTGAAAGCTCTGCCCCGCGTTCAGGAAGTACTCGGTCCGACTCCACGGACCGAAGACCAGCGAGAGCTTCGGCAGGCCCATGCTGGCCGTCTTGCTGCCCGAGTTCTCGAGGATGTTGCTGTCGACCTTGTAGCGATAATTGACCGCGCGGATGCCCGCGATGCTGCGAAACCACTCGTTCCATTGTGTCTGGTTCTCGAAGAAGACCGCGTAGCTGGTTTCGTCGACGTTGTCTTCGCGCGTCGTCGCGAGCCGCTCGCGCCGAACCGAGTCGGACAACGCGACCGGGTCGATTCGATCCTGCCGGATGTCCCACCCGACCGTGTTCTGCATCTGCCTGTCGAACCAGGTGTCGAAGCGCGTCCAGCTCCCGTTCCAACCGTAGACCCGCCGGTTGTCGTACTGGTTGAACTGGTCACCGTTCACCGGATTGTTGAGGTAGTACGTGAAATCCGAGAACAGGTTAAGGTAGTAGCGAATTCCGTAGGCCGTCGTCTGCAGCTGCCCACCCGCGAGTTTGGCCTGGTAGTCGACCGACAGGCTGTAGCGATAGCTCTCGCCGCCGTCGCTCGCGTCGAGCGACCCGAAGCGGCCGACCTGCCCGGCGTCGACGGCCCGTTGTGCGATCTGGTCCGTCGCCGTCCACTTCCCGTCATAGCCCATGGCCGTGACGCTCGCCTGGCCACCGGCGACCGGCAGCGTATAGCGCAGCACTCCGTTGTACTTGCGGTAGTTCTGCGGCACGTCCCATGGGCCGTTGTCGTGGAACGCTTCGAAGCCGTAGACCAGCCGGCCGGGCCCCGCTTCCGCCGAACCGGCGAGAAGCGCGCGTCCGTACTGGTAGTCGCCGCCCGTCACTTCGGCGAGGTTCTGCTGCAGCGACTCGAAGTAGTGGATGTTGGCGTCGCCCGCGACCGCGGAATCACCCTGCGCGGCATAGTAGGGCCCTTTTGTGTAGTCGATACGCGCGACCAGCTCCGGGATCATGAAATTGAGGTCCGTGTATCCCTGCCCGTGCGCGTGCGTGCGCATGTTGACCGGCATGCCCGCGAGATACGTCGCGAAATCGGTCCCGTGGTCGAGGTTGAACCCGCGCAGGAAATACTGGTTGGCCTTGCCGGCGCCACTGTGCTGCGTAACGATCATTCCGGGGATGTATTCGAGCACCTCGCCCGGACGCAGCAGCGGCCGGTCGTCGATCAGTTGCGGCGTGATCACGCCCGCACTCGCCGCGTCGGCGCTGCCGACGCTGGTGTCGTAGTGGCCGCTGACTTCGATCTTGTCGAGGATCTGGACGCCGTCGGCCCAGGCACCTGTCGCGCCGAGGATCGCGGCGGCCGCAATCGCCGTGCGGTCGCGCAAGAGCACCCGCACAGGCTCCGTCCGAAGCCGGCGAATTCAGCCCCGAGCGGGGGCAAGCACGCGGCGCCGCGCCGCCACCATGCCGACCACGAAAGCGGTCAGCACGCCCAGCACCACGACGGCGCCGAAGAGGATCTCGCGCCCTTCCGCCCACGCATCCACGGAGGGAAGCAGCAGCTTGGCGACGGTAAAGCATCCGACCGCAAGGCTGATCCCGGCGACCGTCAGCGCCATGACGCGCGACGCGATCGCGGCGGTGCGGTCGGCCCGGCGGATGAGCCGACTGATCCAGACGCCGTTGATGCCGTCGACGACCAGCATCCCGAGCACGAACAGCCCCGCGACAAGCAGCGCCTCGGCCACGCCGCCGAAGCGCCCCGCCGCCAGCGCGAACAGCGTCGCCTGCGAGATCGTGTCGAAGGAGAGCGCGAAGAGCACGCCGACCGCCGCCACGGCCCACGGCTTTCGGACCGTCACGAAACGGCCCAGCAGCCGGGAACGGAATCCGACGGGCGCGACCACCGCCAGCGGATCGGTCAGCAGCACCGCGCGCACGTTGAGGAACGCGAGCCCGAACAGGAACACGATCGAGACGCCAACCCCTGTGGCTTCGAGCCACGCGGGAGTCTGCCATCCGGTGGTCAGCGAGGCCGCGGCGAACGCGACACCGCACACGACCAGCCCGTGCCCCAGCGAGAACAGGGTGCCGCAGAACCGGGCGAGCGCAGGGTTGGTGCGCGCGTTGTACCGCGTGAGGCCGTCGATCGTCGCCAAGTGGTCGGCGTCGAAGCCGTGCCGGGTGCCGAGGACGAATGCGAGCGCGCAGAGCGCGGTCCAGGTCGCGGGCAATGTGTCCATGTTCGGCTTTCCTCGGCTCGTTCGGCGGTAGGAGGAATGTGCCACGACTTCCTACCGCCGGGCAAGCGGGGACGCCGACCGTCCTTTGATCTGGATCAGGACCGGGGGATCAAATGCAGATGGCCGTGGTGGTGGTGGGCGCCCTGGCCGGGATGCGCGTCGCCGGTTTCCACCGTCACCAGGTTCACCTGGCCGTGGCGGACGCCGCGCTCCGCCTGCATCGCGCCCGCGAACGAGCGGACGGCGGCCGTCGGACCCTTGAGGATCACGGACTCGAGGCAATGCTCGTGGTCGAGATGCACGTGCATCGTCGACACGACCAGGTCGTGGTGGTGATGCTGCGAGGCCATCAGGCGCTCGGCGAGATCGCGCTCGTGATGGTTGTAGACATACGAGAGATTGGCGACGCAATACGATTTCGCCTCGTAGGCCACCCGGTTCGCCTCGATTTCGCGGCGCAGCAGGTCGCGCATCGCCTCGGAGCGGCTCGCGTAGCCGCGCTTGCCGATCAGCGCGTCGAATTCCTTCGCCAGTGTTTCGTCGACCGATATCGTGATGCGTTCCATGGTTCTCTCCGCCCGATTGCAAGCCTTTAGCATAAGGCAACTTGGCGATCGACCCGTGTCGTCCGGATTCGGGCAGATGCCCACGGCCGCGTGAAGGCGGCCCCACGAGCAACCTCCGGCGAGTCAGCGCGCTTCTGCCAGGAGCTGCCCGATCATCGTCTCGGCCTGCGCGAGATAGCCGCCGCCGAACAGATTGACGTGGTTCAGCACGTGGTAGAGGTTGTACAGCGCGCGGCGCATCCGATAACCGACGGCCACCGGCCACGTCGCCGCGTAGGCCGCGTAGAAGTCGGCGCCGAAGCCGCCGAAGAGCTCCGTCATCGCGAGGTCCGCTTCGCGATCGCCGAAGTACAACGCCGGATCGAAGACCACCGGCTCGCCCGACGCGAGTCGCGCCGCGTTGCCCGCCCACAGATCGCCGTGCAGCAGCGACGCCGCGGGGGTGTGACCCGCGAGCAGCGCCGGGATCGCCGCGAGCAGCTTCCCGCCGTCGCGCTGCAGCCGGCCGCCGTAACCGTTGCGGGCCGCGAGCGAGAGCTGCGGTGCGATGCGCCGGTCGCGGAAGAACGCCGCCCAGTCGTCGGTCCAGGCGTTGTGCTGCGGTGTGGTCCCGATCGTGTTGTCGCGGTGCCAGCCGTACGCCTTTGCGGTCGTCCGGTGCAGCTGCGCCAGCGCCGTCCCGAGCGCCGCGTCGCGGCCGCGTCCGGACAGGTCGAGCCATTCGAGCGCGAGAAACGCGACGTCGCCTGCGCCGCCGCACGACGCGGGCACCGGCACGCGGATCACCCCAGTCCGCGCGAGCTCGCGCAAGCCGTCGGCTTCCGCCTCCAGCATCGCGAGGCGCGCGAGGGCATTGGTCTTGACGAAGAAGCGGTCACGGTCGGCGACGAGCTGCCACGTCCCGTTGAGCGGGGTGCCGCCGAGGTTGATCCAGCGCGCCGCCCCCGGCCTGCCGCCGACTCCCGCGACCGCGGCCGCCTGCCACGGGGACGGACCGGGATCCGACCCCACTGTTCAGTGCCGCAGCGCGTCGATCCCGCGCGCGATGCCGTCCAGCGTCAGCGGGAACATCCGCGGGCCGACGGCCTGCAGCACGATCTGCGTCGAGCGCGTGTACTCCCACGCGCGCGGCGGTTCCGGGTTCCACCAGATGACGCGGCGGAAATGATCGGCGACGCGCTTCAGCCACACTACCCCCGGCTCCTCGTTCGCGTACTCGACCGACCCTCCCGCCTGCACGAGCTCGTACGGGCTCATCGCGGCGTCGCCGACGAAGATCACCTTCCAGTCCGGCCCGTACTTGTGCAGGATGTCCCAGGTCGCGATGCGCTCGTGATGCCGGCGCACGTTGTCGCGCCACACGTAGTCGTAGACGCAGTTGTGGAAGTAGAAGTACTCGAGATGGCGGAACTCGGTCTTCGTGGCGGAGAACAGCTCCTCGCAGACGCGCACGTGCGGATCCATCGAGCCGCCGACGTCGAGGAACAGCAGCACCTTGACGCGATTGCGGCGCTCGGGCACGAGGTGGAGGTCGAGCCAGCCGGCATTCTTCGCGGTGCCCTCGATCGTGCCTTCCATGTCGAGCTCTTCCGGCACGCCCTCGCGCGCGAACCGTCGGAGCCGCCGCAGCGCGACCTTGATGTTGCGCGTGTTGAGCTCGACGTCGCCGTCCAGGTTGCGGAACGTGCGCTCGTCCCAGACCTTGACCGCGCTGCGGTTGCCGCCCTCGCCGCCGACGCGGATGCCCTCGGGGTTGTAGCCGTACGCGCCGAAGGGGCTCGTGCCGCCGGTGCCGATCCATTTCGAGCCGCCGGCGTGGCGCGCTTTCTGCTCCTCGAGCCGCTTCCTGAACGTCTCCATCAGCTTGTCCCAGCCGCCGAGCGCCTGGATCTTCGCCTTGTCCTCGGGCGAGAGCAGCCGCTCGAACTCCTTGCGCAGCCACTCCTCGGGAATCTCGGCCCGGATGTCGAACAGCGCGTCGACGCCCTTGAAATAGCTCGCGAACGCGACGTCGTAGCGATCGAACTGCGCCTCGTCCTTGATCAGCGTCGCACGCGCGAGGTGGTAGAAGTCGTCGATCGACAGCGACACGACGCGCGCCTCCAGCGCCTCGAGCAGCGTGAGGAATTCGCGCGTCGACACCGGCAGGCGCGCGGACTTCAGGTGCAGGAAGAAGCCGATCAGCATGGGTGAGAGGAGGGCGGACGCGACTTCCTGCGCTCGTTCGGCCGTTGCTCGCCGTCCCGCGGAAAGTCGGATCCGGCGCTGCTATC
>Ga0209048_10002838_pt1 | contig 16978 bp, 13 predicted proteins | sample FrelakmetCRP12CR_FD_187146 | JGI IMG/M metagenome (GOLD analysis project Ga0209048, IMG submission 187146) | Freshwater lake sediment microbial communities from the University of Notre Dame, USA, for methane emissions studies - CRP12 CR (SPAdes)... | ecosystem: Environmental > Aquatic >... | reverse complement strand
AGCCGACGACGATGCTCTATCGCAACCTGCTAGCGATGGAAACTGAAGAGCTGCTGCGCTCGTATCCGGTGGACGGCGCGGTGCTGATGGGCGGCTGTGACAAGACGACCCCGGCCATGCTGATGGGGGCCATCAGCATGAACCTTCCTGCGATCTTCATGCCTGCCGGCCCGATGCTGCGGGGCGACTGGCGCGGTCAGTTCCTGGGCTCGGGCACCGACGTGTGGAAGTACTGGGCCGAAAAGCGCGCGGGGAACCTGACCGACGAGCAGTGGCACGCGATCGAGGAAGGCATCGCGCGCTCGCCCGGTCACTGCATGACGATGGGCACGGCGTCGACGATGACCTCGGCCGCCGAGGCGATGGGCTTCACGCTGCCGGGCGCGGTGTCGATCCCCGCCGTAGACTCCCGGCACGCGCGGATGGCCGCCGAGACCGGCCGTCGAATCGTCGACATGGTCTGGGAGGACCTGAAGCCGCGCGACTTCGTCGACGCGGCGGCCATCGACAACGCGATTACGACCGTTCTCGCGATCGGCGGGTCCACGAACGCCGTCGTGCACATGGTTGCGCTCGCGCGCCGCGCCGGCGTCCCGCTTTCGATCGACCGCTTCGATGAGCTCGCGCGGCGCACGCCGCTCATCGCGAACATCCGGCCCGCGGGCAAGTACCTGATGGAGGATTTCTACTATGCCGGCGGCCTGCGTGCGCTGCTCGCGGAGATCGCCGACCTGCTAAACCTCGAGGCGCGCACCGTCAACGGAAAGACGCTGCGCGAGAACATCGCCGGCGCCGAGAATTTCGCACCCGACGTGATTCTGCCGCGCGCCAGGGCGCTGGTCGCGCGCGACAGCCTCGCCGTGCTGCGCGGCAATCTCGCGCCGGACGGCGCCGTGATCAAGCCGGCGGCCGCCGAAGCCCACTTGCTGCGGCACACCGGTCCCGCCGTCGTGTTCGCCGACTACAACGACATGGCGGCGCGCATCGACGATCCCGCGTTGCCGGTGACGAAGGATTCGGTGCTCGTCCTGAAGCACGCCGGTCCGCAGGGCGCACCCGGCATGCCCGAGTGGGGCCAGCTGCCGATCCCGAAAAAGCTGCTGGCCGAAGGCGTGCGCGACATGGTGCGCATTTCCGACGCGCGGATGAGCGGGACGAGCTACGGCTGCTGCGTGCTCCATGTCGCGCCCGAATCGTTCGTCGGCGGTCCGCTCGCGCTCGTGCAGGATGGCGACCTGATCGAGCTCGACGTCGCCGCGCGCAAGCTCCAGCTCGAGGTGAGCGACGCCGAGCTTGCCCGCCGCCGCGCCGCGTGGCGGCGGCCCGCACCGCGCTACGAGCGCGGTTTTGGCGCGCTCTACCAGCAGCACATCACGCAGGCCGACCAGGGGTGCGATTTCGACTTTCTCGAAGGCACCGCGCCCACCGCGGAGCCCGAGATCCACTGAAACGATGCCAATCGTTCCAGTTCCCGGACTCGTCGCGCTGGTCGCCGCCATCATGGAAGGCGGCGGCTGCAGCGCCGCGGAGGCGCATGTGGTCGCGCTGCGCCTCGTCGATTCGAATCTCGTCGGCCACGATTCGCACGGTGTGCTGCGCGTGGCCAGGTATCTCGAGTGGGTTCGCGACGGCACGCTGAAGCCGAACACATCGCCGTCGATCGTCTTCGAGAACGACAGCATTGTGATCGTCGACGGCAATCGCGGCTTCGGGCAGGTGACAGGTGAATTCGCGACGAAGCTCGGCATCGCCAAGGCGGCGAAGTCCGGCATCGCGATGGTGGGTTTGCGCAACTGCGGCCATCTCGGGCGGCTCGGCGACTGGGCGGAGATGGCGGCGGAGGCCGGGCAGGTGTCACTGCACTTCCTCAACACCTCGGGCGCGCAGCGCGTCGCGCCGTTCGGCGGCTCCGACCGGCGCCTGTCGACCAATCCGATGGCGATCGGCGTGCCGCTGGCCGGTGCTCCACCCGCGATCCTCGACATCACGACGTCGACCGTCGCCGAGGGGAAGCTGATGGTCGCGTTGAACAAGGGCGACCGCGTGCCGGAAGGGTGGATCGTCGACCGCAACGGCAAGCCGACGACGGACCCGAAGGATTTCTACGACGGAGGCGCGCTCCTGACGATTGGCGGGCACAAGGGCTCGGGCCTGTCGATCCTCACCGATCTTCTCGCCGGGGCCGTCACGACGGGGCGGAGCTCCGACCCCGCCGACACGATCCTGCGCAACAACATGCTGTCGATCTACATCGCGCCGGCGATCTACGACACGGAAGGCGGCGTGCTTGCCGAGGCGAGGCGCCTCGTCAAATGGGTCAAGGCGTCGCCGCCCGCGAAACCGGACGAGCCGGTCCTGGCCCCCGGCGAGATCGAACGCAGGACGCGCACCGCGCGGCAGGCGAGCGGCGTCCCGCTCGACGACAAGACGTGGACCGACCTGATCGCCGCGGCGGCGTCGGTCGGCATCGACCAAGGGCGCGCGGCGGCGCTGGCGGCTTGAGCACGCCCGTTTCGGGAGAGGCAACATGAGGAAGATCGTCGCGCTCGTCGCGGGCGCCGTGCTCGCGCTGCTGCCGGCGCTTTGCGCCGCGCAGTCATGGCCATCGAAGCCCGTCAAGTGGATCGTGCCGTTCGCGCCCGGCGGCACGACCGACATCCTCGCGCGCACCGTCAGCGAGAAGCTTTCCATCGCGCTCGGCGTGCCGGTCGTCGTCGAGAACAAGCCCGGCGCCGGCGGCGGCGTCGGCGCGGAGATCGTCGCCAAGTCCGCGCCCGACGGCTACACGATCATGGGCGGCACGATCAGCACCCACGCGATCAACGCGTCGCTCTACAAGGACCTCCCGTACGATCCGGTGAAGGATTTCGCGCCGATCACGCTGATCGCGCGCGTCCCGAACATGCTGGTCGTGAATCCCGAGGTTCCCGCGAAGGACGTGAAGGAGCTGATCGCGCTGCTGAAGGCGAGCCCCGGCAAGTACAATTTCGCGTCGAGCGGCAACGGCACATCGCAGCACCTGTCGGGTGAACTCTTCAAGTCGATGGCGGGCGTCGAGATGCAGCACATCCCGTACAAGGGCAGCCCGCCCGCCCTGCAGGACGTGGTCGGCGGACAGGTGACGATGACCTTCGACAACATTACGACCGCGTGGCCGCTCGCGAAGGCCGGCAAGCTGCGCGCGCTGGCCGTGACGACGGCGAAGCGCTCGGCGATCGCGCCCGACGTGCCCACTCTCGCGGAGTCCGGCCTGCCCGGGTTCGAGATCGGGTCATGGCAAGGCGTGTTCGCGCCCGCCGGCACGCCCGCGCCGATCGTCAGGCGCCTCAACGCGGAAATCGTGAAGATCCTGAACATGCCCGACGTGAAGGAACGGCTTGCCGGGCTGGGCGCCGAGATCGTCGCGGACTCGCCCGAGGAGTTCGCCGCGCTGGTGAAGGCGGAAGTGGTCAAGTGGTCGGACGTCGTGAAAAAATCCGGCGCGAAGGTCGACTGAAACGCATGAGCGCTGCGGATGCGGTCCTGTTCCCCGGTTTTGCACAGCGCCGCGTCACGACGTCGGGCGCGGAAATCCCATGCATCATAGGAGGCAGCGGCCCGCCGCTCCTGCTGTTGCACGGCTATCCGCAGACGCATGCGATGTGGCACCGAATCGCCCCGCGCCTCGCCGGTCGTTTCACCGTCGTCTGCAGCGACCTGCGCGGCTATGGCGATTCGACCAAGCCCGCCGGCGGCGAGCGCAGCATCAATTATTCGAAGCGCGCGATGGCGGCCGATCAGGTCGAGTTGATGCGCGCACTGGGCTTCGCGCGGTTCCGTCTGGCGGGGCACGACCGCGGCGGTCGCGTCGCGCACCGGCTCTGCCTCGATCATCCCGCCGCTGTCGACCGCGTCGCGGTGCTCGACATCTCGCCCACGAAGGTCATGTACGGGCAGACCGATACCGCGTTCGCGACCGCGTACTACCACTGGTTCTTCCTGATCCAGCCCTTCGACCTCCCGGAACGGCTGATCGGCGGCGATCCGGTCTACTACCTGCACAAGAAGCTCGCCGGCTGGGGATCCGCCGGACTGTCGATCTTCGATCCGCGAGCGCTCGCCGAATACGAGCGCTGCTTCGACGATGTGGCGACGATCCACGCGACCTGCGAGGACTATCGCGCAGCCGCCGGCGTCGACCTCGAGCACGACGCCGCCGATGCGCAATCTCGCGTGGCCTGTCCGCTGCTGGTCCTCTGGGGAGAAAGGGGCGTGGTCAATCGATTGTTCGACCCCATCGCTGACTGGCAGCGCGTCGCGACCGACGTGCGCGGCCATTCATTGCCGTCCGGCCATTACCTCGCGGAGGAAGTGCCGGAGGAAACCCTCGCCGAGCTCACCGCCTTTTTCGCCGGATGAGCGGGAAACTTCGAGTCGACGCAAGCGGGTTTACGGGGAAATGGACGGTTTTGGTATAATTTAGGGCTTGGCCAAGTAGCTCAGTTGGTAGAGCAGAGGAGTGCAACATGCCGGATTCTTTGGCATGTTGAGGCGAAGGCTAACCGCCCGAGGGGCGCGTTAAGCGAGGCGTGAGCCGAGCGGCCGGAGCCAAAATCCTTGTGGCCGGTACAATTCGTGCAATACCTTGGCCAAGTAGCTCAGTTGGTAGAGCAGAGGACTGAAAATCCTTGTGTCGGTGGTTCAATTCCGCCCTTGGCCACCAACATCAAGAAGGCCTGCGCGCCCGATCGGCCGCAGGCCTTTTCGTTTGACGCGACGCCTGCGAGATCTTCCTGCACCGAAGGTTGCGACACCTTCTAGGCAATCAGAAGGCCCAGTCTCGCAAGGCGGAGGAGGTGCCCGTCGAGCGAAGCCGCGCCGGAGGTCCCCGGGGTCGCCACGAGCTCGCCGATTGCAGCGAGCAACTCGCCGCGATCGCGCGTTCCGTCCAGCAAGGGGAGCAGGCGCTTGGCGATATCGTCGTCGACCTTCACCGGTGAATGCCACAGCGACGTCACGATTTCGCCGTCGGCCAGCTGGGCCCTGACCACGGCGCTCGCGGTCGGCCGATCCCCCGGCGGGCATGCCATGCGCGGGGATACGACGTGAGGGTCGATGACCCCGGCCTGCAGGCTTGCGAGCATGAATTCCTCCAGGTCAGCATTGGCCCGGTTAGGCTGCTGCTCCTTTTCCAGCCGGCGACGCAGCTGGTCGAACATCGCGTCGAAGGGCACGGCGTTCGGCTCTGCCACGCGCAGGACATCGAGCAGCCCGTGCATCACCGCCAATTCCGCAACGCCATCGACGACCGCGCCGGACGGCTCGGGCGCGGCCGGCGGCAAGCTCGCGTCCTGCTGCATCGCGCGCACGCGGCGGGCGGCGGTGAACGCCAGTCGCCGCATTCTCTCAGTCGTTTCCTGTCTGTCCAGGACCACTTCGTGCCGGCAGATCAGCGTTTCACGGAATCGGCGGCACTTGATGAAGTCGAGGTACTGCTGGCGCGTGATCGGATCGAGCGCGGCGAGCCTGCCCCGGGCCTCGGGCGCGATGCCGGCGTAGCTCGAGTTCACGAATGCCGCCTCGGCGAGATACTGGAGGCCATGACGGGCAGCGTGCTCGGCGAACTCGTGGAAATAGACAGGGTCGTTGACCGGAGAGAGGTCGTCGTGGAACAGGAGCGCGGGAATCCGCTCCTCCATGCGCTGCGCTTCGGTGACGAGCGGGCGCGTGTACTCGTCCGGCTGCGCGTTTCCATGGGCGAGGAGCCGGATCAGCGCCTGCGATTCACCGAGTCGCGCACCGGCATCGGCGAGCTCGGCCGTGTGGAACTTCAGCATCTCCCACACCATCCGCCGCAGATGGCATCCCGGATACGTGTTGTAGCTCACGAAGGCGACGCCCCGGGGAGCGAGATGGCGACCGATGAGCGCGATCAGCGCGTCGCGCACGTCCGCCGGAATCCAGGAGTACACGCCGTGCGCGATGATGTAATCGAAGGCGCCGGCGTCATCGGGAAAGCGCGTGAGGTCCTGCGCCTCGAACGTGACGTTGGAAACTCCGGCACGTAGGGCAAAGGACCCGGCCGCCTGAATCGCTTCGCCGGCGAGATCGATCCCCACGAACGTGCTGCCCGGCAGCCCGTACGCCATCGGCACGAGATTCCCGCCGTCGCCGCACCCCACCTCGAGCACGCGACAGCGTTCCGGTGGCGTCGGGACCATTCCATGGAACGTGGCCGCGGCCGCCAAGCGGTCCGGGTGGGTGTCCGCGTAGGGCAGGCCGGGGTACCGGATGGCGTCGTATGGCGTCACGGGAGGCGCTGTTTGCATGGTTTCTGGGCCGAGCGACTATACCGGATCGCTTGTGCGGCGCGGCATGGTTCGCGACCGCTCCATTCGTCGGCCGTCCGCGCCGGGCGCTTGAATAACCCTGATGGTTGTGGTCTAGTTCGCGTTCCCGGATTCGGGGGCCGTGCTTTGTGTGGGCGCGGCTTCACGGCGGATGCGGGCGGGTCTGCTGCCACACGCGATCTCCAGAGAGGGAATGATCATGACCGAAGCGAAACCGAAGTTCACCGGATCGTTGATGCGCCGGCCATTGCTCGCGGCGGCACTGGCCGCAAGCGCCGCGATTCCGGCGCCCGCAATGGCGGCCTACGACATGTTTCTGAAGCTCGACAACGTGACTGGCGAATCCACGAGCAAGGGTTTTGAAAAATGGATCCGCATCGAAGCGTACTCGAGCGGATTCTCGAACTCTGGCACTACACATCAGGGTGGCGGGGGCGGCGCCGGGAAGGTGAACTGCCAGGATGTCGGCTTCAGCAAGCCGTTCGACCGGTCGAGCATTGATCTGTTCAAGGGAGTGACGACGGGAAAGCACTTCCAGAAGGCGGAACTCGATTTCGTGCGCACGGGGAGAGAAGGGCCTGGTAACGGCGTTTTTCTGAAATACGTGCTGGAGGAAGTCCTGGTTACGTCGCTGTCCGACAGCGGCGCATCCGGCGGCGACACCGTGCCGGACGAGAACTTTTCGCTGAACTTCGCCAAGATGACGATCACGTACAACGTGCAGGACAGCAAGGGTTCCGTCACCCCGGTTTCCGCGACCTGGGACTGCGTCAAGAATTCGGCCAACTGACGGCCCGCGATCCGGCGGCTCCTGGATGCGGGCGGCGGCCGGAAACGGCCGACGGAATTCGCCGCGTATAGCGGCGGGACCGGCCCGAAAGCCGATTGTGTCTGAATGCTCCCCGGCAGATCTTGCCGGGGAATTTTTTTGCGCTTCCGTAAGTGCCTGCGGGTCCGCAGGCAGGTCCGGGCCGGTCTTGCGGGTCGTCAGCGCCGCTCGAGCGCAGGCGCGGCAATCTTGATCAGCGCCTGCTCGAGACTGCTCACGGTGCGGCCGACGTTGCCGAGCTTGTCGAGGCCGAACAGGCCGATGCGGAAGCTCTGGAAATCAGCGGGCTCGTCGCATTGCAGCGGAACGCCGGCGGCAGCCTGCAATCCGTGCTCGAGGAATTTCCTGCCGCTCTGCACGTCCTTGTCGTCGGTGTAGCTGACCACGACGGTCGGTGACTGGAAGCCTTCAGCCGCGACGCTGGCGAATCCATGGCGCACGAGCAGCGCACGCACCCGAGCGCCCAGCTCGATCTGGGCGGCACGGGCACGCTCGAAACCGAAGCGCTCAGTTTCCTTCATCGTGTCGCGCAGCCGTGCGAGCGAATCCGTCGGCAGGGTCGCGTGATACGCATGCCCACCCTTTTCGTACGCCTCCATGATCGACAGCCATTTCTTCAGGTCGCAGGCGAAGCTGGTGCTGGACGTGTTCTCGATCGCGATGCGTGCCCGAGGACCCAGAGTCACCAGCGCGCAGCCGGGCGTGCTGCTCCACCCCTTTTGCGGCGCGGTGATCAGCACGTCGACGCCGCACGCCTCCATGTCGACCCACATCGCTCCGGAGGCGACGCAATCGAGGACGAACATCCCGCCGCCGGCGCGCACCGCGTCGCCGATGGCGCGCAGATACGCGTCGGAGAGAACGATGCCCGACGCGGTCTCGACGTGCGGCGCGAAGACCATGTCCGGTCTGTGCTGTCGGATCCCGGCGACCGCTTCGTCGATCGGGACGGGTGCGAAGGGCGCGTCCCTGCCCGTGCCGGTCCGGCGCGCCTTCAGCACGGTCGAGTCCGCAGGAATCCTTCCCGCTTCGAAAATCTGCGTCCAGCGGTAGCTGAACCAGCCGTTGCGGATGACCAGGCACTTCCTGCCGGTGGCGAATTGCCGCGCCACGGCCTCCATGCCGTAGGTGCCGCCACCCGGCACGACGATGGCAGAATGCGCGTTGTAGACGTGCTTGAGAATCCCCGAAACGTCGCACATGACGCGCTGGAAGCGCTGCGACATGTGATTGAGCGAGCGGTCGGTGAAGACCACCGAATATTCGAGAAGGCCGTCGGGATCGACGTCGGGAAGCAGGCCGGGCATGTTTTCCCCTGGGGGAGTGGGACGAGTCGGGCGAGCGGAGCCGCTGGGCAATGACGAGCTTAGCATGACTCGCCCCTGGTGCCGCCCGGGGGCAGGGCGACGGATCGCCGCATCCCGTTTCCATTCGCCGACCGCAACACGTATAACGGCGCTTTCCCTTCGCCCGCCGGAACAGGCTGCACCTCCATGAATTCGACGACTCCGACCTTCGACCTCGGCGCCCGCGTCCCGGTGCGGTCGCTGGTCGCGTCGCAGATTCGCGAGGTCGCGAACGCCGGCCTGGGCGATCCCGGCATTCTTCCTTTCTGGTTCGGCGAGCCCGACGAGGTCACGCCGGCGTTCATCCGCGACGCCGCCGTCGCGGCACTCGCCGCCGGCGAGACGTTCTACACGATGAATTTCGGAATTCCCGAGCTGCGCGACGCGCTCGCCGCCTATGTCTCGTCGCTGCATCGCGCGCCGCCTGCCGGCGCGATCGCGCGGGATCGGATCGCGGTCACGGCGTCCGGAATGTCGGCCCTGATGCTGACCGTCGAGGCGCTGATCGGTCCGGGCGATCGCGTCGTGTGCGTGACGCCGCTTTGGCCGAATCTGACCGAGATTCCGAAGATCCTCGGCGCCGACGTCGTCCGCGTGCCGCTCGCGTTCGGTCGCGTCGGATGGACGCTCGACCTCGACCGGCTGCTCGCGGCGCTCACGCCAGGCACGCGCGCGGTGCTGATCAACTCGCCGAACAATCCGACGGGCTGGACGCTGCGGCAGGACGACCAGCAGGCCATCCTCGCGCACTGCCGCAAGCTCGGCATCTGGATCGTCGCGGACGACGTCTACGAACGGCTGCACTACGGCGAAGACGCGGATGCGGCTTCGGTCGCGCCGTCGTTCCTCGACATCGCGGCGCGCGACGACCGCCTGGTCAGCACCAACAGCTTTTCCAAGGCCTGGCTCATGACCGGCTGGCGCCTCGGCTGGATCGTCGCACCGGACGAGCTCATGCCCGACCTCGGCAAGCTGATCGAATACAACACGTCGTGCTCGCCGGTATTCGTGCAGCGCGCGGGCGTCGCCGCGATCACGCAGGGCGAGCCGACGGTCGCGCATACGCTGCGGCGATTCCGCCGGGCCCGCGATTTTCTGACCGCGCAGCTCAATCGCATTCCCGGAGTGGAGGCGCCGCCGCCGTCGGGGGCGATGTATGCGTTCTTCCGCGTCGCAGGCGTCGCCGACAGCCTGGATTTCTGCAAGCGGCTCGTCCGCGAAGCGAAGCTCGGACTGGCGCCCGGAAGCGCGTTCGGATCGGAAGGCGACGGCTTCGTCAGGTGGTGCTTCGCGTCGAGCGAAGACCGTCTCGCCGATGGCGTGGACCGGCTGACCCGGTTCCTCGACAGGACACGCTAGCGCCGGTTTCCCGCGTGCCCACAAGAAGGGCGCGATGTCCGTGCCGCGGCGTTGTATGCTGTGCGCCATTTCCGGCCGGCCCGCCGCCGACGACGCCATGCTCTGGTCCGACTTCGTTCAGCTTTCCGGCGCGATCCTCGTGATCGTCGGCGCGGTTCTCCCCGTCGTCAATCCGCCGGGCGACGCGCCGATCTTTCTGCGCTTGACGCACGGCTGCGACGATGCGACACGCCGCGCGCTGGCGCGACACATCGCCGTCTATTCGTTCGGGCTGCTGCTCGGCTCGATGCTGCTGGGGCCGTTGGTGCTGCGCCTGTTCGGGCTCTCGGTCCCGGTCATCGAGGTGGCCGGGGGCGCGGTGGTTTGCGCGCTCGGCTGGAAGCTGCTGAACGACGACGCGGCGCCTCCCGACGTCGCCGCGGATCCGCGCCAGGCGTCGCTCGTCGCACTGAACAAGTCGTTCTATCCGCTGACGATGCCGCTCACCATCGATCCGGGCGTCATGTCGGTGGCGGTCACCATCGGCGCCAACCATGCGCACACGCTCGACCGGCTGCTGATCCAGCTCCTCGCCGCCATCATCGGCGCATTCTTCGTCGCGGCGACCATCCTTTTCACCTACCGCTATGCCGACCGGTTCGCCGCGCGGATCGGGCACAAGGGAATGGTTGTGGTCCTGCGCTTGTCCGCGTTCATCGTGCTCAGCATCGGCGTGCAGATCTGCTGGAATGGCGTCAGGGCGCTGCTGAAAGAGGTCGGCATTCCCGCCTGAGTCGGCCGACGTGCGCCGTGGCGTCCGCGCCGGCTGGCCGCCTGCCCGGCCGGTCAATCGGCCCGCACGTGGCGCTGTCCAATGAAACGGCCTTCGTGTAACTTTGCGGCTTCGTCCCCGCGTACCTCCTGATGCATGCATACCCGATGGTTCGATTCGCCGCCCTCATCGCGATCGTGTTCACCCTGCCGGCTGCGGCAGCCGGGGACGCGTTGACCTACCCGCCAGCCGCCAAGCGGCCCGTCGCCGAGTCGTTTCACGGCGTCACCGTCACCGACGACTATCGGTGGATGGAGGACGACGCCTCCGCCGACCTCAAGGCGTGGCTGCGCGACGAGAACGCGCTGACGCGCAAGGTCCTCGATGCCGTTCCGCAGCGACCCGAGGTCGCGAAGCGGGTCGGCGAGCTGCTGCGCGCGCGAACCATCGCGCGCTATGACTTCCACTTCCGCGGCGGTGTCGTGTTCGCGATGAAGAACGCCCCGCCGAAAAACCAGTCGGAGCTAGTCGTGCTGCCGGCCGACCTCGACGTCGGCAAGGAACGAGTCGTCCTCGACCCGACGGTCCTCGACCCCAGCGGACGGACCACGATCGATTTCTATACGCCCTCGTACGACGGCAAGTACGTCGCGCTGTCGCTTTCGAAGAACGGGAGCGAGATCGGCACCGCCTACGTGATCGACGTCGCGACGGGCGCACAGCTGCAGGACGTCGTGCCGGGCGTGAGGCGCCCCACGGCGGGCGGGAGCATCGAGTGGACCGCCGACGGCAGGGGCTTCCACTACACGCGCTACCCGGCGCCGGACGAGCGTCCCGCGGCCGACCGGGACTTCTACCAGACGGTCTGGTTCCACCGGCTCGGCGCTCCCGTGTCGGCGGATGAATACGTCTTCGGCCGCGAATTGCCGCGCATTGCCGAGATCTCGCTGCACGGCAGCCGCGACGGTGCGGACCTGATCGCGCAGGTGCGGAACGGCGACGGCGGCGAGGTCGCCTTCTTCCTGAAGCGCGCCAGCGGCCCGTGGCAGCGGGTCGCCGACTTCACCGACGGCGTCAAGTCGATGGAGGTCGGGCAGGACGGCAATCTCTACGCCCGCTCGGTCAAGGACGCGCCGCTGGGCAGGATCCTGTCGATCCCGCTCGCGGATGCGCGGCTCGCGAGCGCAAAGATCGTCGTCGCCGAAGGGGCGCTGTCCGCCGACCGGTTGTCGGTCGCGCGCGCGCGGCTGTTCATCCAGTATCGCGACGGCGGCCCGTCTCTCGTGAAGATGTTCGGCCTCGACGGCAAGGCGCAGGGCGAGCTGCCCGCCGAGCCGCTGTCCGACACGGCGGTGGAAGCGGTCCTGGACGGCGACAATGCGATCGTGCGCGCGATGAGCTTCGTCACGCCGTCCACGCGGTACCGCTACGATGCATCCGCGAATCGACTGGTCGAGACCGAGCTCAACGGCAAGCCGCCTTTCGATTTCGGCGACGCGGTGGCCGGGCGCGGGTTCGCCGTTTCGAAGGACGGAACGCGCATTCCGGTGATGCTCCTGTACCGCAAGGACACCAAGCTCGACGGGCGCAATCCGACGCTGCTGTACGCGTACGGGGGGTACGGCATCAGCATGACGCCCGGATTCAACCCCATCCGGCGACTCTGGCTCGATTATGGCGGCGTCTTCGCGCTGGCGGCGATCCGCGGTGGCGGCGAATACGGCGACGCGTGGCACGTCGCGGGGATGCTGACGCGCAAGCAGAACGTCTTCGACGACTTCGCCGCCTGCATGCGCTTCCTCGTGGAAAGCAAGGTCACCACACCCGAGCGGCTCGCCATCATGGGCGGCAGCAACGGCGGCCTTACGATGGGCGCCGCGCTGACGCAGCACCCGGAAGCGATGCGCGCCGTGGTGAGCCAGGTGGGAATCTATGACGCGTTGCGTTGGGAGACCCAGCCCAACGGCGAGTTCAACGTCACCGAATTCGGCAGCACGAAGGACGCTGCCCAGTTCAGGGCGCTCTACGATTATTCGCCGTTGCTGCACGTCAGGGACGGCGCGAAATACCCGGCCGTCCTTCTTGCCACCGGAGAGAACGACGGCCGTGTCGCGCCGTACGAGTCGTACAAGTTCGCGGCGCGCCTGCAGGCGGCCACCGCCTCGGGCAACCCGATCCTGCTGCGCACCGAGGCTGCCGCGGGTCACGGGATCGGCACGGCGCTCTCGACGCGGATCGAGGAGACGACCGACGTCTACACGTTCCTCGTCGATCAGCTGGGCATCGCGGGCCCGGTCAAGGCGCCGTAGGTGGGGCTGCCCGCGCGGCATCGGCAGCGCGCGGGACGCGTTTCGCGATGGCAGGCGGCCGCCGATACGAATCGATGTCGCAGCGCAGGGCGATAGTTCTCCTGAGCGGCGGCCTCGACTCGGCCACTGCGCTCGCGATCGCGGTGAGCGAAGGCTACGAAGTGCATGCGATCAGCTTCCGCTACGGCCAGCGGCACGCGGTCGAGCTCGAATGCGCGGCGCGCGTGGCCGCGGTGCTCGGCGCGCGCGAGTACGTCGTCGTCGACTTCGACCTGCGCACGTTCGGCGGCTCGGCGCTCACCGACAGCATCGACGTTCCCAAGGACCGCGCGCCGTCCGACATGGCGCAGGGGATCCCGATCACTTACGTGCCCGCGCGCAACACCATCTTCCTGAGTTTCGCGCTCGCCTACGCGGAGACGCGCGGCGCGACCGACGCGTTCCTCGGCGTCAACGCGCTCGACTACTCGGGCTATCCGGACTGCCGGCCCGAATACATCGCCGCATTCGAGCGGATGGCGAATCTCGCGACCCGCGCCGGCGTCGAGGGGGCGCGGCGCTTCGTCCTGCACACGCCGTTGATCGCGCTCACCAAGGCCGACATCGTTCGCCGCGGACTCGCGCTCGGCGTCGATTTTTCGCTGACCTGCAGCTGTTACGATCCGGCACCCGACGGCGCGCCCTGCCTGCGGTGCGACGCGTGCCTGCTGCGGCAGAAGGGCTTCGCCGAAGCAGGAATCGCCGATCCGGTGCTGGCCCGCTACGGCATTGCCCGCTGAGCCCATTTCCGGCGTCCGCCCCGGCGCTGTCGTGGTCGCGGGCAAGAAAAAGCCGGGCAGAAGCCCGGCTTCTTTTCGCGGAAGATCTCCGCGAGCGGAAATCAGGCCGCCTGGATGTTGCTCGCCTGCTTGCCCTTCGGCCCCGTCGTGACTTCGAACGAGACCTTCTGGCCCTCCTTCAGCGACTTGAATCCCGGCATGTTGATCGCCGAAAAATGCGCAAAGAGGTCTTCACCGCCACCGTCCGGCGTAATGAAACCGTAGCCCTTCGCATCGTTGAACCATTTCACAGTGCCTGTTGCCATTTGCTTATTTCCTCAGGAAAAAATGATATCGGGATGGTTCCCGTCAATGTTTCGATCTCAAGGAAAGAACGGCGACGACTGCAAAACGGTCGCAATGGGCGTGCTTACTGCCTTGGGACAAAACACGCGCAGGATGATACCGCAATCGGGCTGCGCCAACCACCCGGGAACCTTTTTCGGCCGGACGGCCGAACGGCCGCCGGATGGCGACCGGGCGCCGGAGGGCGCGGGGTGGCGGCGGACCGCCGCCGGGGTCCCGAGGCCGCGCGGGCGGCCGGAACGGGTCGCGGTCGGGGTCCGGACCGACGGCCCCGGGGTTGCTGCGCCGCCGCAGGTCAGGCCGCGACGCCCAATTCGGCCCGGACGATCGCCGCCCCGGCGCCCAGTGCTTTCAGCTTGCCGCGCGCGACCTCGCGTGCGAGCGGCACCATGCCGCAATTGGTGCAGGGGTAGAGCCGGTCCGCGGGCACCCATTTGAGCGCCGTGCGAATGGTTGCGGCAACGTCCTCCGGGGTCTCGACCCGGTCGGTGGCGACGTCGATCGCCCCGACCAGCACGTCCTTGCCGGCCAGGAGGCCGATCAGATCGATCGGCACGTGCGAATTCGCGCATTCGAGCGACACCTGGCGGATCGACGACTTCGCGAGCAGCGGGAAGGTGTTCTCGTACTGGCGCCACTCGTTCCCGAGCGTCTTCTTCCAATCGACGTTCGCCTTGATTCCATAGCCGTAGCAGATGTGGACCGCGGTCGTGCACGCGAGGCCGTGCGCCGCGCGCTCCAGCGCGGCGATTCCCCAGTCGCGGACCTCGTCGAAATACACGTTGAATGCGGGCTCGTCGAACTGGATCACGTCGACTCCGGCGGCCTCGATCGCGCGCGCCTCCTCGTTCAGGATCCCGGCGAATGCCCAGGCGAGCTTTTCCCGGCTCCGGTAGTGCGCGTCGAAGAGCGTGTCGACCATGGTCATCGGTCCCGGCAGCGTGTACTTCACCTTCCTCCCGGTCGCGCTGCGCAGGAAGCGGGCGTCGTCGACGTAGATCGGTCCGCGCCGCGCCACCGGCCCGACGACGACCGGAACGTCGGCGTCGTAGCGGTTGCGGATGCGCACCGTGCGCTTGTGCGCGAAGTCGACGCCGTCCAGGCCCTCGATGAACGTCGTCACGAAATGCCGGCGCGTCTGCTCGCCGTCGCTGACGATGTCGATGCCGGCTTCCTCCTGGTCGCGCAGCACGAGCCTGACGGCATCGCGCTTGCCTTCGGCGAGCGCGTCGCCGTCGAGCTTCCATGGGGCCCAGAGCTCGTTGGGCGTCGCGAGCCAGGACGGCTTGGGGAGGCTGCCCGCGATCGTGGTTTGCAGCGGCTTCGGCATCGGCATCGGGGTCGGGGTCGGCGCGCCGCAGGACGGCGCCGGTTGGGGTTCGGGGGCGCCGATTATAGCGTTCCGGCACCCCGCCACCCGGAAAATTGGCCTGACCACTTGACCATTGCCGGCAGCAGCACGTACCGTTGCGCGTCTTCGCCCCGCCTGCCGGCCGCGCCGGCCCGCGCCGCGACTGCCACGATGCCCAAGGTCCTCTTCTCAGACAACGATTTTCCCGACATTGCGCTCGAGCGCGAGATGTTCGCGGCGGCGCAGGTCGAGCTCGTCACCGCGCAATGCCGTACCGATGACGAAGTCATCGCCGCGGCCCGCGACTGCCGCGCGATCCTGCTGCAGTACGCGCCGATCACGGCGCGCGTCGTCGCGGCGCTCCCGAAGCTCGGCATCGTGAGCCGCATCGGCGCGGGCTTCGACACCGTCGACACCGAGGCCTGCGCGAAACACGGCGTCTGGGTCGCGAACTCTCCCGACTACGGCGTCGGCGAGGTCGCCACGCACGCGCTGGCGCTGGCGCTGGCCATGGTTCGCAACGTCGTCGCCTACCACCGCGACATCCACTCGGGAAAGTGGCACTACCTTTCGTCGGGGCCGCTGCGCCGCGCGAGCGACATGACGCTCGGCATCGTGGGCCTCGGCCGCATCGGCAAGCGCTTCGCGCACATCGGGCGCAATGTGTTCCGGCGGGTGATCGGCTGCGATCCCTATCTCATCGACGGTGATTTTCCGGCCTACGTCGAGCGCGGCAGCCTGACCGACGTGTTCGCCCACAGCGACGTCGTCTCGCTGCACGTTCCGCTCACCGCCGAGACGCGCGGGATGATCGACGCCGCGGTGCTGGGCGTGATGAAGCCGGGCGGATTCCTGGTCAACACGGCGCGTGGCGCGGTCGTCGACGTCGACGCCGGGCTCGCTGCGCTGGAGCGGGGTACGCTGGCGGGAATGGCGCTCGACGTGCTTCCGGTCGAGCCGGTGCCGCCCGGGTCGAAGCTCATCGGGCATCCGCGGGTCATCCTCTCCCCGCACGCCGCGTTCTATTCGATAGAGGCCGAGCGCGAGCTGCGCCGCAAGGCGGCGCGCAACATCGTCACCTGGCTCGCGAGCGGACGGCCCGATTACGTGGTGACCCGGGGCACGCGCGGGCCCTGAGACCCCTGCGCCCGACCCCCAGACGATGCCGCAAAGGTAGAATCGGCCCATGGCAGGCGTTGGCATTCGCGCAGTGCACAAGCGGTTCGGCTCGACGCACGTGATCCGCGGCGTCGACATCGCGATCGACGACGGCGAGTTCTGCGTGCTGGTCGGCCCGTCCGGATGCGGCAAGTCGACGCTGCTGCGGATGATCGCCGGCCTCGAGGAGATCACCGAGGGCGAAGTCTCGATCGGCGATGCCGTCGTCAACAACATGGCGCCGAAGGAGCGCGACATCGCGATGGTGTTCCAGAATTACGCGCTCTACCCGCACATGACGGTTCGCGACAACATGTCGTTCGCGCTGATGCTCGCGAAGCAGCCGAAGGCGGAGGTCGAGGCGCGCGTGAAGAAGGCGGCCGACATCCTCGGACTCGTGCCGTATCTCGACCGCTACCCGC
>Ga0209048_10002837_pt1 | contig 16983 bp, 17 predicted proteins | sample FrelakmetCRP12CR_FD_187146 | JGI IMG/M metagenome (GOLD analysis project Ga0209048, IMG submission 187146) | Freshwater lake sediment microbial communities from the University of Notre Dame, USA, for methane emissions studies - CRP12 CR (SPAdes)... | ecosystem: Environmental > Aquatic >... | reverse complement strand
TATTGCCACTGCCGTAATCAGTGCAATTGAGGGAATTCCGATACGGCAGGATATTGCCATGACCGGCTCCCTGTCTGTCCGGGGAGATGTTCTCCCTGTGGGTGGAGTCACCTATAAAATTGAAGCAGCCGCCAAAGCGGGTATCAAAACAGTACTTATTCCACGGATGAATATTGGGGATGTGTTGATTGAAGAGCGGTATAAATCCGTTGTCACGATACTGCCCATGGATACCATTGATGATGTCCTCAAGTATGCGCTGGTCCCGGAAAACGCGGATGGATTCCTCACCAAACTCAAAAAGATGGCCATAAGGTCAACGGCAATAATCCCGGATGTACCTGTAATTAACAAAACGACGGCTTGAGCACGATGCCCGGGGTACATTATTATGATCTGCGGCATGTAACCGGGCAGGTCACCCATATCGATATCGATAACGGTGTGGTGGAATCTGCCGGTACATCATTTTTCAATAAAGCCGTGATCAGGGTACTTCACAAAACCGGTTGGGGAATGCTCCAGATCGATAATTATACCCCCTGTACCGGAAAAAAATTTGATGAAATTCTCGAGTCCGCGTGCAGGCTTGCCCGAATCACCCAGGAAAATGTTATCCTTGGTGATGCCCCCCACGGCATTCTCGCTGTACCCTCAATGAAAGAAGATCCCCGGAATGTATCCATTGAAGAGAAATCATCGCTGCTTTCGGGAATTGAACAGGCCGCCCGGCACCCTTCTGTCGTGAACACGAGAGCAAATTACATAGAAAAAATTGAATCTGTCCAGTTCACTGACAGCTCTGAAAATGAATTTTCTTATGAAATGTGCCGTTCCGGGTTTAATGTGCTGGCAGTTGCTTCACGGAACGGGAATGTCCAGATGGGATACGAGCGTGAGCATTCGATTCACGGATTCAACATCCGGCACCAGCAGTCCCTTGGGAAAAAGGCTGCTGAAATTGCCGTAGCCCTTCTTGATGCAGGGGTAGCAAAATCCGGGAAAATGCGAGCGGTACTTGATCCGGAATTAGCGGGTGTATTTGCCCACGAAGCAGTTGGGCATGCAAGTGAAGGTGACCTGGTCAAAGAAGGCAACTCGGTTCTGAAAGGAAAAACCGGACAGAAGATCGGGAATGAAAACCTGACCATTATCGATGACCCCGGGATTCATGAATTCGGTTTTGATCCGGTCGATGCTGAGGGTGTTGCAGTGTGCCGGACGGAAATGATAAAAAAGGGTGTAATCAACGCATTTCTCCACAACCGTGAAACACTTTCATCAGTGGGAAATGGTGTTGCCGGGCACGCCCGTGCCATGCCGGGTGAACCCCCTCTGGTCCGGATGAGCAATACCTTCATTGAAGCCGGAGATGCGACGGAGCGTGAGATCTTTGAAGAATGCCGGAACGGAATCTTTCTCAAAGGATCCCGTGGTGGTCAGGTCGATCCCGGGCGGGGGATATTCCAGTTCAATGCGGAGTATGGTTACCTGATTGAAAAAGGGGAGTGTACAACCATGGTGAGGGATGTCTCTCTATCTGGCGAAATCCTTATGACGCTCCATGGAATCACCCTTTGCGGTAATAATCGTACCATGAGTCCGGGATATTGCGGGAAAGGAGGTCAGAGTGTTCCGGTGAGCGATGGGGCACCCCATATACTCCTGTGCGATGCGGTGGTGGGTGGCAGTGGTGTGGATTGATCAATTAATACACAAAGCGCAAAAGACAGTCGATGAAGTTGAGGTCTTTTATATAAAGGGAACATCAGTCTCTGCTGACCTGCAACAAAAGAAGGTGGATCTCGCTACAACTTCAGAGGACTGTGGTCTTGGTATCCGCACCATTCATAAAGGAAGAATTGGATCGTCGAGCACAAACAATGTTAGCCAGTGGCGGGAATGCCTGAACGCTGCAATTGCCAGTGGAAAACTTGCAACCCCGCAGGATTGGGGAGGACTACCCGATATTGTACAACATTCCCGGACACCCCTCTCATTTGATGCTTCAATCAGGATCGAACCCGGAATTGTTATCGATCTGATCGAAAAGATGCTCAAAGGAGCGGCAGAGCACCCGGCAGAGGTGACTGCCGGTTCGGCATCACTCTCTTCTGCTACCGTGACTCTTGCAAACAGTAAGGGAGTCCGATATTCAGACCGGCATACCGGAGTGTCTCTTTCCCTGGAAGCGATATGTGGGCAGTCGACCGGCTACGAATTCGATCATTCCTGCTTTTTCGACAAGGTGGATCCGGTCTCTGTCGGAGAGCGGGCGACCTTCTTTGCCACGGAATCCGATAATGGCAAAGATATCGCTACAGGGGAGTATGATATACTCCTCTCACCTCTTGCCTATGGGGAACTTCTGGGCAATGTATTTATACCTGCGCTGAGTGGACGAAATGTGCATGCCGGACGATCCCGGCTTGCGCAATCCCAGGGTGAGACCGTTATCGATCCTCAGATTTCCATGTATGATGACCCGCTTTTAAAAAAGGCAAACGGAAGCGTGCGGTGGGATGCCGAGGGCACACCAACACGACGGGTCGATTTTATCAGAGAGGGAATTCTTGAAACCTTTGCCTATGATCTTAAAACCGCGTATCGGTTCGGTAAAACAAGTACCGCGAGTGCAATACGGGGTGGTTTTGGTGGTTTACCGTCAATAGGGCACCATAATTTTGTTGTTGACGGGAAACGGGACGAGGTTGCCGATGAACGTGTAGTATATGTACATAATGTCGTTGGTGCTCATACGGCAAACCCGATGAGCGGTGAATTTTCTGTTGAGCTTTCTAACGCATTCTGGATGGAGGGGGGAGGGTTTGAAACCCCAATAAGGAGTGCAATGCTTACAGGAAATGTGTTCGATCTCCATCATAATATCTGTGGGATGAGTAAAGAATCCCGGGCGATTGGATCTATGATTCTGCCTTCGGTAAAAATAAATAAGCAGTGTATTATTGGTAAATAGTTAAAATCATGACTGACGTGCTTGTTTCAATACTCCTTATCGTGGCAATTATTGCAGTCGTTTATTATCTGGTAAAAAAATTCACGGTTCTTCTCATAAACGCTATTTTGGGAATAATCGTACTGTTTTTTCTGAATTCTCTCCATATTATGCAATGGATAGGAAAACCCGATCTTGGGTATAACCTCGCGACAATACTGATTTGTGCAGTCGGAGGACTTCCGGGCGTCTGCATTCTTGTTTTACTAAATATTCTTGGTATAACAATCTGAAAACATTTTAAAAAAATATAATCCCGGTTACTTTGTGAAACCCGTATTATTTGAATACGATAGAAACCGGATATGAGATAGGATTAAATAATGTTGCACATATCTCGTATTGAGGTGATGTGGATATGTGTACTGTTGGTGGACCCGTAGATATTGATCTCCCCCCGGATCGCGTGCAGGGGAAGGATTACCGCTGTAATGAATGCGGTGAGCGGTTCAAAGGCATCGGTAAAAAACCCATCTGTCCCAGCTGCCAGTCAGATGATGTGGCTCTGGCATGAACTATGCCCTCGATGATGAGTTATTGCTCATCAGAGGGAAACAATCTTTTTTAATCATTGCGTTAGTAAAGAACAGCTTTGGACTATGCATCGAGACCGCAGATAATGAATATTGTCAGGGTGTTGAAGCTGGTGACCTTGTTGTTGTTTCCGCTCCGGAAGATGGGGCCATTGAGCCTGCTCTGATGCTCATCGATCTTGTGAGGACCTTCCATGTGCCGTTGTTAGTATTGCCCAAAGATCATCCCGGATCACGACGGATTTCCTATGTAGTGTCCGTAGGACCTGAAATTTTTACCAGCTGCTCAATTCGGAGGGGGACCCATCCCGATCAACACCTGATCTGCTCGAGTGATGAACTTGCTGGGATCACACTAAAGAGAAGTGAGCATGGTGTCGATATATTCCCTCTACCCGGGAGTATAATCCCCCGGAATATAAAATACGAAATTAAAACTGATTTTTCCTGAATTGTCCATTTTCACTCTAATTCATCCCGGGCAACTATCTTTTGAGCGTAAATAACAATACATATATTGTTTTTTTCACCAATTATTGTACTGCCGTGAGAGGAGGGTTGGATGAAGACTGAGGTCCTACGAGACATTAAAAAAACTGAAGAGGAGTACCAAAAAACAATCACTGCGGCCCAGGAAGAGAAGAAGCACAGGCATTCTCAGGCTGAGCTGGAAGCTGATAATCTGGTTACAAAAGCGCAAAGCAATGCTGAACAATATAAAAAGCTGAAAATGGAAGAAGCACGGCAACAGGCGGCACTTAGGCACGCCGAAATCATAAAGAGCGGCAATCAAAGGGCAGCGGCAATCAGGGAGAAAGGTTCAAAGAACCTTCCAAAAGCAGTGCAGCTGCTGGTTGTGCGGTTTAAGGAGCAGCTGCATGTTAAAGCCTGAGCAGATGAGCAGGCTGCTGATTGTCGCGTCAAAGGACCAGATGGCTCCTGTTGTTACTGAGCTCTATCGCCATAACCTGTTTCATATTGAGGACTATGTTGAAGCAGGAGCGGAGGGCTATGATGGTTTTAAGATTGGCACGCCTCTTTCTGGAGCAACCGAAGCATCCGGTGATCTTGTCAAGATCCGTGCGATACAGAATGCGTTTTCCATCAGTAGTGAGGATTTTGAAGTAAAGCAGCGACACAAACAGTCAGGACTTCAGGTCCTGATTGAACGTGAACTCCCTGCCATCGAGCAAGAGGTTGAAGGACTCACCGTAAAACGCTCGAAACTCGAAACAAAAGAAAAAGAGTACGAACAGAACATTAGCGAGATCTCTCCCTTTATTGGCATTCCCGGCGATCTCGATCTGTATCGCGGATATTCGACACTTGTCGTCTTTGCCGGGTATGTTGAAAAAGAGGTATCACTCTCTGTACCCCATGAAACATTCTTTACGAAAGGTAAGGGCAAAAATTTCATTGTTGTGATCGCTCCTGTCGGGCACCGGAATGAGGTAGAAGGAGCGTTGCAGGGGGCAGGATACCAGGCAGTCACGATCCCTGATGAGTCCGGGGTTCCCCAGGAACGGATTTCCTTTTATTCATCGCAAATCACACTTATCAAAAAGGAGATTGAGGAGATCAACCAGAAACTGGATTCGATAAAGGAGAAACATGCCAGCTTCCTGGTTGCATGCGAGGAGATCTTAAAAGTCCAGGTTGAACAAACCGAGGCACCTTTGCGGTTTGCAACAACAAATGAGACGTTCGTTGCAGAGGGCTGGGTGCCATCGATGAATGTTGTATCTATAACTCAGGCGCTTGAGAAAGCGACCCGTGGCAAAATCTTTGTCACCGAGCTTGCTATAGGTGAGCATGATATAGTGCCGGTGGAGTACAACAACCCGTCATTTGCTCGCCCCTCTCAGCTTCTCGTAGACACATATTCACGACCAAAGTACACCGAACTTGATCCGACAATCATGGTCTCTATTGTATTTCCCATCTTCTTCGGTCTTATACTTGGAGATGTGGGATATGGGGTCTTGTTGCTGGCTCTGTGCTTTGGTCTGCGAAAATTCGTAAAAGGAGAAGAAGGCCAGCAGCTGATTGCAGTGCTCAGAAATGCGAGTATCTCAAGCATCTTTTTTGGTGTGCTATATTCCGAATTTTTGGGGTTCCCCTGCCCATGGCCATATCTTTTACCGTCACGGCATCTTAATATCGGGGGTGAAGGGGGGCATGGTCCCAATATCCCGGGCCTGATGATGGTAGCTGTCTGGATTGGTATCGTGCACATCACGCTTGGCAGGGTGCTGGGGATGGTCAATCATGCACAACAGGATCGCGGGGCTCACCGGACCAAAGCAGTCCTCGCGAATGCCGGCTGGATCTGTGTCATGTGGGGCATCCTTATCGTCATCTGGTCGATGGTTCCCATGCCTTATATGCCCGATTTTACCACAATGCCAAAGGTTTTAATGAGTGTCAATATTGCAGCAATCGTTGGCGCTGTGATGCTGGTTGTCGGAGTTATATTCATCGGAAGGGATTCGGGGCTTGAGCTTGTCGAACTTCCAACGATTATCAGCCACGTGCTCTCCTATGCACGTATTGTAGCTGTGGGACTCTCTTCAGTGGCAATCGCCATGGTTGTGAACTTCATCGCGATTGGCATGCTGATTAGTCCTCAGCTCGAGAACATCACGATTATCGGAGTACTTTTTATCATTATGGGTATCGCCGTTTTCCTGATTGGGCATGCACTGAACATGGCGCTTGGTATTCTTGGGGGCGGTCTGCATTCAATCAGGTTGCATTATGTTGAATTCTTCACCAAATTCTACAAAGGTGGAGGCAAGAAGTATAGTCCTTTTGGACTTAACAGAAGATTTACAGAGGATTAAAAATGGCAGCAGAAGTTGTAGCAGCAGTAATTACAGATGTTGAATTAATGAAGGCATCGCAGATTGGAATGAAGGCAATCGCCGCAGCTATCGCGGTTGGAGCTACTGGTATAGCCGCGGCTATTGCCGAAATGGCGATTGGTTCGGCTGCGGTTGGTGCAACCGCTGAGAACAAAGACGTGTTCGGGCTTGTCCTGTTACTTACCGTCATTCCGGAAACTATCGTCATTTTCGGGCTTGTTGTGGCGTTGCTGCTCATATTCTGATCACGGGGCAGACAATGGGACTGGAAGCCGTTGTTGAAGAGATCAGGGAAAAGGGCAAAAACGCAGCAGAAAAAATACGTGCAGAGTCAAAGCAGGACACAGACAAAATCCTTGCAGCAGCAGGCCGGCGTGCCGGAGAGATCAAGCTTGTGGCAGAGGCAGAATCAGCAAAGCAGACCGCTCATATCATTGATCAGGAAATGTCTGCAGCAAACCTGCTTGTCAAACGGGAGCTCTTAAACACGCAGAAGGCACTCTTGGATAAGGTCTACGAAAATATCCTGATGGAGATTGCCGCTCTCCCTGAAAGCTTCCATCGCGAAGCCATAAAAAAACTCCTCTCCGAGGCAAAAAAGGAAATTTCAAAGGGAAAAATATTTTGCAACACCCGTGATGTAGCAGCGGTCAAGGTTGTTATCTCCGAGACTCCCGAATTTGCCGGGTTCAAAGTCGGAGCTCCTGTTGATATCGAAGGAGGGATCCTTCTGGAAGGGGAGGGAGGCGAATTGCAGATTGATTACAGTTACCGCACGTTCCTTGCAAAGGTGTGGGAATCCGGGTTGAAAGATGCATCTGACATCCTGTTTGGATAGGGGGGATCTGCGATGGTTGCAGTGAAAAGTGTCTTTGCACCATACATCTACGTCTGTACCCGGATGCGGGTGAGAAAATCGAAGCTCATACCCCGTGAGGAGTACATGCGTATGCTCAATATGAGTCTTTCGGAGATCACCCGTTTTATCCAAGAAACTCAATACAAACAGGAGATCGATGAGCTCAGTACAGCCTTCAAGGGGATCGACCTTATTGAAGTTGCCCTGAGCTGGAACCTTGCCAAAGAGTACCAGAAGATCCTCGAGATCACGCCAGGGAACTTAAAACAGTTCACCCAGGCATATCTCCGTCGCTGGGATATCCAGAATGTTCTCACCATCCTGCGTGGCAAAATGCAGGGTGAGACGGTGGGGAAGATCAAGGAGATCTTAGTCCCTGCAGGCAGTCTTGACCGTATCATCCTGGACCGTCTTTTAGCAGAAGACAGTCCTGAAAGGATTGTTGAAGCCCTCAAAGGGAACCGGATATACCCGGTGCTTTCCCGTGAGTACCCGGCTACCAAGGAAAGCGGCTCGTTCTCGCATATGGAAAATGAGCTCTATAAACAATTCTTCTCAGAGATTATTGCAGAGGCGGAGAGTGGACTCAAAGGAGGAAACCAGTTCCTCGATTTTATCAGGTTTGATATTGACATCCGGAATATCAAGACTCTCTTTCGGCTGCGTGCGGACACCTTTGAGGAAGACGCGCGCGAGATGTATATTGCCGGGGGCATTCTTTTATCGGCCGATTTTGCAAACCTGAATACCATACGTGACCAGGTCGAGTTTATTGAACTGCTCAAAGCAAAGATCCGTAACACTCATCTGATCACACTTCTTGATGAGATGAAAAGTGAAAAAGCGATACATGATGTTGAGAGCAGGCTGACCCGTGTACAACTGGAACAGATGGAGCGGTTGTCGAAGCGCAACCCATTCTCGATTCATCCCATCCTTGTTTACCTGGAAAAGAAAAAGTACGAAGTGTTCAATCTGCGGGCACTTGCCAGAGGAAAGGAATCGAAACTTCCGTCAGAAAGGATAGCTGAATACCTGGTGGTATAAATGGAGATTGCAGTTATTGGTAACAGCGAGTTCATTCTTGGGTTCCGGCTTGCAGGTATAAAAAAGACCTACGCTGCAGAAAATGACGAGAAACTCAACGAATACATCAACAATGTCCTTCATGATGGCAATATTGGGATTCTCGTCCTTAACAGCAGCGATATGGAGCGCGTTCCCCGAAGACTTCGGACTACCCTTGAAAACTCCGTGAAACCCACCGTGATTGCGATCGGTGGCGAGGAAGGGGGATTGACCATGAGAGAGAGAATCAAGAGATCGGTGGGTGTTGATCTGTGGAAGTAAAAAACAAAAAAGCAAAAGACGCAAAACAAGGGGTTCTCAAAAGAATCGCCGGCCCTGTCGTTACGGCAGTCAATCTTGACGCCCACATGTATGATGTGGTCAAGGTCGGCAAAGAAGCGCTGATGGGAGAAGTCATCAAGATCCAGGGTGATAGCATCATCATCCAGGTGTATGAAGATACCTCCGGTATCCGGCCCGGCGAACCGGTGGAAAACACCGGCCTCTCGCTTGCGGTTGAACTTGGTCCGGGCCTCCTGACCAGTATCTATGACGGGATCCAGCGACCCCTCGCTGTGCTTGTGGACAAGATGGGCAACTTTATTGAACGTGGTGTTTCCGCACCCGGGCTTTCGCATGAGAAGAAGTGGACCTTCAAGCCTATCATAAAAGCAGGGGATACTGTCGAACCGGGAGCAATCCTTGGTGAGGTTCAGGAAACCAACATCGTTCATAAGGTCATGCTCCCACCCAATGTAAAGGCAGGCACTGTCAAAACGATCAAGAATGGGGACTTCACCGTTGACGAGACTATCTGCATCCTCGATGATGGCCGCGAGTACCCGATGATCCAGCGTTGGCCGGTCCGTGTCCCCCGTCCCGTGAGAGAAAAGAAGAACCCGACGATCCCCCTGATCACCGGTCAACGTATCCTTGACGGTCTCTTCCCGATCGCAAAGGGCGGCACAGCTGCAATTCCCGGCCCATTCGGGAGCGGTAAGACTGTCACTCAGCAGCAGCTGGCCAAGTGGTCGGATGCCGAGATCGTGGTCTACATCGGCTGCGGCGAACGCGGCAATGAGATGACGGAAGTTCTTACAGAGTTCCCGCACCTCGAGGACCCGAAGTCCGGTAAACCGCTCATGGAGAGAACCGTTCTTATTGCAAACACGTCCAACATGCCGGTTGCAGCCCGTGAGGCATCGGTATATACCGGTATCACGATCGCCGAGTACTTCCGTGATATGGGTTACGACGTTTCGCTGATGGCAGATTCGACCTCCCGCTGGGCAGAAGCGATGCGTGAGATCTCCTCCCGTCTCGAAGAGATGCCGGGAGAAGAAGGATATCCTGCATACCTTGCAGCCCGGCTCTCCGAATTCTACGAGCGTGCCGGTCTTGTCGAGACCCTGAACGGAGCATCGGGGTCGGTATCGGTCATCGGTGCGGTCTCACCGCCCGGCGGTGATTTCTCTGAGCCGGTCACCCAGAACACCCTTCGTATCGTCAAGGTCTTCTGGGCACTTGATGCGAAGCTCTCCCAGCGCCGGCACTTCCCGGCCATCAACTGGCTCAACTCCTACTCCCTCTATCTCGAGGCACTCCACGACTACTATGACAAGGAAGTCTCCCCTGAGTGGAACAAGCTCCGCTCGTGGGCTATGGAAGTCCTGCAGAAAGAGGCCGAGCTCCAGGAAATCGTGCAGCTCGTCGGTTCTGACGCCCTGCCGGAGTCAGAACAGGTCACAATCGAGATCGCCCGTATGATCCGGGAGATCTTCCTCCAGCAGAACGCGTATGATGCTGTTGACACGTTCTGTGACATGACAAAGCAGTACGATATGATGAAGGCGATCAAGCTCTTCGCCGAGCTTGCCTACGCCGCCCAGATTGCCGGTGTCAGCCCGGCACAGATCAACGGGGTCAAAGCAAAGAACGAGCTGCCCCAGATCAAGTTCATCAAGGACTACAAACCCGAACTGGCGAAAATCGAGAAACAGATGGACACCGAGTTCAATACACTGAGGTCGGCAGCATGAAGGAATACAGGACGATCAGCAAGATTGCCGGTCCTCTCGTTTTCGTCGAGAAGACCGAGCCGATTGCCTACGGGGAGCTTGTACATATAGTTCTTTCCGACGGCTCAATCAAGCGTGGTCAGGTTCTCGACACGAGCGACGAACTGGTCGTTGTCCAGATTTTCGAGACTACAACCGGTATCGGCAGGGATAGCGGTGTTCGTTTCACCGGCGAGACCATCAAGATGCCCGTGGGTCGTGAAATGCTCGGCCGTATCCTGTCCGGTGGCGGTAAGCCAATCGACGGCGGCCCGGAAATTGTCCCGGAGAAACGCCTCGATATCACCGGTGCTGCAATCAACCCGTACGCCCGGGGTATGCCGGCGGATTTCATCCAGACTGGTATCTCGACCATCGACGGTACCAATACCCTTGTCCGTGGCCAGAAGCTCCCGATCTTCTCCGGAGCCGGCCTCCCTCATAACAAAGTCGCGCTGCAGATCGCACGCCAGGCGAAGGTCCCCGGCTCAACTGAGAGTTTCGCTGTGGTTTTTGCTGCGATGGGTATAACGAAGGAAGAAGCAAATTATTTCATGCAGGACTTCGAGCGCACAGGTGCACTCGAACGAGCAGTAGTCTTCCTCAACCTTGCAGATGACCCGGCCGTTGAGCGCATCATCACCCCGCGGCTCGCGCTCACCACCGCCGAATACCTTGCTTTCGAGCTCGGTATGCACGTGCTCGTCATTCTGACGGATATGACCAACTACTGCGAGGCGCTCCGGCAGATCGGTGCGGCCCGTGAAGAAGTACCTGGACGCCGTGGGTATCCGGGATACATGTACACGGACCTTGCCTGTATCTATGAACGTGCCGGTATGATCAAGGGCCTGAAGGGCTCGGTTACCCAGATCCCGATCCTGACGATGCCCGGTGACGATATCACCCATCCGATCCCAGACCTGACCGGGTATATCACCGAAGGTCAGATCGTGGTCAACCGGGAGTTGCACCGTAAGGGTATCTATCCGCCTATCAATGTGCTGCCATCCCTCTCGCGGCTGATGAACCTTGGTATCGGAAAGGGACACACGCGGGAAGACCACAAGAAGGTCTCCGACCAGATGTATGCCGGGTACGCGGAAGGTAACGATCTCCGTGGCCTCGTGGCTATCGTCGGTAAAGACGCACTCTCCGAGCGGGACCGTCTGCTCCTCGAGTTTGCAGATATCTTTGAGAACCGCTTTGTCCGACAGGGTTATGACGAGGACCGCACTATCGAAGATACCCTGAACCTCGGCTGGGACCTTCTCTCGACGTTGCCGGTTGAGCAGCTGACCCGTATCGACCGCGAACTGATCCACAAGTACCACCCGAAGTTCAAGGCTGGTGCAAAGAAGGAGTAAAAGTCCATGGCGCTGCGCGATATTAAGCCGACCCGGTCAGAACTGATCAACCTGAAACGGAAGATCCAGCTCTCCGAACGTGGCTACAAGATCCTCAAGATGAAGCGCGATGGACTGATCCTGGAATTTTTCAAGATCCTTGCCAATGCAAAGGACACTAAGGGAGAACTCTTGGTGAGGCACCAGCGTGCAGTCGAGATGATGGCGCTTGCCAACACCGTTGAAGGCGCGATTGGGGTAAAGTCTGCGGCGTTCTCAGTGAAGGAAGTCCCCGAGATAACCCTGAAGAGCAAGAACATCATGGGAGTCATCGTCCCCCAGATTGAGTCCTCCAAGGTGAAGAAGAGCCTCGTGGATCGTGGCTACGGCGTCCTCGGTACGTCAACGGTGATTGATGAGACGGCGTCCGCGTTCGAGGATCTTGTCGAATCGATCATTCAGAGTGCCGAGATCGAGACCACCATGAAGCGTCTGCTTGATGAGATTGAAAAGACAAAAAGGAGAGTAAATGCCCTCGAATATAAAGTCATTCCCGAACTCACCGGAGCCCGGGACTTCATCAAGATGCGCCTCGACGAGATGGAGCGTGAAGAGCTCTTCCGGATGAAAAGGATCAAAGCAAGGAGTACATCATAAATCGGTAAGGTGGTCTGGATGCAGATTGGAACTATCAGGGAGTTGGGGTGCAACGGAAAAACCGTCCTCCTCCGCCTCGATCTCAACTCCCCCATTGATCCCACCTCCAACATTATTCTCGATGATAAACGGTTCCGCGAGCACCTTCCGACAATCCGCACACTTTCTGACAGCCGCGTTGTGATTGTCACCCACCAGAGCAGGCCCGGGAAAAAAGATTTCACCACGCTTGAAGCGCACGCAGAGAAGCTAGAGCAGCTTCTGGGAAAGCCGGTCAAGTACGTTGACGGCATATTCGGCCGTCATGCTCGGGAAGCCGTGCATGCCATGAAGATTGGTGATCTGCTGATGCTGGAAAATGTCAGGTTCAATGCAGAAGAGAACCTGACCTTGAAACCAGAAGAAGCAAAAAAGACACATCTGGTAAAAAAACTGTCCTCAATGGCGGATGTTTTTGTAAACGATGCATTTGGTACCGCCCACCGGTCACAACCAACCATCGTGGGTCTCCCGCTTGCCATGCGATCAGCGGGCGGACTCCTTATGGAAAAGGAAGTTGCAACACTCTCTAAAGTATTTTCCGGTGCACCCCGCCCGGTCTGCATGGTTCTTGGCGGCACTAAAGTGGATGACTCTATTGATGTCGCACGGCATGTACTGGCGAATGATATTGCTGATCAGGTTATCGTGATCGGTGTTGTTGCCAATGTCTTTTTAATTGCTGCCGGCTACAATATCGGAAAGCCCTCAACCCAGCTGATTGCCCAGCTAAAATACCAGCCGGAAATCGAAAAGGCAAAGGAGATCCTTTCTCGTTACCGAGACCGCGTGGTAATACCGGAATCTGTTGCCGTGAGGCAGGATAACCATCGCGTCGAATATCCCATTGACAGGATTCCCGAAGATACACCCGTTCTCGATCTGGGCATGGACGCTCTTGCGTCCCTTGTTCAGGCTCTTAAAAAGGCAGGTACCGTTGTCTTTAACGGACCTGCCGGCCTCTTTGAAGATGCTGATTTTGCTACCGGTACCTATGAACTGCTCAGGGCCGCCTCAAAGGTAGAGTTCTCCGTTGTAGGTGGTGGGCACACTGCTGCAGTCATAGAAAAACTTGGCATTGAGCACGACTTCACCCACATCTCTACAGGTGGCGGGGCCTGTATCGAATTTCTGACCGGCAAAAAGCTCCCTGCCGTTGATGCACTGGAACAATCAAAAAAGATATTCGGGTAATATTCTTTTAGCAGGTTGCAGAGTACTTGAACTGTTTTTACGTGAGAAGACCCATGCAGATCCATATAATCGCTGTCGGTAAAATCAAAGAAAAATACCTGCAGGAAGGTATAGCGGAATACGAGAAACGTCTTCGCCCCTACGTGAAACTGAATATCCTTGAGATTGCTGAAGAAAAGAGGCCCGGTCATCTCACACCTGCGGATCAAAAACAGATTATGGAGGCCGAAGGAACACGGATTCTTGGGTCGATTCCTCAGGACAGTTTTGTCATCGTCCTTGACATCAAAGGGGTTCACTGGTCAAGTGAGACTCTGGCGGAAAACCTCCGCCAGTATGAGATTGCCGGCAAAAATTCCCTGAGTTTTATTATTGGGGGGGATCTCGGGCTTTTTGACGCTGTTATCGCGAGAGGCAATGTCCGGCTCTCACTCTCGTCGATGACGTTTACTCACCAGATGATCCGGCAGATTCTCCTGGAGCAGATCTACCGTGCCTGTAAGATCAATCACCACGAGCCGTACCATAAGTAATCCTCGCTCTGTGGATTTAGACCGATTAATGCCTTATATCAATAACACGCCTACAGTAATGGTAACCCAGATAATGTATATCGTCACACCGAGCTGCACACTCCGCAACTGGATCCCGGACGATGCCGTTTCCCTTGCAAGGCATGCGAATAATTCCCGTATCGCGGCAATGATGAGGGACGCGTTTCCCTCCCCCTACACGCTTGAGGATGCACACCGGTTTATCAGCACGGCAACAGGGCCTACGCCAAACCTCTTCCTGGTAATTGAGGTCAAGGGGGAGGCAGTCGGTGGCATTGGCATACACCCACTGGACGATGTGAAGCGCAGGTCAGCTGAGATCGGGTACTGGCTTTCCGAGTCCCTCTGGGGAAAGGGTATTGTGACCGATGCAGTACGTTTTCTTGTCCCGGTCGCATTCGAACGGTATGATATCGTGCGGCTCCAGGCAGGCATTTTTTCGAATAACCCTGCCTCTATGCAGGTCCTGGAAAAGTGCGGTTTTATCCGTGAGGCCATCCACAGGAACGCCATTACCAAGAATGGGGCTCTCCTTGACGAAGTGATGTATGTGCATTTCGGGTAAATGAGATACCTGAAGAGGAGCAGGCTTTCTTCGGAAAATTTTGTGATGGGGGTTTGGGGTGGCAGACGGAGGAACAGGTTTCCCCCCCTCCCGCTACTCCAGGTCAAATGACACAGAGATTTGCCATCCAATAGGTGCTATTAGCGGTCATTTTCAGCTTCAATATTACCCCCTACAGCCGAATAGGCAGGGAATCGTAGGATTCCGAAAACATTAGTGCTAGTTTTTCCTGAATTAGTGCCAAAAAGCTATCCGTAACACGAAAATGGAGCCAGAATTGGGGAAATCAGAGGGTATTTTCTGATGACGCTTTCCAGAAATCCCCTGGTTCACACTTTCCTTAGCACCGCCGCCCGGTTCACAAAGAACAACTTCGTTTCAACCAGCCCGAGCCCCGCCTCTTCCGCCCGCAGTATCGTGTCCCGGAATTCCCTGCCCGGGACAATGAACGGGGGTTCGGCAAGGAAGAGCAGGCCGCCCGGCACGAGAAGGGCTGCGATCTCCCGAAACAGTCTCTTCGGATCCGGCACTTCATGGACAACGAATATTGCAAAGGCAATATCGATCTTTCTGTCCCATTCCTGGGAGAGGCCGAGGGAGTCTTTGGCACACTGGTAAGTCCTGATACGCGGCATCAGGCCTTCCGGTCCCAGTTTCTCCCGCAGGAGCCGGAGCATCTCTTCCTGTAAATCCACGGCGATCACTAAACCAGCGTCACCGGCTTTCTTCGCGAACTCGCGGGTGAAGAACCCCGGGCCACAACCGAAATCGAGGACGCGATCACCGGGTTTCACATACCGTTCTGCGAGGCGATCGGGGCGATAGATAAACCTGCGCAGGAGGGAGTCCAGATGTCCGGCGCGGGAGGCGGAGAATACCTCATGGTGAGAAAGGGGCCGGGGTTCTACGGCGCTGGAGGAGGGCTCTCCGGGATTTTTGCTGAGGGTCATGGAGAAAAGTTAGAGCAACACGGGGATAACAGTTCTGTCCGGGGAAATAAGGAAAAGCAAACTCGGGAGGATCCGGGCATATTTCCGGCTTGGCTTATCCTTACCAGCACCTCCGCTCCAGTTCCGCCGCAGTAAACCGCTCCCCACTCAACATCCGGTTACGATCCCATCCATGATGACAGCTCACCATGTTGCCCGTCACACAACAATGCGATGCAGTCGCTGCATGACGGTATGCCCGTGTTTCAGTACCGGCGAAGATACAAAAGATGAGAAAAGAGTGTTCTCATTCCCGATGTCTGATTGAATAGGGAGAGAAAAAATGAGGATATGAACGATCGTCAGGATAAAAGGAATTACTCTTTTTCCTGATCGGTGGCAGGTTTCTTTTCATCCCCTTCTTCTTCGGCCTGCACGCTCTTCATTGAGGGGAACAGGATAACCTCTTTGATCGAACTATTATTCGTCAGGAGCATTACAAGCCGGTCGATGCCTATGCCCACACCCCCGGTCGGTGGCATGCCATACCCGAGAGCGTTGATAAAATCGTAATCGATCATCTGGGCTTCCACATCGCCCAGCCGTCGCTTCTCGTCCTGATCTTCGAACCTTGCCTTCTGGTCCACCGCGTCATTCAGCTCCGAGAACCCGTTGCCGACTTCCATCCCGTGAATAAATAATTCGAACCGCTCGGTGAATCCCTCTATTGTCCTGTGTCTCTTGGCAAGCGGGGAGTTCTCCACAGGGTAATCGTACACAAAGGTCGGCTGGATAAGTTTCTCTTCGACAAGCCCTTCAAAGAACTGGACGAGGAATTCGCGGTGGGTTTTTGATATCTCCCAGTCATCCAGATTGTTCTGCCGTGCGAGTTCTCGGAGCTGTTCAACCGTATGGGAATAGATGTCGATTCCGGCATACTCCTTTACCGCATCCGCCATGGAGAGTTTCTTCCATGGCTTTTCAAAATTCAGGGCAGTGTTATCGAACGGCAGCTCAAATCTCCCATGGACTTCAAGGACAATGGCGGCGATGATGTCTTCGGTCAGAGCCATCATGTCCTCGAAATCCCGGTAAGCCCAGTAGATCTCCACCATGGAGAATTCCGGGTTATGATCAGTATCAACCGCTTCGTTGCGGAAATTCCGGGCAATCTCAAAGACCTTCTCAAATCCCCCGACAACCAGTCGTTTCAGGTACAGTTCGGGTGCAATCCGGAGGAACAGCTTCTGGTCAAGGAAGTTATGGTATGAAGTGAACGGGCGGGCATTTGCCCCGCCGTAC